>Ga0129306_1001671_pt1 | contig 23577 bp, 20 predicted proteins | sample P827metagenome_FD_94438 | JGI IMG/M metagenome (GOLD analysis project Ga0129306, IMG submission 94438) | Capybara group fecal microbial communities from Wisconsin, USA - P827 metagenome | ecosystem: Host-associated > Mammals > Digestive system > Large intestine > Fecal | place: USA: Wisconsin... | reverse complement strand
CTTCTTGTACTACTACTTCTTCTGTTTTATGTAACTCTTTCAAAGAACTCTTTTCTTCATCGCCAACAGGACTCTCCCTGAAAGCGGATGCAAAGGTACGACTTTTTTTCTGAACTACCAAACTTTTTACAAGAAAAAATTTAGATTTGAGCAAAAATTTTTTCTCCGCTTGATTTATATCAACCCCAAATACATCTACACCTTATTATATTATGTGCGCGCGCTACATGTGCAATATAACAAGCGAGAGAACACGCCTGAGAAAAAAAACGAGTATGATGCAAAAAATACACTTAAAAGTTTGGCAGTATGCGTATTTTTGTATAATTTTGCAGCCAAATTTGAATAAATATACCAACGATGAAGATTAAAAACGACAGACTTGAAGCCCTGCGAATGATTATTTCCAGTCAAGAACTGGGTAGTCAGGACGAGCTGTTAACAGCCCTGAAGAAAGAAGGTTTCCAGTTGACCCAAGCCACATTGAGTCGCGACCTGAAGCAACTGAAAGTTGCCAAGGCGGCCTCTATGCGTGGAAACTATGTTTATGTGCTGCCCAACGACACGATGTACAAGCGTGTCTCAACCCCTCATTCGGTGAAAGAGATGATGCAGGTGCCCGGTTTTCTGAGCATCCACTTCTCAGGAAATATGGGCGTCATTAAGACACGTCCCGGTTATGCAAGTTCGATTGCATACAACATTGACAACAGTCATATCCGCGAGATTCTTGGAACGATTGCCGGTGATGACACCATATTCATCGTCATTAAACAGGGAGTGACGAAAGACGAGGTGATTGACGCACTGAGTGAAGTAGTACCCAATATGAGGTAAAAGCGAAAAGTGAAAAATGAAAAGTGAAAAATTAGCTTCCGCTTAGAAAAAGATATGGAACAAAAAGAAGATATAAAAGTATTTGTGGCCGGCCCTGAGCATGAGGTCTACGTAGACACCATTCTGCAGACGATTGCTGATGCAGCCAAGGTACGTGGAACAGGTATTGCCAAGCGTACCCACGACTATCTGGCCACCAAGATGAAAGAGGCCAAGGCCGTCATAGCCCTCTCGGGCGACCGTTTTGCCGGATTCAGCTACATTGAGACATGGGGTAATAAACAATATGTCACCACTTCGGGTCTGATTGTGCATCCCGACTTCCGTGGTCTGGGTGTTGCCAAGAAAATCAAGGATATGACCTTCTCACTGGCTCGCACCCGCTGGCCACATGCCAAGATATTCTCGTTGACAAGCGGTGCTGCCGTGATGAAGATGAACACCGAACTGGGTTACCAGCCAGTCACCTTTGCCGACCTCACTGATGACGAGGCTTTCTGGCGAGGTTGCGAGGGTTGCGTCAATGTAGACGTGCTTCACCGAACGGGTCGGAAATACTGCATCTGCACTGCGATGCTCTATGACCCCGAGGAGCATTTGCCTGCCAAGATTCCTGAGGAGGTAATAGAGCGCATCAAAGCACTGGATGAGAAGTAAAAGATAAAAGGTAAAAGTTCTTTGACCAAGGTCAAAGCGTTATAAATAACGATTAAAAAGTAAATAAAGATATGAGCAAGAAGAAAGTAGTAGTAGCTTTTTCGGGTGGACTTGACACCAGCTACAATGTGATGTATCTGACCAAAGAGTTAGGTTATGAGGTTTATGCAGCCTGCGCCAATACAGGTGGTTTCTCAGCTGAACAGCTGAAGAAGAACGAAGAGAACGCCTACAAGTTGGGAGCCGTGAAATACGTAACCCTCGACGTGACACAGGAGTATTACGAGAAATCGCTGAAATATATGATCTTCGGCAATGTGCTGCGCAACAACTGCTATCCTATCTCGGTATCGAGTGAGCGTATCTTCCAGGCCATCGCCATTGCCCGCTATGCCAAGGAGATTGGTGCTGACGCCATTGCCCACGGATCGACAGGTGCCGGCAATGACCAAATTCGTTTCGACATGACCTTCCTCGTGATGGCCCCCGGCGTAGAGATCATCACGCTGACACGCGACAGGAACCTGACCCGTAAGGAAGAGGTGGACTATCTGAACGCCAATGGCTACTTTGCCGACTTCACTAAGTTGAAGTACTCGTATAACGTAGGAATCTGGGGAACTTCCATCTGCGGTGGCGAACTGCTCGACCCCACTCAGGGACTACCCGAGGATGCTTATCTGAAGCACGTCACAGCTGCTGAGAAGGAAACTACGCTGAAGATTACCTTCGACAAGGGAGAGATCGTTGCCGTGAACGGTGAGCAGTTCGACAACAAGGTAAAAGCCATCCAGAAGATTGAGGAGATTGGTGCTTCGTATGCCATTGGTCGTGATGCCAACGTCGGCGATACCATCATCGGTATCAAGGGCCGTGTAGGGTTCGAGGCTGCTGCTCCGAAACTGATTATCGAGGCTCACCGTCTACTGGAGAAATCGACCCTGAGCAAGTGGCAGCTGTACTGGAAGGATCAGGTAGCCAACTGGTATGGCATGTTCCTGCACGAGAGCCAGTATCTGGAGCCCGTGATGCCCGATATCGAAGCCATGCTGACCTCTTCACAGCGCAACGTGACGGGTACGGCCATCCTGAAGCTGCGTCCATACGGATTCGAGACAGTAGGTATTGACTCTGCCAATGACCTGACGAAGTCGAAGCTCGGCGAATACGGTGAGACCCAGACCGGTTGGACAGCTGACGAGGCCAAGGGCTTTATCAAGGTATCCAGCACACCGCTGCGTGTTTACTACGGAATACATAAGGACGAGAAGAGATGATTAAAGTCGGTATATTAGGTGCGGCAGGCTATACGGGTGGCGAACTCATCCGTCTGCAGCTCAACCATCCTGAGGCTGAGATTGTCTTTGCCAACTCAGAGAGCAATGCAGGCAATCTGGTATCAGACGTGCACGAAGGACTGATTGGTGAGACGGAACTACGTTTTACCGACGAGATGCCTTTCGATCAGGTCGACGTTGTCTTCTTCTGTTTCGGACATGGCAAGAGCGAGCAGTTCCTCAAGGAGCACAGCATTCCTGCTAACGTCAAGATCATCGACCTGGCACAGGACTTCAGAATTCAGGGCGACCACGATTATGTCTATGGTTTGCCTGAAATCAACAAGTCGGAGATTGCCAAGGCTCAGCACGTAGCCAACCCCGGCTGTTTTGCCACCTGTATTCAGGTTGCCCTATTGCCAGCCGCCAAAATGGGACTGCTGACAAAAGATGTTGCCGTCAATGCCATCACGGGTTCGACTGGTGCCGGTCAGAAACCCGGCGCTACCACCCATTTCTCATGGCGTAACAACAACCTGAGCATCTACAAGGCATTCAACCACCAGCATATCGCTGAGATACGCCAGTCGCTGAAGCAGGTGCAGGGAAGTCTTGATGCTGACATCGACTTCATCCCCTATCGTGGCGACTTTGCCCGTGGCATCTTCTGTACTGCCGTCATCAAGACGCCAGCCAATGGCAGCGACATCGTGGCTGCCTACCAGGAGTTCTACAAGAATGCGGCATTCACGCACTATACCGACAAGGCCATTGACCTGAAACAGGTGGTGAACACCAACAAAGCACTGGTACACGTCGACACGTTCGACGGGAAGGTGCTAGTCACCTCCGCCATCGACAACCTACTGAAGGGAGCCGTAGGTCAGGCCGTACAGAACATGAACATTATGTTTGGTATCGACGAGACTACCGGACTGAAATTAAAAGCAAGTGCATTTTAACATGAAACTATTCGATGTATATCCCCTGTTCGACGTGAACATCGTGAAGGGACTGGGCTGTAAGGTTTGGGACGATAAAGGCCAGGAATATCTGGATCTCTACGGTGGCCATGCTGTGATTTCAATAGGCCACTCGCATCCCCATTATATTAAGAAGGTGACGGAGCAGTTGCAGAAGATTGGGTTCTATTCGAACTCGGTGATTAACAAGCTACAAGTAGAGTTGGCTGAGCGTCTGGGACGCATCAGTGGCTACGACGACTACCAACTGTTCCTCATCAACAGTGGTGCCGAGGCCAATGAGAATGCTCTGAAGCTGGCTTCTTTTACCAACGGACGTACCCGTGTGCTGTCAGCCGAAAAGGCTTTCCATGGACGTACATCGCTGGCCGTTGAGGTGACCAACAATCCGAAGATCATCGCCCCTATCAACGATAACAGCCACGTGACCTACCTGCCGCTGAACGACTTAGCAGCATGGGAACAGGAACTGAAGAAAGGTGACGTCTGTGCTGTCATTCTGGAGTGTATCCAAGGTGTGGGTGGCATCAAGATGGCTACCAAGGAGTTTGCACAGGGTTTGCAGAAACTCTGCAAGCAGTACAACACCGTCCTGATTTGCGATGAGATACAATGCGGCTACGGACGTAGTGGTAAGTTCTTCGCCCACCAGTGGCTCGACATCCAGCCCGACATCATCACCGTGGCCAAAGGCATTGCCAACGGATTCCCCATGGGTGGTGTGCTGATCTCACCCGAATTCAAGCCCATCTATGGACAGTTAGGAACCACGTTTGGTGGCAACCATCTGGCTTGTGCTGCAGCGCTGGCTGTGCTCGACGTGTTCGAAGAGGAAAACCTGGTGGAGAATGTCGACGCTGTGGGTAGCTACCTCATTGAGAAGCTGAAGGCGATTGACAGTCCCAGAATAAAAGAGGTTCGCGGACGCGGTCTGATGATAGGAATCGACCTCGACTGTCCCCACAAAGACGTACGTCAGCCGCTGATATACCAAGAGCACTGCTTCACGGGCTGTGCTGGCACGAACATCCTTCGTCTGCTGCCCCCCTTGTGCCTGACCAAGCAGGATGCTGACGATTTTATTGAACGATTAAAGCGAGTATTATGAAGATATCAGTCATTGGAGCGGGTGCCATGGGTGGCGCTATCGTTGAAGGCCTTATCAAAGGCAGCTATATCAAGAACGAAGATATCTGTGTGGCCGACGCTTCACGCAGAGCCTTGGAGCGTTTTACCGAGAAGGTGAGCAATATCACAACGGACAACCGTATGGCTGCCATGGGTGGCGATGTGGTGTTCGTCGTCGTGAAGCCCTGGCTGGTGGAACAGGTATTGCGCAGTATCAAGGACACACTGGACTACGAGAAGCAACAGCTCATCGTCGTGGCAGCAGGTATCAAGAGTGAACAACTGAAGACATGGCTCGACAAAGACGGACAGATGATTCCCACCTGGCTGTGCATTCCCAATATCGCCATTGCCCAACTGGCCTCGATGACGTTCCTGGTACCAGTGCATGCAGAGAAAGAACAGACAGCAGCTATCAAGGAACTGCTCGACTCGATGGGAAAGACCATCGTCACCGAAGAGCACCTGTTAGGTGCCGGAACCACGCTGGCCTCATGTGGTATCGCCTACGCCATGCGTTATGTCAGAGCTGCCAGTGAAGGAGGCGTAGAATTGGGCTTCAAGGCTGACGATGCCAAGCAGATTGTGATGCAGACCATGAAGGGTGCTGTAGAGCTGTTGCAAGCCACCGGACTACACCCCGAGGCTGCCATCGACCTGGTAACAACCCCCGGTGGTGTCACCATCAAGGGACTGAACGAGATGGAGCACGCAGGCTTTACGTCAAGTGTCATCAGAGGACTTAAAGCAGGAGCGAAGTGAGTTGAAAGTTAAGAGTTAAAAGATAAAAGTTAATGGACGAGCAACTGAAACAGATAGGTGAGCGCCTGCGTGGACTGCGCGACGTGCTCGACATCCCAGTCAGCGAGATGGCAGAGACCATCGGCATCGACTCGGATAAATATGAGAAAATAGAACGTGGCGAGTTGGACATTACCATCTCGAACCTGATGAAGATAGCCCACAAGTACGGTGTGTCGACAGAAGAGCTGATCTTTGCCGAGGCACCCCACATGAAGTCATACTATGTGACACGCAAGGGACAAGGCATGTCTATTGAGCGTACGAAGGCTTACAAATACCAGAGTCTGGTAGGTGGTTTCGTGAACCACAAAGCCGACGTGTTCATCGTCACCGTAGAGCCCAAGCCAGGGGCACATACTATTTATAAGAACACCCATGCGGGACAGGAGTTCAACCTCGTGCTCGAAGGTAAGATGGAACTCTATATTGCCGGCAAGACCATTGTACTGGAAGAGGGCGACTCCATCTATTTCGACTCCACCAAGCCCCATGGCATGTTGGCCATAGGAGACAAAGCCGTCAAATTCCTCGCCTTTACAGTCGAGTAATTTGAAGTGAAAAGTGAAAAATGAAAAGTGAAAAATGATTGAGCGTTTTTTAAAACAGACGAAATTTACGTCTGTAGAAGATTATAACAAGCATTTGGAGTTCGTCATCCCAGAGAACTTCAACTTTGCCTACGACGTCATGGACGCATGGGCAGAGGAAGCACCAGAGAAACTGGCCATCCTTTGGACCAACGACCAGGGCGAAGAGATTCGCACCACCTATGGTCAGCTGAAGGAGCAGACCGACCAGGCTGCCAGCTATCTGCAGTCGCTGGGCATTGGCAAGAACGACCCCGTGATGCTGATCCTGAAGCGTCATTATGAATGGTGGGTCATTATGCTGGCCCTCTGCAAGATTGGTGCTATCGTGATTCCTGCCACCCACATGCTGACCAAGCATGATATTGTCTACCGCAATACCCGCGCCTCCGTAAAGGCCATCATCTGCGCCAAGGACGATTATATCATCAGTCAGATTAAGTTGGCTATGCCCGAAAGCCCTACCGTGAAGCAATACATCACGCTGGGCGATGAGGAAGGTTTCCATAACTGGACGAAAGAATGGCAGCAAGCTCCAAAGTTTGTGAAGCCCGCCTTCGTCAATGAGAACGACGACACCATGTTGATGTACTTCACCAGTGGTACCAGTGGCGAACCGAAGATGGTAGCCCACGACTACCTTTATGCGATGGGCCATCTCTCAACAGGCTGCTTCTGGCATAATCTGCACGAGGGCTCACTCCACCTGACGGTAGCTGATACCGGATGGGGCAAGGCCGTCTGGGGTAAGTTCTATGGTCAGTGGTTTGCAGGTGCTACCGTCTTCGTCTTTGACCATGAGAAGTTCAATGCCGACACCCTATTGCGCCAGATAGAGAAATACCGTGTGACGAGTTTCTGTGCTCCTCCCACCATCTACCGTTTCATGATTCGCGAGGACCTGTCGAAGTATGACCTCTCGAGTCTCGAATATTGCTGTACGGCTGGCGAGGCCCTGAACCCTGCCGTCTTCGACAAGTTCTATGAGAAGACCGGCATCAAGATGATGGAAGGCTTCGGACAGACGGAGACCACCATGACGCTGGGCACTTTCCCCTGGATGGAGCCCAAACCCGGTTCGATGGGTATCCCCAATGCGCAATATGACATCGACCTGCTGCGTGCCGACGGTACCAGCTGCGAAGACGGTGAAAAGGGTGAGATTGTCATCCGTGTAGGCGACAAGAAGCCTATCGGACTCTTCAAGGGTTACTATCGTGACGAAGAGAAGACCCGCGAGGCCTGGCACGATGGCATCTACCATACTGGTGATATGGCTTGGCGCGACGAGGACGGCTACTATTGGTTTGAGGGCCGTATCGACGATGTCATCAAGTCTAGCGGCTACCGTATCGGTCCGTTCGAGGTTGAATCGGCTCTGATGACCCACCCCGCTGTCGTGGAGTGCGCCATCACGGGTGTACCCGATGACATCCGAGGCATGGTGGTCAAGGCCACCGTCGTACTGGGTAAGGAGTGGAAAGACAAGGCTGGTGAAGACCTCGTGAAGGAGTTGCAGCAGCACGTCAAGCGCGAGACAGCCCCTTACAAGTACCCCCGTATCGTTGAGTTCGTCGACGAGCTGCCCAAGACCATCAGCGGTAAGATTCGTCGTGTAGAAATCAGACAAAAAGACGCACAATGAAGAAACGTATCGTTGTAAAAATAGGTTCTAACGTACTGACCCGCAAGGACGGTAAGCTCGATGTCACCCGCATGTCGGCACTGGTCGACCAGATAGCCTGGTTGCGCCAGCACGATTTCGAAGTGATTCTCGTATCTTCAGGAGCCATGGCCTCCGGACGTGGTGAGCTGAAGGTCAGCCACGACCTCGACTCCGTAGAGCAGCGCCAGCTGTTCTCTGCCGTCGGGCAGGGTAAGCTCATCGGACTCTACTACGACCTGTTCCGCGAGTTTGGCATCCACATCGGACAAGTGCTCACCATGAAGGAGAACTTCCAGCCTGGCGAGCAATATGAGAACCAGCGCGCCTGTATGCGGGTGATGCTGGAAAACGATGTGCTGCCCATCGTCAATGAGAACGACACGGTCAGTGTCACCGAGCTGATGTTCACCGATAACGACGAGCTCTCCGGACTGATAGCCCAGATGATGGAGGCCGAAACGCTCATCCTGCTTTCCAATATCGACGGCATCTTCGACGGACATCCTGACGACCCTGCCTCGAGCATCATTCCACAAGTGGAACCTGGGCGCGACCTCTCCCAGTATATCAAGGCTGAGAAGAGTGCCTTCGGACGCGGTGGCATGCACTCAAAATACACCACGGCCCAGAAAGTGCAGAAGGCCGGCATCCGCGTCGTCATTGCCAACGGAGAGCGTGAGAACATCCTCGTAGACCTTGTAGACAGCCAACATAACGTACCACACACAGAATTCATACCATGCAACTGAAAGAAACCTTTGAGCATGTGAAGGCTGCCAGTCACTCACTGGCCCTTCTCACGGATGAACAGCGCAACCAGATACTCAACGCTGTGGCCGATGCCATCGTTGACTACAAGGAGCGTATCCTTGTTGCCAACGAGAGAGACTTGGCCAAGATGGACGAGAGCAATCCGCTCTACGACCGTCTGCAACTGACCCATAAGCGACTCGACGATATCGCCAGCGATATGCGCAACGTAGCATCGCTGCCCTCTCCCTTGGGGCATGTGACCAAGGAGAAGACCCTGCCCAACGGATTGCGCCTGCATCGCGTCAGCGTACCCTTTGGTGTCATCGGCATGATCTACGAGGCACGTCCCAACGTCACCTTCGACGTCTTCTCGCTCTGTTTCAAGAGCGGTAATGCCTGCGTGCTGAAAGGCGGCTCCGATGCCGACCTCTCCAATCAGGCTTCCGTCGAGTTGATTCATGAGGTGTTAGAGCGATTCGGTGTCAACCCCGACGTGGTGACGCTGCTCCCTGCTACCCACGAGGCTACCGGCGAGCTGCTCAATGCCGTAGGCTACGTCGACCTGTGCATCCCTCGTGGTGGACGACGTCTCATCGATTTCGTACGCGACACAGCCCGCATTCCCGTCATCGAGACTGGCGCTGGCGTGGTGAACACCTACTTCGACAAGGATGCCGATCTGGAGATGGGACGTAACATCATTTGCAATGCCAAGACGCGTCGTGTCAGTGTATGCAATGCCCTCGACTGCCTCATCGTCCACGAGAGTCGTCTGGGTGACATCTTCCAATTGGTTGAGCCGCTCTACGAGCACAAAGTGACGCTCTATGCCGACGCTCCTGCCTATCAGCTCCTGGTGGGCCAATACCCTGATGTGTTGCTGAAGCCATCCACCTCAGAGAGTTTCGGCACTGAGTTTATGGATTATAAGATGGCTATCAAGACCGTCTCATCGCTCAACGAGGCTATCCAGCACATCGACCGATACGGTTCGGGCCACAGCGAAGCCATCATCACCCAAAACGAGGCTACTGCCCACCAGTTCCAGCAGGCTGTCGATGCTGCCTGTGTTTATTGGAATGCCCCAACCTCATTCACCGATGGTGCCCAGTTCGGCTTGGGTGCCGAGATTGGCATCTCCACTCAGAAACTGGGTCCTCGCGGTCCTATGGCGCTGGAGGAGATTACGACTTACAAGTGGATTATCGAGGGCAACGGCCAGACGCGACCCTAACAACGGAATACCTTAATACCGTTATAACGTAATAACGAAAAAAAGAAAAAATTATGAAGAGCTTTATTAACGTACAAGACATCGGCCCATTGGAGAAAGCGATGGCCGAAGCATTTGAGATAAAGAACGACCGTTTCAAATATCAGCATCTGGGCCGCAACAAGACGCTCATGATGATCTTCTTCAATAACTCGCTGCGCACCCGTCTCTCTACCCAGAAGGCTGCCATGAACCTCGGCATGAATGTCATCGTGCTCGATGTGAATGCCGGTGCCTGGAAACTGGAGACCGAGCGTGGTGTCATCATGGACGGCGACAAGTCGGAACACCTGCTCGAGGCCATTCCCGTCATGGGTTGCTACTGCGACATGATTGGCGTGCGCTCGTTTGCCGGACTGACCGATCGTGAGTACGACTATGCTGAGACGGTGCTCAACCAGTTCATCAAATACAGTGGAAAGCCCGTCTTCGCTATGGAGACCGCTACCGTACACCCTCTGCAGGCCTTTGCCGACCTGATTACTATTGAGGAGTATAAGACGGTGAAGCGCCCAAAGGTTGTTTTAACGTGGGCTCCCCACTGCCGTGCTTTGCCTCAGGCCGTTCCCAACTCGTTTGCCCAGTGGATGAACGCTGCCGATGTCGACTTCGTCATCACCCATCCTGAGGGCTATGAGCTCGATCCGCTGTTTGTGGGCAATGCCCGTGTGGAGTACGATCAGAAGAAAGCCTTCGAGGGTGCCGACTTCATCTATGCCAAGAACTGGTCGAACCCTGGTGTCACCAATCCTGCCGACTATGGTAAGATAACCTCGAAGGAAATGTCGTGGACGGTAGATACTGAGCACATGTCGTGGACCAATAATGGTAAGTTCATGCACTGTCTGCCCGTTCGTCGTGGCCTCATCGTCACTGACGACGTCATCGAGTCAAAGAACTCCATTGTCATCCCTGAGGCAGCCAACCGTGAAATCAGCTGTTCGGTAGTCATCAAACGCATGCTTGAAGCCTTATGATATCCTTTGATTGCGACTATAATAACGGAGCACATCCTAAGGTGCTCGAAAACCTAGTGAAACACAACGGAGCACATCCCACGCCTTATGGTTTCGATGAGTTCTCCGATCGTGCCAAACAGCGCATCCGCGAGGCTTGTGGCATGCCCGAGGCACAGATATTCTTCCTGACGGGAGGCACACAGACCAATGCGACGACCATCGACTCGATGCTCTACCAATACGAGGGCGTCATCTGCGTAGGCTCTGGCCATATCAATGTCCACGAGGCTGGTGCTGTCGAGTTTACGGAGCATAAGATTATCACCATTGCCGATAAGGATGGTAAGATGGAAGCCAAGACGCTCGCCAAGTATCTCGACGACTTCTACCACGATGGCAACCGCGACCATGCCGTACACCCAGGACTAGTCTACATCACCTTCCCCACCGAACTGGGTACGCTCTACAGTGCTCGCGAACTGGATGACATCTACCAGGTATGCCAGCACTACGACATTCCCCTCTATATCGACGGAGCCCGTCTGGGCTACGGTCTGATGGCCGAGGGTAGCGACGTCACCCTGCCCTACCTGGCTCGCCATTGCGACGTGTTCTACATCGGTGGCACCAAGATTGGAGCGCTCTGCGGCGAAGCTGTAGTCTTCACCAACCGTCAGGCCCACAAGCACTTCTTCTCTATCCAGAAGCAGCACGGAGCCGTCATTGCCAAGGGGGCCCTCATTGGACTGCAGTTCGAGGCTCTGTTCACCGACGACCTCTACTTCAAGCTCTCTGCCCACGCCATCCAGATGGCGATGCGCATGAAGAAGATTTTCCAGCAGAAGGGTTATCCTTTCTACGTCGACTCACCCACCAACCAGCAGTTCATCGTCTTGCCCAATGCCGAGGTTGAGCGACTGTCACAGCATGTGCAGTTCACCCACTTCGGACAAACCGACAAGCACTGCACCATCTGTCGCTTCGTCACCAGTTGGGCGACGACAGAGGAAGAGATAAACGAATTGGAGCGCCTACTTTAGACGCTCCATTATTTTCTTGGTTTTCTTTTCTATCTGTTTGATGACTTGGTCTGGGTGCCAGTCGCCAAACACATTATTAATCGTATATCTGGCAGCTTCAGCGTCCGTCAGGATGGTCTCGTCCGTCCGGCTGTGCTCCGTATCTATCACCTTGTCGCCCTCTTGTTTCTTCTTCGTCATCCGATAGGTCACGATGTTTGTCTTAGGCGTGATATCCTGTCCTTGGGCGTTCATCGTACCATACTCCTTGAAATCGCTCATCACGGTGTTCATGCCTCTCCAGTCGAATCGCGTAGCGTTCAGCTTTTCAGGCGAAAGCAGCGTGGTGTGTAGCCAGATGCAATGGGGTGTGCTGTGCCATCCACGCGCATATTCAAAGTTCGACACGATATTCTCCACGATGCAGCGGTTGAAGATGTAGCCCCATGGGGTCTTCGACGTCTTCGGAGCCGCTATCACGTTGCGCCCGCTCCCATCCTTCGTACGTTTCTCCGTCACAATCTTGCAGCGCTCAAACCACACGTCTCCGTCGCCGCAGATGAAGTCGACGGTGCCATGAATCTCAGAGTCCTGGAAGTAGAGTTGCGACAGGTCGTTGTCAGAATAATAGGTATCTTGATACGACAAGAGGCACACGCGATTGCAGATGGTTCGCGTACCTTTGTCCTGTAGCGTCACGGCTCGTCCTGCCGAACCGGCGGCATAGTAGTCGAGCGCATTCTTCAGCGTCAGGTCCTGGAAGTAGTTGTTCGTACCACGGTTCACGAATACGGCCGTCTTGCTGATGCCCTCCTTCTTCACATCGGGCTTGTTCTGGATAACCGTTCCCGCCATGCTCTCACCTATCAGCGCGATGTTGTGACCCGTGATGCGGGTGAGCACCGTCTCGCCCAAATTGTAGAAACCGTCGGGGATGAGGATGTACAGTCGCTTGGCATCCTTTTCCTTATTCTGCTTGTTAGCCTGCTCGACAGCCTCCAGCAGACTCTTCGCATCACCTTTCTTCACAGTAATCACCTGTTGGGCCTTCGTGATCATCACAGCCAACAGACAGAGTGTCATCAGTACGTATCGCTTCATTGTAAGTGGTATTGTTTTTTCAGTTGTTCGCTTTCTTGCTCCAGTTCTTTCAGTATCTTTTGAGGTTGCCACCAACCGAACACCTTCTCCAGCGTATATTGCTGTGCCTCCTCCTTGGTCATGATGGTCTCAGCTGTGAAGGGTTTGGTGTGGTCGCGCAGGGTAAACGTCACCACATTCGACTTCGGGGTGATGTCGCGGCCCTGGGCATCCATCGTGCCATACTCCTTGAAATAGTTGCTCGATATCTTCATGGCCTCTGGGTCGAAACGGGTAGGCAACAGCTTCTCGGGTGTCATTAGCGTCGTATAGAGCCATACACAGCGTGGATTGGTATGCCACCCACGCCCATAGTAGAACGTCGACACGTCGTTCTCGATGGTACAGCGGTTAAACACATAGCCCCACTTCGTCTCAGAAGTGCGAGGAGCCATGATGATGTTATGGCCTTCGCCACTGCGTGTACGCTTCTCGGTCACAATCTTGCAGCGTTCAAACCACACGTCGCCAGCCCCACAGACAAAGTCGATGGTACCGTGAATCTCCGAGTCCTGGAAGTAGTTGTGACACTTCTCATAGTCAGAATAGTAGGTATCCTGATACGACAGCATACGCACGCGGTTGCAGATAGTGCGGTCGCCCTTGTCCTGCAGGCAGACAGCACGTCCGTCGGGTTCTGAGGCGTAGTAGTTTAGGTCGTTCTTCAGCGTCAGATCTTGGTAATAGTTACCCTTGCCGCGATTCTGTAGCACGGCAGTCTTACTGATGCTCTCAATCTTATAACTGGGGACATTGCGGATGATGGTGCCCTCCATGCTCTGACCAATCAGTGCAATATTGTTGCCTGCCACACGCGTCAGCGCCTTCTCGCCAAGGTCGTAGAAACCGTTGGGAATCAGAATGAAGATGCGCTTGGAGTCTCTGTCGTGATTGCGGTTACTTGCCGTTTTGATGGCATCCAAAAGGCTTTGCGGGTCATTTTTCTTAACCAGTATAACATCTTGCCCATAGCTCACGACAGCCATGAACATCACAACAAGTAGAAGGAGATATCGTCTCATCATTAGGTTAGTTTTGACCGCAAAGTTAGCATATTTTTAACACAATCACAAATTTTTCTTTCGAAAAGTGCTCATAATCAAAAAATTTACGTACCTTTGCAGTCGTTTTACGAAAGCTATCGGGATGTAGCGCAGTTGGTAGCGCACTACGTTCGGGACGTAGGGGTCGGGCGTTCGAGTCGCCTCATCCCGACTTTGTGAAAAATTCTGGAGCGTTAAAAGGTTGGTAATCAGCCTTTTATCTGCTTTCGGTGGAGCGTCGCAAAAGACAACTCGGACAGTTCTCGGACAGTTGCCGACCTCCGTATTTCGCGAAAATTGTTTAAAAACTCATTCAAAATATATAAAGAATGAGTAAAAAAAATATTTTTTCTCGCCAAGACCCTGTAGATCATGAAATAAAAGGGTATTCTGCTCCCCGTCTGGTGGTGGGGAAGGAGACGTTTATCTGTTTCTATGCCTTTGACCCGTTGTCGGGAAAGCAGAAACGAAAGAAGTATATGCTTGGGCGCTGTCATTCCAGACGCGAAGTCAGCCAGCAAGCAAAGATAATGATCCGTAATATCAGCAAGAAGCTGGAGGGAGGCTGGAACCCTTGGGTGGAATGCTCTGACTCTATGACATATACGCTTTTCGAGAAGGTGGCCGACCTCTATCATGATTTCCTCTACAAGCGACTGAACGATAGGAGTCTGAGGGAAGATACGGTCATCAGCTATATCAGCTATCTGAAGATCTTCAGGGAGTGGGTAGCCTCACAGGGTGACATTCTCTATATGTTTCAGCTCGATCATCATGTTGTCAGCAGATTTCTGGACTACGTATACATCGAGCGCAATAATTCTTTTATAACCAGGAATAACTATCTGGGATGGCTCCGCTCATTCGTGTCCTACCTGATAGAGAGGGGATTCCTCAATCACGATCCGTGCGCCCGTTTCTCGAATATCAAGGTAAAAGGATACGTCAAGGAACGTACGGTTATTCCTGACAACATCCTAGTTCAGATACGAGAGCTGCTGTTGAAGAACAACCAGTACTTTCTGCTAGCTTGCTATCTGACTCACTATCTGTGCATCAGACCAAAGGAACTCTCGCGCATGCGCGTGGGCGATATCAATATAGGTAAATGCACCATCACTTTGAAGAGCGAGCAGACCAAGAACCACGATAGCGTAACCATAACAATGCCCCAGAAGGTAGCCAGGCTCATGATATCGCTGGATATATTCAGGTACTATGGCTACTACTATCTTTTTTCAGACGGTTTCCGACCCGGAGAACGTCAGAGGTCTGAAAAGATGTTCAGGGACTATTGGGTGCACCATATCCGTAACACCTTGAAGTTCAGCAAGAAGTACGCGTACTATTCATTGAAAGATACGGGTATTACGAACATGCTGCGAAAAGGTGTAGATCCGCTCTCAGTGAGAGACCAGGCTAGACACAGCTCATTAGCGGTCACCAATACCTACACACCGCTGGACATCAAGGCAGCCAATCCTTTGATGCTGCAGTATGATGGCGTATTATGAGTCCATCTCATAGAAGTGGCCTGTGATCTCCTTTGCGTAGCCGTTATCGTTCAGCTGCACTTCAAATTGCTTGGCGATATATCGTTTGTTCCTGATCAGATAGACGCTGCCGATGGGTGGTATAGTGTCGCTTACGAATTTGACGATAGTCTCTTCGTTTTTGTTGAATCCGGTAGCGTTGTCTATCTGAAGCTGTGACACATGCAGCTCACCGATACACTTCATCGTGTTACATTTGTTGAGCGCCAGCGAGGCAGCTTTGAGTCCGAACCTGTACATATAGTTGTGGACTGCAGGAATGTTACGGGATAGCCAGAAGTCATAATTACGTACCATCCATGCTATACCACCCCAATTTCCTTCAAAATGCTCTCCTGTTATACTGTTGGGGCCGACAAACATTACTTCCATGATGCTGTCGTCTTCCTCGCTCTCTTCGCTGCTACCGTCCTCTACCATATCCTGAACCGTAATGTAGTCCTCTACGGTTTCCTTTACTGCTATGACAGGCCTTGGTAAATTGGAAGGCAAAGCGCCTATCAGGTAGTATTTTAGCGGACCATCCCATTTGCTTGTATATCCTCTTATAACAGCCCACAACGGAATAGGATCGCTTTCAAGGGCAACGGGTGTAATGGAAAGCGGTCTTTCATTGTCAGCAGTTACATCCCGGAATAACGGACGGAATACTCCTGCGCTTACCAACTTGTCGCTATCCTCTTCACCGATACTCTCATGCCAGTAAAAGAGCTCCGGAGAGTCTGCAGTGGCAAAAAGAGAGGTCTTCTTCTCCTTTTCTGTCATTCTTGCCACGGCAGTACGCATCTCGGTTTCGCTCCTGTATGACTTGATCCCGAACTTTTCGATCACTTCTCTGGCAATCGTTTCGTTGCCGTCGTGCAAATCAGAAAGCTGGTATGTTAAGTTGGAAGTGTCGGCATACTCCTGGCCCTCTTCATCGTATGTGCGCTCAAACTCATTCTCTGCACTGATACTGACATAACGAGAAGCTTCCTGGTCCCATAGACGTGTGGCAGTTACCTTGGAACCTTCCCAGGTGAACGACACATTGAAGAGTTTTTCTATCTCTTGCAGGAACTTCTCTGCAGTCCAGTGAGGAAGAGCGTCAGCGATATTAAGTGACTTCTTGGCAGAAGCGATGTATAAGTCGTTCCAAGGCTCTACGTCGATGGCTGATAGGTCGTAGGTGTATCCTTTAGCTTCAAGGACTTTTTTCAGTACGAACATAAGGCTGGGCTGTACGGCAAGCCGGTATAAAGCCTCTACATAGAGATCATTACCCTCACCAGTGATACAAAGGACGTTTACAAGATTCTCAACGGCTTCGCCTGTCTGGTTGTCCTCGCCATCAGGAACTGTCGTGACAAAGGTATACTTGTATCGCTCTCCTATAAATTTATTGTTTTCCAGGTCGCTCTTAGGGTTGTAGTATTCTGTCATTCCATGATCATCGTTCCAGAAGTACTCCCCTCCATCGTCGAAAACAGCCTGTTTGAAGCGACTGTCAACATGAGGATAGGTAATCTTGTCTATATAGAGGTCTTTAAAGACATCAGGGAAGGAAGATTCAATCTCCTGAACGATCTGCATCTTTACCTCAGACTGTGATACGTTGGTCACGATACCCTTGCCTTGGAATAGTGTTTTGTTGTCAGCCACCAGACGGCAAGACTCGTATTCTCGCTGTTTAACGCTGACGGACATATGGCCGACATGCGAGAAGAACTTCACGTTCTGAGGGATGTCAAGAGGAAATACGATGTCATACGTGTACGAGCTCTTGTCACGCATAGCCGGATTCTCTATCACCAGCTTCAGTCCGTTGGAAAGAGACGGCAGCGTCTTCTGTCCGTTGATAATACACTCAATCATCTGTTCTTCATTTTTTGGTAATGTCTGTTCTCTTTATCGAATTCATCCATGACAAATTGGACTTTCAGCCCTTTGTCGAGCTCTTGGTTAAGGCGTTCAATACCTTCCTGTACACCTCCTAGAACTGGCTCCAGCGTAGAGTTGTCAGGACTGACATTGATGTTAGGCTGTACCACAACGGGCTGTCCTGTGGCCAACTGTCGCTGCACATCGCCCTGCGTCAGCGAGCCGACGGTGTTGTTGCGCTGTGCTTGGTCTAGGAAGTCCAGCATAGGACGGATGTTGGGGTTGTTCACTGCCTGATGGTTGGCAACGAACTCACCTTCATGCACCACTCCGGCCTCCCTACGATATCTCTTGCCTCCGGTGTAACCACCTTCGTAGTATCCAGCAGCCTCTGCTTCGTGTTGTTTCTTGATTGTAGCAATCTGTAGCATACCTGCTGCTGTAGCCATTGCAGCAGCAATAGGACCTAATATCCAGCTGATTTTGGATGCTGAAGCGTATGCGTTAATTGCTGCTAACGCAGTACCAGCCAACGCTTGCGCAATCTCGATATTCATGGCTTTTTTGTTTGCTGCAGACTTCGCTTTTGCGATTTTTTTGTCTCGTTCTTTTTCCAGTTTTTCCCTTTTCCTTGAATTTTTTCCTGCAGCAGCAATTTGTTTTTCATAATCCTTTGTAATCTGAGCTGTCTCCAGTGCGCTGCATGCCTGAGCATAACTGCTGGCAGCATTCATGAAAGAGTTGATGGTGTTATATGCTGCTTGTGCTCCTGCAATAATACCGGTCATCGTATTATCGTCTAACTGGCGCTTCGCCTCTTGATATTCCTTGTTATTCTCATAGTCCTCTCCGTAGAGTTCCTTCAGCTTTTCATTGACGGTCTGCTGGTTCTTTATGGCGTTGGCAATGGAAAAGATGCCAGTAGCTGCGTTGTCACCAGCCCCATAATCCTTGGCATTGGCGTTTTTCATTGCTATCTCTAGAGCAGAGGATGCCTTGGCCTGAATATCATTACCTACAGTCTGCTGACCCTTTAGTTCTGCATATTTTTTCTTGATGTGCTCGATAATGGCGTCAACTTCCGTCTGTGTCATCTTACCCTGTTTCACCAAAGCGCCATAGAAAGACTGTACACCGGCTATCTCTATCTGCTGCAGACGGTCATAGTCCATCTTGCCCATCTCTTGTCTATACTGCGACAAACGACGCATCCAATCTTGTTCTAGCTCCATCTGGTGCTCTTTTTCCATCATCTGTATCTCCGTTGCAGCTTCCTCCCATTCCTTGGATCCTTCCTTGTATAGAGATCGTTTATCGAGCATGTATTGACGATCCGAGCGGAACAATGCTTCGTTCATCGCCTCTTCGTTCTGGAACATCTCACGGTTGTTCTGATCGTTGAAATCCTTCTGAAGCTCCAGCTCGCGCTTGTACTTCTCCATCAGGAACCCACGTTCAGACATCTTGTTCTGACGCTTATTGTAGTCATCCTCGTCTTTCTCCCTGTTCAGCAACTGCTTGCGGTACTCTACAGAGTCTTCTCCATATATGGCTTTCAGACGATCATAGTAGTTCTGGGTGATGTTATGCTTCTCTTCCAGGTAGTCACTATAAGTGGTGATGCCTTGGCGGTAAGCCAGCATCTCCTCAGCAAGCTGTTCGTTGTATGATGCCTTTGCTTCATCAGCCTGTTTCTTGAGTTTCTCCTTTCTCTCCGTCTCAGCCTTTTTGGCAGCCTCTTCCTGTTTTTTCTTCTCAGCATCAGAGACATAGGGTTTAGTGGACTTAGTATCATTAGTAACAGTAGAAGTGGTGGGCGTGTTGGTCACTTTCTTGCTGAACAGCTCATTCACTTTCTTGTTCTTCTCGAGCACCTTGTCGAGGTATTTGTCTTCCGCCTCTACCACCTTCTGCTCAGATTTGACATTCTTCAGTCTCTCTTCGTGAATTTTCTGTTGACGGTCGCTCTCTATGGCGGATGCCGTTTTTGTCTGATATTCTAGTGGTCTTCCGTTTTCGTCTACAGTTTCGACGGTTTCTGTCTGCTGCTGGGTCTCTCGATATGCCTGCACAGCTTTAAGAGATCCCTTTATACGGTCTTCCTTATAGGCAAGGTCGAGCTTTTTCTTGTTGATTTCCACCTTCTTGGCATATATCGCTTCTGCCAAGGCAGCATCCTTCAGGCCTTGGATGTAATCTTTGATGGCCGTATAGTTCTCTTCATACAGTTCCCCTTCCTTTTTGATAGATGCATGATAGTCTGGTATGATACTTTGCAGGGTCTTTATCGCCTTGCGTCGTTCATCGACGGTGTATGCATTGGAATGGATGACGCGTGACAGTTGCTCAACTTTCGTCTTCTGCTCTGCTATCGACTCGTTTACCTTCTTGTTCAATCCTTGCTGAAGTTGCTGTTGGGCCCTCATTTCCTTTACCTGCTGCAGGTTATTCTTGATAGCCTCCGTGTGTTTATTCCACGCTTTGACTGCACCATATATGGCAACGCCTAACGTAAGGATGACTGTAGCTGCAGCAGCAAATATATTTGTCATCTGCAGACGTTTGGCAACCACCATTGCAGCATTAAGCCTGTTCTGATTATTAGTAGCGAGCGATAATGCCATCGAAAGAAGAAGGGCAACCTGCCTGTAAGCGGTAACTGCAGCTTGAAGACCTTTATGTAGTGCGAGGCTAACTGCCTGTGCCGCATTGGAAGCCTTAACTGCTATGGTATGGAGATTCCATACAACAGTCAAAGCTGCAACGTAACCCGTAAGGACGGCAATGCTTTTCCAATGATCATAGACAAATCCAGTAAGTACGCTTAACGTCTTTGCCAGCAAGGATGCTCCAGTAATGGTGTACTTTACCACAGGCAACAGTCGCTCACCAAGTTCTACACTCATTTCATGGAAGCGCTTTTTGCACTTGTCAATCTCCGCCTGTACGGTGGTGTTCATGGTATTGAACTCGCCTTCTACACTCGTCGCTTTCTCGTAAGCCTCTGTTGCCCTCTGTTGATGCTTGCGTACGTCATCTATCTTGTCAGCCATCGTGGAGAGAACTCCGACTGCACGGGAGCCATCGAGGCCCATGTCATCCAGCATCTTCATCATGTTCTGAGGATCTGCCTTCTTCAGACTGTCAGCGAGTGCCAGTATGGCGCTATTTGCATCATCATGCAGAAGCTTTGAGAACTTTTCCACCGACATTCCGGCAATCTTCGCAAATTTCTCTGTGTCCGTCTGCATCTTGGTAAGCATGTTGCCGAATGCGGTAGCAGCCATCTCGTCTTTCAGCAGGTTCTCATCCATCACGGTACCAAAGCCCATAATCTGAGCCTGCGTCAGTCCCAGCTGCTTACCGAAGCCAGCCACCCGGGCCGTAAACTCTACCAGGTATCCGGCCTGGGCGCTGGAGTTCTGTGCCAGTTCGTTGAGCGCAGAACCCGTAGCGAGCATAGCACCCTTCAGACCCTTCTTGTCATCCTCACCAAAGGCCATAGCCAGTTTACCGATCTTGTCTACGGCACCGTCTCCCAGGTCATCGCCCAGAGCCACACCGATCTTGTCTGCAGCTTCGATGAACTCCATGATATCCTTCTTCGACTGCAGGCCTAGGCGTCCTGCACTGCCAGCCAATTTGTTCAACTCCTCTCGGCTGGTACGGGTATCCATCTTCTTCAGGTCTTCATTCATCTCGCGCACCTGTTCTGCTGCCATACCCGTATATTTGCGTACGTCAGCCATTTCCTCCTCCATATCGGCATAGTCCTGTACCGACTGTCGTATAGTGGTGGAGATGCCGGAAACACTTTGTACGAGCACGAAGATGCCTCCCCAGCTGTCGTTCAGGAACTTCATGAACTTCTGCCAGACGGGCATACCCTCCGTTCCTTCGTTGCGTATGGCCTTCAGCTCAGCCTTACAGCGCTTCAGCTGCTCATTCAGGAACTTCCATTCTTCGCTGCCACGTTCGATGGCACCGCTGCTCAGTTCCTTGTTGATGGCTTCTATCGTCTGTCTGATATCCTTGATGCCAGCTGCTGATAACTTGCCTAGCACGCGGTCTACCTTCTGGGCTGAAGTCTGCATGGTGCGGATATCGTTATTCGCCTTATCCAGCTCTTTCTTCAGTCTGTTGAATGTAGGCCAGTCGCCTTTGGTGGCTGCGTCTTCTTTCTCCTTACGCAGTCTGACAACTTTCTGCTGCAGCTCGTCAAGCTGCTTCTTGGCTTCCTCAGCGTTGAGGAAGATCCTGGTAGTGTAGGTTTGTGTATTGTTTGCCATAACAGAAAAGGGTGTTAACTTCTTGCTGCAAAGTTAACACCCGATTCAGATGAATAAAACAACCTACAACCTTAACAATATGCAGGCTACAATGGATGCAAGTAAGAGAATGATTAAGAATCCTATAACCTCATCCTTCCACGTTGTTCCCAATGCCTTCCTTATATCCTTAATGCTCATGGGCTCTGCTACGTCAGTCTCCGGCAGTTTCTTTCCTGCCGACTTGATGCCGGAACCGATAAGCCAGACGATGAGGATTATCGCGAGAATGGTACCTGCTATTGGTGATATTCCGAAATACATATTATACCTCCTTCTTTTTCTTTGTTGCAAATATACGAATAATCTCCGGATAAAACAAGGGGAAATCCCTATTTTTACACCGACACCGCGCCCTTCAGGTCGACAAAGGGCAGCAACAGCGACTGATGGCGGCCACCCTTGCGCTCGATGCGGATGTACCCCGAGTGCTCCTGGGTCAGCGGCTGCACGATGATTCGCAAAATGCGTTCCGTGTCCTCCTCCTGACAGTTGACGACGCGCACCCTGCTGTCGATGGCAGCAACGACGCGCTCCAGGTTGTGCGCATCGTGCAGCGTCCGGTGGTCATAGCTGCTGATGAGCCATTCTATCAGCTGCTGCTCCTCGTGGCTTGCACTCTTGGCAAAACGGTTACTTACCTGCAGACTGCAAAAGAACATTGCGTCTACGTTCTTCTCTCTCGGACTGTTTTGAACTTGATAAAGTTTCATAACTTGGATGTTTTAACAATAAAAAATGCAGCACTACGCGCTGTTAAAGTCATCCAAGCGGGACTCCGTGGGCGTTTCCGTATCCACGACGCGGTTGCTGCGATATCTATACCAATAAGTCTGTGACATAAAAATAGCTGCCCCATGAGCAGCGACTTCCTGTCGCTCGGATGTTTTAACGCTGCAAAGATAGGCAAAAATCCCGAAACCTGCAAGAGATTCCGGGAAAATTTTCAATAACCCCTGGTTATTTTCCAATAAGGCAGGGTTATCAGGCAATAAGCGAGGGTTATTCAGCGATACCCAGCCACTGCTTAGCCAGCAGCTTGGCCTGCTCGCAGAAGCGGTCGTACTCCTGCCACTCTATCAGGTATCCCTCCTGGTCGTTGACATAGTGGCGGTGGATGGCTATCTCATCGCTCTCAGAGTAGCGCGAGCGGATGATGGCACATGTGACGGATCCGTAGTCTGATGGGTTGTCACAAGGCAGCAGCGTGCCACCGTCCTCACGCTTGCCCTTGTAGCTGTATCCTGTGATAGGTGCAGCGTCCTCTGGTGCGTTTGGCTGTTTCCAGTTCTCAACTATCTCCTCATTGAGGAAACCTATAATGTGATTCTCTCCAAAGGGAAAGAATGTCTTTTTCTCGGCATAGATAGCCGTAATCAGTTCGTTCATATTACGTAAATTTAGTGTACATCTTACCGTCTTTGCCTCTGACTTGCTGTACAATAGTAGGGCAAGGAAGGTCTTCTCTGGAGAAGTCATGCTTAGACTGATCTATCATGATCCTTGACCCTGTGAAAGCGTAGAACTCTGCATCGATGGTTGACAGTTGCCCGTCTTCGTCTCTCTCCTTGGTAAAGGTATATTCCTCTATCTCACCTCCATCAGGACCCTGACGTTGGAAGGTCTGAACTATTTTCTTGAATCGGATGGCCAGTACTTCTGCAGGTTGTTGGCTGCTGATGACCTGGTCGTTTCCGTATGAATCTTTCT
>Ga0129306_1001667_pt1 | contig 23638 bp, 15 predicted proteins | sample P827metagenome_FD_94438 | JGI IMG/M metagenome (GOLD analysis project Ga0129306, IMG submission 94438) | Capybara group fecal microbial communities from Wisconsin, USA - P827 metagenome | ecosystem: Host-associated > Mammals > Digestive system > Large intestine > Fecal | place: USA: Wisconsin... | reverse complement strand
TGTACTCGCGGGCGAGGTTTGGGTATGTGCTGGTCAGTCGAACATGGAGATGCCCGTCAAGGGATTCGGCAACTGCCCCGTGCTCAGCTTCAACCAGGAAATCATCAACGCCGCAGGACCTCGGCAGGTGCGCTCGGCTAAGATACCCAGCATCATGCGCATGCAGCCTCAAGAGGATGCCGACACCGAGTGGCGCGAGTGCTCGCCTAAGACGGTGGGTGAATTCTCAGCAACCGGATATTTCTTCGCCCAGTGCGTGAACAAAGCGCTGAACATCCCCGTCGGACTGATTGAGGCCAACAAGGGCGGTTCACGTGTGGAGAGTTGGCTCACTAAGGAGAATCTGGAGAAATATACCAAAGAGCCTACCGACTCGATGGGTATTGTCAACTTCAAAAAGGAGTGGGACTACCACAGGGCTTTGGTTTGGGGCAACGGCACTTTCAACCCCATCCTGAACTACACCGTCAAGGGAATTCTCTTCTATCAGGGATGTTCGAATGTGGGCGACCCGGGTAATCAGTATTCCGAGCGGCTGAAACTGCTGGTTGAACAGTGGAGAGCACAGTTCAAACTGGGTGAGATTCCCTTCTACTTCGTACAGATAGCACCCTACGACAGCGGTGACCCCAATGGTACTTGGAACGCCCTGCTACAGGAACAGCAGTTCCGTGCACAACAGATCATCCCCAACAGCGGACTGGTGTGCACCAACGACTGCGTATATCCCTACGAGGGTTCGCAGATACACCCTGCCCAGAAGCAGAAGGTGGGTCAGCGACTGGCCTATCTGGCGCTGAACAAGACATACGGCATGGAGACGATTATCTGTGAGAGTCCGTCGTATAAGGATATGCAGGTGAAAGGCAACACCGTGATGCTGCATTTTAATAACGAGCACGGCGCCATCAGCCGTTTCAGGGATATTCAGGGATTCGAGGTGGCAGGTAGCGACCGCGTGTTCTACCCGGCTACTGCTGAGCACTTCTGGCAGCCCGGAGGCGGCTACTGGGATGAGTGCATCACAGTGAAGAGCGACAAGGTGGAGCAACCTGTAGCTGTGCGTTACTGTTTCCGCAACTGGCTGTTGGGCAATCTGGCCAATGCCGGCGGACTGCCGCTGTTCCCCTTCAGAACGGACGAATGGGAATGAAAAATGAAAAGTGAAAAATGAAAAGTGAAAAATTTCATCCGTTAGAGAAATTTACGTTCTGTCCCGTGTGTGGCAGCAAGCAGTTTGTGGTGAACAACTTCAAGAGCAAGAAGTGCCAGGACTGCGGATTCACCTATTATGCCAACCCCTGTTCGGCTACAGCTGCCTTTATCCTGAATGAGAAAGACGAAATGCTGGTGGTCAGGCGCGCCAAGGAACCCGCCAAGGGAACACTCGACCTGCCAGGTGGATTCGTCGATATGGAAGAAACCGTAGAGGAAGGCATGCGACGCGAAATCAAGGAGGAGACAGGGCTCGACGTGGATGAGATACAATACCTCTTCTCGTCGCCCAACGTCTATCAGTATAGCGGCATGGGCATCCATACCCTCGACATGGATTTTCTGGTGCACATCAAGGGTGATTGCCCCGTGAAGGCTGCCGACGACGCTGCAGAGGCCATTTGGATACCTCTTAACAAAGTTAAGCCCGAGGAATTTGGGCTCACCAGCATCCGAAATGCGGTGATAAGATTTTTGGACGAAACGTTAAGAAAATAAAAAATCTACTATATAAATAAGGTGTAACCAAATCTTTTGCCTATTTTTGCAGCCCAAATGAAATCAAAGCAATAAAAGATATGCAAAAGAACTTAGTAATTGTGGAGTCGCCAGCCAAGGCGAAGACTATCGAGAAATTCCTCGGCAGCGACTACAAGGTCATGTCGAGCTACGGCCACATACGCGACCTGAAGAAAAAGGAAATGAGCATTAACACCGATACACTCCAGCCAGACTACGAGATACCTGAGGAGAAGGAGAAGCTGGTGAAGGAGTTGAGGAACAATGCTCAGAAAGCCGAAAAGGTGTGGCTCGCATCCGATGAAGACCGCGAGGGAGAAGCCATCTCATGGCACCTGTGTGAGGTGCTGGGGCTGGATGAAGAGAAGACCAACCGTATCGTGTTCCATGAAATCACGAAGCCTGCCATCCTGAAGGCTATCGAGACCCCACGACATATCGACATGAATCTGGTGAATGCCCAGCAGGCTCGCCGTGTGTTGGACCGTCTGGTAGGTTTCAAACTGTCGCCCGTGCTGTGGCGCAAGGTGAAGCCCGCCCTCTCGGCAGGTCGTGTACAGAGTGTAGCCGTCAGGCTGATTGTAGAGCGCGAGCGCGAGTTGCAGAACTTCAAGAGCGAGCCCTACTACAGTGTGAACGGTATCTTCGCCATCACTAATGCTGACGGTTCTCAGAGTGAGGTGAAAGCCACACTGGCCCAGCGTCTGAAGACCCACGAGGAGGTGGAGCAGTTGCTGAACCAATGCATCAGCGCCACTTTCAGCGTCGATACCGTGAGCAAAAAGCCACTGAAGCGTACACCGGCTCCCCCCTTCACCACCTCTACGCTGCAACAGGAGGCAGCCCGCAAGCTGGGCTTCACCGTGTCGCAGACCATGATGGTGGCACAGCATCTGTATGAGCACGGACTGATTACCTATATGCGTACTGACTCAGTGAACCTCTCCGGCCTGTGCATCAATGCCTGCAAGGAGGAGATTACCAAGCTCTATGGAGCGGAATACGGAAAGGTGCGCCAGTATCACACCAGTTCGAAGGGTGCTCAGGAAGCCCACGAGGCCATCCGTCCTACCTATATGGAGCGCAGTGAGATAGAAGGTACTCAGCAGGAGCGTAAGCTCTACGACCTCATCTGGAAGCGTACCATAGCCTGTCAGATGGCAGATGCTGAGATTGAGAAGACCATGGTGGAGATTGGTATCAAGAATGAGGAGCAAGGCGCCAGCGAGCACCATTTCGTGGCTCAAGGTGAAGTTGTGAAGTTCGACGGATTCATCAAGGTCTATCGTGAGTCGGTAGACGACGAGGACCAGGAGGAAGAGAGTCACATCCTGCCCCCATTGAAGAAGGGCATGGAGCTCACTCGTCGCGAAATCCAGGCTACCGAGCGATTCAGTCAGGGTCCCCTGCGCTACACGGAAGCATCACTCGTACATAAGTTGGAGGAGCTCGGCATCGGACGTCCTTCTACCTATGCACCTACCATCTCGACCATCCAGCAGCGCGAATACGTGCACAAGGGTGATAAGAAAGGTGAGGAGCGAATCTACACCATCGATACGCTGAAAGGAAAGGTCATCAAGCAGACACAGCGCAAAGAGCTGGCCGGATCGGATAAGGGCAAACTGCTGCCTACCGACATCGGTATCGTGGTGAACGACTTCCTGATGAAATTCTTCCCCACCATCATGGACTATAACTTCACCGCCAAGGTGGAGCAGGACTTCGATAAGATAGCCGAGGGCAATGAGGTATGGACGGACATGATGAAGAACTTCTACAAGAAGTTTGAGCCTACCGTAGAGAAGACGATGAACGCCCGACAGGAGCGCAAGGCTGGTGAGCGCCAGTTGGGTACAGACCCCAAGAGCGGCAAGCCCGTATTCGTCAAGATCGGACGCTTTGGTCCTGTGGTACAGATTGGTATGGCCGAGGACGAAGAGAAGCCTCAGTTTGCCCAGCTGCCCAGCGACAAGAGCATTGAGACGGTAACCCTTGATGAGGCTCTGGAACTCTTCAAGCTGCCTCGCACACTGGGTAACTTCGAGGGATTCCCCGTAGTCATCGGTGCTGGTCGTTTCGGTCCCTACATCCTGCACAAGAAGAAATATACCTCAGTGCCTAAGGATTCCGACCCCATGACCATCACGCTCGACACAGCCATCCGACTCATCAACGAGCGTCGCTTGCAGGAGAACCAGAAGCACCTGAAGACCTTCGTCGAAGATACGAAGTTGGAGGTGATGAACGGACGCTACGGTCCCTACCTCGTGTACGACGGCAAGAACTATCGCATGCCCAAGGCTATGCATAGCTGCGCTGCTGAGCTGACCTACGAGGAGTGCATGGAGGTTATCGAGAAGCAAAACAATAAAGCGTAGACCTCATGCGGCGTATTATCCTCATAGGCTACATGGGATCGGGCAAGACCACCATTGGCAAGGCGCTCTCCAAAGAGACAGGCATGATGTTCTACGACCTCGACTGGTATATCGAGAGCCGCATGCGCAAATCGGTTTCGCAGCTATTCGCTGAAAGGGGCGAAGAGGCATTCCGCAAGATAGAATACAACATGCTGCACGAGGTGGCAGAGTTCGAGAATGTCATCATCAGCTGCGGAGGCGGTACTCCCTGCTTCTTCGACAATATGGAATACCTGAACCAGCAGGGTGACGTGTGCTACCTGAAGGCAGAGCCTGAGGTGCTGTACAAACACCTGCTGATGGCCAAGGTGGAGCGCCCCTTGCTGAAAGGCAAGAGCCCTGATGAGCTGATAGCCTATATTCAGGAACACCTGAAGGAGCGCGAGCCCTACTACTCAAAGGCACAATACACGCTCGATGTCAGTCTGATGGACGACCTCGGCAAAATCAAGACATCTGTAGAAAAAATACGAGAATTGCTGAAGATATGAAGAAATGGACGATTGAAGACTCTAAGGAGCTTTACAACATCAATGGTTGGGGAACCAGCTATTTCGGTGTTAATGACAAGGGCAACGTCTATGTGACTCCCTGCAAGGACGGTACGCAGATTGACCTGCGCGAGGTGATGGACGAGCTGGCACTGCGCGATGTGCAGTCGCCTGTACTCTTGCGATTCCCGGATATCCTGGATAATCGTATCGAGAAAACATGGAGCTGCTTCAAGAAAGCCAGCAAGGAGTACGACTATAAAGGTGAGAACTATGTGGTGTATCCCATCAAGGTCAACCAGATGCAGCCCGTAGTTGAGGAGATTATCTCGCATGGCCGTAAGTTCAACCTCGGACTGGAGGCCGGCTCTAAGCCTGAGCTGCATGCTGTCATTGCCATGCAGTGTCAGAGCGACTCCATCATCATCTGCAACGGATACAAGGATCAGAGCTATATCGAACTGGCCCTGCTTGCCCAGAAGATGGGTAAAAAGATATTCATCGTGGTGGAGAAGATGAACGAGTTGGAAATCATCGCCAAGGTAGCCAAGAAACTCAACGTGCGCCCCAACATCGGCATTCGCATCAAGCTCGCTTCAAGCGGTTCGGGCAAATGGGAAGAGAGTGGGGGCGACGCTAGTAAGTTCGGCTTAACTAGTGCAGAGCTCCTGGAAGCGCTGGAACTACTAGATAAAAAGGATATGCGCGACTGTCTCCGACTGATCCATTTCCATATCGGTAGCCAGATTACCAAGATACGTCGTATCCAGACAGCCCTCCGTGAGGCTTCACAGTTCTATATCCAACTGCATAAGATGGGCTATAACGTAGACTTCGTAGACTGCGGTGGTGGACTGGGTGTCGACTACGACGGTACGCGCTCACCATCGAGTGAGAGCTCGGTGAACTACTCTATCCAGGAGTATGTCAACGACTGTATCTACACCTTCGTCGACGCTGCCAACAAGAACGAGTTGCCCCATCCCAACATCATCACGGAGAGCGGACGCTCACTGGCTGCCCACCATTCCGTACTGGTCATCGATGTGCTGGAAACCGCCTCGCTGCCTGAGATGCCGGAGGAGTTTGAGCCTGATGAAAATTCTCACCAGCTGGTGAAAGACCTCTATGAGATATGGGACAACCTCTCGCCCCGCAATGTGCTGGAGGACTGGCACGATGCCGAGCAGATACGTGAGGAAGTGCTCGACCTCTTTGCCCATGGTATCGTAGACCTCAAGACACGTGCTGAGATTGAGGCGATGTACTGGAGCGTTTGTCATGAGATCAATGCGCTGGCCAAGAACCTGAAGCATATCCCCGAGGAGCTGATGAACATCGACAAGCTGTTGGCCGACAAGTATTTCTGCAACTTTTCGCTCTTCCAGAGCCTCAGCGACTCATGGGCCATCGACCAGATGTTCCCCATCCTGCCTATCCAGCGACTCGACGAGCGTCCCACGCGCAATGCCACCCTGCAGGACATCACCTGCGACTCAGATGGTAAGATTGCCAACTTCGTGACCAACCGCAACAACTCGCACTCGCTGCCCGTTCATCCGCTGAAGAAGAACGAGCCTTACTACCTGGGCGTGTTCCTTGTAGGTGCCTATCAGGAGATTCTGGGCGACATGCACAACCTCTTTGGCGACACGACGGCTGTCCATATCTCCGTGAAGGACGATAACTACCATATCGATCAGATTATCGATGGTGAGACGGTGGCCGAGGTATTGGAGTATGTTCAGTATGAACCCAAGAAACTGGTTCGCCAGTTGGAGATATGGGTGGCCAAGAGTGTGAAGCAGGGCAAGATTTCGCTCGAAGAGGGCAAGGAGTTCCTCAGCAATTATCGCTCAGGACTTTATGGTTACACTTATCTTGAATAGTCGAAACTTCGAAATATCGAAAATCGAAAAATGAAAGAGAAACTAACAGTAGTGAAAGTAGGAGGAGCTGTAGTCGAGGACGAACTGCAGCTCTCTCAGTTGTTAAGCGACTTCTCAGCCATCGAGGGCCGTAAGGTGCTGGTGCACGGAGGTGGTCGGAAAGCCACCAAGATGGCAGAGCGACTGGGTATTGAAACCCAGATGGTGAACGGGCGCCGCATCACTGATGCCCAGATGTTGGAAGTAGTGACAATGGTCTATGGCGGACTGGTGAACAAAAATCTGGTGGCTCGTCTGCAGGCTAATGGTGTCAACGCCCTCGGACTGACGGGTGCCGATGCTGATGTCATCCGCTCCCATAAGCGTCCTCTGAAAAACGGGGTGGACTACGGCTTCGTAGGCGATGTGGACTATGGCAACGGTGAGACGCTAAGTCGTCTGATAGAGGCGGGTATCACCCCCGTTATGGCCCCGCTGACCCACGACGGACAGGGTAACGTCCTTAATACCAATGCCGATACCATCGCTTCGGAAACGGCAAAGGCACTGGCAGCCCATTACGATGTGACCCTCATCTTCTCATTCGAGAAGAAGGGCGTGCTCAGCAATCCTGATGACGATGAGAGCGTCATTCCCACCATCACCCATGCCGACTTTGAGCGCTACAAGGCCGATGGCACCATCAGCGGCGGCATGCTGCCCAAGATAGAAAATGCCCTCAGTGCGGTAGATGCCGGCGTCACCAAGGTAATCATTACCCTGGCTACAGCTATCGACGGACAACACGGAACCACCATCCTATAATATCATCATGCTCAATAGTTTCCAAACACGCGTCCTGCCGCTGAAGGATGAAATCTTCCGATTGGCATTCCGCATCACACAGAATCGTGCTGATGCTGAAGACGTGGTGCAGGAAACCATGATGAAGGTATGGAAACGCCGTGAGGAGTGGGACCAGATAGACTCGATGGAGGCTTTCTGCCTGACCATCTGCCGCAATCTGGCACTCGACAAGTTGCGAAGGATGGACAGTCAGACGCAGTCACTCGACATTAGCATCAACCCCACCGACCATAGCCATACGGCCAATCCTGAGGAGCAAGCCGTGGTGCACGACCGACTGCAACTGGTGCGGCAGTTTATCAGTGAACTACCTGAGAAACAACGCTCCTGCATGCAACTGCGCGATATCGAAGGCAAGAGCTATCGCAATATTGCTGAGATTCTGGACATAACCGAACAGCAGGTGAAAATCAATATCTTCAGGGCACGTCAAACCATCAAGGAGCGCTACCAGAAAATAGAAAAATACAAAATCTGAAAAAAAATCGCATCTTGCTGTAACTTTCACTCACGACAAACGTCTTTGTATATAGAGAACCCTATAAAATGACAATGGACTACAAGTACATCGAACAGCTCATGGAGCGTTATTTCAACGCTGAGACTTCCCTCGAAGAGGAGAGTATCCTGCGTACCTTCTTCAGTCAGGAGAACATCCCGACGGAGATGGAGCAGTGGCGTGCGCTCTTCACCGCTGATGACAGCGAGCAGCTGGGAGATGACTTTGATGCCCGCATCCTGGCGATGATTGAGAGCGAGGAGGCAAGCACCGTAGAGACCAAGGTCGTCAAGGCGCAGGAGATTAAGCTCACCCAGCGCATGATGCCGCTCTTCAAGGCTGCTGCCGTCGTTGCCATCATCCTGACGCTCGGAGGAGCCCTGCAAGCTCCGTGGGACAAGAGTTGGAATGCACCCGTCAACGACTACACCAGTTTCAAGGTGGACACTGTCGATGCAGCCACTCCCATCCAAGCCGAGAATATTATCGACAATGCTGTAGACAGTTCGAAAGTACTGATTCCCAGCCACTCGAAGGATTAATGCGTATTTTCTATGCTTTCTCTATATATATTTTAATCATGTTTAGTTAAAACACCGTCGAAGCTGTGAAGTTTCGCATTTCTCTCAAATTTTTCATAACATACTAACGAAGAATGGGCTGCCTGTCTGACAAGATTCAGAGGCAGCCCATTCGATTTCTTTTTGGCTTTCTATTCCGCCCTACGCATCCACAGATGCAGCTGATAGAGGGCAGGCAGGAAGATAAGAAGGGAGAAGCCCAATGCCATATAGACATGCAACTGGGAGCCCTTGAAGATGTCAATCAGGCGGATATCCGGATTGGGATAAAAGGCATACAGAAGGTAGGCTGCCGAGTTGTTGGCCCAGTGGTAGACCACGCCAGGCAGGATAGAGCCTGTGCGCCAATACATCCATCCCAACAGCAGTCCTACCAGGAAGGCGTGAGGCATCTGGACGGGATTCAGGTGGGAGATGGCGAAGATGAGTGCACTGATGACGATGGCTACCCAGGGCTGACGACCAGAGAGCAGCGAGCGCAACACAGCTCCTCGGAACACGATCTCCTCAGCCAGCGGTGCCAGCAGTCCGATGGCCAGATAACCCCAACGGTCGGAGAGTATCATACTGAACTCCTGTTCCACGAAGTTGGGCAATTCAGGCAACTGTTCCTGCAACCACGTCGAGGGGATGAGGGCTCCCAGCGACAATATCACGCTCCATATTAACACCGTCCAAGGGCGTGTGCGAATCCATCTGGGCGATACCTCTGTCCACTTGACAGACAGGAAAACGGCGATAGCTACGACACTAAACGCCACGACGCTCACAATCATTTGGGTACTCGTCATATCTGCGGAACCTGTAACCAGTTTCCATAGGGCAGGGACGATGAGGCTGGCTGCAGCCTGTAGTCCTAAGAATACAAAGGTATATGCAATGGCATTCTTCATTTTTTTATCTCTTTTTTAATGGTTTAATAGTTCTTCTACCTGCGCAGCATCGTGCATCAACTGCTGCTTCAAGGCCTCTTCGCTCTCAAAGCGCTGCTCGCTACGCAACCGTTCGACAAAGTGGATGGTGACATTACGCCCATACAGGTCGTCGCTCCAATGCAGGATATGTACCTCCAGTGTAGTATGGCTGCCATCAAAGGTAGGTCGATGTCCGATATTCATCATGCCGCCATAGACGGAGCCACCCAGTTCCACGCTCACGGCATAGACACCAGGGGCGGGAATCAGCTGGTGAGCCTCAACAGGCACCAGGTTAGCCGTCGGATACCCCAGTCGGGTACCGATATGTTCGCCATGTGTCACGCTTCCCGTCATCTGATACGGATGCCCCAACGCCTCTGCTGCCTCAGCCACACATCCGTCAGCCAGCAGTTGGCGAACCAGCGACGAGCTGACGTTGCCTTCAGCAGGTAATTGCAGTACTTCGATACCTAATTCATGACCGTAAGTCACATAGTCATCAAAGCCTTTCTCCCGATTTCTTCCAAAGCGATTGTCATAGCCTGTCAGCAGCACTTTTACACCTAGTTGCTCGCTCAACACCTGACGCATAAACTCATAAGCTGTCATCTGACGTAGCTGGTCGGTAAACGACAGTACTTCGATGCGGTCGATGCCCACAGCGCAAATCAGACTCTTTTTCTCGTCGAGTGGTGTCAGCACCTGGTCACGATGCAGCGAATGGTCGAAGGTGATAGCCATAGACTGCAAGCCACGCTCACGAGCCGTCTCTACCACTTGGCGCAACACGAACTGATGGCCGCGATGCACCCCGTCGAACATGCCTATGGTGGCTACATATCCTATCTTTTCCATATCCGTAGAATCCATCTGTATAGCTCACCAACCCATAAGACGGGTGAGGTTCCTATGATAATCCAAAGCCAGATATCCCAGCTCAGTGGTGTCGTGCGGAACATACGGCCTCCGAAGGTAACAATGAGCCACTGGCCTACCAGCACCAAAAGCAGTACCAACAGGAATCCACGACAAGCCCACAGTCTGCGGAATGCGGAGAAATGGGAACCCAGCATGCGGGCATTGAACAGGTTCCACCATTGCAGCATGACAAAGATGGTGAAGAATATCGTCAGCTCCACATCGTCGACACCTGCTATCCGCTCAAAGTACCATAACAAGGCAAAGGTGAAGAGGAAGAAAAGACCACCTATGATTCCGATACCACGTCCCATTCCGCGGGTAATGATAAATGCGTTGCGATGGCGAGGCCGTTCGTTCATCACTTCTCTGCTGGGTGGCAGCGAAGCCAGTGCCATAGCCGCAAAAGTATCCATAATCAGGTTAACCCATAATATCTGCGTGATGGTCAGTGGCATCTCCGTTCCGATGCAAGCACCGCAAAGTACCAGCAGGAGTGCTGCCACGTTGACAATAAGCTGGAAGAAGATGAAACGCTGGATGTTCTTATACAATGAACGACCCCACATCACGGCCTGTACGATGCTGTGGAACGAGTCGTCAATCAGTGTGATGTCACTCGCCTGTTTGGCAACGCTCGTACCGGAACCTAACGAGAGTCCTACATGGGCGCGGTTCAGGGCCGGTGCATCGTTGGTACCATCGCCCGTCACTGCTACCACCTCTCCACGTTGTTGCAAGAGAGCCACCAGTCGTTGCTTGTCAGTGGGACGAGCACGCGACATCACCTTCAGGTCTTTGATTCTCTCCAAGGCTTCTTCGTCGCTCAATGCAGCAAATTCGGTTCCCGTGATACTGTTCCCTTCGACTCCACATTGTCTGGCAATCTCCAATGCGGTAGCAGCAGTATCACCTGTTACAATCTTCACGTCGATACCTGCCCGTTCACACTGACGGATAGCCGCAGGTACCTCTTTGCGCAGCGGGTCGCTGATGGCAACGATGGCCAACAACGTCTTATTCTCGGCAATGGCCAGTGTACGCATAGCATGTTGCTGCCACTCCTTCAGTTGCATCTCAGCTTGTTGGCGCACCTCGTCCGTCAGGTCGCACATCTGCATCACAATCTCTGGAGCCCCTTTTATATATAAGGTGTCGCCAACGGTAGTTGACATATATTTCCGTTCAGTAGAGAAGGGTTGTCGCTGACTGATAGGATAATCCTGACGCAGCTGCTGATAGTCGACACCCTGATCCATCAGCCATCTCAGTAATGCCTGCTCCGTAGGATTACCCACATCGTGCGTAGCCGTCGTATTCAGCGCAATAGCCTTATGAAGGTCTGAGGACTCACTTCTTCCATCATACTTCATACATCTTACATCGCTTACCGTCATTCGGTTTTCCGTCAGTGTTCCCGTCTTATCCGTACAGATCACGGTTACTGCCCCCATCGTTTCCGATGCCTGCAGCTTGCGCACGAGGTTGTTCGATTTCAGCATCCTCCGCATGTTCAGTGCCAGTGCCAGGGTGATAGCCATGGGCAGACCCTCGGGCACCGCCATCACGATCAGTGTGACAGACATCATAAAGTAGCGCAGCACCACTTCCGTCATTCCAATATAGTCTTCTGTGTGCCACAGCGGGTTCATCAGCATGTCGTGAGCGAGAATGACTACGAAGCTTGCTGTTGACAAGACACCTCCTGCCCAACTGATCATCTTAGCCAGTCGGGTGAGTTGCAGGTTGAGGGGTGTCTTCACGCCCGTCAGTTCTGTAGCCTGTCGAGCCACGTGTCCTATCTCCGTCGCATCCCCCACAGCAGTCACCACATACCGGCCTGTACCGCTCATCACCATCGAGCTTCTAAGAAGCAGGTTCTTGGCGTATGTTTCATCGTTCTTCGTATTTCCACCTTCAACCTTCTTCTCTGTGATGGGTTCTCCCGTCAGCGAACTCTCATCCACCTGTAGGTCGGTAGCCTCAAACAGTTCACCATCTGCAGGCACCTCATCGCCCGTTTCTACCATCACCACATCGCCTACCACCACTTCGCGTCGTGGTATCTCTATGATGACGCCATCACGCATCACCTTCACGAGTTGCTCCTCGCTCAACTGCGTCAGTACATCAAACTTACGGGCCGCATCGCGCTCGAAATAGAAGCCCACCGTAGTCGCTAAGATCACAGCTGCTATGATACCGATAGTTTCGATGAAGTCGTTCTTGACGAAAGCCAGTCCTAATGACACGATAGCCGCAACCAATAGGATACGCACCATCGGGTCTTGATATTTCTCTAAATAGAGATGCCACATCGATTGCCTTTTAGGCGGAGTCAGCACATTCTCACCATGCTTTTGCCTGCTCTGTTCAACCTCGATAGCGGTCAACCCTTGTCTCTTTTCCATTTTCATGGCTGCAAAATTACAAAAAAAAGATAAAAATAGAGGAGGGGCAGTAAATTTTTCACTTTTCATTTTTCACTTTTCACTTTTTTTTGTACCTTTGCACCTGCTTTTACAACAAGCACCGGACTTGTAGCTCAGTTGGTTAGAGCAACAGACTCATAATCTGGAGGTCCCAGGTTCAAGCCCTGGCTGGTCCACTCACATATTGTTTTCCTTATACTCACACACTACTACTATCCAATATGAGGGCAAACATTCTGAAACATATCTGCTGCATCCTGCTGGCTATGCTTTCGACAACGATGGCCTTCGCATTGGATGTCAGCCATTTTACCTATTCACATATTGGAGTTGACAAGGGAATACGCAGTCAGCGCGTGTACTCTATCCGCCAGACAAGCGACGGTGCCGTATGGTGGGCTGCCAAGAACGGTGTTGAGCGGTTCAACGGTGTGAGCGTGAAGCAATATACGACGGGGGAACTGAACACTTTCAGCAATTATGCAGGAATTATTTTCAAGCTGGCATTAGGTCCAGACTCCACGCTGTATGCCTTTGACAACAAGGGCGGCATCTTTGTCTATGACAAGAACAAGGACGCGTTCGATCTCTACGGTGACCTCTCCAAACTGTTGAACAGCGATGTGTTGCTCAATGACATTCTCGTGACGAAGAATGGTTTGTGGGTAGCCATGCGTGAAGGTGTGTTCTGCCTGAAGGATCAGGAGTTACAGACCATTGCCCGAGGCATCTATACCAATACCATTGTCGAGACCAGCGCTGGTCTGCTGTTCTGTACTCGCGAAGGAGTGATGAACCAACAGCTGCGGACACTGCTTCCTTATCATGTGGAGAGCGGTTACTACGATGACAAATATAATAAGGTATGGTTGGGTGGTTTCCAGAATGGCATACATATCCTTACAGTCAATGGTGACGGTTCACTGACCCCTTGTGAACTGGCAGGCAATGCCGTCTATAATCCTATTCGCAGCATCTGTCCTTACGACCAGCAGACCATGTTGGTGGGAATCGACGGGATGGGAGTCTATCAGGTGAACCGACAAGCAGACTCAGTAGGGAAGCACCAGGCCCAACTACTTTTCGATGCCAACGAGGGCAAGGAAGGTGTGTTGCATGGCAATGGGGTATACGCTGTCATCCACGACACCTTTGGCAGCATTGTGGTCGGTTCCTACTCAGGCGGCATCGACATTGCTCGTCCTGTAGGTAGTACGTTAGCTACCTTCCAGCATATTCCCGGCAATATACAGTCGTTGCTCAACGACCATGTCAACTGCGTCAGTCAGTTGGCTGACGGTACCCTTGTAATGGGTACGGATAATGGTATCAGTCTGCATAACCCCTATACACGGCAGTGGACACACCACTGTCAGGGAGCGGTGGTACTCAGCACGTGCATCACTCCGCAAGGCACTATCCTCGCTTCTACTTATGGTAAAGGCGTGTTTGAAGTAGGGAAGGGCGGACAGGTCAGTCAGGTATATTCCAAAAGCAATGGGACGTTGAAAGACGACCATGTCTACAAGGTGTTCATCGACTCACGCGGCAATCTGTGGATGGGCTGTCTGGACGGTGATCTGGTACAGAAGGCTGCATCGGGCTTCAGATACTATTCCATTAAGAATGTACAGGACATCATCGAGTTGCCCGACGGTCTCATTGCTGTAGCTACTGCTGATGGCATCAAGCTCATCTCGGGTGAGACGGCACAGGTATCAGTACTCGACTACGCCCCCAATAACGACGATGCCAATAAATATACCATGGCGCTCTATGTGAATAACGGGCGACAGTTGTGGATTGGTACTGACGGTGGTGGCGTGTACATCTACGATCTCAAGACACATCAGACCACCCAGATAACCAAGGATCACGGACTACCCTCGAACTGTGTGATGAGTATCATCAAGGACAAGCGGGGGCGCATTATGATAGCCACTGATATGGGTTTGTCTTTTGTAGAGCCCGACGCGCCTGAGAAAGTGTTCTGCGTCAACTATTGCTATGGTATCGAGCGGGAGTATTCTACCCGCGCTGCAGTCAACATGCGCAATGGACATATCCTCTACGGCACTACCTCCGGTGCGCTTATCATCAATCCTGACAATATTGAGGAAATCAACTATACCGGTAAGCTCCATGTCTTTGGAATCAAAGATTCCGAACTGTCACTCGACTACGACGAGCGTACCTTCAATCTCTACTACGAGTGTATCAACCTGCGCAACCAGTTTGATATCGTCTATCAGTATCGAGTGGGGGATGATGAGTGGAGCCAGCCTACTGATGATCAGTACATCCGGTTTACCAACCTCGAGGCGGGTGCCCACGACCTCCATCTGCGTGCCGTCAGCCGTACCTGCGGAGCTGTGATTGATGAGGTGGAGCTGACGATTGAAATAGGAGAGCCTTGGTGGAACTCATGGTGGATGTGGTTGGTCTATATCAGTCTCATCCTGTTGGCCTTCTATGGCGCCTGGCAGGTATATCAGTTGCACACCAAGTACATGCGATTGGTTGTGGGCCAATTGGAAAGTGACCATGATAAAGTCGACAGCGCTGAAGAACCTGAGGCAGACGCTGTTCTGCAACAGGAGGAACAGGAAGAAAACAAACAGGAGGGAACAGCCTTTATCGACAAGGTAACCCTGCTGGTGGTCAAGAACCTCTCTGACACCGATTTCAACATCGACCGCCTGTGTCAGGAGATGGCCATGAGCCGTACACTGTTCTACATCAAACTGAAGTCATATACGGGTAAGTCACCACAGGACTTCATCCGCATTATCCGTCTGGAACGAGCGGCCACCTTGCTGCGCAACGGTCGTCCTGTCAACGAGACAGCTGCCCTGACAGGATTCGACAACTCCAAGTACTTCAGTACAGTATTCAAGAAATATTTCGGTGTCTCACCCTCTAAATATGGATAAGGAAAGGTATGAATTCTATCGGAAAAGGTTACATTGCTAACACTTGAAAGTTTTAAAACCCCATTTTGTTTGTCATCAAACCCATACGCCTGTAAGAATAGCTATCTTTGCACTCAAAACCAAAAATATCAATGACAATGCGAATTTTTCTTATCAGTATCAGCTTGCTCTTGATGGCCTGCTCAACCGAGGCAGCAGACCTTCAGTCAAGCGTGCAAAGCCAGGAACCTACTGCTCAGGAGTGGAACAAGGACGTGGTAGGATGGAACCTCGGCAATCAGTTTGAGTGCTCAGCACCCGGTCAGGACGGTGAGACCATGGCCATCGGAATGCCCGACAACAGTATCAAGGCTGAGACAGCATGGGGTAATCCCGTCGTAACGAAGAAAGTCATCAAGGCCGTCAAGGAGGCAGGGTTCAATGCCATCCGCATCCCCATCCGTTGGCAGTGTCACATCACCAACCCCATGGCCATGAGCATCGACAAGGCATGGATAGCCCGCATCAAGGAAGTGGTGGGCTGGTGTTTGGACAACGACCTGAAAGTCATCATCAACACTCACCACGACAAATGGCTTGAAGGGCGTCCCACCAATCAGTACAAGGAAGAGAACAACCAGAAGCTGGCTCTGCTGTGGATGAACATAGCCAGCGAGTTTGCCCAGTACGACTACCGCGTAGCCTTTGCCGGTACCAACGAGGTGCATATCAAGGACAACTGGGGCAAGCCCGAGGCTGAGAACTTGGCCGTACAGAACTCATACAATCAGACATTTATCGACGTAGTCCGTGCCACTGGTGGCTATAATATGAAGCGTCACCTTATCGTGCAGACCTACGTGTGCAATCCCGACTTCGGTCTGAACGGTGGTCTCATCGTTCCAACAGACATTGAGGAAAATGGCAATAAGTATATGAGTGTCGAGTTCCACTACTATACCCCATGGGACTATGCCGGTGAGTGCAAGTATTACTATTGGGGCGAGCCTTATAAGAAATATGGTGAGGCTTCGCCTAGCGACGAGAAGACCATGACCGACTTCTTCAACCGCGTGGTAGAGAACTGGAGTTCAAAAGGCTTAGGTGTCGTAATGGGAGAATGGGGCGTGACCGACCATACCAAGGGTAGTCAGGCCGATATCCAGCGTGAGAACGTAGCCTACTACTGTCAGTTCCTCATCAGCGAGACTCGTAAGCGTGGTTTCTCCACCTTTGTATGGGATAACAACGCCTTTGGTGATGGCATGGAGAAATTCGGAATCTTCGACCGTGCCCGTGGTATGAAAGTGAAAAATGAATGGGTGCTGAAAGGCATCATGGAAGGAAAAAATAAATAAGTATGAAAAAGACAATCTTTACCTTGGCCATGACGGCTATGACGGTGCTTTGCCTGACGGCATGTGGCACCAAGAGCGAGACAACCAATGAAGTGAATAACTTCCGCATCAAGCGCGGTACGAACCTCAGCCACTGGCTGTCGCAGAACAACGAAGACCGTGGTGAGGCACGTCGCCTGCATATCCAAGAGGACGACTTTGCCCGTCTGGATTCGCTAGGCTTCGACTTCGTGCGCATCCCCATTGACGAGGTGCAGTTCTGGGATGAAGAGGGCAAGAAACTGCCCGAGGCCTGGGAACTTCTGACCTTCGCCCTCGACCAGTGTGCCAAGCATCATCTGCGTGCTATTGTAGACCTGCATATCATCCGTTCACACTATTTCAATGCCGTTAACGAAGGCGACAGCAGTGCCAACACATTGTTTACGTCAGAGAAGTCGCAGCAGGACCTTATCAACCTGTGGTATCAGCTGTCCGATGTGCTGAAGGGCTATAGCAACGACTCTGTGGCCTATGAGTTTATGAACGAGCCCGTGGCTGAAGACCATGAGCAGTGGAACCAGCTGATTGTCAAGGTTCACAAGGCTTTGCGCGAGCGTGAACCACAGCGCACACTCGTTATTGGCAGCAATCTCTGGCAGGGCTATGAGACCATGAAATACCTGAAGGTACCCGAGGGCGACAAGAATATCGTGCTCTCGTTCCACTATTATAACCCCATGATCCTGACCCACTATGGAGCTCTCTGGACCCCTATCGGACAGTATAAGGGTAAGGTCAACTATCCTGGCGTACTCGTATCGCAGGAGGATTACGACGCTTCTTCCGATGCTGTCAAGAAGTTACTCGACGACGATCAGTACACCACCACCGTTTGGGATGTCAACAGGATTCGTGAAGATTTCAAGGACGCTATCTCTGTAGCCCAGAAGTATGGCTTGCAGCTGTTCTGTGGCGAGTGGGGTGTCTACGAACCGGTAGACCGCGAACTGGCTTACAAGTGGACCAAGGATATGCTCAGCGTCTTCGACGAGTTCAACATCGCCTGGACCACCTGGTGCTATGATGCCGACTTCGGTTTCTGGGACCAGCAGAAGCACACCTTCAAGGACAAACCCCTGGTTGATATGCTGATGCAAGCTAAAGGATTAGAGAAATAAAAAGTAAAATAGTAAATAGTCAAATTGTAAATGACAAGATGAAGACATTTGGATTTTTCGACGACCAGAACCGTGAGTACGTCATCACTGACCCTGCTACTCCGTTTCCCTGGATTAACTACTTAGGTAATGAGGACTTCTTCGGTCTCATCTCCAACACGGCTGGAGGCTACAACTTCTACAAGGATGCCAAGTTCCGCCGCATCACCCGCTATCGTTATAACAGTGTGCCGATGGACAATGGCGGACGTTATTTCTACATCAACGATGGGGAGACCGTTTGGTCGCCCGGTTGGAAACCCTGCAAGACGAAGCTCGACTCGTATGAGTGCCGTCATGGCATGAACTATACCCGCATCACGGGCAGCAAGAATGGGGTAGAGGCCAGTGTGCTCTTCTTCGTTCCCCTGAAGACATGGGCTGAGATTCAGAAAGTGACACTTAAGAACGCTTCCAACGAGGTGAAGCATCTGAAGCTTTTCAGCTATACTGAGTGGTGCCTGTGGAATGCCGCTACCGATGGTGAGAACTTCCAGCGTAACCTCTCAACCGGTGAGGTGGAAATCGAGAATGGCGGTGCTGCCATCTATCACAAGACGGAATACAAAGAGCGTCGAAACCATTATGCCTACTATGCTGTGACCAATGCCCAGGTGGACGGTTACGACACCGACCGCGAGTCGTTCGTAGGTCTCTACAACGACCTGTCTGAGCCCCAGTGTGTCACTGCTGGCAAGCCCTCCAACTCCGTTGCTCACGGTTGGAGCCCTATTGCCTCGCAATACATCGAAGTAACGCTGCAGCCCGGCGAATCAAAAGATTACATCTTCCTGCTCGGCTATGTGGAGAATGAACAGGAGCAAAAATTTGCCCCAGTTCCCGAAGGTTCACCTTCGGGCCAGCTCATCACCTCCCTCGGTGCCCTCGACCATACAATTATTAATAAGGAGAAGGCCCATGAGGTGATAGCCCGTTTCTCTACCGTTGAGACTGTGGATGCTGCTTACAACGAACTACGCCAGATGTGGGATGAGTTGCTGTCGAAGTACACCGTCACCAGTGACGATGAGCGCATGAACCGCATGGTGAACATCTGGAACCAGTACCAGTGCATGATCACCTTCAACTTCTCACGCTCGGCTTCGTTCTTCGAGAGCGGTGTAGGTCGTGGTATGGGATTCCGCGATTCCAACCAGGACCTCGTGGGTTTCGTTCATCAGGTGCCTAGTCGTGCCCGTCAGCGTATCATCGACATTGCCTCCACCCAGTTCCCCGACGGTGGCTGCTACCATCAGTACCAGCCTCTGACCAAGCGCGGTAACAACGACATTGGTGGTGGTTTCAACGATGACCCTTGCTGGCTTATCTTCGGTACGGTGGCCTATATCAAAGAAACGGGCGATTTCTCCATTCTCGATGAAATGGTGCCTTTCGATAATCAGCCCGGCACAGAGGTTACGCTCTTCGACCACCTTCGCATCTCGTTCAACCACGTGGTGGAGAACCTGGGTCCCCACATGTTGCCGCTCATCGGTCGCGCCGACTGGAACGACTGTCTGAACCTGAACTGCTTCTCTTGGGATCCCAACGAGAGCTTCCAGACTACTGAGAACAACAGCGAAGGCTCCAAAGCCGAGTCGCTGATGATTGCCGGTCTGTTTGTACTCACGGGCAAGCAGTATGTGGAGCTTTGTGAGAAAATCGCAAAGAGCGAAGAGGCCAAGCGCGCCCAGAAGTGCATCGATGCGATGGTAGAGGCTGTGAAGAAGCACGGTTGGGACGGTGAGTGGTATCTGCGCGCCTACGACTACTACGGAAACAAGATTGGCTCTAACGAATGTGAGGAAGGTAAGATCTTCATCGAGAGCCAGGGCTTCTGCACGATGGCCGGTATCGGATTGGAAGACGGTATGGTAGACAAGGCCCTCGACTCCTGCAAGAAGTATCTCGACTCGAAGCACGGCATGGTGCTCAATCATCCTGCCTTCACCCGTTATTACGTTGAAATGGGCGAAATCTCAAGCTATCCTGCCGGTTATAAGGAGAATGCAGGCATCTTCTGCCACAACAACCCCTGGGTCATCATCGGTGAGACGGTAGCCCGTCGTGGTAACGACGCCTGGGACCACTACACCAAGATTTGTCCCGCTTGGATTGAAGACCAGCAGCTGCACAAGGTAGAGCCTTACGTTTACTGTCAGATGGTAGCCGGTAAGGATGCTGCCAAACCTGGCGAGGGTAAGAACTCATGGCTCACGGGTACGGCAGCCTGGAACTGGATTACCATTACGCAGTATATCTTAGGTATCAAGCCTACCTACGATGGTCTTGAGATCGATCCTTGTATCCCCTCTACGTTGAAGGAATACACCGTCCATCGCGTGCTCCGCGATGCTGAGTTCGACATTACCATCAAGAATCCTAATGGCAAGCAGAGCGGTGTCAGCCAGATCGTGCTCGATGGTGCTGCCATCGAGGGCAACATCATCACCGCCACTCCTGGTCATCATGTAGTAGAAGTAACAATGTAATTATGGCAAAATTAAGTGAAAAAATAGGTTACGCCTTAGGCGACGCGGCTGCTGGTGGCATCACTTGGAAAGTGATGTCTATCGCCTTCCCACTGTTCTTCACCAATATCTTCGGACTGACGGTAGCCGACACTGCTACGCTGATGTTGATTGCCCGTATGTTCGATGTCGTGACCGACCCGATGATGGGAACACTGGCCGACCGCACGCAGAGCCGTTGGGGCACCTATCGCCCCTGGCTCATTCTGGGTGCCATCCCCTTTGGTCTCATTTTCGCCCTGCTGCTCTACACCCCCGATTTCGGTCCTATGGGCAAGCGCATCTGGGCCTACACCCTCTATCTGCTGATGATGGTGATCTATACGGCTGTCAATGTGCCCTACGGTTCGCTGCTGGGTGTGATGACTACCGACGACAATGAGAAGAACCAGTTCTCCTCGTTCCGCATGGTAGGAGCCTATGCTATGGGGTTCATCACCCTGCTGTCGTTCCCCTATCTGCAGAAGATGGTAGGCGGCACGGAACAGCATCAGTATGCCGTGCTGGGTGCTTTCTTCGGAATCATCGCTGCTGCCGGTACGCTGGCTTGCGGACTGATGACCAAGGAGCGTCTGAAACCCATCCGTGCTGAGAAGTTCTCGTTCAAGCCTTTTGCTGATCTGTTCCGCAATCGTCCTTGGATCATCCTGACACTCATCGGTGTCTGCATGAACTTCTTCAATGGTTTCCGTTATGCGGTAGCAGGCTATATGTTCGAATACTGCATGAATGGTCAGGTCACTATCAGCGGCCTCATTATCAACTACACCGTGTTTATGACCTTCGGCGAGCTCACCTGTATGGTGTTCGGCGGTGTGTCGCCTATCTTCACCAAGTGGGTAGGCACCAAGCGCAAGGCCTTTATGTGGGCTGCCGTCATCTGTTTCGTCACCTCGGTGCTCTATTTCTTCATCCCCATGGATGCTTCCTATATCTGGATGATGATCTTGGTAGTCATCCTGACATCCATCGGCATCGGCATTTACTCGCCCCTGTTGTGGTCGATGTATGCAGACGTGTCCGACTATTCTACCGAGAAGAACGGCACCTCTTCGACGGGCCTTATCTTCTCCTCTGGTACGATGGCCATGAAGTTCGGTACTGCCATCAGCGGTTCGCTGGTAGCCCTGTTGTTAGGAATTGCCGGTTTTGCCTCTGGCACCGACCCCATGACTGGTCAGACGATGGTTACCATCACTGATGCAGAGTCTGTCAACAACATGATTTGGGCCCTCTTCTCCATCTTCCCCGCCATCATTGCAGCCATCATGTTCGGACTGCTTTACATCTATCCTATTAAGAAATAGGTAGCCGAGAGTATCGTTTCTTATCATAAGAGGTTTGAAAACTATCAATCATCAGTTTTCAAACCTCTTTTTGTATGTATTCAAACCCCTGTCCTATTGGGTTTGCGTACTTTTGCACAGCGAAAAGCTAAAATGCATCTTTCAAATTTATAACCTATATCAACATTTATGAAACAAAGCAATCGAAAATTTGCCTGTATGTTTGCTGTCAGCGCCTTGTTGCTGCCAGTAGCCATACCATCAGCATCGGCTGCCAATGTGGCTGGTGTAGCAAGTGTTCAGCAGGCTGCCAAGGTGTTTGGTACTGTCACGGATGGTACGGAACCCGTTATTGGTGCCAGCGTCAGAGTCAAGAATGGCACCCAGGGAACGATTACCGACATGGACGGTAACTTCAAGCTGGATGTTGCCCCTGGTACAGAACTGGTCATCAGTTATGTGGGTTACAAGGATGTAACCGTCAAGGCTGGTGCCAACATGAAGATTGTGCTCGAGGAAGAGAGCACAGCGCTGAGTGAGGTCGTTGTAACCGCTCTGGGTATCAAGCGTGAGCGCAAGGCCCTGGGTTATGGCGTATCAGAAGTAAAGGGTGAGGAACTGACCAAGGCCAAGGAGACCAACGTCATCAACTCACTGTCTGGTAAGGTAGCCGGTCTTGTCGTTCAGAACACGGCAGGTGGTGCTTCCGGTTCTACGCGCGTACTGCTTCGTGGTAATACGGAGATGACAGGTAACAACCAGCCTCTGTATGTCATCGACGGTGTGCCCTTGGACAATACCAACTTCGCCAGTGCCGGACAGGCTGGTGGTTACGACCTTGGTGACGGTATCTCAGCCATCAACCCTGATGATATTGAGAACATGACCGTGCTGAAGGGTCCTGCCGCTTCTGCCCTATATGGTAGCCGTGCCTCTCACGGTGTCATCCTCATCACCACCAAGAAGGCAGAGAAGGATCGCATCAGCGTTGAGTATAACGGTTCGCTGACCATCGACAAGCAGCTGGCTAAGTGGGATAACATCCAGCAAGAATATGGTATGGGCTACAATGGCGCTTATAGCCGCGAGGCTACCTCGGGTACCAACAGCAGCTGGGGTACCAAGGCTGACGACTTCCTGGTTGAGTACTTCGACGGACAGAAACACCCCTTCCTAATGTATCCTAACAATACCAGTGAGTTCTTCCGCACCGGTCTGACCACTCAGAACACCGCCATCCTCTCGGTGAATTCGGGAAAAACGGGTGTGCGCTTCTCTGTAACCGACATGCGTAACAAGGACATTCTGCCTAACACGCACATGAGCCGTGATAACTTCAACCTCCGCGTGAATACCTCAGCTGGTCCTGTCGACCTCGACTTCACCGCTAACTATACGCGTGAGGATGTCAAGAACCGTCCGGCACTGGGTGACTCACAGAGCAACGTGGGTAAGAATCTGATGACATTGGCTGGTACTTACAACCAGGCATGGCTGCAGCACTACCAGACCAGCGATGGTGACTATGCTAACTGGAATGGTAACGACCAGTATAACAAGAACCCCTACTGGGACCTCTATAAGAATGAGAACACCACCGCTAAGGACGTGCTCCGCTTCAC
>Ga0129306_1001664_pt1 | contig 23720 bp, 27 predicted proteins | sample P827metagenome_FD_94438 | JGI IMG/M metagenome (GOLD analysis project Ga0129306, IMG submission 94438) | Capybara group fecal microbial communities from Wisconsin, USA - P827 metagenome | ecosystem: Host-associated > Mammals > Digestive system > Large intestine > Fecal | place: USA: Wisconsin... | reverse complement strand
TAGGAGTATCTGCAGCGATAACGGGATCATGTTTAAAGCGGATGATTGTTTCAGATATATGCAGGAACTGCCGGATAAGTATCCGCAGATGAGCATATTTGATATATATGATAAAGAGGTGTGTGAACCATGATCATCATTATTACCGGAGCATCTCATACAGGGAAGACTCTCCTTGCACAGAAGATGCTTGAAAAATACAAGTTCCCGTATCTGTCCATCGATCATCTGAAGATGGGATTGATCAGGAGCGGAAATACACATCTTACACCTGCGGATGATGACGAACTGACGGGTTATCTGTGGCCGATCGTTCGTGAGATGATCATGACGGCGATGGAAAATGAGCAGGATCTCATCGTAGAGGGCTGTTATATTCCTTATGACTGGCGTGATAGTTTTGATACTGATCAGCAGTCTGAGATCAGGTTCATCTGCCTTGCCATGACGGATGCATATATCGATTCGCATTTTGGGGACATAATGGATCATGGATGCGATATTGAGAGCAGGCTGGATGATTCGGGTTGTACCGCAGAATGGCTGAAAGCATGCAATAGGGAAGTCATATCCGGATTTCAGGATGTCGGAGAACAGATCGTTCTCATAGAAGATGATTACGAGGAAACGATAGCGGAGAGTTTATCGTAATCGAGATCAAAGATCGCCCGGCATATCTTGTGCACATGATCAGACTCCTGAGCCGGAACCACAGAAGCGGACAGAAGCTCACCGATCCTGTCTATCTCGTCATAGTCGGCGTTTTCGGAATGTTTCTTAAGACGATCCAGGATATCCTTAAGATCATCCACAGAGATGCAGGTCTGCTGCGCATCAGCGGCGGACGCATTACCGGTTTCATCGTCCTCAACAACAGATGATAAGGCTTTACCGAGCTCACGATAGTCACTTAAGAACTTCTCGATATCCGCATCCGGGATATCACGGTCTTCCTTTCCGGCCTTCTCGATCCTCTCGGCCAGATCACCCAGTTCCAATGCACCGATCGCGCGTGCGGTACTCTTTACGCCGTGGACCTTGACCGTCATATTGGCGGTATCACCGTCGAGCAGGTATTTCCCGATCAGCGTGGCATTTTCCTCAACGCGTTCACTGAATGCCTTAACGGCAAACAGATAGTCATCGGCATCGCCGCAGTATCTGATACCGGCATCTACATCAAGGCCGGCTATCCGATACAGGGATGCAGGTATTTCTTTCATTTCAGAATCTGAATTCGACATCACGTTATCCAATTATCACAAAACGGGATCCTTTGTCAACCGCGAGAGCCGTTTTATGCGGTATTGTGGTATAATACACGCAGTGTAACTATATGATAAAAAGAGGCTTTCGTTTGAAAAGAGGACTGACGATCTTTGTAAATATCGCGATCATTGCCTTCATCATCTATTTTGTGTTCATTTACACGTCGCAAAAGAGAGAAGAAAGCAATAACCAGGAGTTGACGGTCTTTCAGAATACGGCAGAGACCGCCGGTCAGATCATAACGAATTATCTTGAGGACGAACAGCATCTGTGCGATATCTGGGCGAACTATATCAATAATCATGCCTCGTTCGCAGGCCGTCCCATGACGATAGATGAGGCTATAGAGTATACCCGCAGGGCATCTACCTCGGATCAGGTGGAGGCTCACATCGTTTTCTATGATGACGGATCGTTCTCCGGGCTCTCGTCATCAGCCAGCCTGAAAGGAGTCGGAGACTATACCGTCTCTTACAAGGGATATTCCCTGTTTTCTGATTTCTCGGAAGACGTACTGAACAGGCAGATCAGGCAGACGGCCCCATTTGCCAATCCCCAGAACGGCGTTCCCTCCATGGCGTTTCTGAATACCGTATCCCTGCAGGGAGACGATCCGGGTGAAAGCAGGAATGCTCTTCTTATGCGTATCATCCCCATCAGCGAGATCAGCCGTAAGCTCATTTATCTGAAAGGTGAATACCAGGATGTGGATATGGCGATCATCGACACTGACGGAGCGTACATGGTCCACGGCAGTAAGCTGAAGAACTCCAATCTGTTTGAATACTTTAAGTCATATAACAATACGGACTATCTGAGCCAGCGTGATTTTGAAGAACAGGTGACAGGCGATACGGGGCTTCTCGAGATAATTGACTCAAAGGGTCAAAAGTGCGTTGTCGCACACACTCCGGTCACTTCCGACAAGGACTGGTTCCTGATCAATATCATTCCCAAATCCAGTCTGATCCCCGACGTTGTCGACTGGGTCCTGCTCGGTGTCACGATCGGCGCACTGGCCGCGCTGCTCATATTCAACATGGTTGTCATGATGCACTATAACCGCAGCCTGGCAGTTGCGGCAGACGAGGCCGAAAAGGCAAATGTCGCGAAGTCGAAATTCCTGTCAATGATGTCGCACGATATCAGGACTCCCATGAATGCCATCACCGGATTCAATGAGATGATCAGCCGTGAGAGTCATGATCCGGATATACTCAAGTACTCCGAAGGCATAAGGATGGCAGATGAGACACTGCTCAGCCTGATCAATGACATACTCGACTTATCGAAGCTCGAAGCCGGCAAGATGGAGATCATCCCTGCCGAATATGATCTGGTAATGATCTTAAGTGATCTGGTGAACATGATCAGAGTCAGAGCGGAAGATAAGAATCTGGCACTTGAGATCAACATAGATCCCGGCATCCCGCGCAGACTGTACGGTGATGATCTGAGGATCAAACAGTGCGTTATCAATCTTCTCTCCAATGCAGTGAAATATACTCCCGAGGGAACAGTCACGTTTACCGTGGGATACGAACCCTGTCAGGACACCGAAGAACAGATCCTGTTAAAGGTCAGCGTTGCCGATACCGGAATCGGTATCAAACAGGAGGATATCGATAACCTCTTTGTTGCATTCCAGCGCCTGGAGGAGAAGAAAAACAGAAATATCGAAGGAAGCGGCCTGGGCATCAACATCACACAGAGCCTGCTTTCGATGATGGGATCGACACTGAATGTCGAGAGCGAATACGGAAAGGGTTCGGTGTTTTCTTTTGCCGTAAGGCAGGAAGTAAGAGGGACGGAACCTGTCGGAGATTACGAGGAAGCATTCCGCCACGCGATGGAGACAAAGGGCAGATATACGCAGAGCTTCACTGCGCCTGATGCGAGGATACTCGTTGTTGATGACACACCTCTTAACCTCAGCGTATTCACGAGTCTCCTGAAGGCGACCGGGCTTAATATCGATACCGCAGAGAGCGGAAGGGGAGCGCTGGATCTGTGCGCTGCAAATGACTATGACGTCATATTCCTTGATCATATGATGCCCGACATGGACGGCATCCAGACATTGCATGAACTCAAGGGAAATAAGGATAACAGGAATGCGGATACTCCCGTGATCTGCCTTACGGCCAATGCCATATCGGGAATGAAGGAGATGTTCCTTTCGGAGGGCTTTAACGATTATCTGACCAAGCCCATAGATCATGTGGCTCTTGAGCGTATGCTGCTTAAGTATATCCCCGAAGATAAGATCGGGATCGACTTCGTTGAGCAGCATGAGGAGGACCGGACTCTTCCCGATGAGATACTTGCGATTCCGCAGATTGACGCAGACGCAGGCCTGACAAACTGCGGAGACTCATCTTCGTATCTGGATACACTTAAGATATACGCCGGCGGATCGGGGAAAGCCGCCGCCGAGATCCGGGATCTGTGGAAGGCCGGTGATCTTAAGAACCTGACCGTGAAGATCCATGCGCTTAAGAGTACCTCACGAGTGATCGGTGCAATGGATCTTAGTGAATTCGCGGCAGACCTTGAGAGTGCAGGAAAGAGCGGAAGCCTTGCAGATCGCGGAGACGACCTGGAGCAGCTTCTTAACTCATATACGGAGCTTGCCGGTAAGCTTGCGCCTCTGTTCGAAACTCATGACGAGGAAAGCAAACTGTCCCCGATATCTCATGAGGAACTCGAGCAGGTGTATGATAAACTGTTGCAAGCCTGCTCGGATTATGATTATGATGCTATAGTCGGTATGATGGATGAACTCTCGAGGCGGAGTATCCCCGAGGATGAGAAGAGCAGGGTGGAGACAATCCGTAATGCGTCCGACGATCTTGATTATGATATGATCCCCGATCTTATCAGGGAAGGAAGAAAGGAAGCATAGATGCATATTCTCCTTGTGGATGATGACCTGTCGTATCTTAAGATGGTGCGCGGCTGGCTGTCGGATAAATACGAGATCACCGCGGTAAAGAGCGGAAGCCAGGCGCTTGCATATCTTGAAGGTCATACAGCGGACATAATACTTCTCGATCATGAGATGCCGGAGATGAACGGTCCGCAGGTATATGAACAATTAAGACAAAAACCCGAAACAGCCGGGATCCCGGTTGTCTTTCTGACCGGCATGACGGACGAAGGAAGCCTTCAGGGTCTGGTCGGAGAGTCGGTTGTCGGTTATCTATTAAAATCAATGGACAGGAACTCTATCGAAAAAGCGATAGACGGCTTTTTCGAAACGGGTATCTTTTCAGCGTAAACGGAGGAACAGATATGAGAGTAACAATTTTTAAGCGTACTATTTCGGCCGTAATTCTCAGCGTATTTGTGATCGCCACGGCTGCCGGATGCGGTAAAACGGTTGAAGAAGTCCCTTTTGAACCGAAACTGGATGTCGCATCGGACTCATCAGTCACGGTATACGGCAGTTATTCCAACTTCGAAGCACTGGAGAGTGAATTCGAACGTTTTAACGAGTATTATCCCAATGTGAGCTTAAGCTATATATACCTTGACGGGTATAACGACGCGATAGGCAATTCACTCCTAAGCAGCGAAGCTCCCGATATCTACTGTACGTTCTACTGGATGTGGACCAATCCCGATTGCGCGGATCTGTTTGAAGCCGCTGCCGATCTGGCTGCCCCCGAAACAGGGATCAACTTTTCATGTATAAGGGAAGGCATAATCAGAAAGACGGATGACGGACAGATCCTGATGGCCCCTGTTCTTGCAACCTCCTTCGGAATGCTGGTGAATGAAGACCTGTTCAAGAAGGAAGGTCTCAAGGTTCCCACTACCTGGAGTGAATTTGAAAACGTCTGCGACAAATTCAAGGAAGCAGGGTACTCGTCTCCCATCATGGGCTTTGTATCATCGGAGCCGGGCTCACTTGAATACAATTTTGCATATCCGTCGCTGTGTAATGCGGCTATTTCAGATCCTGCGATGAGAGACAGATTCAACGAACTCGATCCCTCTGCAGGCGAGATGATGCGCCCGAGTCTTGAGAAACTCCGCGAGCTGGCTGATTCGGGTTATGTCGATATCAATAAGTGCGTAAGCGATATAGAAGATAATTACAACGCAGCCATAATGCGTTTCTATGAAGGCGATGTTCCCATGCTCATCTGTTCCGGCGATGTGGCATCCGGTACGAAGAAGAGGGAAGGCCAGTCTGAAAGCTTTTCCGCATCTCCTTTTGAATACAGATTCTATGCCTTCCTTTTGACAAAAAGGGCGGATTTGTGGTCGATACCGTATCAATGAACTTCTCGGTCAATAAGAACAGCCCGAATAAGGAAATGGCCATGGAGTTCATGCGCTTTCTGATATCCACTGAGGAGCTGGGAAATATGGCTTCCGTTAAGCGACTCATGACGACCGCAAAGAGTTTCTCTCTGGACGATATATATTCGTCCCTGAACGATACACCAAAAGAACGTATGATCAACAGCACCGACGCGGATCTGAATGATAACGCTGTCAAGCAGTTCAGATATGCAGCGCATAACGTGCTCGTGGGTGACATGACGGTTGATGAAGCCATAGCCGCATTCGGAACTCTGGAGAAATGATCATGGCAGATGTATATCTGTTCGGCCAGGTGCTCGGAACACATTCCTTTTTGCTGAGGGACGGATTCCTTGAGCCTGACGAATATTCGGAGATAGAAGCGAAGTACTTCCTGCCGGGAGGAGAGACCGGAACGGCTGCTACAGTGCTTGATTCACTTGGCGTACCGGTTAAGATCGACGGAACATACATCGGTACGGATGTAGCTCCGATGCTTAGGGAATTCTATGCAGGCAGGAATGTGGATCTGTCGCTTCTTCACTTTACGGATGACGATCCCGGCGTCATGGATTATGTCGTGATCGCCGGACTTGTGCGTTCGCCGATGGGAAGATTCCAGACGCTCTTTGCTTCCGGTAAGAAGTGGTGGAGCACTCCCGCAAAAGAGGATATCGAGGGCTGCAAGGTCGCTGCCATCGATCCGTTCTTCGGAGATGAGACACTGGGGGCTGCCGAATTATGCAGGAGTATGGACATACCATATGTAACGATCGACAGCCCGCATGATTCCGAGCTTCATAAATACGCCGCAGTGAATGTGGTATCAAAGGAATGTACTTCCGAGCATTATGCAGGAATGCCTGCCGAAGAAATACTGAAACTGATGCAGGCTGAGACTGACGGACTTACCATAATCACCCAGGGCGCGGGCGATATGCTCTATGCCCGCCGCGGTGAAGAGATCCACAGAATGAAACCTTTCTCAGTAGAGGTTAAGAGCACGCTCGGTGCAGGAGATACATTCAAGGCAGGATGCGTGTACGGATTGCTGCACGGCATGAACGATGAGCAGCTGGTGCGATTTGCGAGTGCATGTTCGGCAATAGCCGTTTCGCGTTTTCCGCTTCCTCTTAATCCCCCTAAACTTGAAGAAGTGCAGAAACTGATCGGAAAGGAATGATCACAGACCATGAAATGCTTGAGTTGCGGTGCTGAGATAAGTCTGACCGACAGTAAATGCCCATATTGCGGCAGGGTCATTACTGAGACCGCGCGTCACCAGGAGGACCTGAAGAACTATAAAAAGAAGAGCGGCAGGATACGGGGTAAAGCGGAGAGTATCAATTCCCAAAACGTACCTCTTGTGATCAGTGCGGTGGTGATGATCATCCTGATCGTTTTCGTTTGCGTAGCTGCTTACGTGAAGGAGAATGCTTTTCTTTTTAAGGACAATGCCCTTCAGAGAGAATCCCTGAAAAAATACGATGAATATTCCGCGATGATACAGGATTATCTGGATGCCGGAGATTACACCGGCTTCAATGCATTTATGGAATATCACAATATCGCCGAATATAAGGAACCGTATGCGGATCTTAAACTGATCAACGATTTCGCATATGATTATAACTCCATGGTCTCGGCCATAGAGTGTGCGGTCATGAACGGACCGGATGCAAGCATTTACGATCCGGAGGGCGACGTCCGTACCTGCAGGATGCAGATAGATGATTTCTACAGGGAGTATGAGTATCAGCTTTCTGAGATAGAGGCTGACCCGTACCGGGATTATATATATGACATGAGAGATAAGGCGGACATGGTACTTGAAGTCTATCTGGGACTTGATGAAGCCGGCAGGGAAGAGTATTTTAGCAGCTCCGACATCAAACAGGCGGCATATCTTGAGGAGGTGATCCTCGGTGAATAAGAAGACCATTCTGACCATATCGATAGTCGTTAATATCCTTCTTGCTCTTGCCGGTTTATTTCTGGTAGTCGGTGCGATCGGGGAACTGAGGTTTGAATATGCGGAGCAGGAAAGCATCCGCCCCGACAGTCTGAGGATGTATCTTAACAGGGAGAACTACGGAGCAGCGGCATCGCTGTCCCATCCCATCAGGGGCGGCGCCGAAGTTAATGACGAAGATCTGGATTATTACATGCTCGGTGAATATGCGGACGTTCTTTTCCTGAAAGAAGTATTTGCCGGGGCAGGGGATAAAGATACATATGATAAGTTCGAAAACAGGGCATTCGAAATACGCGGGAGCATGCCCGATTATGCCGTGATATTCGATAAGATAGACATAAGCCTGGAAAACGCACTTAGGGTTAAATGACCGGAGAGATATAACCATTATGACCAAGATGATCAAATGCGTCTCATGCGGCGCCGATTATGAAGCAAAACTTGTGAGATGCCCGTACTGCGGTACTGCACCTCTTGCGGCAGAAGAAGACGAGTACATGGATAAGCTCGAAGATGTCCGCAGGGATCTGGAAGAGTACGGATCGGAAGGAAGCAGGGAATTAAAGAGTGGCCTGGGTAAGACCGCTCTGATAACGATAGTTGCTCTGGTGGTGATAGCCATACTTATCGCATGCAGTATATGGATCACCGGAGCGGGCAGGAGAAGTGACGGACAGCGTAAGAAAGAGGAATTCCTGACAAACCAGGGAATCACGACCGGTATGCTGGAGGAGTCTGTTTATGCTGTGTGAAAAGTGCGGACATAAGATCGGAGTGGAAGAACTGAAGTGCCCGCATTGCGGTGCCGATAATCCGTTTGCGTTGCAGCATGAGCAGAGCATGCAGCAGTACGATAAGCGGTTTGATAAGACCGGCAAAGGCGTGCTCGAACGGGCACGGAGCATGGGTGAGCTGGGCGTTAAGGCCGCTGTGATCGTGATACTTATCATAGGCAGCATCATCACGTCGCTGATCGAATCATATAACTATTCCGATCATGATGACCGGGACACGAGAAGCAGGGACGCCGTAAAGTATTCGCAGGAATATAAGGCCGAGCTGGATGAACTCATCGAAAACGGTGAGTACATGGAAAGCATAAGCTACATGTATTCCCACGGGATCATGAACTCCGGGGATGAGGCATACGATGAACTGCGCGGCTACAAATACGTGGCAAGCGATTACTATGAGTGCATGCAGTACATCGAGGAGATAGTATTAAGGTCTGACAACGAAGAATACTTTGATCACCTGGACACTTATATCAGCGGCTTTTGCATGTATCTGGAAGACTTCCGTGAGACATATGAAGTCTGGGCGGAGAGCGATAGCAGCGTTAAATATCACCCGTATATTCAGGATCTTGAATCCGAATTAAGGACAGCCATGGGCGTGTATTTCTCCATGGATGAGGATGAAGTGGAGGAATTCCTGTCACTCTCCGAGGCCGCTAAGGCTGTTAAGCTTGAGGAGGTATTCCGCCATGAATAAGACTAAAGTTCTTAACGTGATAATGATGATCGCCATCGTGATCCTCTCTGTTGTGTTTTTCTTTAACCTCGTCTTCATGGTCGATTCGTTTAAGTATGCCGGGGAGAGGCGTGAGGAAAAGGCTGCCGAAGACGAGACCATGGTCATGGAATATGAACTGGAAAACAGGGCATATGATGAGATCATGAACACCTGGTATGTTAAGAGAATGTCCGACATGGAGCCTGTTCACGGCTACAGTAATACATACAATATAGCCGAGTACTGTCATCTTGCCTTTATGACAAAGGTTTATGAGGCAGAGGGTAACACCGACAGGATCAGACTCTGCGATGAAAGAAAAGAAGCCGTGAAGGAAAAGCTCGGCAGGTATTCATATATTTCCGATGAGGTTGACGGGATAATAGACAACCTCTCTGACTGATCGATCCGATCATAAATCCAAAACCGACTAAAAGTCGAAAAAGTGTTGACAAGTGTGATTGGCCTGCTGTAAACTGAAACTACATTAAAAACCGACTGACGGTCGAAAATGGATCCGCCCGGCAACGCAAGACACCGACTGACTGATGAACACATCCAAAAAGGGAGCCCGAAATGAGAAAAGGTGAAAGAAGAAAACAGGAACTGCTCGATATCGCATACAGGATGTTCATATCAAAGGGATACGAGAACACCAGTGTAGATGACATCATCGAGGCAGCAGGCATTGCGAAAGGCACATACTATTACTACTTCGAGAGCAAGGAGCAGATGCTCGAGGAAGTGATCGGGATGATGATCGACAAGGAGACCGGGGAAGCTTCCGCGATCCTCAGTGCACCTGTCCCGGTACCGCAGAAGATCGTTGGCATCATAGCATCGATCAGACCTGCGCCCGATGAGGAACCGATCGAAGGAGCCCTGATGAGACCCGAGAACATCATCATGCATCAGAAGATCAAGCGCAGGCTTGTCGATAAGGTGGTACCGCTCCTTGTGAAGGTAGTCGAAGAGGGCATAGGGCAGGGCATCTTTAACTGTGATAACATCCCCGAGCGCGTCAGGATGCTGCTGGTACTCAGCAATGAACTCTTTGACGAATACGGATTCACCGATCGGGACGTTGACGTGTTCATCGACATCACGGAGAAACTGTTCGGAGCTGAAGAACACTCAATGGACTTCATCAGACAGCTGATCAATGCAGGTGAATGATCCGGTGATACAGGAATCTTGAATGTAATGAAGAATAAAGACGGAGTAAAAGATAATGAACGAAAAGGAAATGGTAAAGGATAATACAACATCATACAGATACAGACCGGTACTGTTCTTTGCGCTGGCATATCTGTTCACATGGATATTCTGGATACCTGCTGTATTTGTGAATGAAAACCCCGGCGCAGTACTGATGCTCATCGGCCTTCTTGCTCCGGCAGTGGTCTCGACCGTGTTCGTATTTGTTTCCGGCAACGACCTTCTCAAGAAGGATCTGAAGATCAAGCTCATCGGACTGTATAAGGTTAAATGGCTCAATGTGCTGATCGCCGTTATCCAGTTTGTGGGAATAATCGTATGCTCGATACTGTTATCGCTGCTGTTCGGACAGTCACTCGATCAGTTTGCATTCACCGAGGATTTCTCTTTTACGGGAGTGGGAGTAGCCGGCGCGCTGCTGACCGTGACCGTGGCTTCGATCATAGAGGAAGTAGGCTGGAAGGGGTATTGCGAGGACTCGATAGGTGCATATATGAACTGGTTCTGGGAGTCCATGATATTCGGAACGCTGTGGTCCCTGTGGCATCTGCCGCTCATCTTCATACAGGGCACTTACCAGTCCGGACTCATGGTCAATCCGATGTATGTTGTTAACTTCTTCATCAGCGGAATTCCGATGGGCTTCATCATCACATGGGTTTATCTGGCAAGTGACCGCTCGATACTGGCATGTATGATATATCATCTCTTCGTGAACTTCATGCAGGAGAAGATCGCCATGACACCCGAGACAAAGTGCGTGGAAACGGTCGTTGTGACCATAGTCGCCGCAGTGATAGTGATCATGAATAAGGAGATGTTCTTCAGCACGAAGCATGTCGGCAGGCTGCTCGAGACCAGATACGGAGAATCAAAAGAATAAGTGACTGAGTCGTTGTGTTCATATGCTCTTTTCGTGTATCCTAATTAGGAAAAAGAAATACATACTGATGACGGAGGAAGATAAATGACCGTATATGAGAGACTGCTCGAAGTCAAAGATCCTGAGTATCAGGAGTTCCAGGCAAAACTCGTGCCGAACATCCCTTCCGATACCATTCTGGGCGTCAGGACTCCCCAGATGAGACAGGTCGCAAAGGAAGTGAACGCGGATCCGGGGAAAGATGCCTTTTTGCACGATCTGCCGCATAAATACTATGAGGAGAATCTGGTACACTTCTTCGTGATCGCCATGATCAAGGACTTTGAGACTTGCGTAAAAGCAGTAGAGGAGTTCCTTCCCTATGTGGACTGCTGGCCGGTATCGGATCAGTCGACTCCGAAGGTGTTTAAGAAGAATCACGAGAAGCTCCTTCCGTACATCCGCAAATGGATAGCATCGGACCATGTCTATACCTCGAGATTCGGCATGCGCATGCTGATGAATGAGTTTCTGGGCGAGGATTTCCGTGAGGAATATCCGGAGCTCGTGGCCGAGAGAGGCGGTGACGACTATTATCTCAAGATGATGGAAGCATGGTATTTTGCAACAGCTCTCGCAAAGCGATATGATGAGACTGTCGTATATATCGAGGAGCGGAGGCTGGACGAATGGGTGCATAAGAAGTCCATCCAGAAGGCCATAGAGAGCTACCGCGTCACCGATGAACACAAGGAATATCTGAAGAGCTTAAGATAGATAACCGAAAGGATGCGTACGGGTCATGGATAAGATAGCTGTGGTGTTTCCGGGAGTCGGATACAATAAGGACAGGCCTCTGCTGTACTATGCGGGCAAACTGGCCGTAAGTTACGGATACAGGCTGGTGCATGTGGATTTCACGGGACTTGACTGGAGCAAGGAGAAACTGAAGGATCAGGCATTCCTCCGGGAGACCATGGAGAAATGCATGGTCATGACAGAGGATGCTCTGGCGTACATAGGAGACTTAAACGGTGCGGATGTCGTGTTCATATCCAAGAGCATCGGAACACTGGTCGCCACGGCTTATGCTGCGAAAAAGAACATAAATGCAAGGCAGATATGCTTCTCGCCCCTTGAGGCGATAGGCGAGTATATAAGTGAGCAGAGTGGCATTCTCTTTTACGGGGATGCCGATCCTTATGCCGATTACAGAGTGATCGAGCAGGCGGCCGAGGATAAGGATCTTGAGACGCGCCGCGTGTTCGGAGGCAATCACTCACTGGAGACGGGCAACGTTTTTGAGGACATGGAGAACCTCAAGATCATGATGCAGCTTACTGCGGGATATTTCGGGGTATAGCCTGATGAGGGTCATAGATGGTATCATATGATGAGTAGGCCGGCTGGTGAATGTTATGGCCGGATAAGAGAAAAGGAATACGGATATGGATGCATACAAAGAGGAATTCATAAGGTTTATGGTGGAGTCGGACGTTCTTAAGTTCGGCGATTTTACGTTAAAGAGCGGGCGCAAGTCGCCTTTTTTCATGAATGCGGGAGCGTATGTTACAGGATCACAGCTTAAGCGCCTGGGCGAGTATTACGCACGTGCGATCCATGAGACATACGGAGATGATTTCGATGTGCTCTTTGGCCCCGCATATAAAGGCATACCCATCAGTGTTGTGACATGTGTCGCATACAGCGAACTCTATGGCCGAGAGATCAGATACTGCTCCGACCGCAAGGAAGTCAAGGACCACGGAGCCGACAAGGGCGGCCTCCTGGGATCGCCTCTTAAGGACGGCGACCGCGTGATAATGATCGAGGATGTGACGACATCCGGTAAGTCCATGGAGGAGACCGTGCCCAAGGTACGCGCCGCAGCCGATGTCACGATAGTGGGACTGATGGTGAGCCTGGACAGAGGAGAGCGCGGACTTGAATCCGAGAAGAGCGCGCTGTCCGAAGTCTCGGAGAAATACGGGTTCCCTGCACACGCCATCGTGTCCATGGCGGAAGTGACCGAGGCACTCTATAACCGTGAAGTGGACGGCCGCGTGATCATAGATGATAACATGAAGGCGTCGATAGACGCATATTACAGAGAATATGGCGCGAAAGAATAGGATAATCTTCAGCAGTCGTGATCAGTCCGACAAGGGGATAATGTCTCTGGTACTGGGCATACTCAGCATGATATCGCTGGCGTATGCGGGTATCGTGAGTTATATACGTCAGGGCGAGGTGCCGGATAAGTTCGGCAGCGCCCTGTTTGTTACGTTTGTGTTTGCGGCGATCGGTCTTATACTGGGCTGGCTTGCCCGTAATGAGGCCGATAAGCTCAAGACGGTCCCGACGGTGGCAATGATACTGAACGGACTGGCGATCCTCGCACTCGGATTCTTTCTGTGGATAGGGCTTAACTGATGGATGATATGAGATTTTTCGAAGAGATAGACGGATTTACGCAGCTTCTTAAGGATGTGTGGCTGATGCTGGAGAACATCGATGACCTCGATACTCCCGAGCTTGCGTGCATCAATGAGAGACTGTACAGGCAGATATCCAGGACGGGCTATCTGACGAGTTATGTAAACCCGCGTGTGGCGGTCACTTCGTTCGGGACGGAGACGGGCAGGCTGCTCAGTGCCATAGCCGCGGAGCTTCGTGCTGCGATCCCGGCGCTCTATGAGAGGGATGAAGAGGGATATGAGATGAGGCTTAAGCTCATCAAAGATCTGCATGCCTCATACGATGAACATGGAGCATTCGATGCCGGGGACATCCGCCGGATATTCTATGCATATTACTGTGATAACCGGCTCTCGCAGAACAGGAGTAAACTCCGTGCCCAGCTCAAGCCGGAGTGTGCCTGCATCAGACTGGATCTGGCATCCGAGAGTTTAAACAGGCGGGCAGATGATATCATCCGCATGATGTATTCCTGCGGGGAGTATGTTACGGACGCCGAGATCACGATGGTCAGGAAACTGTGCGCCATGGAGGATGAGAGACTCATGGCTATGGCAGAGACCTTTACCACGGGATTCATCAAGGGATTCGAGATAAGCGGCCGTGACCTGTCGATCAAGGATACGGTCGAGCTGCGCTTTAATATCGGCTTCATACCGATGATGATCATGGCGGCACGCATATTTGAGAAGAACAACCTGAAGTGTTCGATGATGCGCGGAGGATCCAGCATATTCACGGGACGTAGCGTGGATAAGAACGGTTTCTTCGGAGCCAATCCCAATCCCCAGTTCGATCTGGACCATAAGAACGACTTAAGTCTGATAATCGACGAGAAGTTAAATGAACTGCGTCTGGATACTCTGCGTCAGGCTTTTGAGGAACTGAAGAGCGAGGCAGGAGCACTGGCGGGTCCCGCGTGTGTGGACATGTTCGGCGAGCCCGATTTCGAGCCTGAGACCAAGCCCGAAGCTGCCGACTATGACGACGAGGGGCGTAAGCTCGTGACCGCTTATACATCCAGAGCCGGTTCCATGGTCAATGACTACATCCCCGGCGAGGAGAGGAGCTTTACGATAATAGCCTATCCGATGCCGTCGATAGGACCGGACTTCGAAGAGATATTTGATGCGACGGTACGCATCAATACACTGGATTATGTTCTTTACCGTGATATACAGCAGCGCATCATAGACGTGCTCGATACCGCAGAGTATGTACAGGTTAAGGGGAGCGGAGATAACAGGACCAATCTGAAGGTTCATCTGGTCGACCTGACGGATCCCGCTAAACAGACCAAGTTCGAGAACTGCGTTGCCGATGTGAACATACCTGTCGGAGAAGTGTTCACTTCACCCGTTCTCAAGGGGACCGACGGCGTGCTCCACGTGACCCATGTTTTCCTTGAAGGCATTGAATACCACGATCTGGAGATACAGGTCAAGGACGGAATGATCGCGGGATTCTCCTGCCGTGAGGGTGATAAGCTCATCAGGGATAATATCCTCTACCATCACGAGACACTTCCGATGGGCGAGTGCGCGATAGGCACCAATACGACTGCCTATGTGCTCGCACGTAAGTATGATATAGAGTCCAAGCTCCCGATCCTGATCGCGGAGAAGACCGGACCGCATTTTGCGTTCGGTGATACATGTTACTCTCATGCAGAGGACCTGGCCGTACATAATCCCGACGGCAAGGAGATAATCGCACGTGATAACGAGTGCTCGCTCCTTCGTAAGACCGAACCCGAGAAGGCATATTTTAACTGTCATACCGATATCACGCTGCCCTATGATGAGCTCGGAGAACTGTCCGCAGTACACCCGAACGGGAGCGTAACTCCCATCATCAGCCGGGGCCGCTTCGTGCTTAACGGATGCGAGGACTTAAACCTGCCGTTTAACGAGTAAAAATGCAGGTGTTTTTTTCTGAATTTGTGGCCGGAAAAGCTGTCAATAATATACAATATATGGTATTATGATTGTTGGGTTATGCCCTAGTCGAAGTATAGTCATTGACATCTGCTTTTGGAGAAAAGATCATGCCACAGGTTTCTATAGTCATGGGATCCGATTCCGACATGAGCGTTATGAGCAAAGCTGCCGAGATGCTCGACCGGTTCGGTATCACCTATGAGATGAAGATCATATCGGCTCATCGTGAGCCCGATATTTTTTTTGAGTATGCACGTACAGCCGAGGAGAGAGGTATCAAGGTCATAATCGCCGGTGCCGGCATGGCCGCTCATCTTCCCGGAATGTGCGCCGCACTGTTCCCGATGCCCGTCATCGGAGTTCCGATGCACACCACTTCTCTCGGTGGAAGCGGTACCATGTAAACCATAGTCCAGATGCCAAGCGGCATCCCGGTTGCCACGGTCGCGATAGGCGGCGGTGCCAATGCGGGTATACTGGCTGCGAAGATCCTGTCCGTATCGGATCCGGAACTGCTCAGGAAGCTTAAGGAGTATTCCGGGGAGATGAAGGCGGGAGTCGAAGCCAAGGACAGGAAGCTGTCCGAGGTCGGATACAGGAATTATCAGTGAAGTACCGCGGCAGCGGTCGCAAACCGATTGTGACGAGTTAAGAGGAGGACAGATCACATGGATTACAAGAGCGCAGGCGTAGACATCGAAGCGGGATACCGCAGTGTGGAACTCATCAAGAAGAGCGTCGCGGAGACGATGCGTCCCGAAGTCCTTGGCGGACTCGGAGGATTCGCAGGAGCTTTCTCACTGAACAAGATCAAACAGATGGAGGATCCGGTTCTGGTATCCGGTACCGACGGAGTGGGAACCAAGATCAAGGCTGCGTTCATCATGGATAAGCACGATACGGTCGGCATAGACTGCGTGGCCATGTGCGTCAACGATATAGCATGCGCCGGCGGTGAGCCGCTGTTCTTCCTTGACTATATCGCATGCGGTAAGAATATCCCCGAGAAGATCGCACAGATCGTAGCAGGCGTGGCAGAGGGCTGCAAGCAGTCGGAAGCCGCTCTGATCGGCGGTGAGACCGCAGAGCATCCGGGACTCATGCCGGAGGATGAGTATGATCTCGCAGGTTTCGCCGTAGGTGTCGTAGACCGCAGGGACATGATCACCGGAGAGAGCATCAAGGCCGGTGATACACTGATCGGTATCGCATCCAGCGGCATTCATTCCAACGGTTTCTCACTGATCCGCAAGGTATTCGATATGACGGCCGAGAGCCTGAACACATATTACGATGAACTGGGGGCCAAGCTCGGCGATGTACTCCTGACACCCACCAGGATATACGTTAAGCCTCTGAAGGCACTTAAGGAAGCGGGAGTTGAGATCAAGGGTGCGAGCCACATCACGGGCGGCGGCTTCTATGAGAACGTACCCCGCATGCTTCCCGACGGAACCCGCGCGAGCATCCGCCTGGATTCATTCCCCCGCCTGCCGATATTCGACCTCATTCAGAAAAAGGGCAACATCGCAGACGAGATGATGTACAACACATACAACTGCGGACTCGGCATGGTTCTCACAGTTGATCCTGCAGATGCCGAGAAAACAGTCGGCATATTGAACGACGCCGGAGAGAAGGCATACATCGTCGGAAGTGTGGTAGCCGGAGATAAGGGAGTGGATCTATGCTGAGGATCACAGTACTCGTATCCGGAGGAGGAACCAATCTGCAGGCGATCATAGATGCGATGGCCGCAGGTAACATACATAACGCACGCATAGTCCGCGTGATCAGTAACAACCCCGGAGCCTATGCCCTGACCAGAGCAGAGAATGCAGGTATCGAGGGCATATGCGTATCACCCAGGTCATTTCCCGACAGGGACGCATTCCATAAGGCACTGCTTAATGCCATCGACGAGGTCGATACGGATCTCGTGGTTCTGGCAGGATGCATGGTGGTGCTCCCGCCCGAGCTTATCAGCTCATACAGGGGCCGCATCATCAACATTCATCCTGCACTCATCCCGTCATTCTGCGGTAAGGGATTCTACGGTCTGCACGTACATGAAGCAGCCCTGTCGCGCGGTGTCAAGGTGACAGGCGCCACCGTTCACTTCGTGGATGAGGGTACCGACACCGGCCCGATCATCCTGCAGAAGGCAGTGGATGTCCGTGACGACGATACGCCCGAGACATTACAGCGCCGCGTCATGGAAGAGGCCGAGTGGCAGATCATGCCCAGGGCTATAGACCTGATAGCACAGGGCAAGGTCACTATCAAAGACGGACGCACACGGATTGAAGAGTAGTCAGAGGAGACATATATGAACATTCTTGTAGTAGGCAGCGGCGGCAGAGAACATGCCATAGTCACACAGATAGCCAAGAGTCCCAAGGCGGATAAGATATACTGCGCTCCGGGTAATGCCGGTATAGCACAGCTCGCAGAGTGTGTGCCGATCGGAGCCATGGAGTTTGATGCTCTTGTTAATTTTGCAAAAGAGCATGACGTACAGCTCACAGTAGTCGGCATGGACGATCCGCTGGTCGGCGGCATCGTGGATGTGTTCGAGGCAGCAGGCCTCAGAGTCTTCGGCCCCAACAAGGCCGCAGCGATCCTGGAGGGTTCCAAGGCATTCTCCAAGGATCTGATGAAGAAGTACAACATTCCTACCGCAAGCTATGAGAACTTTACCGATCCCGGTGAAGCGATCGCATATCTGAAGACGGCACGTTTCCCCATAGTGCTCAAGGCTGACGGCCTCGCACTCGGCAAGGGCGTGCTGATATGCAATAACCTGCAGGAGGCCATGGCCGGAGTCAAGACCATCATGCAGGACAGGAAGTTCGGCAGCGCCGGCAATATGATGGTAGTCGAGGAGTTCCTGACCGGACGCGAGGTATCCGTTCTGTCATTCGTGGATGGCAAGACGATCCGCATCATGGATTCCGCACAGGATCACAAGAGAGCATATGACGGAGATGAGGGTCCCAATACAGGCGGTATGGGTAATTTCTCTCCGAGTCCTTTCTACACCAAAGAGGTGGATGAGTTCTGCCGCAAGTATATATATCAGGCAACCGTTGATGCTATGGCTGCCGAGCACAGACCTTTCAAGGGAGTCATCTTCTTCGGCCTCATGCTGACCGAGGACGGCCCCAGGGTACTGGAGTACAATGCCCGTTTCGGAGATCCCGAGGCTCAGGTCGTACTTCCCAGACTTAAGAACGATATCGTCGAAGTGTTCGAGGCATGCATAGACGGCAGACTCGATGAGATCGAGCTGGAGTTTGAATCCGATAAGGCAGCCGTTTGTGTCGTACTTGCATCGGCAGGTTATCCCGTGTCCTATGAGAAGGGTTATCCGATATCGGGCCTTGAGACATTCGATGGCAAGGAAGATTATTACTGCTTCCATGCGGGAACCGCATTCAAGGACGGAGAAGTCGTGACCAACGGCGGACGAGTGCTGGGCATCACGGCTATCGGTTCCGACCTGAAGGAAGCCAGAGCCAAGGCTTATGAAGCGACCGGCTGGGTAAGCTTTGAGAACAAGTACATGCGTAAGGATATAGGCCACGCCATAGACGAGGTTTAATCATATAATCTATTTGGAGTTTATTACGGAGGAGTATTTATCATGAAGAAACAGCGAATAACTGTTATCACAGCGAAGCTTCTGGCAGCTCTTATGGTGGCTGCGGTAGTATTCGGATCGGTATCCATGGAGGCGAGAGCCGAGCAGACCGGAACCGTTACCGTAGACAATGCCAAGGTCAGAAGCGATGCATCAACGGATTCATCCGTTGTCAGCACACTGGCTAACGGGACCACGATAAGCGTGAACGGAGAGAAGTCCGATTCATCGGGTAATGTTTGGTACCAGGTGACACTCTCCGACGGTAAGACCGGATATGTCCGTTCAGATCTGATGAACGTGACCGAGACTGCCGACGCAGCAGATGCATCAGCCGGAGACGCAGCAGACACAGGCGATGCAGGCGCCGCAGATATGAGCAGTATCGCAGGCGGTGTGGATGTTACAGCCATAAGCAATCCCGAAGGCGTAACTCCCCAGGATCTGCAGAGTGCCAAGATCAATACCAACGGTAAGGTCAGAAGCGATGCTTCCACAAACGATGACATAGTAGCCCAGCTGTCACAGGGTACCGAGATGGTAATATCCGGATCCAAGCTCGGCAGCGATTCCAAGACATGGTACTATGTAACATTCATCGACGGCGGCGCAACCAAGAACGGTTACATCAGATCCGACCTGGTAGACATAGGCGAAGTGATCATCATGCCCACAGCTCAGCCCGAAGAGCCCGTAGAGACTCCCGAGGAAGAGCAGCCCGTCGTAGAGGAAGTCAATAACGACTACGAACTCGTATATACTGACGATGGTACAGGCAATAACGTATGGTGGCTGTACAATCATGTAGACAATACACGTGAGAAGCTTCAGGAACTGCTCGACTTTGCAGATTCACAGGCAAGCAAGACCGCAACCCTGACATCCACCAATCAGAAGCTCAAGCTCATCTGCATCGTACTCGGAGCACTTCTTGCCATAGCTGTAATAGCAGTGATCGTCATGGCAGTTAAGCTCGCATCGGGCGGATATGATTATGACGACGATGATGACGATGATGATGACGAAGATGACGATGATGAGGACGATGAGCCCGTGAGAAGACGCGGTAGAGGCTCACGTCGCAGCAGATATGATGATGACGATGACGACGATGATGAGGATGACGAGGAAGAGGAGCGCAGACCCAGAAGGAGAAGCACCCAGACTTCATCCCGTGATCGCGACCGTGCTCCCAGACGCAGGGTGGAATATGACGAGGACGATGACATCCGCGTAGATGCTCCCGCAAAAAAGAGCAAACCCAAGAACTTCATGCTCGATGATGATGACTTCGAGTTTGAGTTCTTAAACATGGATGATAAATAATTTAAGATCATGCAACCCGAATATACAGACAAAGCACGTATAGCTCTGGAGCTGGCCCGGCGAAGCGCCCGCAGCCTTCACCAGAGCTATATCGGAACCGAGCACCTGCTGCTCGGACTTATAAAAGAGAATACAGGCGTAGCCGCCAAGATCCTTCTGGATAACGGCGTGACCGCCGAGCAGCTGACCGAAATGGTAAGCGATCTGCTGGCGCCCGAATCGACCACTCTGCTCGCGGAGAAGAATGATTTTTCTCCCAGAGCAAGGGACGTCCTCGAGGAGGCAGCCAGACAGGCCGAGAGGTTCAAGGCCGACCGTATCGGTACGGAGCATATCCTGCTGGCCATCCTCAAGGAGAACGACAGCATTGCTATCAGACTGCTCAACACTATAGGAGTATCCACGCAGAAACTGTACGTAGATACTCTTATCAGTATGGGAGTAGATCCTGCGAAGTATAAGGATGACCTGAGTCAGGTGAGCCGCAAGAAGCAGGGTAAGGGCTCCACTCTGGAGCAGTACTCCAGGGATCTGACCGCACTTGCCAGAGAGGGTAAGCTCGATCCCGTCATCGGACGTAACGATGAGATCCAGCGTGTCATCCAGATACTCAGCAGACGTACCAAGAACAATCCCTGTCTCATAGGAGAACCCGGTGTCGGTAAGACAGCCGTGGTAGAGGGACTGGCGACCAGGATCGTCAACGGAGAAGTTCCGTTCACTGTACAGAACAAGAGAGTCATGACCCTCGATCTGTCGGGAATGGTCGCAGGATCCAAGTACAGAGGCGAGTTCGAGGAGAGGATCAAGAAGGTCATCAGCGAAGTGACCGAGGACGGAAACATCATCCTTTTCCTCGATGAGATACATACACTGATAGGCGCAGGCGGCGCAGAGGGTGCCATCGATGCGTCCAACATACTCAAGCCTTCACTTGCAAGAGGCGAGCTTCAGCTCATCGGTGCGACCACCATATCCGAGTACCGCAAGTACGTTGAGAAGGATGCCGCGCTCGAGCGCAGATTCCAGCCCGTGACCATCGATGAGCCGGATAACGAGGAGGCCATCCGCATACTCCAGGGCATAGCTCCCAAATATGAGGAGCATCATCAGGTTAAGATAACCGAGGATGCGCTGGTTGCGGCTGTTCAGCTCTCGGCCAGATATATCAACGACCGTAATCTGCCCGATAAGGCGATTGACCTGATAGATGAAGCTTCGGCTGCGGCCAGGCTGCATACGACCAAGCATCCGAAGAAGCTTACCGATATGGCCGAAGAGATCGAGAAGATCGATAAGCAGATCGAGAGATCCATACGTATGGAGGCATTCGGTCAGGCAGGCGAGCTCAGACGTCATCAGATAGAGCTCAAGAAGAAGTACGAGCGTGCGCTTAAGAGATTCGAATCCGGTGAGCAGGAGAAGTTCTTCACCGTCACCGAAGAGGATATAGCCGCGGTTGTATCCATGTGGACCAGGATCCCGCTTAACAAGCTCGAGGAGAAGGAATCCGAGAGACTGCTCAGACTCGAGGATACGCTCCATAAGAGAGTCATAGGTCAGGAGGAAGCCGTGACCGCACTTGCCAGGGCGATCCGCCGCGGACGTGTGGGACTTCAGGATCCCGGCAGACCGATAGGATCGTTCCTGTTCCTCGGACCTACCGGTGTCGGTAAGACCGAGCTGTGCAAGGCTCTGGCCGAGGCCATGTTCGGATCCGAGTCGGCCCTGATCAGAGTGGACATGTCCGAGTACATGGAGGGACATTCGGTATCCAAGATGATAGGTTCCCCTCCGGGATATGTCGGTTTTGACGAAGGCGGCCAGTTAAGTGAGAAGATCAGACGCAATCCCTATTCGGTTGTTCTCTTTGACGAGATAGAGAAGGCCCATCCCGATGTGTTCAATATACTGCTTCAGGTACTTGACGACGGACATATCACCGACTCCAAGGGACGTAAGGTGAGCTTCAAGAATACGATACTCGTCATGACCTCCAATGCGGGAGCACAGAGGATCATGGAGCCGAAGAATCTCGGATTCGGTGCCGGAGATACGGCTGAGAAGTCTTATGAAAAGATGAAGTCATCGGTCATGGAGGAAGTCAAGAAGATATTCAAGCCCGAGTTCATCAACCGTATCGATGAGATAATGGTATTCCATCCGCTCAACCGTGATGACATGACACGCATCGTGACGCTCCTGGCATCCAACTTAAGGAACAGATGCAGCGTGCAGATGGGCATAGACTTAACGCTGACACCCACACTCAAGAAGTACATAGTCGATAAGTACTCCGACGCAAAGATGGGAGCGAGACCTCTGAAGAGAGCCATTCAGTCATTTGTTGAGGATGAGCTGGCTCAGGAGATACTCGCAGGACATATACATGAAGGCGATAAGGTTACCGCTACCGTAAGCGGGGGTAAGATCAAGTTTAACACTAGGAGGTAATTCTAATGGCAGTGATCGAGGAACTGATCAGAACCGAGGGTAATGGCAGCATCAGCTTCGGCAACCACGGTCTGGCTGAAAAGGCCAAGAAGGAAGACTACGAGAGTGCCGGAGACATCTACAAGGTCAAGACATACGGCGCCATGACCAAGCTGGAGAAGAACGGTATGTTTCTGTATGAATCCGTACCGGGTACCAGCGTGACAGGCTTTACCGAGACAGAGGACGGCGTGAGCTTCACGGTGTCCGGCTCGGAAGATGCTCAGGTTACGGTAGGTCTTCAGGACGACACTGAGTATAACGTTTCGGTCGGCGGATCCGACATAGGCCGCATGAAGACCAATATGGGCGGTAAGCTCGTGGTATCACTCGAACTCTCGGATGGTGCCGATCAGGAAGTTAAGATAGTCAAGGCATAAACATGGCTAAGAGCAAGAGCGTATTCTTCTGCCAGCAGTGCGGATATGAGTCCGCCAAATGGATGGGACAGTGTCCCGCCTGCAGGGAGTGGAATACTTTTACGGAGGAGCCGGTGCTCATCAGCGCGGGCTCCGGTGCAAAGTCGCGCACCCGTACGGGGCAGGCTCCCGCACCGAAATCCATATCGGAGATATCAGGTGAAGAATCACCGCGTATCACGACCGGAATAGGCGAGTTCGACAGAGTACTGGGCGGCGGCGCAGTTCCCGGTTCACTGATACTGGTCGGAGGTGATCCCGGTATCGG
>Ga0129306_1001663_pt1 | contig 23732 bp, 20 predicted proteins | sample P827metagenome_FD_94438 | JGI IMG/M metagenome (GOLD analysis project Ga0129306, IMG submission 94438) | Capybara group fecal microbial communities from Wisconsin, USA - P827 metagenome | ecosystem: Host-associated > Mammals > Digestive system > Large intestine > Fecal | place: USA: Wisconsin... | reverse complement strand
TCAGAAAGGTAATTTTGCAGTAATTTCGCACCAAATTCTTCCGGTTCACGATCATCTTTATCAAGTTTTTTTCCGTTCAGCTCTTTGGTGTATAATGCAGGTGAGACCGCTAAATGAGTAAGATCTCTTCCGCCAGACATAGGATTGAAAACGTTGTTGGCAAATATCATATTATCTGCGATATTATTCTTTTTGAGCAGTTCCTTTATCTTACGTGCATCATTTGAAGTAAACTTCAGTACAGAATCAGGCTTTTCATCATTGAACGGCGTTACGTAACATTCATATTTCTCTCTGAAATCATTATCATATATCTCGCTGCTGACTTTGATATTATCTCCGTTTTCAGTTGTAAAACCGCTGAAAAGAGCTTTGATCGTATCAATTGACTTTTTGTCATTGTCAGGTGTACTGATGTATATTCTGTCACTCAGCTTATTTTCCAGTATCACAAGGGGTTCGTTAACATGAATGTAGAAATCGGATGTTTCGTCAGACATGAAGTCAACTCTGATATAGCCGCTGTGGTCGATGGGATTTGTTGTTATAATGTAATCAGCACTTGCACATAAAGGCATTGCTGTTAATGTCATGACCATAGCTGTCAGTGCGGATAATAATCTTTTTTTCATAAAAATAACCTCCTTTGTATCACATTTAACGAAATATAGCCGAAAAGTCTGTTTTTTCTACTTTGAGTATATCACATCAGAGCAGCAAAGTCAACGCTTTTCCGCCGGCTGTGAAAAGTTTGTAATATATATATATGCGAGAGGATTTGTAAGGGATGCACAAAACTGGTTTGCAGGGCGGCCGCAGTAAGAAATCAGATATCAGAAAGTAGAAAGCAGAAAGCAGTAGTGGCGGATATCATCCGCCTGAACATATAATTGCAATGAACCGATTTCGCTGAAAAACTGAAAATACCGATTGACAAACGGAAAACACTGTGATATAATAGGAACATATTCCAAAAACGATGACGAAGAGGAGTAACCGCTTTTCTGATGCGCAGAGAGCTGTCGGATGGTGTAAGACAGCGTGAGGGCGGCGGTGAAGTAGCTTCCGAGTTCCCGAGGTGAAATAACAGTAACCGAGGGCGTGTTCCTCACGTTACAGGGGGAGAGATTGCATGATCTCGCAGAGTGCGGATATTCATATCCGAATTCAGGTGGTAACACGGACTTAGTTCGCCCTGACCTTCATTGGTCGGGGCTTTTTTGTCGCTGAGCGAGCGACGGCGCAATCACGAGTCGGCGCAAGCGCCTTACCTTGTACGTTAATGTTAATCTGCTTTCGCTCGTTGGCGCTCACGGATTTGAAATTTTTTAAATCTGTCCCCGATAGGGGACACCGCAATTCCGAATTAAGAATTCCGAATTCCGAATTCACCCACACGATTTCCCCACATGAATTCCGCACTGTGAACTAAGATTTGATCGAAAGGACGAAATCAAATGGCAAAAGAACTGGCAAAGGCTTATGATCCGAAGGACTTTGAGGATCGTATCTATCAGGCATGGAACGACAAGGGTTGTTTCCGTGCAGAGGTTGACCCTAAGAAGACCCCTTACACTATCGTTATCCCCCCTCCGAACATAACAGGACAGCTCCACATGGGACACGCTCTCGATGAGACATTACAGGATATCCTCATCAGATGGAAGCGTATGAGCGGCTACAGCGCTCTCTGGCTCCCGGGTACCGATCACGCTGCTATCGCTACAGAAGCTAAGATCGTTGAAGCTATGCGCAAGGAAGGCGTTACCAAGGAAGACCTGGGACGTGAAGGCTTCATGAAGCGTGCATGGGAATGGAAGAAACAGTACGGCGGCCGTATCGTTGAGCAGCTCAAGAAGCTGGGTTCATCCTGCGACTGGTCAAGAGAGCGTTTCACTATGGACGAGGGCTGCTCTAAGGCTGTAAAGGAAGTATTCGTAAAGTATTACGAAAAAGGCCTTATCTACCGTGGCGAGCGTATCATCAACTGGTGCCCCAAGTGTAAGACTTCACTTTCCGATGCAGAAGTTACATATGAGGATCAGGCAGGCCATTTCTGGCACCTCCGCTACAAGATAAAGGACACAGATAACTATCTTGAACTGGCTACCACACGTCCTGAGACACTCCTCGGCGATACTGCTGTTGCTGTAAATCCTGCTGACGAGCGCTACAAGGACTTAGTAGGCAAGACAGTCATCCTCCCTATCGTACACCGTGAAATTCCTATCGTTGCCGATGACTATGTTGAGATGGACTTCGGTACAGGCGTTGTTAAGATAACTCCTGCACATGACCCTAACGACTTTGAAGTTGGTCTCCGTCATAACCTCCCTGTTATCAACGTAATGAACGACGATGCTACTATCGTTGACGATTACCCTGAGTACGCAGGAATGGACAGATACGAGGCAAGAAAGAAGATCGTTGAAGACCTGGAAAAGGAAGGCGCTCTTGTTGAGATAGAGGACTACAGCCATAACGTTGGTACCTGCTACCGCTGCGGCACAACAGTTGAGCCAAAGGTATCAACTCAGTGGTTCGTTAAGATGAAGCCACTTGCACAGCCTGCTATCGACGCTGTAAAGAACGGCGATACAAAGTTCGTTCCCGAGCGTTTCGACAAGATTTATTTCCACTGGCTTGACAATATCCGTGACTGGTGTATCTCCCGTCAGATCTGGTGGGGACATCAGATACCTGCATTCTACTGCGACGAGTGCGGCGAAATGGTCGTAACAAAGGAAAGCAGCGCAGTTTGCCCTAAGTGCGGCAAGCCCATGAGACAGGATCCCGATACACTTGATACATGGTTCAGTTCCGCACTGTGGCCGTTCTCCACACTGGGCTGGCCTGAGAATACAGAAGACCTGAAGTACTTCTACCCCACAAATACTCTGGTAACAGGCTATGATATCATCTTCTTCTGGGTAATCAGAATGATGTTCAGCGGTCTGGAGAATATGGGCAAGGTACCATTTGATACTGTTCTCATCCACGGTCTGGTACGTGACGCACAGGGACGCAAGATGTCAAAGTCACTGGGCAACGGTATCGATCCTCTTGAAGTTATCAACGAGTACGGCGCTGACGCTCTCAGATTCATGCTGGCTACAGGCAACTCACCCGGAAACGATATGCGTTACATCGACGACAAGGTAAAGGCTGCACGTAACTTCGCAAACAAGCTGTGGAACGCTTCACGTTTCATCATGATGAATCTCCCCGAGGATTTCGAGTTCAAGGGACTTCCAAGCGACCTCGAACTGGAGGACAAGTGGCTGGTAAACAAGTTCAATCAGCTTGCAAAGGAAGTTAACGAGAACCTGGACAAGTACGAACTGGGCGTAGCTTCACAGAAGATATACGACTTTATCTGGGATGTTTACTGCGACTGGTACATCGAGCTGACAAAGCCGAGAATACAGGCAGGCGGCGAGACAATGGCAAAGGCGCAGGCTGTTCTTGTATGGGCAATGCAGGGAATGCTGAAGCTTCTCCATCCGTTCATGCCGTTCATCACAGAGGAGATATGGCAGGTACTCAATAACGAGAAGTCAATGATAATCCTTGAAACATATCCTACATATGACGCATCCATCGACTTCACAGCAGAGGAGAAGTCATTCGAGAAGATAATCTCAGCTATCAAGGCTGTAAGAAACGTTCGTACAGAAATGAACGTACCTCCGTCGGTAAAGGCAAAGCTGTTCATCGAGACAGAGGATAAGGAAGTATTCAACAGCTGTGCGGTATTCTTTGAAAAGCTTGCATCTGCTTCATCAGTTGAAACAGGCGACAGCTTCGAGCATGAGAACTGTGCAAACGCTGTAACCGAGTCAGCAAGAATCTTCATTCCTATGGACGAGCTTGTTGACAAGGAGAAGGAAATTGCACGTCTTGAAAAGGAAAAGGCAAAGGTGCAGAAGGACATCGACTTCCTCAGCGGCAAGCTGAACAATCAGGGCTTTATTGCAAAGGCACCTGCACAGCTTATCGAAGCTGAAAAGGCAAAGCTTGCAAAGGCAGAGGAGAAGATGGCAAAGATAGAGCAGTCCATCGCAGCATTCTCAAAATAATCAACGTAGGGGACGGCGTCCTCGACGTCCCTTTGAAAAATACGAATAACCAATGTAGGGAACGCCTCCCAACGGTCGCCCGTACCCTCTGTCACTTCGTGACATCTCCCTGTTCAACAGGGAGTCACCCCCGGCGTTCCACGGAGCAATGAAAAAACTTCAATGGAACGCCGAGGGCGGCGTTCCCTACAAAAGAGGATAACAAATAATATTTAATGAAAGGTGGAATATTTATGAGCATATTGGAAGTCCCGACACTTGAAACCGAAAGATTCATTCTCCGTCCGATGACTGTTGACGATGCGGAAGCCGTCTTCGAGTGGGCAGGGGATGAACGTGTCAACACCTATATGCCGTACAATACCCACCGTTCACCCGATGATTCAAGGGCATGGCTGGAGTCTTTAGCTGTTCTCGAAAACGAGTATCAGTGGGGATTTGTCCGCAAGTCCGACAACAAGCTGATAGGCTCCGGCGGTATGCGTTTTCATGCCGATACAGGCGAGTGGTCGTTCGGCTACAACATCCGCTTAGACTGCTGGAACAAGGGCTATACTACGGAAATAACTCAGGGCATGATAGACTTCATCCGTGAGAAATACGATCCCGAATTGATAACCGCTGAATGTGCCGTTGAGAATATCGGTTCTGAAAGAGTCATGGAGAAATGCGGCATGACATTCGTCGGCTTCGGTGAATACTCACGCTTTGACGGAAGCCGCACCTATAGATCCAAAAAATATGAACTCAGACGCTGAGCAGGCGTCGGCTGAACCAATGTAGGGGAGCCCGCCCTCGGGCTCCCGTTGGACGTAAATATGTTGATTTGGGAGGGCGAGGGCGCCCTCCCCTACAAAAGAGGATAACAAATAATATTGCAGGGGCGGATATCATCCGTCCGAAAAAGAAAAGAGGGAATTTATGAGTGATAAAGCACTGGTCGTTATAGATATGCAGAACGACTATCTGTGGGATAAACGAAAGCCCATGTTTTCATACGACAGCAAAGAACTGACAGAAAAAGTAAACGCATCAATAGCCGAGTATAAGGCAAAAGGCTGGGATATTATCTATATTTCTCAGATATTCCCCAACATCATAACAAATAAATGGTTCATCGGCTTTTCCATCAGGGGCACTCTTGGTGCGGAACTTTACAGCGGCCTTGATCTGGCAAGCGATAACTGTTTCGAGAAAAAACTTCCCGACACATTCTCATCCAAAGAGTTCTGCGAATTCGTCAATAAAAAGAGATACAAGGAAATGGCGCTGTGCGGACTGGACGAGTGCGGATGTGTGGGTGCAACTGCCAAGGGTGCTGTCAAGAGAGGGATAAAGACATATATGATAACCGACAGCATCGGCAGACGTTTCACCGAGGAGAAGGTAAATAAAATGCGTGCAACTCTCAGAGGACTGGGAGTTCAGTATATTTAATAATTCGGAATTCGGAAAGCGGAATTCGGAATTAGTGGTGTCAGCTCCGCTGACGGATTTGGATATATATAATTCATAATTTTTATTTAAATCTGTCACCGATAGGGGACACCGCAATTCCGAATTACGAATTCCTAATTACAGAAGGTGGGGTGAAAAAGAATGATAAGACATATTGTAATGTTCAAGCTCAAAGCAACAGAGGGTATGAGCGAATATGACAATGCTGCCGAAGCAAAGAAGCGTTTCGACGACGTTATCGCCAACGTGAAGGAACTGAAAAAAGGCGAGCTGGTCATCAATTCAAAGGACGCAGATCAGTCGAATTACACTGTTTCGCTGATTTGTGACTTCGATGATATCGACGGCCTCAACGCATATCAGGTGCATCCTGCACACGTTAATTTCGCAAAATTCCTCGGCACAGTAAAGACAGACAGAGCGTGCATTGATTACGAAATATAATTTGGAATGCATTGAAAGGACTGCCAAAGGCAGCCCCTACAAAACATATAAAGAATCGGTGAGCGAAAGCAGACTTGCGTTCTTGCAGAGAGTAAGCGAGTTTACGAGCGAAGCGTGATTGCGCCGCCGCTCGCTCAGCGGCAAATGGAGGGAATTATCTATGGTAAATGTAAAAGGAAAATGGGCACTTATTACAGGTGCAAGCCGTGGTATCGGCTATTTATGCGCAATATTCATGGCAAAGCAGGGCTGCAACCTTGTTCTTCACAGCAGAAACGCTGAGCACTGTCAGCACGTTGTGGACGAGGTGAAGGCTCTTGGTGTGGACGCTTACACAGTTGAAGCTGAGCTTTCAGATATGGCTCAGGTCGAGAGAATGTGCAATGAGATCGACAAAAAGGGAACTCCCATCGACATCATTCTTAACAATGCAGGACTTCAGATCGCTTACAGAACGGAATATCTCACAACTCCTGCATCCGACTATGATATCAGCTTCAAGGTAAATACTACCGCACCGATGATGATATGTTATCACTTCCTCCCTGCAATGAAGGAGAGAGGCTTCGGACGTATCGTCAATACAACAAGCGGAATCGACCTCGAACCGGAGCAGGCAGGCTATTCCGCAGCAAAGGCGGCTCTGAACAAGGTTACCCGTGACCTGGGCAAGTATTACGAGGGCACAGACGTAACGATGAACCTGACCGATCCCGGCTGGTGCAGGACCGATCTTGGCGGCCCGAATGCGCCTAATTCTCCCGAAAGCGCACTTCCCGGCGTACTTGTGGGAGCATTCGTTGACGACAAGAAATGCGGACGTATCTTCTCTGCTCAGGAATTCAGCGGCATGACACTTGAAGAAGCCGTTGCAAAGGCTGAAAAGCAGGCAGGCGTTTATTAATGCGTAATTAATAATGCATTTATACATAATTGCAGGGGCGCACAATTGTGCGCCCTTATTTGTTGGAGCATTTCTGTAGGGGCCGCCTTTGGCGGTCCTTCATGTTGTTTATCAATAATATGCGGGCGAGCGGAACTCGCCCCTACATAAACCAACGGAAATATCTAAATTGCAGGGGCGTACATTGTGCGCCCTTTTTCGTATTACTGTTAAAAATTAACTTATTATTGATGTAAAACAAAAAACTATTGTAATTTCAATATATTTGTGATATACTGGTAAATACAGAATATAAAAGGATAGTGAAAGTATGAATATCAACCAGTGTATGGAGTACATCAACTCCTATACAAAGTCAGGCGGCAGGATCACCGACCTTTCCCGTGCGCAGAGCCTTATGGACAGTGTGGGTAATCCCGAAAAGCGCCTGAAGTTCGTACACATTGCAGGTACTAACGGCAAGGGCTCAACCCTTGAATATATTGCCGATGCTTTACAGTTTGCAGGATATAAGACGGGAAAATTCACCTCGCCTTTCATCCTGCATTACAACGACAGGATCCGCATCAACAATGACGAGATAGACGATGAGTCGCTTTGTCAGCTTGCGGAGATAGTCAGGGAGAAAGCAGGGGACAGGGAGTACTCGCAGTTCGAGATAACAATGGCCATCGCAATGCTCTGGTATGAGCGTGAGAAATGCGATGTGGTAGTGCTTGAAACAGGCATAGGCGGACTTCTCGACTCCACAAACGTCATACCTCCGCCGCTGATTTCCGTGATAACGTCCATATCCCTTGACCATACCGCTATACTCGGAGATACGGTTGAGAAGATAGCCGTTCAGAAGGCAGGCATTATCAAAGGCGGCTCGGCAGTTGTGCTTTCCGGGGACAACCCCGAAAGCGTCCGCAGTATCGTAAAGAGTACGGCTGAGGAGAGGGGAGCGGAGTTCGTGGAAAAGGCTGACTGTATACCTGCGGCTGACGGCGGACTTTTCTCACCGCTTATCTTCAACGGTGTGAAGTACAAGCCTGCAATGGCCGGAGTGCACCAGTATTACAACGCAGTTACGGCGGTAACGGCCTGCGTTTACCTGAGAGGCAAGGGATTCGATATCCCCGACGAAGCCATAGGAAAGGCCATAGAGACCGCTCAGGTCAAAGCGAGGGTGCAGTATATTGACGGCGAACCGCCCGTAATAGTTGACGGAGGCCACAATCCTGCGGGAGTCAGTATGCTGGCGCTTATGCTGATGTATCTGACTTCACGGAACAAGAAGATATACGCAGTTATGGGCATGGTCAGCTCAAAGGATTACGTTGAGTGTGTGCGAACGGTATCGGAGCACTGCACGAAGCTTTTTGCAGTTGACGGATTTGCGCCTAACTCAGTCCCGAAGGAGGATATAGCTGAGACAGCGGACTTCCTGACGGAAACGGAAACGGGAACGCTTGAAGAATGCACAGAGAAAGCGAAAGCGCTGGCACTGGAAAACGATGGGGTAGTCGTAGTGTGCGGTTCGCTGTATCTGGCAAGCGAGTACCTGAACAAGTACAAACTATAAAATCGGCGAAGCCGACAATACGGAGTCCAGAGGGGGGGAGACCTCTCTGGCAGGATGGTGTGCGAGGAAGGGCGGCGCCCTTCCTGAAAAGTAGTGTGACAAGCGAAGCAATGTCACACGGCTGACGGACAAGCACTCCCCTCGGCGAAGACCGACGAAAAAATGATATTAAGGAGATTATTATTATGTGGGATATCAACGATGATGTAAACGAGATCAACAACAGCAATAACAACAACGGCGGTTATAACAATAACGGCTACAACAATAACGGCTACAATAACAACAGCTACAACAACGGCGGTTATAACAATAACGGCTACAATAATAACGGCTATAATAACAATGGCTACAACAATAACGGCTACAATAACAACAGCTACAACAACGGCGGTTACAACAACAGCGGTTATAACAATAATGGCTACAACAGCAACGTCTACAATAACAACAGCTATAACAGCAACAACAGCTACGAACCTGCCGGTCTCAGCACAGGCACTGCTGCCACAAGAAGCAGCACCGGAGGAGGCAGCAGTTTCCTGTTCCTGATATTTGCAGTTGCGGCGGCGCTGTTCCTGCTAGTCACGATCGGAACGGAATTCGGCAAGATAAAAAACTGCAAGGAAACCACAAAAGGTGTGGTGGTAGACGTTATCCAGACCAAGAAGAGAGTGCATAAGAAGAACCACAATTATTCAAGTAGGAGATATAAATACTATTACAGGGCGAAGATAGGCTATGAAGTGGACGGCGAACCTTTCGTTCTCGATGTGCCGAAGTCTAAATGCAGATTCAGAGAAGGCCAGTCAGATATAGTTCACTACAACAAGGACAATCCGTCTGAGAGTTATTCCGAGGCCTATATGGATCAAAAGAAAACAGACGCATTGTTAACGGTAGGAATTATTGTTATAGGCGGATTCTTGTGTATTTTCAAAAGAAAGACCACGGGGCGTATATAAAAGTATAAAAAACGGCATGAGTACAGTGTTGCTCATGCCGTTTTTGTGTTATTATTTTTCCTTGAATGTGTGGTAGTAGACGATGATCTCCGTGTCGGGACGGTACTTATCGCCCTTTGAGAATTTATCCTCGGTCTTCTCTACGAACATATCCTTGACCTCATCGGGGGAGTTTATCCAGCCTGTGGTCAGGTCAGCCACAGGTTCAGCAGTGATATTCACAAAGCCTGACTCCTCCAGCAGAGAAACAAGCTCCTGATAGTTCATATCCTTGTAATCCTTGCTTGAGATGGGCAGAGGTATGCGCTTCAGTGTCTTGTAGTATACCTTTATCTTCTGCCATTTCAGAAAGTGCTTTTTGGCGGTGAATGAATCCTTATCGCCTATCTCTATCCTTGTTACGAGATTTTCCTCAGCCTTGTTATTGACATCAAGCTCCTCCACGGGCATTGTCTTTACTCTTGCGAAGCCCTGTCTTTCCAGCATTTCCGCAACGGAGCGTCTGTCCTGACCGATGAGCTGTTCGGAGTCGTAGCCGATAGTAATGAGGTGAGCGAGAAGAAATCCTGCAATGAGTATCATCACGATGATGGCAAGGGCAAGCTTAGCTATCATCAGCACTTTTTTGTGAGCGGCTTTCCATCCGCTGATACCGCCCATTATCGCCTCGGCAGTATCTTCCTCCTCTTCTTCATAGGGAGCATCGGGCTCGTCAGACGGAGCAGGCTCATTCTGCGGAGGCGGAGCTTCCTCATTGCCGTAGGCTTCCTCAACAGGCAGAGGAGGGATGGGAGCGGTTTTCTCGTTGTCACTGATGTCGTATTTGCCTTCCTTTATGGAAAAATCGCCAAGGTCAAGTTCCTCGGCCTCATCGTCACGGGGGAACTTGCCGCTCTGTACATCGATGACACGACCGCATTCGGTGCACATATGCTTTGGATTCTTAGGTGAGAAGCCTGCCTGAAGATTGAGAAGCGATTTGCAGGCAGGGCAGAAATAGTCTTTTTTCATGTTTTACTTCCTTTTTTATATTAATAAAATATCTATAAAACCGCCGAAGGCGGCATTCCGGGGTCAAGGGGGATGTTATCTCCCTTGCGGAGAGGGGTACGGGGAGAGGCAGAGCCTCTCCTAAGAGGTAGTGTGACGAGCGAAGCTATGTCACACGGCTGTTTAACAAGCACTTCCCTCGGCGAAGACCGACGAAATAATAAGCGGTGTTAATTGACGGATCAACAGTTATTATCGTGCATCACTCAACAATACCCGTGTTCTTTCCTATGGTTATCTCGAAGTCCTTATTCAGCGGCACTATGCCGTTCGGCTCCACAGTTCTTACCGTATTATCGGGCAGTTTCACGCTCCATATCTGCTCAGTGAGATTGCGGAGGGCGTGTTTGGTCGGGTCCTTTTTATTGCGGACTATCTCGCCTGCGGCCTTGTGGAAATCGCCGTCGGTGTCGCCCAGCTGTCCCTCGTACACTTTAACTCCGCCATATACCGGCACATCGAAGCGCTTGAACTTCAGCTGAGAATTGCAGGTGAGGGGAGAGCCGCAGTACATACAGCTTACGGTATAGCCTGTTGTGATGAAAGTTTCCTTGCCGCAGTGAGGGCATGGCACAGTCTCGCTCCTGAGCCTTACAAAAGCGTCCAGCCATGTTTTCTCGATGATGCGGTCATAGGGAGGCTGTACGGAGCTTTTGCCGAATGACTTTATGAACAGCTCTCTGATATATTCCGGATATATCTTCCAGAAGCGGAGAGTGTTGGTATTGAGCTGATTGTTAGCGGCATTCCTGTCGTCGTCAGGGTCGAGGACGAAAACAGGGTCGCTTCCGTAGAATTTCTTTTCAAGTTCGGGAGTCATGCAGGGCGGAGTGGAGTATTTTCCCTCCAGCGGATGCTCGATGAAAAGCATACGGAAGAGAATGACAGCCAGCGAGAAGCGGTCAGAGCGTTTGTCGGGGACGCTTCCGAGAACGACTTCGGGAGCCATATATCTCTGCTTGCCTGCGATGCCGAAATTCACGCCACGCTCTGAGACATTGTCGTTGTCGCAGATGAGCACATCTCCTGTCTGCGGGTCGATGAAGAAGTTGCCGTTGTTCAGGTCCTGATAGCTGTAGCCGTCGTTATGGAGTGCACGGAATCCCTCGATTATATTTATAGCCGCATTGCACCTTGCGGTAATGCTTGCGAAGCTTGCCTTCATGCGGCGCTTTTTGTTATCCCAGATGAGGAATTTTGTCAGCTCCTCGAAGTTTGAGGGGCGCAGTCCCATGATATATCCGAAGCTTCCGTCAGCCTTTTCGGTAAGTTCCTCGGGCCAGAGAAAAGCGGATGTGGGAGCGCCTTTTTTGATGTTTGCCATAAGGTTATCGTAAAACTGGTCGGGGTCCTTCATCTTGTCGATCGTGGACTTGTGGTACCATTTCAGTGCCATTTCCCGGCCGCCGCATTCCACTCTGTAGACATTTCCCTGACCGCCTCCGCCGAGAAATTCCAGAACTGTGAACACGTTGTCGTAAACAGTTTTCCCTTTGAAGCCTGCTTTTAGTTCAGCCATATCATTACCTCATTTGTGAATTGAGAGCTGAAAGGTGATCCTTCCAGCTCTCGGATATCAGTATTCGTTATTGTATGAATCGTTGTTGTATGATTCGCTTTCATCGTAATAGTTGCCGTCATCACTGTAGCCGCTGTCATTGCTGTAGCTGTCATAGCTTTCGTATGTATCGCCGCTGTTGTCATAGTACTGTTCTTCTTCGGTGTACTCAGGCTCTTCGGCAGCAGTTGTTTCGGCTGCGGTAGTGGTCTCAGCCTCGGGAGCGTCGCCGTAAATCACCGTATTAGCGCAGAACCAGTCGCACCATGTCTCGTAATACTTACCCAGAACGTGGATTCCGTCGCTGGTGAATTCGGGAGTAAGCGAACCTGTTTCGTCGTCGAATACCTCATTGATATTGATGAAGTAGACGTTTTCGTTTTCGTCAGCCAGTTCCGAAAGCTTGTAATTGAGAGCGTCAATGCCTTCGTTTGTGATATTCTCGGTCTGAGCGGCGATCGTTACGTGGAGGTTGCCCTCAAGGTAAATAACGGCATCAGGCTGATATTCACGGATAGTTTCGAGGAGGGAGCGGAACTGAGTGATGGTATATTCGGTATCGTTGGCAACTTCATTGATACCCAGCATAACGTAGATCTTGCCGTATGTCTTGCTGCTGAGCTTATCGCTGATGGTGCCGCCGTCAACGTATTCGTTTGCTATTTTGTAAGCGGAAAGTCCCACACTGCAGAAGTAATCGGCATTTTTGAGGTAGCCGTACTCCTTGATGCCCACTGTACGGGAATCACCGATGAAGAGAGCGTAATCGAAGTAGGAAGCATCGCTTTGTCCGAAGTGGAAGGTGTTTTTGCTGTCGTCAGCCTTGGTAGTGGCTTCCTCCGAGGGCTTTTCCTGAGCCTCAGTGCTTTCCTGAGCCTCGGTAGTAGGCTCTTCGGATTCGGGAGCTGTAGTTTCTGCGGCTATGACCTTGGGCTCTTTTTTGTCAGCCTTGCTCTTTTTGGCAGAGCTTGTATCCCATATCTGTTTGAAGATGAAAGGAGAAGCCACAAGACAGGTGAGAATGAGTATCACCGTATACATACACTGTCTGTATTTATTCATTAAAGTATTACCCCTTATTTATTAAGCTCATTTGTGACTGCGGTGCCCGGCCTGCGGACACATCACACATTCCGATTAGCAGAATGTTTAGAATCTGAAGTACATGAACGGGTCGTTCAGTCCCTTGTACATACAGTATACCGAAGCCCAGAAAACTGCCAGAAGCAGAAGTGAGCAGACCACGGTATCCTTGTACTTCTCATACAGCTTCTGAGGGAGCTTTGTGGAGAAGAGGATGCCTGCGATGAAGTAGGTCTTGTATTCGAGAAGATACTTCAGGTAGTCCTTGTCAAGGATGGAGTAGGTCTTCTGCGGGATGAACGGGAGCAGGCGCTTGAAGTAAACGCTCAGGTCGTGGAAATCCGTAATGGAGAAAATGAGCCATGTCAGCGGAATGAGCAGAATCATGTAGATGTGACCTGCGGCCTTGTGCTCATTGAAGAACTTGCCTGTCCAGAATTTTTCGCTCATGATTATGGCGAAGAGGACAAGTCCCCATATGATGAAGTTCCAGCTTGCGCCGTGCCAGATACCGGTTAACAGCCATACAACAAAGCTGTTGAATACCAGTCTGCCCGAGCCCTTGCGGTTTCCGCCGAGGGGGATGTAGACGTATTCCCTGAACCACGAACCCAGAGTGATGTGCCATCTTCTCCAGAATTCGGTCATTGTGAGGGAAGTGTACGGATGGTCGAAGTTTCTCGGCAGGTCGAAGCCCATGAGCTTGCCAAGACCTATAGCCATCAGCGAGTAGCCGCAGAAATCGAAATAAAGCTGGAAGGAGTAGGCGAAAATACCCATCCATGCCAGCGGAGAGGAAATACTCTCGTATCCGATCATGGAAATATCGCTCCAGAGGCCGCCTATCTGATTGGCGATGAGGACCTTGTAGCCGAGACCGATAGTAAAGGTTTTGAGACCTTCCTCGACTTTGCGGATGTTATGGGTCCTTTCCTCAAGCTGCTTTGCCACTGTGCTGTAAGTTACGATAGGGCCTGCGATAAGCTGGGGGAACATACTGATGTATGCGCCGTAGTTGATAAGACTTCGTTCCGCCGGCGTTTTCCGTCTGTAAACATCGATGATGTAGGAAACGTTCTGGAAGGTGTAGAAGCTTATTCCTATCGGCAGGATAATGTCCTTCAGCGGCAGGTCCGCACCGAAGAGAATGTTGATGTTTTCGGTGCCGAATGTCCAGTACTTGAAGAAGATGAGCCACCAGAAATTGAATGCCACGCCGAAAGCAAGCCACGGTTTTTTGAATTTCGGGGAGTCCTCGATGAACTGACCGACTATGAAATTCAGCATATTCGTCAGCAGGAAGAGGACGATGTAAACGGGCTTTTTGACGCCCAGACTGTAGAAAATCACACTGCCCAGAAGAATGATAAGATTTTTATATTTTGATGGGACAGCGGCATAAGTTATCAGAAAAACAGGCAGGAAGATGAATATGAATTCCAGACTGCTGAATACCAATTAGATCACCCTTTATTATTTGGTCGAAGATTCTTTTGTTCTCATAATGTATATTTTTATAGAAAATTACGCTTAGTAATACAAAAAATCGTACATTACTATTTTACACAATATCAGCAGAAAAGTCAATACTAAATTTCCCGATTACAAAGCCACCGTCACAAGCTGACGTCACAAGCTGGCGGCAGCTTGACCCCGATCACGATTCGGCCGCTGAGCGAGCGGCAGCGCTTTTCACGATTCGCTTGCTGCGCTCGCTTACTCTGTACGTTCAGCATAATCTGCTTTCGCTCGCTGGGACTTCTTGTTTATTTAGATCAATGCAACTTTTTGTAGGGAACGGCGCCCTCGCCGTTCCATGGGAATGTTGGCTTTGACCAATACCAAAGACCTGAAAGCTAACGGCGCCCTCGCCGTTCCATGGGAATGCTGGATTTGACCAATCCCAAAGATCTGAAAGCTAACGGCGCCCTCGCCGTTCCATGGGAATGCTGGCTTTGACCAATACCAAAGACCTGAAAGCTAACGGCGCCCTCGCCGTCCCATGGGAATGTACACAACCATAGGCGTCCTTCCTTTGCATAAATATTCACCGATTTTACAGTGGAAGTCACCCTGATGTTTGAGCAGAATAACCAAATCGAAAGGAAATCGCAAATTCAGTGCAACAAAGTCTTGCAAAATCTTCTCCGCAGTGCTATAATTTATCGTGAACTGCAAAATATTGCAGAATTTTGTAAAGGAGGTTTTTTAACAATGGCGTTAAAAAATCAGTATCTCAAGGAATTATTAGAAAGAGTAGAAAAGAGAAATCCGGGCGAGCCTGAGTTCATCCAGGCTGTTACAGAAGTCCTCGAAACACTTCAGCCCGTAGCTGAAAAGAGACAGGATCTCATCGACGCAGGCGTTTTCGAGCGTATCGTAGAGCCTGAGCGTCAGATCATTTTCCGTGTGCCTTGGGTTGACGACAACGGCAAGGTTCAGGTAAACAGAGGTTTCAGAGTACAGTTCAATTCTGCTATCGGACCTTACAAGGGCGGTATCAGACTTCACCCATCAGTATATCTCGGTATCATCAAGTTCCTCGGCTTCGAGCAGGTATTCAAGAACAGCCTTACAACTCTGCCTATGGGCGGCGGCAAGGGCGGTTCCGACTTCGATCCTAAGGGTAAGAGCGACGGAGAGATCATGCGTTTCTGCCAGAGCTTCATGACAGAGCTCTCAAAGCACATCGGCGCTGACTGCGACGTTCCTGCCGGTGATATCGGAACAGGCGCAAGAGAGATCGGTTTCATGTTCGGTCAGTACAAGAGACTCCGCAACGAGTTCGTTGGCGTTCTCACAGGTAAGGGCCTTACATACGGCGGTTCTCTCGCAAGAACAGAGGCTACAGGTTACGGTCTCTGCTACTTCACAAACGAAATGCTCCAGGCTAACGGCAAGAGCTTCGAGGGCAAGACAGTTGTTATCTCAGGTTCAGGCAACGTTGCTATCTACGCTACAGAAAAGGCTACACAGTACGGCGCTAAGGTCGTTACTGTTTCAGATTCAAACGGTTACATCTACGATCCCGACGGAATCGAGCTTGATCTCGTTAAGCAGATCAAGGAGGTTGAGCGTGGCCGTATCAAGGAGTACGCTTCAAGAACATCTCACAAGAACGCTGAGTACCACGAGGGCAGCGTTTGGACACTGAAGTGCAATGCAGGCGGCATCAAGCTTGATATCGCTCTTCCTTGCGCTACACAGAACGAGATCAACGGTGACGGTGCTAAGGCTATCGTTGCTAACGGTGCTTTTGCTATCGCTGAGGGCGCAAATATGCCTTCAACTCCCGAGGCTATCGAGACATATCTCTCAAACGGTCTCCTCTATGGTCCTGCTAAGGCTGCTAACGCAGGCGGCGTTGCTACATCAGGTCTTGAAATGTCACAGAACAGCGAGAGACTCAGCTGGACATTTGAAGAAGTTGACGAGAAGCTCCACGGCATCATGAAGTCTATCTTCAAGGCTTGCGACGATGCTGCTAAGGAGTACGGCATGGCTGGCAACTACATGGCAGGCGCTAACATCGCAGGCTTCCTCAAGGTTGCTGAAGCTATGAAGGCTCAGGGCTGCGTTTGATCAAAATTAACTGAAAACTAATAGTGACTCATTAGTGTCAGAGCAGTAAATACCACTCTCCCGTTGTGCTAACCGACGGGAGAGTTTTTTATGCTGTTTCCGGTTGCATTTTATTATAGAATGTGGTATAATTAAGGCGGCGTCGCACAAAACCGTCAGGCGGATTTTGTGCGGTGCTACCTAAAATGTATCATTCTGCTCCGCTGCAGGAGCTTTAACAGGAGCTGTCGTATGAAATATGATCGTATAGAAATAGGCGATAATATCGGTCTGACCACTATTATCGACGAGAAATTCAAATCCTCGATGCTGACGGTGAGGTTCATCATCCCTCTCGACAAAGAGAAGGCATCGGACAACACTATCGGTTTCAGTATTCTTTCTGACGCCAATTCACAGTATAAGACCATCGCTGAGCTCAGTGAGGTGCTTTCGGAGCTTTACGGCTCTTCCATTTCCTCGTTTTCACGCAAAAGAGGTGACCTCCAGGTACTTGGCATCACAGCCTCATGGCTCTCCAACAGATTCGCCATCTACGGTGAGGACATACAGGGCGGTATGCTTCAGATATTCAGCGACTGCCTGTTCAGTCCCAATGCGTCTGACGGAGCTTTCGATGAGGAGCTGTTCGGTATCGAGCAGAAGGAGCTCTTTGACCGCATAGAGGCAGAACTCAACAGCAAACGTGCCTACGCCTATTCCAGAGCCGCTTCTATTGCATTCCGTGACGAGCCTGCCGGCAATTACAGCTATGGTACGAGACAGACTGCCGAGGCTGCCACTGCCGCAAGTACATATGCCGCTTACAGGCATATCCTTGAAACTGCCGTTATCGAAGCAACTTATGTTTCGGCTGATCCCGACCCGAAAGTCGAGGAGATGCTGAGAAAGGGCTTTGCTGATGTGGAGAGACAGCCACGTCCTGTTGAATATATCAGTAAGAGTCCGCTGAAACCACAGCCCGAAACTGTCAGCGAGGAGTTCGACGTAAGGCAGTGCCAGATGTTCATGATCATGAAAACTCCCTTTGCCGATCCTTATGCTCTCAAGCTGTTCAGCGTTATATTGGGCGAGACAGCTACATCAAAGCTTTTCAGGAACGTCCGTGAGAAGCTGAGTCTCTGCTATTACTGTTCATGCAGCGCCTCCTTTACGAAGGGTGCTCTTATCATTGACAGCGGTGTGGAACGCCGCAACATCGAAAAGGCGAAAGATGAGATACTCGCTCAGCTGGATGAGATGTGCAGGGGAAACATAACCGACGAAGAGATCAACAGCTCTCTGCGGTATATCGAAAATGCACTCTGCCAGATCGGCGATACTATGGCGTCCTACTCAGGCTGGTACTTTGAACGCCTCTGCGAGGGAGAGGTCATCACTCCTCAGGAATTGTTCAGCCGCTACAGCAGCGTTACCCGTGAAAGCCTTGTTGAAGCGGCAAAGTCGATCAAGCTGGATTCGGTTTATCTCATGCTGGATAAGGAGGAGAAATGATGAAAGAGATCCTTTCAAGTTCACGAACAGGCGACAGCTGTATCCATGTAAAGCATAAAAGCGGCCTTGATATATTCATTGCCGAAATGAACGGATTCAGCGGTGTGGAGGCTGTTTTCGCCGCAAAATACGGTTCGGTAAATACTATGTTCAGAAACAGGGGCGACAAGGATTACACCGTTGTCCCCGAGGGTATAGCCCATTTCCTCGAACACAAGCTCTTTGAAAATGAGGACTGCGAAGTCTTTGAGCTTTACTCTAAGACAGGAGCAAGCGGAAATGCCTCCACTTCCTTCGACAGGACAGCTTATTTTTTCAGCTGCTCGAAGAATTATCAGGAAAATCTGAAAATACTCCTTGATTTCGTGCAGAAGCCCTTTTTTACTCAGGAATCCGTGGATAAGGAGCTCGGCATAATCGGTCAGGAGATACAGATGACCAACGATAATCCTGATTGGCGTGTGATGTTCAATATGCTGAAATGTATGTTCCACACCCATCCCGTAAAGATCGATATTGCAGGCACTCAGGAGAGCATAGCGCAGATAACTCCCGAGCTTCTGTACAAATGCTATGATTCGTTCTATAACCTTAACAATATGGTGCTTTCCGTTGCAGGAAACGTAAAAGCCGACGAGGTGCTTGCCATATGCGATGAGTACCTCCGTCCCTGCGAGGACAAGGGACTTGAGCTTGTATTCCCCGATGAGCCCGATACTATCGTGAAAAGCGAGATACGTGAAAAGGAGGAGGTAGGAGCTTCCATCTTCAATCTGGGCTGGAAATGCAGACCTGCTTCCGGTATCGACAGGCTGAAAAAGAACATTGCCGCCGCTATGGCAGGCGAATTACTGACAGATGTATCCTCTGATATGTACCAGAGACTTCTCAGAGAAGGCGTTATCAACTCTACATTCGTGTATGAGGTGTTCAGCGGAGACGGATTCTTCTCGGTGATGCTCAACGGCGAGACCGAGCAGCCGGACTATGTCAGGGAAAGCGTCGTAAACGAAGTGAAACGTCTTATCAGTGAGGGCATATCCGAAAAGGACTTCCGCCGCTTCCAGAAGGGAATGTACGCAGGCCTTGTAAGGGAAATGAACGATGTGGAGAATGTCGCAAACCTGATGATGAGCGCATACATGGACGGCGTTTCACCATATGATACCATAGACCTGCTTACAAAGCTCACACCTCAGGATGTGCACGATTTCATCAGCAGTGAACTCAGCGAGGACAAGCTGGTATTATCTGTTATAGAAAGGATGGACGTGCAGTCATGAACATAGAACGTATAAACGACCTGACAGAGATACAATTCCCGAAACTGGGCTGGACCTTCCACATTGACCCTACTGCTTTTACCATAGGCAGCTTTAACATTCAGTGGTACGGCATTATAATAGTATTAGGACTTATTCTCGCCCTTGTATACGTGCTTCCGAGAATGAAGCGCTTCGGACTTGACGCAGACAGAGCGATAGACGCAATAATCGGCGGTGTTATCGGAGGTATCATCGGTGCGAGGGCTTATTATGTGCTTCTTCGCTGGGATGAATACAAAGGCGATATCAAGGCCATATTCAATACCCGAAACGGCGGACTTGCCATTTACGGCGGTCTCATCGGTGCTATACTGGTGGGACTTATCATATGCAGAATACGCAAAGTAAAGATACTGCCGATGCTGGACGCTGTGTCCATCGGTTTCCTCATCGGTCAGGGAATCGGCCGCTGGGGAAATTTCGTGAATCAGGAATGCTTCGGCTCGAATACTTCCTCATTCCTGGGCATCACAGGCGGACGCATACAGCAGACCATCATCGACCAGACGGCCATAGGCGGTGAAATGAACATCAACGGAAATGCCGCAATGGTATGGGATAAGGCAGTGCATCCGTGCTTTCTGTATGAATCCGTATGGTGCCTGCTGGGATTCCTTGTGCTTTCCACATGGTCAAAGAGAAGAAAGTACGACGGACAGATATTCCTGATGTATATGGCATGGTACGGCGCAGGCCGCTTCGTTATCGAAGGACTCCGCACAGACAGCCTCATGGCAGGCAGCCTTAAATTCTCACAGATGCTTTCGGCATTGCTTGTAGTGGTATCTGTAATACTCCAGCTTGTGTTCTTCTTCAGAAGAAAGCGTGACCCCGAAAGATTCGTGCTTTATTCAAGCACTGAAGAATCACGTCAGCTTATTGAAGATGGACTCAGAAAGCGTATGGGAATGTCCAAAGAGGACGAAAAGGTAAATGAAGATATCATCGGCGATGATGAACCATCAGATGAAGCAGCAGAAGATGACAGCGAAAATGCTGACAATGAATAAATTTTCGATAAACAATGATCCAAGGAGGAAATAATCATGGCACAGATAATCGACGGAAAAGCAGTTTCCGCAGCAGTAAAGCAGGAGGTAGCTGACGAGACAGCTAAACTCAGGGACGAAAAGGGCCTCAAGGTAGGTCTCGCAGTAGTTATCGTGGGAAATGACCCTGCTTCAAGAGTATACGTAAACAACAAGAAGAAGGCTTGCGAGGCTGTAGGCTTCCAGTCATATGAGTACGCACTGGACGAAAATACAACTCAGGAACAGCTTCTCGATCTGGTGAACGTACTTAACCGTGACGACAGAGTAAACGGCATCCTTGTACAGCTTCCGCTTCCTAAGCATATCGACGAGAAGTCTGTTATCAACGCTATCTCACCGGATAAGGATGTTGACGCATTCCATCCTATCAACGTGGGCAAGATAATGATAGGCGAGTACTCATTCCTTCCATGCACTCCCGCAGGCGTTATGCGTCTTATCGAAAGCACAGGCACTGATATCACAGGCAAGCAGTGCGTGGTTATCGGCAGAAGCAACATCGTAGGCAAGCCCCAGGCAATGCTTCTTCTCCAGAAGAACGGCACAGTTACCATCTGCCACTCCAAGACAAAGAACCTCAAGGAAATATGCCTCGGCGCAGATATCCTCGTAGTTGCCATCGGACGTGCTAATTTCGTTACAGGCGACATGATAAAGGAAGGCGCAGTTGTTATCGATGTCGGCATGAACCGCCTCGAAAACGGCAAGCTTTGCGGCGACGTTGAGTTTGAGTCAGCCGAGAAGAAGGCTTCATTCATCACTCCCGTTCCCGGCGGCGTAGGACCTATGACCATCGCTATGCTCATGAAGAATACCCTCACAGCTGCTAAACAGCAGGCTGGGATTGAATAAAAAACTGCTATAAAGCGAGCTTTGTAAATGCCTATAATCAGGCAATTATGAAGCTCGTTAGTTTTTTGTGTGTTTGACAGAGAATGAAATAATACTGCATGATTTTTGAAAAATAGGTGTCAATATGGGTGTCAAAAAACTCCCTTCAGTTCATAGCGGCTGAGGGGAGTTTTTACATTTACGCATTCACTTATTTTTACATTTCTTCCAGCAAGCCACTGTACTGATGATCGTCGAATTCGAGAGTTACCTTGACGCTGTTCTTGTTCGGCTGTGTCTGCTCACCGGGGAAGACAGTGCCACGAATGAAAGTGTGGCCAGAGTCCTTAGTCCAGTCAATGTGTCTGGACTCGTCACCGTGCCACCAGTCATAGATATATGGCTCGTCTCCTCTGGTATCGACGTGACACGCAGGCGGATTTATTCCGCTTAGATCTTCCATCATGCCGATACCCTTGAATCCGACTCTTTCCGCAGCTTCGGCGATATCTTCAGCAGTATAGTAGCTGCCGTCCTTGCGCTGTATCCTGATATCCGCAGCCATGCCTCTGCGGTGTGCATCCGTCGGACTGCCCCACGGATTGTTGTTGCAGCGGTATCCGCTGTTTATGTAGATCGCTTTCGCCGCCATCAGTTTATGCATCTTTTCAAGGCGATCGATGAGTAAGTCTGACATTTTTACTGTCTTGCCGCAGCAGCTGCAAGCGAATTCTGAGCTGTCAAAATGTGCTGAGAGTTTTCCCATAAAATCACTCCTTTTCATTTTTTTGGGCTTGCGTACCGAAGTAGAAGCCGATTATCACTGTGTAGATAGTCTGTACCTGCTGTTCGGAAACTCGTCCCGTTACTGCGAGATATCCGAAAACTCCTGTGAGTATCAGCGTTACCAGACTTTTTACGTCAATGAGTTTAGCTATGCGCTCCCGCAGTTTCATGGCGTTCACGCTCCTTCAGTGTGATCTCGACAGCCGTCAGGCGCTCGTTCAAGTGGTTGTGCTGGTCGATGCGCTGTCCCTGCCGTGTGAGCTCTTCTTTGAGAGTGTCAAGCTTTGTCTGCACTATTGCCAGCTGCTTGTTATTGCTCATGACCGAGCCGAAAAAACCTCCTGTAGCCGCTATCAGGGCTATAATGATATCTGTCCAGTTCATCTTAGTTACCTCCGTAGAAATCGATTACGCACCCGTCCGGGAAACTCGTCGGATAATACGTGCAATCCCCTGCTATCTTCACCCGTGTCAGCGCCGTATCCGCAAAGGCGAACTCGCCTATGGACTTGACGCTTTCGGGGATGCTGACCTGCCTCAGCGACGTACAGCCGCAGAACGCTCCTGCTTTCGGGAGCGGCGGCAGTGCCGAGTGAGTCAGCCTGCCGTTTTCCACGTACCACCATCCGGGAGGATAGGGCTTCGTCATAGTTTCCGCTATCGGCTCGGGAAGCTCCTCATGGGTGAGCCGTCCGCCTGTGATCGTCCATTTTACGCTCATGATGCCACCTCGATGCTGAATCCGATACTGCTGAGATAGTCAGCGTCAAGCCAGTGAGTTTCGTCCACAGCTGCCACATTGTCCGCTGCGATAATATCGGGACCGTGAGCACTTCTGAGGATGGATGTCGCTCTCGTGCCCGATGCACAGCCTACCGTGAACTCCGAATCCGTTGTGATATCCAGAACTGAGTTGTCGATGTAGACTTTAGTGTCGTTTGTTGTCGTACCGGAGCTGTTCAGTGTGATCGCCAGCATATTGGGCATTTCCGCTTCAAGATATGATGCATTCATCATCTGCATTGTAGAGGATGAGGTATTACTGAACATGAAAATTTGCGTGGCAGTTGATTTGAATCTGATGAAACAGCTCACAAACAGCGGCGGATAGGTCGAGGACGTGAGCGACGAAGTGCCGTTGATATTGAAGGAACACCGTGTAAAAGCAGTGGCATATCCTGAAGCTTTGTAGAAAAGCTCCTTGCAAACGCCCGAAAATTCGCAGTCTGTAAAGGCTGAACGTCTGTCTGAACCTATATTTGAAGTGGACAGCACTGTCTGATATGAGTAGATATTCTTAATTTTTACGTTGCTGAGACTGCCGTAGGAAACCCTTATTATCGCATTCTGACCGACTTCGGTCGAGTAAAGGTTTTTGATGGACTTGCCGTCTCCGTCAACGTGGGATGAGATCGTGATGTACGGCACATCGCCGTCGGGGTATTCGTCCAGAATATCAATGTCATTTCCCAGCTTCACGTATACGGCAGTTTGCTGAGTGCCCTCACTGCCTTTCAGTCCGAGCTCGTCCCATGTGGTGACTACATACGGATC
>Ga0129306_1001662_pt1 | contig 23733 bp, 18 predicted proteins | sample P827metagenome_FD_94438 | JGI IMG/M metagenome (GOLD analysis project Ga0129306, IMG submission 94438) | Capybara group fecal microbial communities from Wisconsin, USA - P827 metagenome | ecosystem: Host-associated > Mammals > Digestive system > Large intestine > Fecal | place: USA: Wisconsin... | reverse complement strand
TAAAAACTGGCTTGCCTCCGGAAATCTGAAGTTAGCAAATGATTTTGAATATTATTATGCTACCGACATTCGTAATTCATTTATAAAGACATTTCACGAGGAAACTCAAGTCTATCCCAAAATCAATTCGGTTTCTGAAGCTTCATATTACTTAGATAAAATACGTTCTTTAAAAGTGCTCGCTGATAGTATTATAAGTCAGTTTCCACAATATTCGGACCTTATGAAAAATCATATTCATAAGATAAATGACTTTCTCGATTATCTCGAAGCTGATGCTGAAGTCTTTGAACAAAAGGAACGGAATGATATTGCGAGCAGAAAACAGCGGAATATCCTTTTAGTAATCATAGCTATTATAGGCGTTGCTATGATAATAGCATCTGCCATAAATCAGTCGGCAAACTTTTAGTGGGAATTATAAAAAGTCTACTTTTCTTTCTTAAAATGTCTCACATGTGTTGTAGCAAAACTGTTATGTCGTCGTATACCAAAAGGGAGCATTTTTTCATGAAGATACTCCCTTCTTTTAAAACACTTCACTCTAGTTATACGAAATAACACCCATCAAGTATTTCCAGTTTTTCAATATCATAACGTTCTTTAAAAAGATAAAAATCATCTTTACCCAATGTAAGGACTACAACAGCCTCTTTAACTTCCCCACGCTCTCGATAATGCCTATAATACTGTTGTGTTTTAGAGTCAAAATAGTCAGATGTTTTTAAAACTACAAAATGCGTTCTAAAGTTTCGTGTCTCGGAAAGATTAATTGATTCATTTCTCATGTAATCAGATTCCCTATATCTTATGAATGGAACTTCACCATTTTTAATATTAAAGATAGACTTGAACCTTATAACAAAGAAATGGTCTTTTGTCTCAGGAGGAATTAAAGAACCTTCCCAAAACACAGGTTGCATTCCATCTAAATCAAAGTCTCCATCAGAATACATCAGCAACCCTTTTGAAATATACTGGTCTGCATTTATAGATCCAAACCCAGATGGCAACTTAATTCCTGCATATTGAGCGTAACCGTATCCGTGAAAATCAACCTTGAATTTGTCCACATACTCGCTTAACGCCAATGTTTGCTCGCTGGAAGCATCAACTATAATCGCATCATATACGCTTTTATAAAATACTTCATACCCATTGGAAAGAACAGTAGCAACATAATCAACATAATCTTCATACGTAAATTGGCTCATTAAAAAGCCAACCCTCACTTTTGCTGGGCCGCCAGGAGAATCAAAGACACAAAATTCTTTTTTTTCGGAGATAGATGCTATTTTATAATCACCATCAGCAAAATGAAAATATCCACCTACTACATATTTTTTCTCATGTGTTCTAATCCCTATATATTCATTACTGATATAACTTAATAAAGCTTTTACTATTGTGATGTAATCAGCATAATTATTGCTTATAATTTCAAAAATAGCCTGCCTATTCTGCGCACGCAGCTTATTAGAACAAAACAAATCGTTTATATCTTGGCAAACAGCAATAATGCCGCCTGTTGTAAAAAAGCCCATAACATCTCTAGGATTCTCAAGCTTCTTTTTTTGTCGTAATACAGCAATTTTAATGTGCAAAATTAAATGTTCAAGCAAATTGCAATATACAAGTCGATCTTTTTTCTGCCACGCAAAGGGCTGTGAACGCGCTGAAATTGCATTAGATAGATTTCCTCCCTTATCTTCATCCATATGGTGGCAAAGCAACCCTTCCCTCGTTCGCCTTATCTTTGAACTTTTCGAACGGCAACTCTCATTTGCAAAATAGTCACAAACTGCGGCTCCGTATTTCCCTAATAAGTAGGCGCACAATTCTTCATAAGACATTGCTATTTCTTTCTTAATTTCTTCTTTTTCCATTCCGTCACACCTTCTAGCAAATCTATCAATTCGGCTTGCTTTGTAATGTCATTCTTGCGCACAGACTCTATGCTTCGAGAAACTATAAGTCATATAGTGTTGACACTATTACGATAATTGCAATAACAAGAATCATAACAGATGTCCAAATAGCGCTTCAATTCGATTATTGCGAGTCAATTTTCTTCTTTCTTCTACATCCTCCAAAGAAGGATTGTTCTGAACATAATCTCCTCAATATTCAACGCTGTTCTTTCCCCTTTATGATTGCATTTCTCACGCTATGACAAAAGATTGCTCTCACCGGTCTTTCCACCAAACATAATTAACTTAATATAACCGATATGCGAAAAAATCCTCATACAAAAATCATGTTTTCATTTCGTAAAGATTCTAACATACTTTTGCGGTTCTTTATACTATTTTGTCAGACTAAATGTGCTTTTCAGGGCAAAGAAAAAAGCAATTAAAACGGCACATTTCAATTGTTTTTCGAACGCATGTTTGTTATAATAATTTTGGGCATTACCAAAACGGTAAGCGGTTCGCCTTTCACCCGGATTCACATCCGGCAACTCCCATCTCGAGGAGGTGCTGCATATGGGAAATACTCGCGAAAGGTCGTACTCAAGTAGTTATATGTTATTGCTGACTATCCTGGGATCCGTGGCTTCAATCGTAGGTCTTGTACTTGCGATAGTATTCCGGATTCAGGATAAGCACATCCATAAAACGAAAGAAAGCAACCGCCACGACCATGGATAGTTGCTTTCTTTAGGTAACTATTAACCAAGGCGAACCGTTTGCTTTACGGTAATGCCTTTCTTACTTAGTATTCTAACCAGAATATCCGCCTATGTCAAGAGGCGCATAGTCCCCTTATTTCTTCAAGTATATCGTCTGCTCAAGAATGTCTTTATCTTCACGTACATCTGAATTATCTCCTGTCATTTTTACTCGCAAATACACGACACATTTTTAAGATTGATTCTATGCCCTCTCTTTTGCAACGTACTTGCCAATACCTCTGGCGTTACTATGGTTCATCAATTATAATCTCATTCTTTTCAATGAGTTAACGGACAAGTTGATATATTTATCTCTATATTCGAACAATCAACATTTCTGTCTTTTAGATACCGTCTCATCAACTCACAATCTATTCCTGCATTAGGACCTATAATAATGCCTTCTATTGCTCCGCCATAATCGCTTTCATTTTCTTCGCATAGCCTGATAGGCAAAAATTCCCTAAGTCCATCTTTAGAAGTAATATACTTCAAAGTTTCCCATCTGGAACCTTCAAAAGGATGAGCATATATTCTAACTTCTTGTTCAGCTTTAAAAGAAGGATGTTTAAAAGCTCCTGAAGATATCCACACATAAAAAAACACCCCATCAATATCCGAATAATCCTTAGGTAGTTTGCCACCGCAAAGATATGCCTCTATGACCCCCTTTAGTTGATGGTTAGAAACATCTGCCTCATAAAATACTGGCTGAGTAAATGAATATCCTGCGGTACACCTGCTCAACTTTTGGGGATTAAATTTAATGCAAACTCCTTTGCCTCCATTGGCATATCTATCCCATTGTGAAGCATCATCCTCCGCCTTGGAAAGACTAAACGCGTATGCTGTTTCATTTTCAAAACGCGCCCATTGCTGGCGGAATAAATTCTCGACTTCTACTTCCATATCAGGCATTTCTTTTTTTATGCATTTCTTCAAGCATTCATAAAAATGCCACATTTCCTTTCTGTCATTTACATACCTTAAGTTGCTTAACCAAATGGTCTTGCTTGACAGTATTCCATCCAATGCTTCAAACGTTGTATAATGACACAGTGAATCCATAAGGCTTATATCATCCATTCCACAAAATTTACTTTATCTCTCGGTTTCAACCGCTCTGCCCATATCCCAAGCACTCTATACCATCGAATCATTTCTTCAAATTGGATAAATTCATTTAAGCAAAATAGCACCCTTCAAACACATCTATACATTAAATAATACAGTCTATTATTTCTGGTAACGGAATTCTCTCCCGATGATTCGTGATATTCAACGTACAAGTTTTTTTAGTTTTTCCCGACAAATGTAAAAAATCCAACCCTGCTCCTATAGAAATCTGTATTCCATCAACTTGAATAAACCGATCATGCATATTATTGCAAATATAAACATGTATTACCCAGTCGCTAAAAAACGGATCTGCTATTGCCGAACAAATATCATCACGTGTGATTCCTTCAAATAATTCGCAATATATCTGCACTTCCGCGCCCCTTGGAAAATGTGGAAAATAATACTTCTTTAAGACCTCTATCCCAGCAGGCTTCATAATATACCTATCTTGAATTTCTATATTTGTTTCATTTTCTAAAACATGTCCAAACCATGTCGCATACGATTCGCAATTTTCATCTGCTTCTGCTATATAGTTAGATACAGGAAACGTATATTTTAATAATGCCGTTCTCTTTCTATCTAACATTTGATTCGGCGTAATTAGCTTAACTTGCTTAAGATTTAGCCCGTCAAATTCTATAGCCTCAGAAAAAAGAACCTTCATAGGATTTCTCTCTACCAGAGAAATCATTTCTTTTTTTGCCGATAACGTTGCATCCCCGGTTGAGGCGTAAAAGACTGAAGCATCATCAATATTTGCTATCGATTCAATATATGATTCAACAACTCCCCGATAGTTGTCATCAGCTTCATGTAGATAATACTCAATTATTTTTTCGCTCAAAATAACTCTATGCTGACTTACTACATCCATCATACAGCTTATCTTGCTATGAGGAAGATAGCATAACTTTAACACAGTAAAGCCAACCCCAATATTTAGTTTATACATTCTGGCCTCTCCTACCCTATTTCTATGGCCGATTTTTTCATTAATTCCATAGACAGTTCGTATGCCTTGTCAAAAAAGCCAGACGGCCATTTTGACTTAAACTTCCCGTTAGGAAGTATCGTCATTTCTTCAACTATAGCTATACCCTCATCACTTTTATCAACATAATAAATACATATATCTTTATCAGTGAGTGGACAGTTTTTATCTGCAACAAGAACTTGAAATTTTCTTAACAAATGTTCGCTATGTGTTTCAATTACTATTCCTTTTCCACGATTCTCACTAACGCATTTTACAAATAAATCAGCTAGTTCAGCCTGTGCTGCAGGATGTAAATGCAATTCAGGTTGTTCGATATATAAGCTTTCAACTACGCCTGTTACATCCGTTTCCCTTATAAGGCCTCTGCTAAGGCTCATTTTTATCACCTGAGTTATAATAGGTAAAACTTGCGATATTCCGAATCCAACGTCCAGAATATTTGATTTTATTCCCTTATCATTTTCCAGCATTATTTGAAACAAACTATTGCCCATATCATTGATGCACAGTTTATAGCCCATTGTCTTATGCAACCATTCCGATATTTCATCGATAAGCTTATTTTTTTTCTGGAAATCACGAATCAGCAAAGCGCTGACGTTCTCACCCCTAACGCCAACGTTTACACTTCTGCTCTCAGAATTACGATAAACTCGCTCAGGATTTTCTCTAAATGGTCCTATATAAGATAAATATCGCGAATCTAATTGCGTATTATTAAATACATGACTCATTATAGTGGAAGCATATTCCATACTCTCTTTAATATTCTTTATCAATTTGTCATCTTCAGATAATTCTTCACCAAAGGGATTTGCAGCAGAAAACAATCTATTGTATACCTCTTGGGCGACTTCGATATCCACCGGCTGCTGGTCCTCATTAATCACCCATCCGACTATCCCTGAAAAAACCTCGCGCATATCATACATTGGATAGTAATTTTCAAATTCAATATTCGCGCAAGTAGAAAACTTATACGGAATTAACTCATCGTCCATATACAAATAATTTAAATCAACCCTGTATTTTTCTCCATCATAATAAAACCCGCTCAGGCAATCGCCTTCGATACGCAGTTCAACATAATCAACCATCATTCTCTTATCATGTCGACCGATAGAAACAAACAAACTTACATCTTTTATGATTTTATCCTTTTGTTTATTCTCATTCGCATCCTCATTTTCATCCATGTCAAACAAATCAAACATTTTATATCGCGAGTCTTGATTATCAAGAATATCTATGTCGTAATGGATTTCAAACTGAATCTTTCCGTCTTGTCGTCCAAAAACAACATCATCATAATTACCGTAATCTATCATTTTTCCATATAACATTAGTGGACTATCCGAGTTTTGAATCATAGTCTGTGCTAAAACAACAGGGAAACGCAACAGACTACTTTTTCCGCAACTATTCTTTCCTACAAAAATGGTTATAGGTTTAAATTTAATTTCTCCAGAATCTTTAAAAGATTTGACATTTTGAATTCTAAAAGACTTCATATGTATTTCTCCTTAATATATTTATAATCACGGGCTATCTTATAACACATCACACCTTGCTGCGCTTCCTTTAGACTATTCCACTGGGTATTTCTTCTCGTTTTGCACCATTTTTATATTCACGATTTCATCTGCATGAAATGTCGTTTTGCTCGGTGAGCTTTTTCCTGGAAATGTAAGAAACAAAAAAACTATAGCAGCTCGATACTCGATTTCTATCAACCACATGACTTAAGCATTCGATTTTCAGTTTTTCATAATATGGAATTGCCATGCTGTCCAACCGACTACCAAAAATACCTCAAATAAGCCTTCAAAATACATTAAAACACTACAAGTAAAAGTTTACCACAAAATTATCTGAATTGTCACAACATTTTATTCTTGCTGTTTTTCAAAAAATTATGAACCAACTCCGATAAAGGCATTTGACCCTTGTAAACCTCATTGTCTAAATATTCTCTGTGAGTTTCCGACTAATCAACTGCATTATATGAGCACAATCTTTCCCACAAAGCAGGCATATACTACCTTCTCCAGCAAAGAACCACCGCAAAAAGAACACCTCATAATAGCCGCCTTATATTATATGTCGTTTTCTTTTGCGCCCGATTAAAGTTTTTTAAGATCTTCGGCGAAAAAGAGCGTCTGCCAAAATATTATCCAGTATATCATATCAAATATTCACAAAAATATCGCGTCTATCCTGCTTTTAGATTAATATATACACGTGATAACATTTGCGCTATAATAACCCTGTTATTTTTGCGGAAAGCAAAAATACAGAGAGGATAGTTTGTATGAAGAAGCACAAGGGGTTAAAGATCTTCGGGTGCATCGTTTTGATCATTGCTTTGTTCTTTGTGGTCATTAACGTAATCCCGCCGAAGAAAGTCACGAACGACAATCCGTTTGTGAAGGAAAAGAACGCGCTGCCCATGATCGCGGCGCACAGAGGGGGCGGCGTCAGCAACCCGGAAAACACGCTGATGGCCTACCGCGCTGCCGTTAATGAGTACGGCATACAGATCTGCGAGACCGACGTCTGGATGACAAGCGACGGACATCTTGTTTACAACCACGATTCAACCATCAACAGGACCGCCTGCCCGGAAGGCACCGATAAAATTTACATTTCCGAGCATACGCTGGCAGAACTTAAGACCTACAACATGGGATACAATTTCAAGGATCCCGAAACCGGCGAGTACATTTACAGAGACCTCCCGGAAGAGGATCAGGAACGCCTCGGCCTTAAGATCATGGAGTTCCACGAACTCATGAAGGAATTCTACGATACCAACAAAGATCTTCTTTTTATCGTAGAGATTAAGGACGGAAATGAGACGGGCTTCAAGGCCGCAGATATCATCGATAAGACTCTCACGGATGTCTATCCCGATTACAAAAACCGCATCGTGATCGGAACCTTCCATCCGGAGATTGAAAGGAACCTGCGGGAAAAGCACCCCTCACTTATGAGGGGCGGTTCCACCGCAGGCGCCGGAGCTTTCGTATTTACGCAGATGTTTGGCGTGAACCTGTTTGCAAACGTGGATTTCACCTGTCTGCAGATACCCACTTCCTTTAAGGTTAAGGGTATCAGGTTAAATCTCACCGGCAAGTCCATTATCGACCGCGCCCACAGAAGAAACATGGCAGTTCAATATTGGACGATAAATGATGCGGATGAGATGCGAGACCTCATAAAGAAAGGCGTCGACGCCATCATGACCGACGACCCGAAATTGCTGAAGGAAGTATTGAAAGAATTTGAGTAAAAGATAAACCCCGCCTCGATTTGTTTCATGGCGGGGTTTTATTGATAATATAGGCCGGGGTAGTTGGGGGTAGCCTATAATTCAATCCGAGAGTATGTCGTTGAGTCTTACGATTTTGTGTTTGGACTCTGCTACGACGATGACCCGATCGCCGGCCTGAATGGAGCTGTTGCCGTCGGGGATGATGAGGTTTCCGTTTCTTACGATCGAAACGATAATGGTGTTTTTCTTTAATCTGAATTCCGATTCTCTGAACTTAACGTTTAACTTTTTAAAGTTGTCGCAGGCCGAGAACTGAAGCACTTCCGCTTTGTTGTCGGCTACAGTGCTGTATTTCTCGATTTCATTCTGCTCCGCTCCGACCTCACAGTTCATGATAAAGCGTATCAGCTTGTTCACTGAAATTTCCGAAGCTGAAAGGGTTATGTCCAGATTTACCCTGTGAAGGAGCTTTAAATGCTCGGGAGCATTCACACCCGTAAGTATCGAAGGTACGTTTCTTGACCAGGCATACATACTGGTAACCATGTTCTTTTCGTCACTGTCGGTAAGGCTTACGATAGCGTCCATACCTCCGATGTTCTCGGCTTCCAGAATATCCGCCATTTCGCCGTTCCCGTAGGATACGTTCACGGAAGGATATTTCTCCATGAGTCTTCTGCACTTCTCGATATCGTGCTCAATGATGGTAATCTCCTTCTTTTCCTTCAGGAGGATCTCGGTGAGATATTCCGTGGTAACCGAACCGCCCACGATCATGATACGTTTGGCACCTGTCTTGGCGATCCCGAAATTTTTAAGTACTTCGATAATGTTCTCGCGACTGGCGGCAAGTCCGATAATATCGCTCTTCCTGACCGTGAAGCTGCCGTCGGGGATTATGAGTTTTCCTTCTCTTAAAACCGTGCAGATAAGGATGGGGAATTTCATGCCCTGTTTGATCTCCAAAAGGCTTTTCCCTTCAATGGGAGAGTCTGCGGTGACCGTAACGGAAACCATCTGCATCTGGTCCGCAAAGATGCCCTCGGGCTTAACAACCCCGGGAAGTCCGATGCTATTGGCGGCTTCTTCCGCCACGTCAAACTTGGGATTGTAGATGTAATCTATGTTCTGCTCCGTTTCAAGGCTCTCACGGTCCTCGGCAAAATCGGGCTGAAAGACTCTGGCAACGGTCTTAAGGGTGCCCACGGATTTAGCCTGCATGCAGCTTAAAAGATTCACCTCGTCAACGGGTGTGAGGGCGATCAGAATGTCTGCGGTGTCCGCGCCCGCTTTGTGCAGGGTTTCTTTGGAAGCACCGCTGCCCACTACGCCGTTTACGTTGTACTTGTCCGTTACGGCATCAAGAATGGATTTCTGCTTCTCCACTACAGTAATATCATAATTCTTTTCTGAAAGAGCTTTTATTAAGGCGCGGCCTGTTCTGCCGGCGCCTACAATGATGATTTTCATACGCGGGTCCTCTTCTTCAATCTTCTTTCGGTCTTATGCTTTTCCAGCGCAAAGTACACCTTCTTCACCGTCAGGCCCTGCACCAGGACAGTAAAGAAAATGGTTATATAGGTAACGTTTATGAATATGTTGTAGACATCCTTCGGCAGGAACTCGGCGGTGCCCATGGCAAGGGCCAGGGAAAGACCGCCCTTCAGGGCCGACCAGGTCATAAGGGTGACAAATTCGGGCGTTGAGTAGTTGCCGGGGATACGCTTTCCCGTCATGATACTGCTTACGGATACGCCGAAGGAACGTGCGATCAGGTTAATGATTATGGCCGCGGGAAGGATTATAAAAATGTATTTGCTGACTTCAATGTTAAGAACCAGCAGGCCTATCATTACAAACAATACGGAATTTAACAGGCTTTCCATGATATCCCAGAAATCGGTGTAGAGCTGGCGGGGATCGATGACCATGGCGCGGCGCTCGATCTTTGAAAAGGCCCGGGAAAAATACATTCCGCAGACAACAGATGCAATGACACCGGAGAATCCCAGATGCTCACATATTATGTAAACCAGTGACACATCCAACAAAGAAATGAGAATGTACTTTATGGGGTCCTTTGTGATTTTAACGAGTCTGAAAAGAATAAAGGAAACAACCAGCGCAACCACCACTGCCCCGACAATCTCTTTTAACATCAGGATAAAGAAATTGCTCTCGTTACTGTGGACTACCAGTCCCCTTACGAAGATAAACAGAGTAACGCCCGTTCCGTCGTTGAAAAGAGATTCGTTCTCGATGACGGAGCACACATTCTTTGAAAGACCGATTTTGTTTAAAATGCCGGTGGCGGCGATGGGGTCCGTGGGGGACACCACACAGCCGAGCAAAATGCACATGGTCAGATCGATGGGCAAGCGGAAAATAAGGGCGATCAGATAAAAGATCAGGCCGTAAACAACGGATGAGATCACCGTCGTAAGAAGGGCTAAGAGGCTGATGGCACGCACATTCTGGCGAAACTTGTTCATGTTGACCTTACTGGCGCCCGAAAACAGCATAAAGCAAAGGGCACCGTCCATCAGATACTGCTCGAATCCGAAATCTCCAAGACCTTCCACGAACTTATCAAGCTCGGGAAACCGTGCGGTACGGCTCACAAACAAAAGGCCTGCCGAGATTACCAGTGAAAACATGATAAGGGCGATATCAGGCTGCATGTGAAGCACTTTTTCGTTTAAAATGCCTATGAGTACTATAAAAACAAGTATGATGATCAAAAACAAAAGTATGCTCATAATCTGTCCAAATTATCTGTTATAGGATTCCGCGTCGTAGTCGAAGGCTTTGATCTTCTCGTATTCTTCTTCGGTTATTGTCAGGATTGTACCATGTTTGAAGCCGTAGGGGTAGGAAAATTCCGAATCCGTGCGTTTAAACACTGCCGTGGAAATATCCTCTGCCTTAAAGGGAACGTAGCCCTGACCCTTACCCTTGACACCGAAGAAATCAAGGAACAGGTTATATCCGCCGTTTTCAAGTCTGCAGGCAGTGGGTGCTTCGTAGGAATTGGCGCCCCCGGCCAGAGTCTCCATCTCGCGGTCAAATTCAAAACGCCTCTTAAAGGGACCTTCAATACTGTCACTTTCAAGCATGATCACTGCGCAGGGGTCCTTGTAACTCTTGACCCAGAGATAGAACTTGCCGTTTTCTTCCACCATACAGGAATCGATAACTCCCGAATCCTCTTTTTCGTAGAGCTTCTTAACTTCCGAAAAGTGCTCAAAATCCGCGGTCCTTGTATAGTAAATGCACATCTTCATGTCGTTGTCCAAGTCGGGAGACGACCAGTGAAGAAGAAACTCTCCCGTTTTCTTATCCTGGATCACGTCCGGAGCCCAGCAGCAGCCGGAACCCTTTTTTCTGACCGGAAGAGCCTTTTCTTCCGACCAGTGAAGCAGATCTTCGGACTCCCACATCATAAGGCAGTTGCTTCCGTAGGTCTGAACGTTTTTCCAGCTGTTTTGATAGGTGGTGCGCATATTGTAAGAAAGGCTTAAATCCGTGGCAATGATATAGAATTTCCCGTTGTTGGCGCGGACGATTGTCGCGTCTCTTACGCCCTTTTCGTTTATCATCGCCCAAAGCACGGGCTGCCCATCATTTACGGCTTCCCACTTAAAACCGTCGCGGCTTATTGCAAAGTAGATCTGCTCTCCGTCCGGCGTTCTTTTTTCTTTGAAGTGAACAAATAAATAATGCTGCATATTTCTCCCCTTTCATTCGGGGAATATTATATCAAAAAAAGTCGGCTTTGTAACTTTTAATTCGAGCCTGCGCGGACGTAAAAAATAACCGCAGCCGGTATCCGGTCGAGGTTATTTAAATGTTCCCAGACAATCATATCCCTTTTCGGTGTTGACCGAAAGATTGACTTTTCCGTCTTTCAAAAGCCTGAAAGCTTCTTCAATTCTAACAAAATCCTCCGGCCTGTTATAGGGTGAGAGCATCATTATCACGTACCCCGGATCAAAGCACTCCGGCTCGCATTTGACGTGCCTTAAGGCTTTGGCAAAGTCTTCTCCCGAAAACCTTTCGTCCGCATTTACCACGATACGCATGGGGTCTGACAAAGAAACCGCAAAGCCCATGTTTTCAATACTCTTTTTAAGATCCGAGACTTTTTCGCAGGCGGTCTTTAACTCTTCTCTGAATTCATCCGCAACGCCGTTAAAAGCATCGAGGCTTGCCATAATGAGATACGAAGGGCTTGATGACCCGAAAAGGTCAAAAGCATGCTTAACATCGGGAATAATATCTTTAAAGGAATCCGCTATATGCAGGTAGGCAGCCCCCGTCAAAGCAGGAAGCGTCTTATGAGCCGATGTGCAGCAAATATCCGCTCCCAGATCGATGGGATGCCGGTATTCGCCATATTTTTCGGCATCAAGAAATTTAAAGTATGCACTGTGAGCCCCGTCCGCAAGTAACGGAATGTCGTACTCGGAAAGCACCGATTTTAAAGCCTTTATGTCAGCGGAAATCCCGAAATAATCGGGGTATGTGATATACGCTCCGATTACATGTGACCCGACGTATTTTTGCATGTTTTTCAGGTTCAAATCACATTTTTCGATCTTAAGGTTTAATAATTCAGCCGCATGATAAAAGGCTTTATGGCTCTTTCCGAAGGTAAGGACAACGGGCTCCTGCCCTGCCCTAAAGGCTCCGAAATTCTTTTCACGGTGTTTTACAGAAAGCCACAGCATCGCTTTGATTGCCAGGCTTGAGCCCTCGGTTGAGTAAAAGGTTTCTGCGCCGAAAATGTCGCCGGCATTTGCCTCACTTTCGGCAATAATGCCCTCCGGCGCGTAAAGATTATCGGCTCCCCCGATCTCGGTTATATCATATCGGTACATCTCTTTTAAGGGCAAAGGAAGGTTTTTTGGAGCCTTTCCTTTGTGCCCGGGCATGTGAAGACGTGAGATGTCCGAATCCGCATATTCTTTTAAAAAATCCACGATGGGAGTTGATCTTTTGTTATTCTTCACTGTTTTCGCTGACGCGCATCATAATAGCGCATTCTATACGTTTTTTGAAAAGTTCGCAACCCGGTTTGTAAATTCCCCTGATGGAACCCGAAGCGTGGAAAGCATTGGCAGCGCAGCCGCCCGAGCAATATAACTTGGCCCAGCAGTCTTTACACTCTTCCCTTGCGTAGGCGTTACAGCTTCTGAATTCTTCACGGACGGCCTCGTTGGTGACTCCGTTGAAGACATCGCCAAGCTTGTATTTTTCTTCACCCACGAACTGATGACAGGGATACAGATCGCCCCAGGGGGTAACGGCCATGTACTCGGTACCCGAGCCGCAGCCGGAAATACGCTTATAAATGCAGGGACCCTCCTCCAGATCCAGCATGTAGTGATAGAAAGTGATGGGCTTTCCTTCTTTCCTGCGACGAAGCATGTCCTTCGCAAGAATCTCATACTGCTCTTTAACAATCTCTATGTCCTCTGCCGTGAGGCTTGTCTCATCCTCGGGCTTTCCTACGACAGGCTCCATGGAAAGCTCCGTAAAACCGAGGTCCGCCATATGGAAAACGTCGTTGGTAAAATCGGGGTTAAAGTGCGTGAAAGTGCCGCGCATATAATAGTTTTTGCCGCCTCTGGCGTCCACAAGTCTCTTAAACTTGGGAATGATCTTATCGTAGCTGCCGTTTCCGGCGTAGTCCACTCTGAAACGGTCGTGAACTTCTTTTCTTCCGTCCAAAGAAAGAACCACGTTGCTCATTTCTTTATTGGCAAAATCGATGACGTCATCATCAATGAGAACGCCGTTGGTGGTAAGGGTGAAACGGAAGTTTTTCTTTTTCTCCTTTTCGATGGAACGGGCGTATTTAACCAGATCCTTGACCACATCAAAGTTCATTAAGGGCTCGCCGCCGAAGAAATCCACCTCAAGGTTGGTACGGGTTCCCGAATTTTCAACAAGAAAATCAAGGGCACGCTTTCCCACTTCGAAGCTCATGAGCGCTCTGTCGCCGTGGTATTTTCCCTGACTGGCAAAGCAATAGGAACAGTTAAGATTGCAGGTGTGGGCCACGTGAAGGCAAAGAGCCTTGATCACATTGCCGCTTCGCTCCTTAAAGGTGCCCGCCATGTCTTCGAAGGTATCTTCGGTAAAGAGCTGACCTGCGTTCTTTAATTCCGTGATATCTTCATAGCACTCGGAAAGATCGTCCTTCGTAACATCGGGACGGTCCTTATATTTATCAAGAAGGGAATCGAGGATCTCTTCTTTTGTATGCTCTTCGTACATGGATATCATGTCATAAGCAACCTCATCCACATCGTGAACGGCGCCGGAACATGTATCGATGACTATATTGAATCCGTTAAGTTTGTACTGATGAACCATAATAACTCCAAAAATAACATAAAAAATACCGTCTGCACAGGCAGGCGGTATTAGTTTGATGTGCTTACTTCTTTTCGTTTTCGCACTTCTGGTTTGCAACGCCGCAGCTGGTCTTGCAAGCAGACTGGCAAGAAGTCTGGCATTCGCCGCATCCGCCCTTCTTAGCGCTTTCGCAAAGGTTGCGGGTCTTGAGTGTTTTAATTCTCTTCATATCGATCCTGCTTTCGTAAATTTAATATGTATCCATCATTAAAGATACGTTTTTTGTTGTCTGCAAAATAATAACATTTCTCGCCGGATTAATCAACAGGAAATATCAAGCCTCAAAAAGCAGCGTATTTCTTGGCAAATTCCTCCGCGGGAACAGGTTTTGAATACAAGTACCCCTGCAGGAAATCACAGCCGATCTCCTCCATGGCTACCTGCATATTTTTATCCTCGACACCCTCTGCCGTGATGGAAAAGCCCATGTGTTTGAAGGCCCGGATCATGGTGGGAAGGATGGCGTCGGGTTCTCTGCAAAAGCCCCAGACTATGCTCATATCAAGCTTTATGTTGATAAATGGGCACTTTTTGAGCCTTTCAAGGTTTGAATATCCCGTGCCGTAGTCATCAAGCACGAACTTAAAGCCCTTCCCGGTCATTGCATTAATCTGCTTCCTGAGGAAGTTATCGTCTATCATGGTGCCTTCCGTGATCTCCAAATGCACGCATTCCGGATCTATTCCGTATTTATTCACAATATTTGAATACAATTCCGCCAGATCTGTTCTTATGAACTGGGCAGGGGAAAGATTTACGTTAATCCAATCGATCCCCAGTTCCTTGAGAGGATGTTCTTTTATGAACTTACAGGTCCTGTCAAATACCAGCTCCCCGAGTTCGTTGATCCTTCCGCTGTTTTCCGCAACCGGAATGAATTCGCCGGGCATGATGATCTTGCCCTCCGCATCCCTTACGCGGGAAAGAGCCTCCGCTCCTATGACCTTTCCGGTGCCCGCATCCACTATTGGCTGTAAGAAAAGTTCGAATCCTACGCCTTCAATGGCGGTCTCTATGCTTTGGCGGATCATTTTTTCTTTTTCAACCTGCCGGAGGTTTATTTCAGTAGCCGCAATGGGTTCTCCGGACGCGGTTCTTCCCACCAGATCCAAGGTTTTTAACATTGTGGTAAGGATTATTTCGTGAGAGAAACCGGTCTGAACAACCTCAAAGGTGGCAAACCCGACCGTCAGGTAGAGTTCGATTTCTTTTGTCTTCCATGGATGAGCAAAGCGTTCCGCAATGATCTTTGTTTTTTCGTTAACGTCCGTTCCCGGCTGACAAAGCACGATAAACCGGCCGTTTCTTACGTAAAATAATGTGCTCTTTTGAAACTGTTGCTTTAAAAATCTGCCTATAAGCGTAAGACCCTCTTCAATATGAGCAGAGCCGTAAATATCTCGCATTTCGTAAAAATTATGGATTACAACTCCCAGGGGAATGTTTCTGAATCTTCCCATATCCTCTTCAAGCTGTTCGCTGAAAGCGAGCCGGTTAAAGGCCACACCCCGGAGATCTATGAAAAACTCGGGATTCATGAAGGCTAAGAACACCACCAGGATCGCCATCAGCACAAAAGTGTCCATGACCAGGTACTTTGGAAGCAATAACCGAATCAGGAGCCCCGCGAAGATCAGGAGATTGTAAAGAAGGATTCCGTACTTTTCGCGGCGTCTCTTAAGTTTCGTCCAGAATACATAAAGGATCACAAGAGCCATAACAATATAGAAAAATCCTATGGCATAAAGAAAATGATACAGCTTCCCCGCGTGGTACCCTTCTTTGTCCACATAAAAGATGACGTAGGGGTATTTTGCCGACCCGACTATCGAAGAAAGGGCGGACATGATGAGTCCTGCGTAGAGAGGCACCCTCACGAGCTGGCGTACGATTGCTTTTTTCTCGGGAATGTTTTTAACAACTGCGGAAGCGAAAAGATACATTATGAAGGCGCGGCCGAAAAACGCAAAGAAATAGAAAGTGTTTACCGCCGCAACCAGATGGGGATGGTAGCTCGTAAAATCATTGTCAAAAGCACAGGCGATAACATCGAAAATAATGGTCAGAGTCTCTGCTACGACCATTGCAAGAAATACACGGTTTCTTCTGTTTATGATTCGCGGGCGTGAAAAATAGAACAAAAGGACAATGCCTAAGATCATCAGAATCGGAATTTCAAAACTATAGCTCCACATGAAGACCTCCCCTTATGGTCAAGAGCGTGCCGGATAGTTACAAATATTCAAAGATGCGCTGATATAGTATCACAGTACAGTTAATCAGCGATTAAAAAGACCCTCACGCGTTTGATGGCGGATACGGGTGTCTTCATGTCATGGGACAAAGAAAGCAAAACGCCGAAAAAGCACAGCATCTGAATGATTTGTGCAAAATCACGATTGTCTTTCCGTTTTCGCCATGCTACCATCGTACCATAAGCAGTAATCCACATTTTCAATTGATTTCTTTCAATTCTGTTTTTTCTTGTATTCCTGCTTAAATTTCCACTTTTTTATTCAAGCAGGAGTTAAGAAAACCTCCTGCGCAACATTTGTCTCAGGAGGATAAAGAATGAGCAAAGAAAAACCCATTATCACGGAATCTTTGGGCTCCGACATCAACGTTAACCGCGAGTACAAATCAAGCGTGTTTAAGGCATATTTCAGTATTAAAGAAAACTGCCTGGCACTCTGCAACGCGGTCAGCGGCAACAACTACGGCGAGGATGCCGACATCAAAATTGAAACGCTGGAAAACTCGATTTTCCTAAACATTTACAATGACGTTTCCTTTGTGATCTGCGGCACCATCAACCTGTACGAGCATCAGTCAACCATCAACCCCAACATGCCGCTTCGGGATCTGTTTTACATATCCCATTTGTACAAAGCAATCGCCATGCGAGACGATAACGATCTGTACGGTGGCAAACTGATTAAGGTTCCGAACCCGTCCTTTGTGGTATTCTACAACGGACGTGAGGATGCCCCGGAAGAAGAAATACTTCGGCTGTCAGACGCCTTCGAACACAAGACCGATTCACCCGAACTGGAGTTGACGGTCAGATTTATAAACATTAACTACGGTCACAACAAAGACCTCATGGATGAATGCAAACCGCTGCGGGATTATTCGATTCTTAACCACCGCGTCAGAAATAATCTGGATGCCGGAATGGACATACGGGAAGCCGCGACAGACGCGGTTGAAAGCTGCATCAGAGACGACATCATGAGGAATTACCTTATCAAGGAGAAAGCAGGTGTTATAGAGATGCATGTACTTGATTATAACGAAGAAAAACACGCGCGTACCCTCCGCGCTGAAGGACGTGAAGAAGGACTTGCCGAAGGCCGTGAAGAAACACGCATCGCTGACCTCTCACAAATGCTCTCTAACGGCGGTACCGAGGCGGATCTTCGAAGATTTCTACGTGCCACCGACGAAGAAATCGCCCTGGCGAAGGCGCAACTCTGTAAAAAAGCATCTGCAGTCCAATAGGCTCAAACCAACTATAGAATATCGCCATATATAAATCAAAAGACAGCCACCCGGCTGTCTTTTTGTACATAGTAGCTCCTCTATTCAGTCCTCGCTTCCACCTTTCTAAAGTGCCTGTACGCGAAGAACGAAACCACACTGTCAAAGGCATTGCCGCCTCCAAACATCAGCGCAATCCCCGTAAGCGTCGGCACCCACGCCCCTGCCAAATACAGCACAAAGAAAACCCCGTAATAAACACTGTTGGTCACCACCGACTCAAACAGCATGTACCCCGTCTTTCCGCGCCCATAGAAGGTGGCATCAAACACATTCTGATAGGCATAAAGCACGTAAAACCCAAGCAGGACCATCACCAAGCCAAACAGCTTATCCACATCCGAATACCCGAGCACGTGTCTCATAAAAGGCTTGTACATCGGAATCAGTACAATCCAAAGCACGCAGGTCACCGTAGTAATGAAGAAATACCCCGGCGTGTTTTCTTTTACCGCCGCCCTGTCACGCGCCGTCTCCTGTTTGATCAGTTCCGCCAGCTGATTCACCGGAAGCAGCAACCAACCCCAAATAAAATTGTTGGCAACCCAGTAAGTGCCCTGCTCTCCCACCATGTTCACCATACGGGAAACCATGAGCATATAGGCCACATTTCTCACAAAAGACTCAAGCCCCGAAATTCCGCCAATCCTGTAGAACCCCTTCATCCACGCAAAGGAAAGCTTCTCCCTCGCCAATATGGGATACCCGCTCTTTACAATGAGCCCCGCGGCAATCATCATCAAAATCACATTTGAAAGCAGATTGGAAATACCTACTCCGTTCACGCCGAGCTTAAACGAAAAAGAAAGTCCCGAAACAAGCAATGTGTCAAAAAGAACGCTGAGCACCAGTTTCGCACCCGTCATCAGGTACACAAGTCTTTCTTTGCCGATCGTCACCAGTGATACCAGCAGGAAACTGTAGAGAATCCCGAATACATTGGCCACGCACTCAATCCGAATATACGCCGCCGACTCTTTAAGGATGTCCTGCGACACCGCCATGAACCTAAGGAGCGGGTCAATGAATATCATTACAAAGCAAGAGCAAACCGCATATACACAAAACGAAACCAGAAGTCCGGTCCTGATCCTGTTTGCGAATTCTTTCCTGTCCGCGATCGCACTGCCCATAAAAAAGTACAGCGGCAGGATTATGGCCTCGCTGATAACTTCATATATCAGGTTTACCCAGGAAAGCTGCCCCGCTATGGAATATGACCATTCACCCGGCAACTGCCCCAAAAAGAAGGTGCGAAGGGTCATGTACAGCGTCGGGCACAGCCCCATGACCAGGAGGGCGAAGAAAAGTTTTTTATTGATCTTGCGAAGTGAATCGATGATTTTCATGTTGTACTACCCCCGTCTAATAACTCAATTACCATTCTCAGTCATCGTAGGAAAAAGAAAAGGCTTTGACCCTCCGCTAATCCTGGCAGTGGGCCGAGCCTTTTTCTATCAAGACCAGCAAAAATATCAACCTTTACTAAATATCAACACAATAGCTAAACTTTTTTATTTACCTTCTTTCGCAACGTCCCATTCAATTTTTAAATATAGTACTATATAAAGGACATTCATAAATGACTGCTACTTTTCATTTGTCATATAATTTTACCATGTTGTCGTACAATTATCTATTATTTACAGAAAAATAGCGCAACAAAAATAGACCACATAATGTGGCCTATTTTATCTTCTATTTGTGAGGGTTTCAAAATAAATATCGCTTAATATAATAGAGTCCGCCCTCGTCGTCCTACTGTAAATCATAATCGCCCACAAACGAAGTAATCTTCAGCGCATCGAATTATATATCGGCTGTCATATACCGACTATCACACATCATTGTCTTCTATGAAGACGTTTTTAATCCGATATCGTGCTTTTCATGCATAATTTTGTACTTAAAATCTAGAATCGTAGCTTACAATTAGTCCGTTTCAGGTATTCCATTTGCATATTCAGTTCCGAGAATAAAACAACTCATTACCACATATTGGAGGGTGAAAATGCATATCGGCTCATTTCACTTAACGTCAGCAGTAACTGTTTTTATAATTTCTTTATTCAGCGAATCCAACAATTTATCGTCATATGTTTCACTTTTTGAAACCCACATGTCCAAATCATATAAGACATTATTAATGATACACGAATGTTGAAGATTTTGAAGCGTTTCTTCTTTGTTTATACCTGTCTCAAAAATTCCACAAACAAGATTAGTTTGTGCCAAAACATTCTTGGCTCTTAAATATCTACAAGCATCATCTACTGAAGTTATCGCATTATATGAGACACCATTCGGATTATTCGCTCCTATACGTCTCAACGGATGTTGTATATCATATATCTTTTCCTCTCTATCACTATCAATACGATTTACCAATCGATACGAAATAGCGTCATGTACTAAATAATCCAATTTAAAACTAGATGGAATATTCTGCCTACAAATAGATACAACCGTATCTAACAAATGTTTCATGTTCTCAATATGCTTTTCCCACTCATTGAAAGAACCATTCAGTCCATATCCTAATGCATCCAAATCATGATGTGCTGCGAATTTATCTCTCCAATGGTATATTGCTTTTATCTCAGGATGTTCATTCAATCTATTTCTATTCGTTTTTTCGTTGCTACGAGATGTACTTATAATATCAATATGATTATCTAATACCGCGGAACATTCTATAAAAAAAAACAGATATAGAGGCTCTATCATATTTCTTGCGGCTCCAGTCGGAATCTTTCTATGATACTTAGCAATATAGCTCAGACTATCTATCTTAAGCTTTGCATTAAAAGCATAAGATGCTATTATCCATTTTCTTGCCGAAGCAGATAAACCTTCGATATTTCTTATTGCCATCTTCTATCCCCCTCGATTAATATTTGTGATATACATTTTTACCTAATTATCCATAAAAAAAGCCACAATAATCAAAATCTATTTATGAAGGATCATCACCCTAAACCGTCCAAGAAAATATCACTTCAGATGAACCGTCAGCATTGTGTGGCTATTTTCTACAATTTACACAAAAAGCGCAACAATACCATTTTCGAGTGGTCTCCTGCTTTTTCTTTTTTCAAAACGGACGACAGGCTTTGCACCCGCATCTCGTGACTATTATTAGTGTCACGGCTCTGCTTCTTGAGCTACGTCCGTGTTTTGCATCCCGATATGTCGGGACGCTTATTTGTCTTTCTTTTCCCGCTCTTCACGCTTTTTGCGGCGCTGCTCGCGGTTGTTTTTCTCGGATTCGAAGATCTCCACGGCGGCGTCGGTGAGTTCATCCGGCCATTCGTGGCCGCTTGAAACCACATTGGCCCAGGGGCAGAGTTTTTCGTAATCGTGGTCGAAGACCACCGTGTAGGGAGGGCCGCAGCGGTCGTTCACGTCCATGTAGAGGTGGCGGCCGTCGCCGATCAGCTTGTAAACGTCGCTGTCGTCCGCGCCGTCTTTCAATTGGTCGTAAATCTCCTTGGTGATCTCGTAGAGATGATATGCGCCCATGCCGCCGCGCTCGGCGGTGTAAAGGTTTCTTTCTCTGTCATAGCAGGCCTTCCAGCCGCAGCCTTTCTTAAATTCCATGGTCATCCTTCCTCTATGAACATCCCCGTGAGTCTGGGGACGTTGAAGCGCGTGGTAAACAGATCGCATTTACAAAGAAACTCGTAGAACACATGGCGGTCCCGGCCGGACATGGATTCGTAGTTGCCCTGGCCTTTGGCGAGGATCACGTCGGCTTCGTCAAGGGACGCACGAGCTTCCGGGGGCATCATATCGTAGACGGTGCCGGCGATCGGCTCTCCGTTTGAAACGATTTCCGCTACTCTGTCAAGGCCCACGTACCGGGCATCTTCCATGGTGGCGTCGTTTAGCACTTCGCCGCCCCGTACCATTGCTTTAACCGTTAAATGGGGGAATCTTGCTTTGAGCTGTTCTATCATCAAGCGGTCCAGTACGATCTCGCCGCAGTTATCGCACACCAGTAAAAATGTGCGGGCTCCTTCGCATGCTGCGAGGAACGATTGGTAGGTTTCTTTGTCTCTCTCGGACATTTCGGTTTCTTTAAAGAGGTCCAGAAACTCCTGCGGATCCACCCGGTCCATGGCGCCAAAATCGATGTAGTTACCGATGCGGGCCATGATAAGGGCGCGGGCCAGAGGGTCTTCCGCTGCCTCGATTTCACGGCGAAGGTCGGGCTCCATGTTAAGCACCAGATCGTTGTACTGTTTCTTTATGTCTCTGTAATCGGCGCCCCGGCCGAAGATCCTTTCGTGGACGCGGTTAAAAAGGAACACCATATAGGGGCTGGTGTCGTCCTCCCTGCGGTTATCAAGGATTCTCCGAACCTCCTTAAGGTACTCCGGGTTGTCGGTTTTATTCAGTTGTCGGTCGTACAGGCACTTGGCGCAGCTGTCGGGGATTCGCATGGGATTTACAGGCTTTCTGTCGGGTTATGGAATAAAAGCGGGTAGTGGCTCAGATTTTCTTCTGGAACCAAAGAAGGTCATACCACCGGTCGAATTTCTTGCCCACTTCTTTCATGCGGGCCACCTGCTCGTAGCCCTCTTTCAGGTGAAACTTCACGCTGTCATGGGTGAGGTACTCGTCTTCTGCCTCCGCGTATGCAACGCCGGCTAAGAGGTTGATCACCCCTCGGCTCTTAAGTTCCTGCTCCAGCGCCGCATAAAGAAGGGTTCCCACGCCCTGTCTGCGGCACTCTCTGTCGAGGTAGATGGAGGTGGTGACGGTCCAGTTGTAGGCTTCCCTGGGGTTATAGACTCCGGCGTAAACGTAGCCTAAGATTTTGCCATCCTGTTCACAGACAAGATATGGCATCTTTCGGCTGATCTTGATTATTCTTTCTCTGAATTCTTCCGTGCTCGGTGCCCGGTATTCAAATGATACCGCCGTCTCCTCCACGTAGTATGCGTAGATTTCCGCCAGACGCTCCGCGTCCTCCGGCTTCACCGGGCGTATTGTATAATTGTTCATATATGCTCGATTCTGCTTTTTGATTATTCTTACACAGTATACCTTATGTTACTCAGCACTTTCAAATTGTCAAGTAATTCGTAGTGCTAAAAAAGGGGCTCGGTTGAGCCCCTACAGCCACTTTTTCTTTTTGAAAAAAAGAAGACTTCCGAAGGCAACCAAAACGCTCACGGCGATTATCACGGGATACCCCCATCTCCACTCAAGTTCCGGCATGAAACGGAAATTCATGCCGTACCAGCCCACGATCAGGGTCAGGGGCATAAAGATGGTGGTGACCACCGTAAGCACCGTCATGATGCGGTTTTGCTTTATGTCTAACTGTGCTTTGTAACGGTCGCGGATCTGAATGATATATTCGCGCAGGGACGTGGATGAGTCGTGGAGTCGTGCCATGCGGTTCAAAAACTGTCTGAAATAACGAAGGTTTTCCTGCTTAAAGAAATTGTTTTCGTTCTCTTCAAGTTCCTGCCCCAGGTCCATGAGCTGCTCGTAATGGATCCGAAGGTAACGAATGTCACTGCGGATCTCGTTGAGTCTCTCGGAGGGAACTTCCTCGTCCCTTGCGATGGCCTGCTCCATGGAATCAAGCTCGCTTTCGTACTTTTCCATGAGTCGAAGGTCGTCCTTTACGATCTGATCGAGAAAGTCGTATATGAATCGTTCCAGGCTCGGGAGTTTCCATTTCTT
>Ga0129306_1001661_pt1 | contig 23753 bp, 23 predicted proteins | sample P827metagenome_FD_94438 | JGI IMG/M metagenome (GOLD analysis project Ga0129306, IMG submission 94438) | Capybara group fecal microbial communities from Wisconsin, USA - P827 metagenome | ecosystem: Host-associated > Mammals > Digestive system > Large intestine > Fecal | place: USA: Wisconsin... | reverse complement strand
GGTGATTACGCTCAGGCCAAGGAGATCTTTATGGCTCTGGGAGAATATGAAGATGCGCCGGTTTTGGCAGTGTACGCTGAAAAGGGAGTGGCATACACCTCAGCAAAAGAGGCAATGGCGCAGAACGATTTTGAGTCGGCGGTCAGCAGCTTTGAAGCGCTGAGCGGGTTTAAGGATTCAGGGGAATTGCTCGAAGAATGCCAGCGCGCACTGCAGTATGAGAAAGGAAAGGCGCTCTTTGAAGAGGATGAGTATGAGGCCGCCGTGGAAGCGCTGGAGGCGGCAGGTGATTATGGAGACTCTGAAGCACTTCTGAAAAAATGTCGAAATATCCTTGTACAGCGGAAAGTTGCCGACGCTATGGAAGACGGTGAGTATACCCTGGCGCTGAGTCTGATCGAGTCTGAAGACGGAGAGGGACTGGAAAACCGGGAGGTCATGATCACCGAATGCAAAATGGGGATCCAATACGCTGAGGCGGAGGAAGCGTTTGATGATGAGCGTTTTTACACAGCCTACGAGATCTTCCGTGATCTGGGGGCCTACCGTGACGCCCAAAGCCGGGCCGAGGACTGTATTCTCCCAAAGCCCGCTACCGGAGAGACCTATCACAACTCCGAGTATACTGCCTTAGGCTGTTCTCTCAAAATCGATCCCAACCGGAATGACGGGAGCTGTACATACTTTAAAATCTATGCGGTTTCCGGTTCGGAGGAAACTCTGGTGTCCTGCGTGTTCATCAACAGCGGAGCCACTGCGACAGTGCGGCTTCCGGCCGGGACCTATATTTTGAAAACAGCGACCGGCAAAGGGAACTGGTATGGAGAAAAGCAGAAATTCGGTGACGACGGAGTCTATCTGCGGTTGTTATCCGACGATACAAGCGATCGGTTTACGCTGGAGCGGTACGGAGAATATGTCCTGACACTGAACAACGTTACCGGCGGAAATGTAGGAAGAAAATCTGAAAGTGCGGATACCATGTGATACGGACAAGGAGGAAGAAACAGTGATGAAAAAAATGGCAAGCATACTTGCTTTAATCTTTTTAATAAGCCTGAGTACTGCCTGCGGTGCGGAGAGAGCAAAGGTGGATATCAGTGACGGCGGGGATCTGACATCCGCAGAAACACCCGGCAAAGAGGCGGAGACCACACCGGAGTCTGAAGCTGAACCAACAACTGAAGAAGACGCGTCCGAGTCGGAAAGCAATTCGACAGATGATGAGCCGGTTTTTCTCTGGAAAGGCAATTCGATGATATTATCCGGAATGACTGTGGATCTGGCCGGATATGGGCTGGAAGATCTTCAGGGGAGCATGGTGTTGATCCGTCTGGCAGCGGCGGAAGGGACCTTTACCTTTCAGGATTTCAAACAAAACCTTTTCGAGCTGGTCGATCAGGAAGGCAATATGCATACCTGCAAATTCTTCGTGGTTGCAAATAAAAGTAGCAGCCCCGTCTTAAAAGGGATGCCGGAAGATCAGCAGGAATATATCGACATGCTGTTTGAAATGAGCGATGCCACGATAGATAAACTTACAACAGCGCATGTAAACGTTTACGAAGAAGAAGGAGAAGAACCGCTCGCGGTGCCGCTTAAATCGGTGCCACAGGAAGTGGAAAATAAAGGAACATAAGACCGTTTGAAAAGAAAAGTAGAGGATAAGACAGTGATGAAAAAAACAGCTATTATTCTGACGTTTCTCCTTCTGCTGAGCCTGTGTACCGGCTGCGGTGCGGAGAGAGCAAAGGTGGATATCAGTGACGGCGGGGATCTGACATCCGCGGAAACACTCGGCAAAGAAGCAGAAACCACACCGGAGGTTGAAACCGAAACTGAACAAACAACTGAAAAAGATGTATCCGAGGCGGAAAGTACGCCAACGGAGACAGAACCCGAAGCGGAATATGTCACCCTTTCTTATGATGGGAACACCGCATCCGTCACCGTGGATTCCGTTTATCTTGCGGAAGACGGAAAGCTGGCGGTGGCGCTCACGGGTACCGGCTATACCTTCAACGGTATTCTGCCCATCAGAAACGGCAAACTTGTGGTACCCTTCGGCGTCGATGTGGAAATCGGAGGAACCAGATATTCCTGGAACTCGGCAGACTTTGAAGGAAATATTGTCACCTATTTTACAGACGCTACGGAGCTGCCGGAACAGATCATCCTGTACAGCAACGACAATAAAGACAAAGAGTTTACGTTTGATGCAGCGCCGTTTATAACAGGTACGCCGTCTGTGAAGGAGGACGGAGACGATAGCAATTCCGTTCTGGCTTCGCTTGCGGGACGCTGGTCTGGAACCGGCAAGCCAGTGGGCGGCGGCGAGGAAATATCCCTGAGGATCGATCTGCAGGAGGATGGTACCGGCACCTACCGGTTCCGACAGGGCGACTATACGGAGAGCTACCCGGTTTCCGTCAACGACGAAGCCGGCAGCTTCTCCGCGGAGATTCCGGCGGACAACACGCTCCAGATCACCGGCTGCGGAGGGACCTATGAACTTGTCGGCGATGTTTTGTCGCTGCACATCGTCACGGAATTCGCATCCGGCAGAAGCTTCGAATACGATGTGGACTGCGAGAGGGTGCCTCCGGCAGAAACGGTGACGGACGAGCCTTATACGATGGTGACCAGCAAATTTTCCGTCGACGGGCTCTATACCGGCGAGTGGCGGGACGGCAAACCCAACGGCACGGGAACGTTGACGATCCAGGAGACCAATGACCGCTGGGATACCGGCGACACCCTTTGGTCCGAGGATTGGGTGGACGGTCTGATCGAGGGTTATGGGGAATGGCGCAGCGCGGTGGACGGCGCCTATGACGGCAATTTCTCATCCGGTCTGAAGGACGGCTACGGAAGAATGTGGTTCGACGACGGCAGGGTGTACGACGGAAAGTGGTCCCACGGCTCGTTTAAGGGCTGAGACAAACTTCTAAGAGGATACGGAGGTATAGCGTAATGAGTAATATTGCAAGCTTGAAGGATCTCAGATGTCCCAAGTGCGGCAGTGATGATATCCTGCCGATTGGGAAAAAAGGAGCGGCGGGCGGTGAAATAGCGGCGGCGTTTTTTGGAGGTGCAATAGCGAATCTCGCCGTAAGCAGCAGCGCGTCAAAACAGAGCGTGAGCGCCGCTGAACCGCTCTCATACCGGTGTAAAGCCTGCAAGAACAAGTTCACGAGCCTTCCCTTTGAAGCAACGGATGGGGACGTCCTTTCCGTCCCGTGCAGAATTAATTTTACACGGCAAAAATCCTTCGTGGGGGCAGCAGTGGTTCAGATGGTCTACTTGAACGGAGTGAACTGCGGCCGGTAAAAAACGGAAAAAGTCTTACGTTAGAGACCTCGAACCGCTACAACACCATGTACGTTACCGACCAGTACGGGGCGGCTTTTCCGGGTGCCTACCGGTTTGAGGCCGAGGCCGGCGGACATGTAGATGTGAAATTCAAGCGGAAATTCGTGGAATAAGGAAAGCGAATGCACAGGAATGGTTTTTATGAAGGGAAGGATCAAATGAACGCTGAACATCAGAAAAAGTCAAACATGGTATGGAAACGAAGCATAAAGCGTGTCATGGTAATGACTGTTGTTCTGGGCATTCTGATCTGTTTATCGGGATGTCATTCTGTGAAGCCGGAAGATATGATCGAGCAGTACGCCGCATACGCCGATGTGACAGAAGAAGAGAACAGACTGGGTATCGATATTGCAGGCATGAAGAAAGTGCTCTCTCAACAGGCTGTACATGTGACATTCACAAATTCGACTGTTTTCCAGGAAGATAATATCAATTTACTCACGCCGCGCTTTTATGCCTATAACGCCGAGAACATGCAGGAAGAGATAGAACTTACCTGTCTGGCCAATGACTCCGGTATCATATTGGGATTCCCGGAGGATATGGAATGCGATTATTTACTCATTATGTTTGTAGGAATATCTGAAAGTGATGTGGCATCGATTGCCACGCCGACGTGCGGTTTTATAGTTCAGCTCGATAAGTACGGAACTAATGTCATTTCGGGCCCGTTTGTGTTACCTGAGATTGAAAGTTGAAAATGAGCCGCACCATCTATGACAATCCAGGAAACGATGGGATCAGTGTATAAAAAATATGTAATTTATATTAAATAGCAGATACGTAAGATTTTAATTTAAAACATTATGAGGAGGATAAAAATGGGACTGTTTTCAAAGCGAGATCCGGAATCTCTTATAAATAAACACAACACGTACTATTGTCCGTTCTGCGGAAAGGATCTTGGCCCTATCATTGATGAACAAGCAGAGCCTGTTTATCAGGTGTTTGCAAACATGGGGCCTTTGGCATCAAGTGTCACAATGCAGACAGCAAGAGACCAGTTCATTTATCAACAAGGAATCGACTGCCCGTGCGGGAAACATGTAAAACCGATAAATAAGTGATTCATTATTGTTTGCATTACAAAATTAAAGCAGTATTTTATGTAACTCACCGCTCTGTGACTGTTCCCTGTGGACATGGAGACGTGAAAATCAAGAGAAAATTTGTGGAATAAGGAGAAGGATCATGATACAGGCATATAAAAAACTTTGGAAGGGATATGTGGATTTTTCCGGTGTTACGAGCCGCAGGGATTATTGGCTGGCAGTGCTGGCAAATTTTATCATCAGTTTCATGCTTGCACTTGTTAGCAGTATCGCAGGACAGGCTGGTTCAGGTTCGGGCCCGAACATCCTGTCAGCTCTGACATCTATCTATTCTCTTGCGGTTTTCCTTCCCGCCCTCGCCATCATGGTGCGCAGGCTCCGGGATGCGGAACAGAGCTGGGCAAATATCTTCTGGATATTTCTGCCTGTTGCGGGAGCCATTATCCTGATCGTTAAACTATGTAAGCCTACAGTGGCAGGTGACGGAGTACATGCCGTATCTGCCGAGTATACCTCCGGCACACCTGTATATCGTACATATCAGCCGCAAGCAAAATCACCTGCTGTTTCGGCTGCTCCGGCGGGGACGGCGGTTTCTGCGCCGAAGTCCGCATACGCTCCCGTGAAGACAACAGGAGGCGTGAAGGTGCCGCTTTCCTCTCTTCGCCCTTACCACGGGAACGGCGTATGTGACGTGTGCAATCGCAGTCTTTCCGGAGAGGCAGCCTATATCGTACCAAACAATGTTTATTATGCTTCTCCCGAATACCGAAAGCACTATGCCAATATGAACGCGGTTTTCTTCTCGCTTTCAGGGCAGTCCGCCGAACAGGCGCTAAGGTATATGCAAGCGCAGGATCACTCTGAAGGGAGCGCGGTATGCGAAAACTGCATCCATATGTTTGCGGAAAAGGAAGAGGATCCATATGAAAGCCGAAAACAGGAAAAGGACACGTTCTATGTGTTTGCGGCAAAAGGAGCCGCTTTCGGGAATGTAACCGGAGACATCGGTGCAGTCATCATGGAAAAGGCTGAGAAACTGCGCGACGGGTATGAACCGGCTAAGAACATGGAGTTGTCCGTGATAGATCCTCAAGAATGGGGAGGAATGATAAAGGTATCAAATCAGAATGGCGTGATCAGTTCCTCCATCAGCCTTGCCGATCACAAGGAATCCATCAGAAGCTATCTGGAAAAAGCGGGAGTAGAAAGCAGCCTGATTGATGCAGGAATTGCGGAATCCGAAAAAGAAAGCCTGATCCTTTCCAACCCGTTCAGCGGTGTGACGGTGATAGGGATCCCGATTGTATCTGAGAAACCTGCTGCAGCGACAGCCGCCGGAAAGCCGGATCAGGCCAGTGTGACGGCGAAGGAGATCGAGCAGGAAGACAATGATCTTCCGACCCATCTTCTTGTCAGATTTGATATCGATAAGCTGAACGCGCTCGGCGGAGCTTACGGCTTCAGCGCCGGAAAACTTCTTGGCTCCGCAGTGCCGGAGGCGCTTATGGAAATGATGATCATAAGCGACGGAGATTCCGCGGCTACTCTGAGCGGAACGGAACAAGTGTATCTGATAGATATATCCGCATCCGGTTCCTCCCCGGAAACACTGAGAGACAAAATCATGCCTCTGATACAGCAAAATGAGGAGCTGATGAAGTATACGGTACAGCCGCCTGTGCAGTTGTGTTTTGACACCGCAGCAGAGCCTCTTGTCATCTGCGGGGTAGTCAGAAACGCGCAGATTATAGGAGCCGGAGGCTTGTGTGCCAGTGGGCTGACCAGCGCCTGGAAAGAAAATAAGCCAAGGAATAATTTCTGCATGAATTGCGGAACGAAGCTTCCGGAAAACGCAGCTTTCTGTTCTCAGTGCGGAACAAAGATCCCTGATACCTGGTGATGGACAGAAGACAGGCAGGCGAAACGGGATCCGGACTGTCTTGTTCAAGAGGAAGCTCGGCTGAAACACAGGAGGTATTTCCAATGAAAGCAACGGATTTTCGTCCGGAGCATTTTGAAAAGGGGCGGAGTTTTAGCAGAAGCGATTTTAACGCTTATGTACAGGCATCGGAGAAGCTGGCCAGGACGGCCTATACCCGGTATCTCCCCAGCGTAGCTGCGGGACTGCTTCTGGGACTGCTGTTTTCCCGGGGCGTCGGCGGCTTTGCAGGCAATATCCTTGCCATCGTGTGCATCTTCGCGGGCCTGATCGTCGGCGCCGTGTTCAATGCAAAAGCGGGCAGGACCGTCAACGCGCTCGCACAGCATCTGGGCATAACCAAAGAGGACGTGGCAATCGCCAGGAAACACGTCAAAAACGGGACCTTCGCCTGGACCGGTGAATGGGAGGGGCAATCGCGGGAGGAATCTCCCGCCCCGGCAGATATCCCCGACGCGGTATTGGACAGGCCCCAGGCTGCCACTGCCATACCTGAAAACCCTCTGCGCGCGGTATGGGCGGCAGGGCTGCTGACCGTGGCCTGGTTCCTGCTGGCGGCGCTCCTGCTGGCTTTTAGGATGAGGCTCTCAACTACTTTCTTTGCATTTATCTGCCTTGCCTCCGCGATACTCGGGACAGCGGTATATCTGCTGACGCAAAGCGGCATGAAATGGAAGCTGGCCGGCGCAATAGCGGCAGCGGTATCAAGCCTGCTGCTTACGTCTTCCGAGTATGGGGTTCGTCTGATTCTGGCTCTTGGGCCGAAAGGGCGTTTTTCGCGGCTATTTTCGTTCAATTATCCGGTCTATATGCGCACTCTTGGCAGCGTAGCTCTGGCTGTGCTTTTATGTCTCGCTGCTGTGATGATTTATTCCGTGCTGCATAAAGATAAAGGCAATAAACGGGAGGGACTGTGCGGAGCAATTGCCGGAATGGTGTATCTGGCGGTACGTTTCCTGCCCTGGGTCCGGTCGTTACGGAGGTTGTTCTCCCATTTCTACAATTCGATGAGCCAGATAGGACAGATCCTCGATCAGCAGATATATCCTTTTCTTGTTACGGCGCTCGCGGTATTTCTCGTTTGCCTTGCGCTGCATTCCCTCTGCAGCATGCCACAGACACGGGTAAAGCTCCGGGGCATCGGGACCGTCTGGGCATGGCTGGCGCTGGCAGGTGCGGTTTTTACCGTCTTTCTTGGGTTCTACGTGGCAATTGTCGGCCGCCATCGTATAGCAGGGGTAAGGCTCACAGGGGTGTATACGCATCAAATGCTTCTCGGGCTCAGCGCGCTGATTGGCTACGCTCTGCTGCTGTGTAAAAGGCGTGTCGGGCTGTACTTCATTCTTCTTGGCACAGGACTCATGCTGGGAGCGCAGCTGGTGTCCGCTTTGTCAGGCTTAGGCACCGGCATCGACTCGCGTTTCGTCTTGAGCATGTTTCTCTCCACGCTGTTGGGAGCGCTGAACCCGCTGTTTGCCTGGCTGGCCGTTCGCGCTGGGGAGACGCCGGGATGAATACGAACAGAAATGCGAAAACGGAATCCCGATTTCCGGTTCATATGCTCTGCGGCGTCACGGCGCTTTTGTGCATCGCGGTTATGTTTGTTCCAATGGGCCGTGAACGCGGGCATGGAAACCGGTTCGGAGAAGTGCTGTATCGGGGAGAAATGCAGTTTGCCTATTGCCATTCTGTCAGCGGCTTTGACTTTGACAGCGACCAGTCCCTTTACAAGGTCGCGTTGTTTGCCCTGGCGGTTGCGGCGCTGTTGCTGCTCGCATGGGCAATTCTCTCTTTCAGACGTCGGGCAAATGCCGGTGGAACAGGCTTGGCCGCTTCCGTCGTCAACGCTCTGGTTACGGCGCTTATGATCATGTTTATGACCGTGGACCTGGGCGGTTATGCGATGACGATCCCTGTTGCAATCCTTGCAGTTCTGCTGGCTGCTGCAGCGGTTGTGCTGGCATCGATACAAAAGAAATCTGAGCGCTGAGAGAGATCATGGAAATAGGAGAAAGCAGTTTCATGCGCAGAAAGGAGTTTCAAATTGGGCAATTCGAATAAGATGCAGACGGTTATTTTTGAAATTAAAGGTGAACAGCCGGATCCGGCTGAGGTTGAACGCCTTTCCAGGCTGTCCTTCGGCAGCGGGCGGCCGGGAGAAGCTGAAATCAAGGATGCTTTGAAATGGTTTTTCATCGGAACGCTGGCAGGTGTGGCGCTTTTCTTCTTCGGGCGCTGGGTCATAAGCCGCTTTGTCGGACCGGGCGTGCTGATCTTCGGATACGGCGGGGCATATCTCGCGGCTCCCATCTCGGTGATCTTCGGCTTTGTCAGTCTTTCCAAGCTGTTCCGCTCCGCCCACAAGAAAAAGGCGTCCGACGCGCTGCAATGGGCCTGGATGACGTCGATCCTGGGAGAAGATGCGGTCGGGGAGCGCTTCGGAAAGCTGCCCTATTCGCTTTCCACCATGCGCCGGCTCCTACCGGAGGGAGCGGACTTTGCCGCAGAAGCTTTCGAGGAATACGTCACCGCTTTCCGCGGAGCCCTGGCCAAGGCCGCCGACGAAACGACCGCTAAGCTTAGAGTCGGCGGCTGGCATGAGTCAGGTCCCAACAAATCCTGCAAGATTACGGAAGACAATGAACTGCTGCCGAATCTGCACGAGCTGAAGGCGGTCATTACCTATAATGACCAGCTTGCGCTGACCAACAACAACAAAACCAGATATATGACATCTGCCATGCTGGAACTGCACATCACGCAGTACTATATTCTCTCCGGCAAATACTGGTTTCCCTATGATATTATGCCGGCTTTTCAGAGACAAAAAACAAGATGAAAAGCATTCCGGTCTGGGGTGGCAAGCTTATGTTCCGCCGGTGACTCGATCATCTGACGTGAGATTTTTGAACTCCTGATATAAGCTCAGTAAAAACTGATCCACTTCCGTTAAAAACGCATAACATACTTTCAGATAAAGGGATATGACAAACCTCATCTTTGGTTTGTTATATCCTTTTTGCGTAGTGGCGATCCAGCGGGCAGGCAAATGCCTTCTATCACGCCCGTATGCTCATTTTGAAAAATTCCTGATCTCATTATTGCGTCTGTTCGGATATTCGTATATAATATAAACATTGTTAAATTCACAGCTGTTGCTGAAAGATGAGGAACAATGATGGAAGGATACCTGTCGATCAGGGAAATGTCATACAAATGGAAAGTATCGGAACGGCGGATCAATCAGTATCTGCTGGAGGGAAGGATCCCCGGCGCGGAACGATTCGGCCGTTCATGGGCGATCCCGGAGGATGCGGAGAAACCGACGGATCCAAGAGGGCCTGAAAATCCGGGAATGGAGATCAAGAAGAATGGATGATATCAAAAAAAAGAACGGGCGGAGCCTTGACACGATCCATATGCAGGAAAAGCTGAAGGGCGATATTTTCCCTCAGGACTGGGATGAATTCTTAAACGACGATATCCGTGATCTCTTTGACACTCTGCTGTACGAAACAGGTCAGAAGAAAAGCGAGATCATCAGGAAGACAAATCTCTCCCGCACATACGGATATCAACTTATGGAAGGCCGCCGTAAAGGAAAACGTGATTATTACCTGCTGATCGCGCTTGCCATGTCTCTGGATCTCAAAACAACGCAGCGCATGCTGTCCGTTACCCAGTGCGGCGCATTGCATCCTCTTGTCAAGAGGGATGCGGCTGTGATCTTTGCGATCAACCACGGATATGATTGCTTTAAGACGCTCTGCTTTATGGAGTCTCTCGGTATGACACCGCTGGAAGATGGCTCTGAAAAAGAATAGAGGGAAAAAGGGCTCGTCGTCCCGGTACGTTTTGTATGCACAGAGCAGACCTGTTTTGCTGCGAGTCTGGTACTATACATAACAGGAATCGCCCGACGGAATACTGATCTATGCAAAGCGTTCCTGACAGTTCATAAAAAATAAGCATGTGGGGAGGTTCCCATGTCTAAAAAACATAACAACTTAAGAACGTTTATTGCCCTGCTTGCGGCTTCAGCTCTCATGCTGTCCGGCTGCAGCCAAAAGATGCCGCCGTCTTCACAGGTGACGGAGCTGAAAGCCCGCAGTGCAGCTGCCGGATTTCTTGCGGAAAAGGCGGAGGAGAATAAAGGCTTTATTGCCGGCACGGATCAGCGTGACAAGGATTCTGATTATGCTTATCTGTATGACAATGCGCTGGCCGTTGTCGTTTTGTCATCTGCGGATGCGCAGGCGCAGGCGGAATTGATCGCGGACGCTATCGTATTTGCACAGGGGCATGACCGCGCCTTTCAGGATGGCCGGCTTCGGAACGCATATGTCTCCGGCGATCCGCGAAGTGATTCCGGGCGTTCGATAGCGGGCGGCAAGGTGACGGTGCGCCTTCCGGGGTTCTGGCAGAACGGGAAATGGCAGGAAGACACCCATACAGTTTCTACCTCTACAGGCAATATGGCGTGGGCGATCCTGGCGTTGTGCGCAGTCTCAGAGAAGTCCTCTTCGGAAAAACAGTCGGAGTATCTGTCGGCGGCGATGAAAGCGGCTGACTTCGTCCTTACCTTGGGATCGGAGAATAAAGGCGGAGGCTTCACTGCGGGTTATGAGGGGTGGGATGACGCGCAGGTCAGGATCCCCTATGCTTCTACAGAGCACAATATCGATCTTTACGCCGCATTCTCTGCCCTTTCAGACGCTGTTTTCGAAAGCGATCCTGAAAAGGCTGGGGACTACAGGAAAGCCGCGGAAAAGGCGAAAAGCTTTATCCTTTCTATGTACGATGAAAAACTTGGCTGCTTCTACACCGGCACAACGGATGACGGAGAGACAGTCAGTGATGGTGTTATTCCGCTGGATACAAACAGTCTTTCCGTTCTCGTATTAGGTGAGGAGCTGGGCGATCCGTATAAGACGCTCGCATTTGTGGAGAGCCGGATGGCTGTGGGCGCAGGCTTTGACTTCAGCGACGGAGACCTGGACGGGATATGGAACGAGGGTACGGCCCAGATGGCTGTCTGCTACCATGAGCTGAAAAGCACAGAAAAATACGACGCGGTGATCGCGTATCTCAAAACACAGACAGCCCGTAACGGCAGTATTCCGGCAGCCGACAGGGACGGAGTATCCACAGGGTTTGTCATCGACGGAACTGATACCCTCTGGGAATTCAACAACGTGCAGAGCATCAGCGCGACAGCCTGGCTTGCGCTGGCGCAGCTGGGTCAAAATCCGTTTGACTTTGCTTTGGGTCAGTGAATCTATGAAAAAGAATCGGAACATCAGGCGAAAAAATAAGGGCAGGAAGATTCCGGAAGCACTGGGGAACCGGGTATGCGGTGTATGGCCGTACGCTGCCGCGCTTGTTTTTGATGCCGTCGCGCACGGAATCCTTCTCATTTCCTTTGGACCGTCGGCTCAGATCATTTTCCGTCTGTTTTTTTCATTTGTCTTTTTTATCTATCCTCTGTATTTCGCTGTGGATTCGCTGTGGTCGCTCAGACCTTCCGTCTGCGGTATCCTTTCGGGAGAAATCGCGATCAACCGGAAATATTATATGAATACTGTGCAAAAAGAGGTCTTGCGGGAAGATCTTCTCCCGGTCACAGTGAGCATACCCGTGTATCTGGAAGGCAATGAAGTCATCTTTGAAACAATCCGGCAGAGTCTGGCGGCAGTGAAAAGATACCGTGAATTCAGCAAAGCTCCGGCAAATGTTGTCGTGTCTGATGATGGCCTCGCACCGCTGCTTGGCGGAAAATGCACCGAAGAGAAAGCAGAATCGGTGCTTCTTGCACTGAAAAACGGAAGCTCCGAGCTGACAAAGTCAGAGCGGCAGGCAGCGGAGCGCATCCTGTTTTATAAGACGCATCACATCGCCTTTGTAGTACGCCCTGCCAAGGGCCGTGCCGGTCTTTTTAAAAAGGCGTCTAATCTGAATTACACTCTGCGGCTCGGCAGAGCCATGGAGGAGGGCGGCTCCCCACGGGAGCTGTTCAAGGAGGGAGGCACCTTTGAGGGCGGATATGCTGACGGCGAGATCTTAAACCACGAGGTAATCCTGCTTCTGGATAAGGATTCCGGCGTTAAAGAGGGTATAATTGAAGCCATACTCCCGGAATTCGCAGCGGAAGAAAAGCTTGCCTATGTCCAGTGCGCAACCAGCGCTTCCAACCTGGATGAAAACTATTACACTTATGCCACAGGCCGCCACATCAACAACCTGTTCCATAATATCTGGCCGTGTAAAGCATTACAGGGATTCTTCGTACCTTTAGTGGGCCACAATGTATTCATTCGCAGAAGCCTTCTGGAAAAGAGCGGTCTGTGGGCGGAGGACAAGGTTTCCGAGGATTACGACAAAGCTCTTTCCTTCTACAGAATAGGCTGTCACGGAAAATATGCGCAAATACCCGGTCTGGAGTTCACGGAATGTGCCAGCCGGACATTTGCGGAGGAGACCGGTAAACAGCATCGATACGCGTACGGAATGTATGAGATGCTGTTTGACGGGACACTTTCTTCGGACAGGCTGCGCGGATTGCGCGGATGTGATGTGTTCTATATGCTGCTGTATTTTTGCTCGATCCTGAATCAGGCGCTTCTTCTGCCCACCGTTCTTCTGGAGAGCTACTTCGGGAATATCCACCTTCTCTGGGCCGGCTTCCTGTGCTGTATGTTATGCTTTATCACTTTTCCGCTGATCAGGAGCCTGATTATGCGGCATCGCCTGCCGGAGGGGCATGTTGCCGGACTCTGGCATACTCTCGTGATCTCTGTCTCCTTTGTCGGACACGCATATTCCGTCTTTTCAGCTTCCTTAAGGTATCTGGCAAATAAGATCCGGGCAAACAACAGGCCATTCCCTTCCACCAACGTCGATGATCTGCGTTATTCCTTTGCAGACGGTGTTAAGATCATCCTTCAGTACATCCGAAAGAATCCCCTGTTCCCTGTGATCGCTTTTCTATGTCTGGACAGGGGCGTTTTTCTGGTTACACAAAGAGGGCTTGAACCAATGACAGGCCTCACATACAGTTATATTTTATTCTGCGCGATACTGGTTCCGGTCCTTCTTACACCGCCGCTCTTTGCCGGTTTTTTCAGAAAAACAGACCCTGCGGAATCTGAAGCGGAGATCACGCGCAGAAAAAGAAAGGGGGTGCGTATGAGTACCTGGAGGAATCCTCGCCATGGCGGTGAAAACCGGGAGCTTTCACCTGTCATAACAAAAAGAGAATCATTCGATCCGGCAAGAGACGATATCGAGGAATTTCTGGCTGATTATCAGGCAGCGCTCCGGTCTTCCTTCGCAGAAGATGAAATGCCGGAAGAATTATTGACGGAGTACAGCTTTGAAAGCTGTCTGAGGAAAGATCCGCAGGGCCAAAAAGAACTATATCTGCTGAAGCGGAAAGCAGACGGCGTCAGGGCGCTGCTTCGCGTAACAAAAGATAACGCGCAGGAAGACGCCCTTGAAGAAGCAAAGGTTCTGAATCGCCTTGATTACCCGGGAATCCCGAAAGTGTTCTCCTGTTTTGAAAAAAAGGAAAAAAACTATCTTGTCAGAGAATATATTGAAGGTCATACACTGTATGAGATCGTATCCGCCAGGGGTAGTCTTTCGGCAGAGGATATTTTCGGCATCGCGAAAAAGCTTGCGGAGATCCTGTGCTATCTGCATGCGCAGACACCGCCGGTTATCCACCGTGATATCAAGCCGCAGAATATTATTTTAGGAAGAGACGGCAGCATATACCTCATAGACTTCGGCATCGCGAGAGAGCAAAAGAGCCGGCGCCGTCAGGACACTTCCATAATCCTCACACTGGATTATGCCTCTCCGGAGCAGTACGGCTTTGAACAGACAACGCCGCTTTCTGACATTTATTCATTCGGTGTTGTCATGCTTTATCTGGCAACCGGACGAACCATCCGTTCCGACCTGGAGTCACAGATCACACAAAACCGGCTAAGAGAGGTGATCGAAGAATGCATCGTCTTTAATCCTAAGGCCCGGATACAAAGTGCCGCAGAACTGCTGAAGCTGTTGCAGAAAGAAGAAAGCCCTTCGGCGAAGAGAAAACGAATCGTAACTGCCGCGGCGTGTGCGGTTGCGGCAGCAGTCTGCCTATCCGCAGCATCCTATGTGACGGGATTCTCGATAACAAGAAAAAAAGCTGAGCTTTTCGGCTATGACCGCGGTTATGAGGCTGGTTATGCGGACGGCTATGACGCCGTACCCGGATTCCCGCTCTCTTATAGGAAAGCTGCGCTGTCCGGGAACACGGATTTCAGCAATATGTCTGTAACAGGAGGGGCTTTTGCTGCCGAGGGTGACGGGCTGATTTTCTATATAACGGACGGCGGGATCTGGAGCATGACCGCAAGCGGCGCTGATCCGAAGATGATAGTACAAGCCGAAAACGCCTCCTCCCTGAGCGTTCGGAACGGCTGGCTGTACTACACTCTGGGAGATTCGATCCTGCAGACCAATATCTATACCTCAAGGAGCGATATCCTGTACCGCGGCGGGGAAAGCCGCCTTTATGTCACGGCAGAGGATCTCTACGCTAAGACAGAAAAAGGCATCGCGCTTCTGGATACGCAAAGAGTAAGCACAGAGCCCGAAGAAATACTGTCCGAATGCGAAGCTTTACATATAAGCGGAGAGTATCTGTATTTTACCGGCAAAAATGATCAGGCGCTGTACCGCTATAGTCTCAGCGACGGAAAACAGTCGAAGCTGTTACCGGACCGCGTAAGAAGCTTTTGTTTGCTGGGAGATGAGCTCTTCTGCGCAGTCGCGCGGGACGGAGAAGAGCGGATTCTGCGCCTTAGCGCCGGAGACGGCGAATCTGAAGTCTTTCTGGAAGCGCAGGCTGATATGCTGCATGTTTTGCAGGACGGGATCTGTTTTCTGGATCTTTCGGACAGCAGGATCTACCGCTGTTCTGCGGACGGGCGTATCCGGCAGAGGCTTTCCGCAAATCCGGCGTTAGACTTTAATCTTGCCGGAGACTGGGTCTTTTATCACAATCAGGAAAACGGCGGAAAGCTGTGGTGCGTCCGCCTGAACGGGGCCAATGATCATCCCCTTTCGACCGGGAGGTGAGTTCATGAAGAGTAAGAAAAGATTCCGATGGAGTGAAAAAACAGAGCGGTCCCTTGCGGAGATAGTGACAGAAGACGGAGCGCTCAGGCAGAAGGATGTGTTATATATCGCCGAAAAGCTGTGCTCCCTGTCTGACCTCTTATCCTCCGGCGATAATGCGGCGCGTAAAATGCGCATTCACCCGGGCGCTGTTATTGTGAATATCTACGGGGATATCCGGATAGAGGAGACGGAGCTCTCCCGGTCTGCCACAGAACCGTATCTTCCTCCCGAACTGTCACCGGCGGATCCTTACGCACCGGGCGCGAGAGTGTACGCGATCGGCATGCTCATGCTGTACATGGCAACAGGGAAAGAGACAAAGTCGGAAATGGACACCGGTTCTCTCAGCCGCACCCTTTTCTCCCTGATCCAGCGCTGCACCTCATTTGATCCCAAAGAACGCTTTTCGGATACGAAGGCTTTGATGGCGGCTCTCCGGCAGGAAGCCGGCGCAGGGAAAAAAGTACGAACTGTTCTGTCGGTGATATGCGTTTCCTGCATTACTGCCGCTCTTGTATCCTTCTTTGGAAGCGCGGGGATGCAGAAAGGCGGAGCCGCCGGGGACAAGACCGGTTACCGTTCCGGTTTTTCAGCGGGCTTTGAACAGGGCTTTTCCGATATGCCCGGGATCGGAATAAACGCTGTTTCCCTTGATGTTCACAACGGAAACCTTTCCGGGAATCTGATCTCGGATAACGGCCCGTTTGCTGTAAGCGGTGAAGACGCCGTTTTCTATCTGACCGGTGAAGCTCTTTGCCGCATGGATCCATACACAAAAGAGACTGAGGTCATGGCCGTTGTCTCCGATGCGTATGCGCTGCAATATTACAACGGATATCTCTATTACTGCAGAGGAGAGAGCCTCTGCCGCATGGATGTTAAAACGGCGGAAGAAAAGGTCATCTGCGAATCCGCCGGAATGAAGCTATACCTCTTTAACGATACGCTCTATCTGTATGACAGAGGCGGGACCGGCTACCTGTACCGTGTTGATGCGGAAAAAGGAACACGGATACAGCTGAACGGCGCGGCCTCCTATCACTGCCTGAACATCGTGGACGGACGGCTCTATTACATCTCACCCGAAAATGGGCACAGTCTCTGCCGCAGTGATATTGACGGCGGGAACCAGAGCGTTATCAGCAGCGGCGCATATGAGTCCATGTGTGTTTATAACGGCAGTATCATCGCTGTCACCGATGACGGTATGATCCGTATGGATCTGAACGGAAGCAGCCCTGAGTACCTCCTTTCCCATCCTGTATACGATCCCAATGTCTCGGTCGGAGGTATCTTCTATGTCTCCGGGAAAGGGAGGACCTTGGAATGGATGTCCCTGGACGGCAGAAACCGCTTTACGGTCGTCACGACCGGAACAGGCTCCTTCAATGTGGCGGGACAGTGGATCTTCTATCAAAACGAGGAGGACGGCGGCAGATTGTGGCGTGTTCGTATAGGAGGCTCGGATAATGTGAGAGTCTTGCGTTAAGGCTCCGGGAAGGAAATCAAAACAGGAATGAAAGACCGCGGGCAAAAGCTCAAACGGGCTTCTGTCCGCTGTCTTTGCTGAATAAAAAAGAGGATCTGTATGCAGTGAGCATACCAATGTGATGACACTCCCTTCTATAATCAGGGCAGAAAGCAAAAATATTTAAGAAAGGACGCCGCTTGTCTGCACATCTTTCATTCCTGTTTGTGTCGTAAACTTAGCGGCTGGAAGGGTTGATTAAAATGTCTATAGCAAAATTATCCGATTGGATAAACTTAAATGTCCCGGATGATGCGACATGGGGACAATAAACAGGAGGTCAAACATGAATAGAAGCAAACGATATATCGTATGGAACCTGATTCTCGTTGTTTGCCTGCTTGCTCTTACTGGCTGCGCTTCTAAAAAGGCGGGTTTGGTGACGATTTATTCTGCCGAGCACTCGGAAGAATACAAGGATGCGGCAACAAAGCATTTTTCGGCAATCGGTTGGTCGAAGGGGAATTATGCCAATGATAATTTAAGCGAACCCACGCAAGTTGGAAATGTTCGCATTGATCCGCCGCGTTATGTCGTAGTTATTTCCGAGGAAGAAGAAATTCTTGACAGTGAGCCGATAGAGGGGAAACTATATTCCATCTTTGTCTATGACAACGGAAGCGACGACATCAAGATTACCATGTGCTACAGCGTCGGGACGACGGATAACTGTGTTGTCCAGGGAAATGTTACTTCCGGGGAATTTGCATATAACAATTCGTTGGACATAGCCGCATCCGGGATCTCAGACGCTTCCGAAAGGGCTTCTTTGATCTTTAATGCGTTGTATGAGGCGATCGTCGATATTGAAGGCAAATAATGCCGGGAGGTAAAAATGAAAAGAAAAATCTTATCCATTCTGCTGATCGTCAGCCTGAGTCTGTGCCTGATCGCGCTGAGCGGCTGCGGCCAGTCCGTGTCCAAGCCGGAGGATTTCACCATCGGGGACGGCGTATTGACCGGCTATACCGGCAAGGCCACGACCTCCCTGCCCGCGGGCACCTACATCATCAAGGACGGCACCGGTCACAACTGGTACGGCGAGGCGGAGGCCTTCGGCAGCGAAGGCTACTATGAGATCATGACCTTCGGCAATGGCCAGCAGGAGGTCCAGCTCAAGAAGAACTACAGCTCCACCATCACCGTGAACGTGCAGGAGGACAACCCCGACGCCGAAGGCGTGGGCTCGGATTGGGAGAGCTGGAGTGATTTTTGATTTCAAGCTGAAAGGAGCAAAGATATGTCGCAATACTATACCCGGGCTACCGCCATCGCCAACTACGAGGTGAAGATCCACTTTCGGTGCGCCAAGTGCGGCAAGGAGGTCGATCTCATCCGCTATCTCACCTATTCAGATATGGGGCATGCCAGCGGCATTTCCAATAACGAGGCGGATGCCAAGGCCAAGCTGAACCTGGCAGGACATGTGGCTGATGACTTCATGAAGGACATCGATGCCATGAAGCGAAACCGCGCAAAACTGCAAACCGAGAAAAATGTCCTGTACGATACCGTTGCGCCATTGCGCTGCTCCGGCTGCGGCGTCATCAACATTCCGGACGCGGGCTGCGAGCGCAAGACGCTGGTGCCGGCTTGGTTCAACACACTGACACGGATGCAGTCTGCCTTATTGTTCGTTTCTCCCATGATTCTGTGGATGGTGGGCTTCGTGGGGCTTGTCATCATCAAGATTTCAATAGGGCAAGCCGCCCTGTTTTCGCTCATCGCCTGTATCGCCCTTGTCGCGCTGGCGATCCTGATAAACCGTCGGCTCTCGAAAAAGGCTTACGACGACCCGGCCTTGATGGAGAAGCTCTACAATAGCGTATCCAACAAAGAGGTCTATGCTGATATGGCGCAATACGGCCTGGGTCAAATTCACATCGGTTCCGAGAAATAGCTCCCGGCGTCTCAGTTCCCGTTCACGTGCAGGAGGCCAATCCCGACGCCGAGGGCGTAGGCTCCGACTGGGAGAGCTGGAGCGACTTCTGATCCCATGATGCCACAGACCAGATTCAGAGAGGAGAGAGATCATCATGCCGACCCGTACCACCGCTACCGCCACATGGGACGCCCCTGTGGTGATCACCTTCCGCTGCCCGAAGTGCGGGAAGGACGTTTCCTTGACCCGCTATATGCGCATGACCGGCCAGGCGAGCGTGCGCCACTACGCCCCCGAACGTGCCGAAGCCGCGGCCCGAAACCGCCTGGCCGCCGATGCCGACTTCTACCTCAAGGAGTATGAGAAGGGCATGCGGATGAACAGTCCCACCCCCTACCTGCGCGGCTCAAAGGACCAGATCAGCGGCCGGACCACGCCGTTCAAGTGTCCTGGCTGCGGCATTATCAGCATCCCAGACGCCGGCTGCAAGCGCAGAATACTCACGCCAAGGTGGTTTGTGCCGTTCATCTTCGCGGTGCTGTTCGTGTGGCTCTGCGTCATGTTTTTCATCGCCGGCAAGGTGTTTCCAGCCTTGTCCAGTCCGATGTGGTACCTGGTTGCGACCCTGATCGCCGCGGCGCTCATCGCCCTGGCGTCCGTGTTCGTCAGCAAGCGATCCAAATCGGCCTACGACGACCCGACGCTGCTGGAGAAGCGCTTCAAGAGCGTCCTCAATGACGCAGTCTATGCCGACACGTCTCCCTACGGGCTGGATCGCATCCACATGGGATCGGGGGAGTGAAGCAGTACCATCAGATGCAGGAACAGTTTTTTTGAGGCCACCCAAAGGAACGATAGGATCAAAAGGAGGATTGTTTATGAGTAAGCAGGACAAGCTGCCCGCGTGGGTGCGGGAGAACGTGCCGAACGACGCCGTCTGGGGCGAGACCTATGTCGTCGCCCGAAAGGAGGAGACGCGCAACGGCAATCGAGTCTACATCAAGCGCTTTCTGAAGGACCCTGTGGACGCCTCCATCACGGGCAAGGAGATCAAGGACAGCCTGGAGTTCAGCGCTTCTCCGGCATTCGGCATCGCACTGATCGTCATTGGCGCAATTGCCGCCGCGTTGACCTTCATCCTGAAAAATCCGGAGGAGAGCCCCAATTACCTCGTTCTGGTGTGCGCAGTCGCAGCGCTGATTGGCGGCGTCTACCTCGCTGTGAAGAGCGCCAGGGCGGCTCCGGAGATCGCGTCCATCGCTTCCTTCGAGGCGTTGGAGCCCTACATCAAGAAGGCTTTGAACGAAAAGGTGTTTGACGCCGAGATCGCCGCCCGGAAGGCGGAGCTGGGCGAGACGGGCGCAGGCTACGCGGGGTATTTCTGCGTCCCGGCGCGATTGGCCGCGCAGGGGGATCTCAGCTCGGCGCGGCAGAACTTTGAGCCGGGCGATGAACTGCGCTCGCGGCTCATCGCCTTGGCGGCCACAGTGCCCGAACAGTCGCGCAGGCTGGTCCGGAAGGGATAGTGAGCCTCGTACCGCCCTCAAAACACTTCAGTCATTGCCATGCTGACAATGGCTGTGGATTCTGATACCCAGATGGTATCGTTATGATCCACATTGGGACAAAACAGTGTTCCTTGTCACCGTTACTGCCAAAGCCAACCAAAGGAGGATCACACCATGCGCAAGGTCATCGCGATCATATTGCTCGTCGCCGCGGCGGCGGGTCTCGTCTACGGCATCCTGGGCGTCACCCAGAAGACCGTCAAGGTCAAGTCCGGCAGCACCGAGGGCGTCTACAGCTTCGTTGATAACAGTTTCGACGGCACCATGGCCTGGTCGTCGGGCGGCGGCATTTCCGCGGGCTTCGATGAGATAAAGAAGCTGGCCCATTCTCAGCGCAGCCGCCAGATGTGGATCGGTTCCGGGGATCCGTTTTTATTTGAAGGAAAAGTAAAAAACAGCAAGTTGTATGCGCTGAGCAGACCGGTGAGACTGCGCGATACCTTTTAATATGAGTATAGAACAGAAAAAATATGGGGAGAAAAGACCAATGACAAAAAAGAGAAAGCTCATTACTTTTATTATATTGGGGCTGTTTCTTTGTTCGATGGTCGGTAGTATTGTTACGTTTACAAAAAAGCCGGATTTATATTACCCAGCCCTAACCGCAGAGGAACGTAATGCTTATGATTTGTTTTCGGTAAAATAGAAACCGAGCATTGGGCCCCCAAAATGTGAGCACCAGGATGGCATAAAAAGTGAGCCATTGCAAGCACCGTTTCAACAATGTACTCTTTAGGTGCACAACTACCTAAGGAGATGAAAGAAAGGTGTTACGAATGGCTCAGATAGAGTATATCAAAGACCTCTACGAAAATGAAGAGGTAAGTTTGCGAGAAATATCCCGCAGAACAGGCCACAGCTTCGAAACTGTCAGGAAATACGCTTACCAGACGGACTGGAGCGAGGACAGCCTCCCGGATGTTGAGCCATTGAGCTATCCGGTGCTGGGCGAGTTCATTCCTCAGATTGACGAATGGCTGGAAGCAGACCGCAAAGTGCCGCGCAAGCAGCGGCATACGGTGAAGCGGATCTATGACCGTCTGAGAGATGAGCTTGGTTACCGTGGCAGCTACTCCAGTGTGAAGAAGTATGTTCGTAAGAAGAAGTTTGTCATGAAAGCGCAGAGTGCCGGTTATCTCCCACTGGATCATCCTCTGGCATGTGGACAAGTAGATTTCGGAGAGTTCATCTACTACGACGGAGCCGGCGAAGAGCAGAAGGGCTATGCGCTGACGGTGTCCTTCCCATACTCCAACAAGGGGTACACGCAGGCGTTTCCCTCACAGAACCAGGAATGCCTTCTGGAAGGAATGAAACGGATCTTCGAGCATATTGGCGGCGTACCGTCCCGGCTGCGTTTCGACAACATGACGACCGCAGTCGCCCAGGTTCTGAAGGGTACCGAGCGTGTCCTTACAGACGGCTTCACGCGCTTTATGCTGCATTACCGCTTCCAGGCGGAGTTCTGCAATCCGGCGTCCGGCAATGAAAAAGGCAATGTGGAAAACAAGGTCGGCTACAGCCGCAGGAACGCTTTTGTCCCTGTCCCCACGATTACGTCTTTTGAGACTTTTAACGAGCAGCATCTTTGGCCGTGGTGCGAGAAAGATGCCGAGAGAGAACACTATCTGCGCAAAGTCCCCATTCAGGAGCTTTGGATGGAAGAAAAGCCCGCCCTTCTGAAGCTGCCCGAATACCCGTTTTCTGTGTTCCGTTATGCCAGTGTGACTGTAAACAAGACCGGCTTCGCGGTTATTGACACGAACAAGTATGGCCTGTCTCCCACGCTGGCAGGAGAGGTTGTGCAGGCAAAGGTATTCTTTGACCACATTGAGTTCTTCCATGACCACCAGCCTGTCGGCCGCTTTACCAGAAGCTACAAGGCCAATGAAGAGATTTACGACTGGACGCAGTACGTTTCTACGCTCATGAAGAAACCCGGAGCGATTGAACACACCCGGTTCTTCCGGCAGATGCCGGAAAGCTGGCAGGCATATCTTTCTGCCACGTCCGGGAAGGAGCGCAAGAGCGCTTTGCAGCTTTTGAGCGAAATTGTGACAGACGGAAACGCAGCCCTCTGCGATGATGCGCTGGAACTGGCAGCTGAGAACGGACGGACTGATGCGGACAGTCTCCGGCAGTGCTATTACATGATTGCCAGGAAGGAATACCGCCCCGATCCACTCCATCTTGCCTCAGGGCCTATGCTGAATTACCACCCGAACCTGTCTGCCTATGATAGCCTGACGGGAGGTGCGGCGCGTGTCTGAGCAGATTGAGATGATGATGCGCCAGGTAAAGCTTGGCGGAATGGCGAAGGGCTGGCGTTCTGTTCCCTTCACGGATACGGAGCAATATGTGACCGATCTTCTCAAGCTGGAGCTTCAGGAGCGTGAAGCAAACCGCATAAACCGGATGGTGAAGACAGCTGGCTTTCGTGTGATGAAAACGCTGGATGAGTTCATCTGGAACACGGCTATTGAGCTTCCCAGCGGCCTGACGCAGGAATACATGGAGGATCTTCGCTTTCTGCCGCCCAAGGAAAACCTTATCTTCATGGGCGCGGTTGGCACGGGGAAAACACATCTGGCTACTGCGCTCGCGCTGAAGGCCTGCCAGGAGGGGCGGCGTGTCCGCTTCTTCACAGCAGCTGAGTTGGCCAACATCCTGTTGGAGAAGAATGCAAAGGGCACACTGAATACTTTTCTCGGCTCGCTGAAGAAAACGGAACTCATTGTGATTGATGAAATTGGCTTTGTGCCTCTCCACAAGGATGCGGCGGAGTTGCTGTTTCAGGTAATCTCTGACTGCTATGAGCGTAAGAGCCTTATTATTACGTCTAATCTGGAGTTCTCGCAATGGAACACCGTCTTTGGCGATAACCGGCTTACCGCCGCGCTCGTTGACAGGCTGATCCACCACTCACATATTGTGATCTTCTCCGGAGAGAGCTACCGCCTCACGCAGTCCATAAACCGCCAAAGGGCAAAGAAGGGAGCGTGAGAAAGGGTCTCTAAAATACTTGCAAAGGGCCCCGAAAAAACGGGTCTCCAAAAAGTGAGCGTTTGGGCTCAGGCCCCGAAAACTCTTGCAAAAGGGCTCGCCCTGTTGGCGCTCCAAAAGGTGTGCAAAAGATCTCCTGCTGCCGCCTTGCTCTACAACGAAAAAACGGTGCTGAGGGTGCTCACCTTTTCGAGGCCCTTTTGCTCACATTTTCACTTGACGAACACAG
>Ga0129306_1001658_pt1 | contig 23767 bp, 14 predicted proteins | sample P827metagenome_FD_94438 | JGI IMG/M metagenome (GOLD analysis project Ga0129306, IMG submission 94438) | Capybara group fecal microbial communities from Wisconsin, USA - P827 metagenome | ecosystem: Host-associated > Mammals > Digestive system > Large intestine > Fecal | place: USA: Wisconsin... | reverse complement strand
GGTTCGCCATCGCCAAGTTCCTCATGAAGTCGGGATTGCCCGAATGGAGGGCGTGGCTACTCGCCATGAGCCGCAAGGGGTGGTATCGAATGTCGGTATCTCCGCAGGCGGCGGAAGCCATGAACAACAAGTGGTTCGCGGAAATGGGACTGATTCCACTCGTATCACCCGCTGGGAGAAACCGCGTGGTGCCATAAGAGGCACGCCTCGTGGTGTGAGAGGGGGAGTTGCAACTCCCCCTACTCGATTCGCTAATTAGGCAATGACGGGGATAGGCTCAATAGTTAATTCCGCGGCGATAGTCGCCGGAGGGCTCGTCGGTCTGGCGGTAGGTTCGTTCATCTCTAAGCGCGTCCAGGCGACGCTTGTGTCTGGCATGGCGGTGGGCACGATGTTCATCGGCGCGGGAGGGACGTTCTCAAAGATGCTCGTCCCCGTCGAAGGCGGATTGCTCGAGGCGCGCGGCGCGCTGATGCTCGTCATGTCGCTTGCCATCGGCGCGGTCGCGGGCGAGCTTGTGGACATCGACGGAAAGATGGAGCGCTTCGGCGAATGGCTGAAGCGCGTGTCGCACAACGAGCGCGACAATAAGTTCCTCGACGGATTCGTCACCGCCTCGCTCACTTTCTGCATCGGGGCGATGGCGATACTTGGCGCCCTTGAGGACGGACTCAAGGGCGATCCGTCGCTCCTCTACCTAAAGTCCGTCATGGACGGAATATTCACCATTGCGCTGACGGCGTCGCTCGGAAAGGGCGTCATGTTCTCCGCGATTCCTATCCTGCTTTTCCAGGGTTCGATCACGTTTGCATCCAGCCTGCTGCGCCCTATAATGACGCCGGAGGTGCTGGACGCGATCTCGCTCGTCGGCGGGGTGCTGATCTTCTGCGTCGGATGGAACATCCTGTGGCACGAGAAGAAGATCCGCGTCGCGAACCTGCTCCCCGCCCTCGTCGTCGCAGTGGTCTGGACCTTGCTGAAGGGACGGATATGATGATCTTAATTCGCTCTGAACAAAAGAAAATCGCCGCGCGAGACGCGCACAAGTCGTTCTTCTAATATGGTATGACATCTTGCATGATAGGAAACGCCTATTTTGAAGCAGATCCGTTTCCGATTACCCTATATTCCTTGGATTATGGGATAATATTCGCTGTTAACACCAAAAGAAAGATGGTCAACTATGTCTGATCCGAATGCCATACGCACAACCCATCTCACGCGTGACGCCGCATGGGAGCTCTTGACGCGTTACAACAAGGACGCGTTCCATCTCCATCATGCCGAGACGGTTGAGAAGACGATGCGCTATTTTGCGCGTGAGCTCGGATACGCCGAAGATGAAGACTACTGGGGCATCGTGGGGATGTTGCACGACATCGACTTCGAGCAATGGCCGCAGGAGCACTGCATCAAGAGCCAGACGCTGCTGAAAGAGCTGGGCGTCGAGGATTCAATCAACCGGGCCGTTGCCTCGCACGGCTACGCCATCTGCACCGACATCGCTCCCGAACACGAGATGGAGAAGATCCTTTATGCCGTGGACGAATTGACGGGGCTTCTCGGCGCCGTCGTGCTGATGTATCCCTCGAAAAGCGCGAAGGACCTGAACCTGAAGAGCATGAAGAAGAAGTTCAAGGACAAGAAATTCGCCGCCGGCTGCTCGCGCGACGTGATACGGCGCGGGGCGGACCAGCTCGGCTGGACGCTGGACGACCTCATCACGCGCACCATCGCCGCCGTCCAGTCGTTTGAAGTGTGATTAAGACTGTTCCGGCTCGTTAAACCGGCGGCGCGTCTGCCGCGTTTAACAGGGCATGAACTGGAAATAGATGATAACTCAAAGCGCGGCTTTGAGCGTCTCGACCCACGCGGCGATCTTGCCGTCCGTCTGTTCGGCCTCGTTTGTTTCGTCAAGCTTCAGCACTTCGCCCACGAGCGTTGCGCCGGCGTCTTTTGCCGCGGTGGCGAGCGTCTCGGCCGCCACGCAGAAGGAATCTGCGAAGCCGACGGAATCGCCCAGACCGAAGGTCGCCACCTTCTTCCCGGCGAAGTTGGCCTTGACGCCGTCGAGCTGGGCGGCCCAGTCGTCCTGCAGGTCGCCGATGCCCCACGTTGAGGAGCCGAGCACGAGCAGTTCGGCGTCGAACGCCGCCGCGTCGCACGAATTGATGTTGATGGGGGAGACGCCGAACTCCGCGGCAGCCAGGCTAACTTTATTTTTGTTGCGTTAAAACTTCCGAAATCAGTACATCCTGAGGGCCAGGGAAATGATATAATATCAAATGAGTGTGTGGCCGCGCATCAACTTGAAAACACAACGGAGGTCAAACAATGCCCGCAAAGAAGACTGTCAAGAAAATCAAGAACGTGCTGATCATCTCGGCGTCGTTCCGTCCGAACTCCAACTCCCACGCGCTCTGCCAGGAAGTCGCGAAGGGCGTGAAGGCCGCGGGCAACAAGGCCGAGGTCATCCGGCTCAAGGACAGGAAGATCGGATTCTGCACTGGCTGCTATGCCTGCCAGAAGCTCGGAAAGTGCGTGATCAAGGACGACGCGAACGCAATCGTCGAGAAGATATGCAGGGCGGACGCCGTCGTCTTCGGCACGCCCGTCTACTACTTCTCGATCGCCGGACAGCTCAAGGCGCTCTTCGACCGCTGCGTCGCCAAGTGGCCCGAGCCGAACGGCAAGCCGTACTATCTCGTCGCGACGATGGCGGAGAACATGGACTGGGATCTCGTGAAGGCGCCGCTCCAGGGTTTCGTCGACTGCTTCGAGGGCGCGAAGATCAAGGGCTTCCTCAAGGCCGGAGGCGTCTACGAACCCGGAGCCGTGAAGAAGACGAAGTTCATGAAGGCCGCCTTCGACCTCGGCAGGAGGATTTAAGGGTAGGGCGTGACGGCGAATGAAAGAGGTTTGAGCGTTGAAGCGCGGGCTTGTACTTGAAGGCGGGGCGATGCGCGGGCTGTTCACGGCCGGCGTCCTTGACGTACTCATGGAGCGCGGCGTGAAGTTCGACGGGCTTGTCGGCGTTTCCGCCGGGGCGTGCTTCGGATGCAACTACAAGTCGGGGCAGGTCGGACGCGTCATCCGCTACAACAAACGCTTCGCCCGCGATCCGCGCTACTGCTCGTGGAAGTCGCTTTTCACGACGGGCGACCTCTTCGGCGCGGAGTTCTGCTATCGGACGCTTCCGCTGGAACTGGACGTGTTCGACGCCGCGGCATACGAGGCGAATCCGATGGAGTTCCACATTGTCGCCACGGACTGCGCAACCGGGAAGGCCGTGTACAGGCGACTGGACAAGGCCGATGAGCGCGCGTTCGACTGGATACGCGCCTCCGCATCGATGCCGGTGGTGTCGCGTCCGGTTGAGATCGACGGCAGCCTCTATCTCGACGGCGGGCTCTCGGACGGCATCCCGCTGCGCTACTTCGAGTCGATCGGCTACGAGCGGAACGTGGTGGTCACGACGCGTCCGCACGGATACCGCAAGTTCCCGACGAACAAAATCCGCCTGATGAAGCCGCTGCTTCGCCGCCATCCTGCCGTCTACAGGGCGCTTATGACGCGCCACGTCTGGTACAACGAGGCGCTCGAGTACATCGACGCGCGCGTTGCCGCGGGCGCGGCCATTCTCATCGCGCCGAAGGAGCCGCTCGAGATCTCCCGCGTCTGCCACGACCCTGACGTCATGCAGCGTGTCTACGACATCGGCCGCAAAGCCGCCGAATCCGCCGAGTTGGAGTTTGGATAGGCGCCAGGCAAGTCCCCGTTTGCGACGAGACGCCATGTCGGGTCGCTTGCAACGGCAACAAAAAAAATTCCCGTTCGATTAACTTTTTCGCTTTTCGGACCTGAAATTTGCTATAATATTGCGCAGAGGGGTGAATCAATGCAGAACTACTACTACTTCTATACGTCATTCACCAGTCTAGCGCTTGTCGTCCATGTCATCGTAAACTGGCATCAGCTTGCGAACTGGCGCAATCTCAAGGTGCGCTCAGGCGCGCTTGAGTACCGCATTTTCCTGCTGTGCCTTCTCGCATCGTTCGTGGTTGATGTGCTGTGGGGCATATTCGCCGAGTTCAAGCTGTCCAGTCTCCTCTATGCCGACACGGTGTTCTATTTCATTATGGTGGCGGTGTCTCTTTTTGCATGGACCCGTTTCGTCATCGTCTATCTCGACATGTCCAGATGGGTTCGGGGATCGCTCATCTTCATGGGGCGTTCCGTTCTGGCGTTCTTCATTATTGTGCTGCTCGTGAACGGATTCAACGAGTGCCTGTTCGGAGTGGACTCGAACGGCGAGTACTACACGGGACCGCTTCGCGATCTTGCGCACGCAATCCTCATTGGATTCAGCGCAATAGGATCGGGGCTCGGACTGTTCGAGTTCATCCGTTCGGAAGGTGACAACCGCCGACACAACAAGATGGTGTTCATTTTCGGAATTACGATGCTGGCGGCGATCACGCTTCAGTATTCCAACGCGTTTCTTCCGTACTTCTCGCTCGGCTGCCTCCTGGGCTGCTGCCTGCTGCATGTATTCCTCGTCGAAGAGGTGCGCGACGAGATGCACCAGAAGGAGATGCTGGCGCGCGAATACGAGTCGCAGCTCGATTCGGAACGCAAGGCCGCGCAGGCGAAGAGCCTTTTCTTCTCCACGGTGTCGCACGACATCCGCACGCCGCTCAACGCCATCATCGGATTTTCGGATCTGCTCGACAAGGGTGTTGCGGATGAAGAGGAGCGCATGAACTATATCTCGTCGATCCGGTCCAGCGGCAAGGTTCTCGCGCGGCTCGTGAACGACATGCTCGACCTCTCCAAGATGGAGTGCGGAAAACTTGAGATCATAAACGAGCCCACTGACGTGCCGAAGCTCGTGAGCGAGGTAGTCGCCGCGTGCGAGGTCGCGCGTGCGCGCAAGTCGCTCAACCTGCGGACCGAGATCGGCGACATGCCGGTGCTCGAAGTTGACCCGCAGCGCATAAGGCAGATTATCTTCAACCTTCTGTCGAACGCTTACAAGTACACGGACAAAGGCACGGTGACGGTGCGGGCCAGTTGGAAGGACGACGGCACGCTGACGCTCTCCGTAGAGGACACCGGAAGGGGAATAAACAAGGAGAACATCAACCGCATACTCCAACCGTTCGTCCAGGTCGTCGACAAGAACCATCGCGACGGGACGGGCTTGGGGCTCCCGATTTGCCATAGGCTCGCTTCCCTCATGGGCGGAGACCTTTCCGTGGAGTCCGAGGTGGGCGTCGGCTCGACATTCACCGTGACGCTCCGCAACGTCCGCACTTCGCAGGAGGTCGCACCCTCGCTTGACATGCCGTCGCGTGTAGAGCGCCCAGCGCACGCTCCTGCGCGAGTCCTCGTCGTCGACGATTCCTCGGTCAACCGCACGGTCCTGAAGGCGCTCCTCGTGAAATGCGGGGTGTCCGACATCGTGATGGCTGCGAACGGACGCGAGGCAATGGAGTGTCTTGACGGCGACGAGAAGATTGATCTTGTGTTCTCCGACCTCTGGATGCCGGAGATGGACGGCTACGGACTCATCCGCAGCATCCGCAAGACACCGAAGTTTTCGAAGCTTTCCGTCTATCTCGTCACGGCGGACGTTGAGGCGCGCGGCAAGGCGGAATCCTGCGGCTTCACCGGCATCCTCCTCAAACCCATCACGCTCGACAAGCTCCGCTCGCTTTTCGCGTAACCGTCGAGCCCCTGATACTAGATTTGTTCGCACGCATTTGATATAATGTCACCAAAACTTAGGGGGTTGGTCAAAATGGGAGGTTCTTTATGAACAGTCTGTTTGTTGATGGTATTGTATTTCTGTCCAGTCATTTCCGCAAGGAGTGGCAGCGCCTTTGCAGTTGCCGCAAATGGCTCGTTCTGGCCATTGCCGCAGCTGCGCTTTCGTCTGCGTCTTACGGCGGAGTGCGCACGGTTTCCGCGGCGATAGACAACCTGACCGACGGCTTCACGATCACCCTCGGCGAGGCGAGCGGAACGACGAACACCGTCTTCGCGGCCTACGGCGCGACCGACGCCGGCACGGACCCTGCGGACTGGAAACACGTCGCGCGCGTCGGTGTTGTTGCGGCCGAAGATTCGACAATATCCTTCGCCCCGCCGAAGGAGTGGGAATCGTCCGCGCACGCAATCCGCTTCTTCGCCGTCGACGGCACGTTCTCTGGCGACCTTCCCGTCGAATATGTCTCGGGCGAAGATGCGAATGTTTCCTTTCCGCTCAATTACGTGCCGACTGCCGATACGCGCACGCAGATCAAGTTTATGTACACGCACAACAACGGCTCAACGTTCTTCGGAACGCCGTATGGAACTGCCGAGGAGTCAGACTACCGCTTCTTCCAAGGCGGTGACAACGCGGCCGCGTATTTCGACATGGGGCTCAGCGGACAGCGAATTTCCCAGGGTAGTGTCCTCGCCGATTCAACGGCTATCCGCCATTTCGAACTCGGCAACCACTACATCAAGGATCTCGACACAGATACCATCATTGTCAGTGCCGAGTCGGCGGAGGATCTCACAGGCTATGCTTCCGCGCTTCAGCTCTTCGCGGGCGGCGACTATGGCCGCGTCTATTCGCTGAAGATCTACGAGGGCGAGACGCTGGCTCTCAACCTTGAACCTTACCTCAAGTCCGACGGTACGCCGGCTTTCCGCGATTCGCTGACAGGCGACTTCTACACGGCGTCCGGCACGGGTGTCGTCGGCATGGGGGTGCCTATGGCGCTCGCCGAGGGTGATGTTCAGGTGTCTGCCGTTGTCGCGGACGCGGTTTCCTCCGCGCCTGTCTATACCGACTTCGAGAAGCGGCTGCGCGTGACTCCAACCGGGAGCGCCGTCGTTGCGACGGGCGTCGAGTATTCCAACGTACCCGTACTTCTTCGTCTCTCGACATCCATCACCGGCTTCAGCTATTCCGACTTCGCTCGCGGCGGGAAGGACATGCTGGTTCTCGACGAGGCGTCCAATGTGCTGCCGTTCGAAATCGAGACGTGGAATCCTTCCGGCGAGTCGCTTGTCTGGGTAAAGGTTCCGACTTATTCCGAGAACACGCGTATCGACGTCTACTACGGCGACACGCAGGGACGGCGCAACGTCGCGAACGATCCGAAACAAGTCTGGAGCGCCTACGCGGGTGTCTGGCACTTGGACGAACTTGGCACGGAGATTACGCTCGCCGATTCGTCGCCGAACGGCTACGACGGCAGAACGTATCTCGTTTCCGAAGGTCTTTCAGGCGGCGTTCTCGGCAACTACACGCGCTGCATCGACAAGCGCGACCAGTCCGGATATGCCGGGCTCTACTTCGAAGAGACGAAGAACATCGCGCACGGCGGCAAGCTGACGCTTTCCGCGTGGGTGAAACGCTATCAGCTCAACTCCTGCTGGGACCATCTCTTCTATTCGAAGACGGGTTCAAGCCAGTGGGGCGGATTCGCGAGCGAACTGTATGGCTCGAGCGGAGCATGGGGCGAGATTACGCTGATTGGCGGCGGCTCCAACGTACAGAGTGTTCGGTCGAATCACGGTTTTGCGGAAGCTGACACGTGGTATCACATCGTGGTGACCTACGACGGCTATGAGGCCTTTTACTACAACAATGGCGTCAAGCTGGGCGGGGGCAATATGCTCGAACAGCCGATGTGGAGCAACGGTCAGCGCTTCTCGCTCGGCATCGACAACGACCTCAACGGCTCGCCGTGGGACGGCGCGTTCGACGAGTTCCGCGTCAGCGTCGGCGCGATGAGCCCCGAGCGCGTCGCGCTCGAATATGCGCTGATGCAGTCGGGCGCGATGGAAATGGCGGCGATGGACAACACGGGCGTGCGTCTTCAGTTCGGCGACGTCTCGCTGACGTCGAACGGAGACGGCACGTTCTCCGCATCCGCCGAGATAACGGCAGGATCGGCGTCGTCCGTGAAGGTCGTTCTCACCGACGGAACAGAGGTAGAACTTGCGCCGTCCGGCGCGACCGCGCCGTGGAGCGTCAGTGCGCAGACCGTCTCCGGCGTGACGGCGAACACGTCGTTTATGGCTCGGTTGCACGCAGCCGACGTTTCGGGCGACGACGTCTGGGTGCCTGTCGAAGGATCCTTCTACAGCGGGACGATTTCGGTTGCCGCTGCCGCAGACGCGCTCGAAGAGAACTTCACTCCCGGGGAGTTCGTGTTCTCTCGTGCGGATGGAGCGGCAGCGACGGAGTTTCCTCTTGTCGTCAACTACATCGTATCGGGAAGCGCGGCGGCCGGCGTCGACTACGAGACGCTTTCTGGGACGGTGACGATCCCCGCAGGCGAATCCTCGGCGACAGTTGCCGTCATGCCGAAGACGAGCCCCTACACCGACGGCGATGCGGTCGTCGTTGTAGCCGTTGCCGCCGGTGAATACACGTCGGGCAGTTCGTCCGCTGCGCTGACGATTCGCAACGCGCGCAATGCGGACGTCCTTCGGTTCGCGAAGTCCGTCGACTTGACGCTCAAGCAGGACGTCGACGCATTCACCGAAGGGAAGAGTATCACCGGCTTCCCTGTCCTCGTGCGACTTTCCGAAAGCATTCCCGGTTTCTCTTATTCCGACATCAGTCGCACGGACCATGGCGACATTGCGTTCTATGATGCGGACTACAACATGCTGCCGTATGAAATCGAGACATGGTATCCAGAAGGCGAGTCGCGCATCTGGGTCAAGGTCAATGCGTTGACGCCTGATCTGACGCTCCACCTCTGCTATGGTGCGGATAGTGCCGTCGCGAACGATCCGACCGCCGTCTGGTCGGCTTACAGCGGCGTCTGGCATCTGTATGGCGCGGGAGACAAGGCGACGTATCCCGATTCGACCTCCAACCGCATTGACGGTGCGAAGACGGCGGGGCGCATTCTCGTCACCGATCCCTCCGGCTCGATCATCCGGGGCGCACGTCAATTTCTTACTGTTTCCGTCTGGGTCAAGCCGTCGGCGATCGGGAATTGGCAGTGGATCGTCGACGCCTGCCAGGCGGAAAAAGACGGCCGATGGGGCCTCCAGTTTACAAGCAGCCAGAAGGTCAGGTTCTGGAACGACGGCGGCAAGGAACCGCAGATTTCGACGCCGTCCGGTTCTGTTGCGGCCGGCGAATGGGTTCGTTTCGACTGCGTATATGACGGCGGGAACGACTACCTCTATGTTAACGGTACGTTGGCGGACACTCTGACTGGACAGAGCTGGCCAAATGGGAATAACAAGGTCGGTGACAGTTTTGCGATCGGCGGGCTTGCGGACACTTCGAAGGACGACAATTTGTCGACGGCCGAATTCGGCGAGACGCGTTTTGTCGCCGCCGCGCTGCCTGCCGAATGGTTCAAGGCGACGTATGCGTTTGAGTCGCGCAGCGGAAGTTGTTTTGACTTCGGTGAAGTAGTAACACATGCGCCGATGACTGCCCCGGCTGTCGGATCGGCTTCGCTCGCTACTGTCGACGGCAAGCAGATGGTTGCCGTGCCGCTCGAAGGCGGAGAAGGGCAGCTTTATGTCGTCGTGCGTGATTCGCTCGGCAATGTCACGACGAACGCCGTTACGGACGGAATCGTTTCCGCCGGAACGTATTACTATCCCGTTTCGTCCTTGCCGGTGAATCTTGTTTGCGAGATTGGCACGTACGCAGTCGGCGTGGAGAACAAGACTGACTCGCGCAAATACAGTGTCTCGGCACGCAACGGGAAGTCGGCAAAGATTTCGTTGCGCGCGACTGGCTACACGGGCGAAAACCCCGTCGCGAATTTCCCGGCGCTCGTCAGGCTCTCGGAGGGTGTTGGAGGATTCAGCTACCTGCGCCTCAGCGATGAAGGTGCGACGGCCGGGGATATCCATTTCCAGGATGCGAACGGTAATGAGCTGCCGTTTGATGTCGATACGTGGAATCCTGACGGCGAGTCGCTTTTCTGGGTGAAGATGCCGACGCTGTCGAAGGGCGCAAAGATATATCTCGTCTATGGAATTGACTATACGCCCGGGACGGATGCCAACGAACTGCGCGCCTCGGTCTGGGCTGGCCAGACCGGCGTGTGGCACATGCTGTACAATTCGGCAGAAAACGCCCGATGTGGAAATTCGGCCGCTCTCAGCATTGAGACTCTTCGCACATGGAACAGCGGTACGATCCAAATTGCCGACGGCATCGTCGGCGAGTCGCGCCGCATCTCGACGGGTGGGCAGGGCGGCACCGGTGATAACGCCATCGTCGCTTCCAACAACGACCTCCTCGATCTTGGCGACAACTTCACGGTTTCGGCTTGGATCAAGTATCCGAAAGATCAGGCGCCCGGCTGGGATCGCATCATATCCCGCAAGAACGCCTACAATTCGAACGACGGCTGGGAAATCACGACGGCAAGCGGCAACCCGTCCAACATTGACGTGCGTGGCGGCAGCCAGACTTCTGGTGGAGCAGGATTCTTCTCCTCGCCGGTGAACGACGGCAACTGGCATTATGTGACGGCTGTCTACGACGATGAGAGTGTGTCGCTCTACGAGAACGGTGTCTATCGTCTGTCGGTTGAAATCGGCAAGGCGTCAAACAACGACTACGCTCTCTCGTTCGGAAACAATGCGTCTCAGAACGAAGTCCCGTTCAAGGGCTGGCTCGACGAAATCCGCCTCGGAGCGGGGTCCCTCTCGGCTGACCGCATCAAGGCCGACTACGAGACGGTGGCGAGCGAGAACTTCTTCTCTGCGACGGAGGGGTCGTCCGGATTCTTCATTGTCGTGCGCTAAGTCCACGATTTCGGCTGGACACTCCTCCCCGCATCACTGCAGACGCGCTGGGGAGTGTTTATGACGCAGCGTGACGCTGCGTCTCCTTGAAACTCTTTCCGCATTTGTGCAGTCCGACGATTCGCGCACGGCGGAAAATGGTATAATATTCTTCAATAAAGAGGTAAAGAAATGAAAAGCGTGAAGGTATTCAAAGATCCTGCAAAGCTACAGAAATGGTGCCGCGAGCGCAAGCTCGCGGGAGCGAAGATCGCGCTCGTCCCGACGATGGGCGCGCTGCACGACGGACACATGTCGCTCATACGCGCGGCGAAGAAGCGCGGCGCGGACGAGATCGTCGTAAGCGTCTTCGTGAACCCGGTGCAGTTCGGTCCGAACGAAGACTACGAGAAGTATCCGCGCGACGAGAAGGCTGACCTCGCGAAGTGCGCCGCTGAAGGCGCTACGGCCGTGTTCTTCCCGACGCCCGCGAACATGTACCTCGAGCGCCACTCCGTCTACGTCAACGAGGAGGACCTGTCGAAGGGGCTCTGCGGCGCGCGCCGCCCGGGGCATTTCCGCGGAGTCTGCACCGTCGTCGCGAAGCTCTTCAACCTCGCCCATCCAGACTTCGCCGTCTTCGGGCAGAAGGACTACCAGCAGGCGCAGGTGATCAGGCGAATGGTCCGCGACCTCAACTTCGACCTCAAGATCGTCGTCGCGCCGATAGTGCGCGAGGCGGACGGACTCGCCCGCTCGTCGCGCAATTCGTATCTCTCCCCAGAGGAGCACGAGAAGGCGCTCGCGATCTCCCGCGGACTCAGGGCGCTCAAGCCCGGCGCGCGGCTGTCGTCGCTTGCACGCTCTCTCGAAAAGGCCGGACTCAAGGTCGACTACGTCGAGTGCGTCGATGCAGAGACGCTTGAGCCTCGCAGGAAGATCGAGAAGGGTGTCTGCGTGCTGGTCGCGGTCTACTGCGGCAAAACGCGCCTAATCGACAACCGCGTGTTCTGATCTGTCCGGGAGTGGCAGCCCCAAGGAGAGTCGAACTCCTCTACCAAGCATGAAAAGCTCGTGTCCTAGCCGATAGACGATGGGGCCAAAAACTGGAATAGTATACCATAATTCTCCGCCGAGAATCAAGGGGGTATTTTGACTGAACGAGAAGCATACGTCGCCTTCAATCTGACCGACAAAATCGGCTCCGTAAAGGTCGCCGAACTCGCTCTTGCCGCGGGTTCCGTCGCCGCTGCATGGGAGGCGTGGCCCAACAAGGTGGCGCGTGCCGGAGGGGATGTGGATGTCCGCGCGGAGTTCGCCCTCGCGAAGAAGTACGGCGTCGAGATCGTGACTCCGGCGGACGCGGCGTATCCGCCGCGGCTCCTCGAGCAGCCTTCGCATCCGCTGGCCCTCTACGTGAAGGGCGACGCGTCGCTCCTCTCCTCGCCGTGCGTGGCGATGGTCGGGACGAGAAGGTCGACGCCTTACGGACTCGAGCAGGCGTTCCGCATCTCGCGCGACCTGGCCGCGCGCGGATGGACGGTGCTTTCGGGGCTTGCCCTCGGCATCGACGCGCAGTCCCACCGCGGCGCACTTGACGCGGGCGGGAAGACTGTCGGCGTAATTGGCTCTGGGCTGGACCGCTTCTATCCAGAGGAGAACCGCGAACTCGCGCGCGAGATCGTCGCGAAGGGCGGCGCTGTCGCGAGCGAGTTCCCGTTTGGGCGTCCGCCGGACCAGCAGACCTTCCCTCAGCGCAACCACGTCGTTGCGGCGCTTGCGCGCGGCGTCGTCGCGGTGGAGGCTCCGCACAAGAGCGGCACGCTCATCACGACTTCGCTAGCGCTTGACATGGGACGAGTCGTCATGGCCGTTCCCGGACGCGTCGACGCGCGCGCAAGCGGAGGCTGCAACGCGCTCATCCGCGACGGCGCGCGGCTCGTGAGAAACGCCGCGGACGTAGAGGAGGAGCTTTCGGAGCTGATACCGAAAACTGAAACCAAACCGGCTCCGCGGCACATCCGCCGCGCCGCTCCCCCGCCATCGCCCCAGCCGCCCCCTGCTTCGCCGAGCGCCCCGCCAGCCGCCGACGCTAGGGGGCGATCACCGAGCGCCCCGTTCTCAATAGAGGAGGCGATGGTGATGCGCGAGGTGAACGCCGAAGGCGTCTCGATGGACATGCTCATTAGGCGCACAGGACTTCCCGCCGAGAAGGTGAACGCGCTCTGCATGGCGCTCAGGCTCAAGGGTCGCGTAAGGTTTTTCCCCGGCAACCGCGTGGCGCTGCCGAAGGAAGCATAAGGAGGTGAAAGGCATGAAGCTTGAGATTCTCCTATCCGCGGCACTTTCGCTGACGACCCCGCTCTTGGCCGATGCGCAGCGCCAGAGCGCGTCCGGCGTCGGCACATGGTGGCACTGGATGAACGGACACATCACGCGCGAGGGCATAACTAAGGACCTCGAGGCGATGAAGCGCGCGGGGATCGACAACGCGACGATATTCAACGCATACCGTCCGTTCGGCAGCCAGTTCAACATGAAGCAGGTCGCGCCGGAGAATGTCCGCGAGATAGACGAGGACTCGATGCCGTCCGTGAAGTTCGCCTCCAAGGAGTGGTTCGACCTCTTCCGCTTCGCGCTGGACGAGGCGGAGCGGCTCGGCATCACGATAGGCGCGGCGAACTGCGACGGATGGAGCGAGTCGGGCGGACCATGGATTACGCCCGAGCTTTCGATGAAGGAGCTCGTGTGGGAGGAGATTGGCGGCGATGTGAAGCCGGAGATACGCTGCGACTTCTACCGGGAGATCGCCGTTGTAGAGGCAAACGGGAAGAAGTTCCGGTTCGGCTACACGACGAACGGAAAGAAGAACCACCCTGCGTCTCCGGAGGGGAACGGACTTGAATGCGACAAGATGGACGCGGCGGCTCTCGAATGGCACTTCAAGCACTATCCGAAGTGGCTGCTCGACGCCGCAGGGCGCCACGCGGGAAAGACGTTCCGCTATTTTCTTGTCGACTCCTGGGAGTGCGGCTTCCAGACATGGACGGAGAAGTTTCCCGAGGAGTTCAGGAAGCGCCGCGGGTACGATCCGATACCGTGGCTCCCCGCGCTCGCGGGGGAGACCGTCGGCTCGCAGGAGGACAGCGAGGCGTTCAGGCATGACTTCCGCCTGACGTGCTCGGACCTCATCATCGACAACTACTTCAGGCGCCTCGCAGAGCTGTGCCACGAAAACGGAATGGAGCTTTGGTCCGAGGGAATCTACGGATGGGACAACCTGCCCGCGGTCGACGTGCTGAAGACATACAAGTACTGTGACGTTCCGATGACCGAGTTCTGGGCAAAGGTCGCCGCGCATACGTATCCGTTCAAGATGAGCTACGTCGAGCCCATCAAGCACTTCTCCCCGCAGCACGCCGCGGTGCTGTACGGGAAGCCGGTCGTGGCAGGCGAGTCGTATACCGGCTACGGACTCTACTCCGACGCTCCGTTCGATCTCAAGCCCTACGGAGACCGCGCCTTCGCGCACGGAATCTCGCGGATGGTACTTCATTCTTACGTACACCAGCCGACGGATGCCGCGCCTGGACTTACGCTCGGCATCTACGGACAGGCGTTCAACCGCCTCAATCCGTGGTACAATTTCTCCGACTCCTTCTGGCAGTACCACGAGCGCATCCAGGAGGCGCTTCAGGGAGGAGTCAAGTGCGCGGACCTGCTCGTCTACATCGGAGACAAACTTCCCGCGTTCGAGATGAAGGACGACGAGATCGCGCGGCTCATTCCGCACGGGCGCACCTTCCAGTACATCAACAAGGATGTTCTGCTTTCCGGTCGCATCGCAGTCGACAGGTATGGTCGCATAGCTCTCGACGACGACAAGAAATACATGGGAATTGTAGTCCGCCATGACGCCCTTGATCTCGACACCATCGAGAAGCTGGACGAACTTGCGAAGTACGGGGTCGAGGTTTCGGGCGTGAAGCCGGTTCGCACTCTGCGCCTTAAAAACCGTGTTGAGGAGACCGCGAAGCTGAAGGGGATTTCGGACCGCATATGGGGCACCGGTGCATTCATGCCTTTGATGCGTGACTGGCACGATTTCGACTTCCTGTCGGACGGCGACATTGAGACGGTGTTCTCGCGCCATGTCAGGAAGGGGGAGAAGGACATCTACTTCATTGCGAGCGCATTCGATTTCGCGGAGCGCACGCTGAAGGTTTCGTTCAGGAATCGCGTTTCTGGGGCGGACAAGGCGGTGGTGCTGGATCCTGTCGACGGCAGGCGCTATTCCATCCGCGGTTCCGAAACCACCATGCCGTTCGGAAACATGTTCTCCTTCCGTCTGCGTCCGCGCCAGTCGCTGCTCGTGATCTTCGGTGAAGACACGGAGGGACTGCCGTCGTACGAGGACGAGGTGATGAACCCTAAAATCGTTGCGAGGCGCGAGTACGAAGGCGCGGAGGGAACAATCACCTTCGAGAGCGATCCCGACATTGCGCCGATGCCCATCGGGAAGTTCCGCTCGCTCACGGAGGAGAATAACCCCGACGTCAAATACTACTGCGGGGTGCTGCGCTACGACTTCACGCTCGACGCGCCGACGGAAGGGGCGAGACTTCTTCTTTCGGTTCCTGCGTTCGGCGCTACCGCGGAGGTGAATGTGAACGGGAAGAATGCCGGGACGATGTGGGATCCGTACGCTCTGCTCGACATCACCGAGGCGGCGACGGAAGGGGGGCGCCGCGTGGGCAAGCTCCGTTTCTCCGTGCGCGTGGCGAATCCGTGGCGGAACAGGCTCATCGGCGACCTTTTCCAGGACCGCGGCGCAAAGGCCGCGTTCACGACCTCGCCAGGAATCGACAAGTACGACATGAAGCCGCACATCTCGAAGAAGGCGGAACTGATCCCGACGGGCATATCGCGTCCGATCTCGCTTACGGCCGTCGGTCAAAATCTTCAGGCGCTGATAGACGCGGCGGCTCCGGGCAGCACAATCGAGGTTCCGCCCGGCACGTACAGGCAGAAGGTGGTGATTCCGCGCGAGAAGAAGGGGCTCAGGCTCCTGGGCGGAGGAAGGGCCGTCGTTACATGGGACGACTATGCCGGGAAGAAGGGCGCGGACGGAACGGATCTCGGAACGTTCAGGAGCTATACGCTGAAGGTCGAGGCTGACGACGTGGAGCTTGACGGCTTGACGATCGTCAACACGGCGTCCGACGAGAACGTGGCGTCAGGCGGACGCGGCGTCGGGCAGGCTGTTGCGCTGCACGTCGACGGAGACAGGATCGCAGTAAGGAACTGCACGATCCGCAGTTACCAGGACACTCTCTACACGACGCAGAGTGTGACGAAGTGGGATGCGAAGCCGACCTACGCGCGCAGCTGCCGTCAGTACTTCGAGAACTGCCGCATCGAAGGGAGCGTCGACTTCGTGTTCGGACAGTCCACCGCGCTCTTCGAGAACTGCGATCTCGTGCTGCGCATCTCCGGAGTAGTGACCGCCGCGGCGACTCCGGAGGGGCAGCCGTTCGGATATGTCTTCCACAAATGCCGCGTGTCGGCTCCGAACGACCAGAAGAGCATTCTTGGCCGTCCGTGGCGCGAGCATGCGCAGACGGTCTTCCTCGAGTGCGAGATAGGCGACTGCATAAAGCCGGTCGGTTGGACGACGTGGCGTCCGGACGACGGACGCGACAAGACGGCGTACTATGCGGAATTCGACTGCACGGGGGCGGGCGCGGACCGCGCAGGGCGCCCGGCGTGGACCCACGGCTCCTCGGCGGATCGTGACGCCTATTTTACCTCGCGCGGCTGCGAGAACGTTCCGTTCGGCATTCTGATGGGATCCGACGGATGGTCTCCCGCTGGAATTTTCCACGCACATTGATTTTTATGGTATAATACTCACCGAAAATCAATTTAGGAGTGCGAACAAAATGGTTGAGATGAGCAGAAACCCGAGAATATTGATCGTAACGCCGGAGATCACGTATCTGCCGGACGGCATGGGCAACCTCGCAGGCAAGATGTCCGCGAAGGCCGGCGGCATGGCCGACGTCTCCGCGTCGCTCGTGCAGGCGCTCCACAGCCTCGGCGCCGACGTGCATGTGGCGCTGCCGCACTACAGGCGCATGTTCCACGTCGAGACGGCGCAGCTCGTCGCCGACGAGCTCAGGAAGTACAAGAGCCATCTCCCCGACGAGCGCATCCATCTCGCCGAGGATCGCTGCTTCTACTACCGCGACACCGTGTACTCGCGCGGCGACGGCAACGTCAAGCTTGCGCTTGCGTTCCAGCGCGAGGTGATCAACAACATCATTCCGCGCGTGCAGCCCGACCTCATCCACTGCAACGACTGGATGACCGGCCTCATCCCGGCGGCTGCGAGGCGCGAGGGGATTCCGTGCCTTTTCACGGTGCACAACATCCACACGCAGAAGCTGACGCTTGCGCAGGTGGAGGACGCGGGAATAGACGGTGCCGAGTTCTGGATGAACCTCTACTACAGCTATCCGCCCTACAACTACGAGGAGAGCCGCAACAACAACCTCGTCGACCTGCAGGCGTCCGGGTGCTTTGCCGCGCACTTCATCAACACCGTCTCGCCTACGTTTCTCACCGAGATCGTGAACGGCTGGCACTCGTTCATCCCCGACTCGATCCGCAACGAGATCAGGAACAAGTTCAACGCGGGATGCGCGGCGGGCATTCTCAACGCGCCCGACCCGGCGGACAATCCGCTCACCGACGACAAGATTCCGTTCAAGTACGGACCCGAAAACCATGTCGAGATGAAGCGCCAGAACAAGCTCGCGCTGCAGCACGCGCTTGGCCTTGAGGAAGATCCGGACAAGGCGCTGTTCTTCTGGCCGAGCCGCCTCGACCCCGTGCAGAAGGGTCCGCAGCTCCTTACCGACATCACGTTCCGGTTCCTCGACAAGCATCCGGACGCGCAGCTCGCTATCATCGCGAACGGACCTTACCAGCAGCCGTTCTGGGACATCCAGACGTTCCACGGCATTCCCGAGCGCCTGGCAGTGCACAACTTCGATGGACGCCTCTCCCAGCTCGGTTTCGCCGGCAGCGACTTCACGCTCATGCCGTCGCTCTTCGAGCCGTGCGGACTTCCGCAGATGCAGGCTCCCATATACGGTTCGCTCGCCGTTGCTCACAACACGGGCGGACTCCACGACACGGTCGAGATGCTCGACGTCGGCGCATCCAAGGGCAACGGCTTCATCTTCGACACATACGACTCCAACGGGCTTTTCTGGGCGATGGACAAGGCTATGGACTTCTTCCACGAGCCTCAGGACGTCCGCGCAAGGGAGATCTCGCGCATCATGTCCGAATCGCTACGCCGCTTCAACCACGAGGCGTGCGCCCGCGAGTACATCAAGCTCTACGAGAAGATGCTGGATAGGCCGCTTGTGAAGAAGGAACACATTTAACTGAAATAACAAAGAAAGGCAAAAGGGGAGAGTCTAAATGACAGGGGAGAGTTCCGGAAGCGGGCGCGACGGCGCGCTCGCAAGGGCTAGAATACGCCAGGTGTCGGCGATGCTGTTCGTCTACGCCATCTTCTATGTTTGCCGACTTGCGTTTTCGGCATCCAAGAAGGGCATGATCGAGCAGGGCGCGTACACGCCGGCGGAGATAGGCTATGTCGGGTCCGCGATGCTGTTCGCGTATGCGATCGGCAAGATCGTCAACGGTTTCATCGCCGACCACGTGAACGTCAAGAAGTACATAATGCTGGGGCTGTTCGTCTCGGCTCTCGCAAATCTGGTCGTAGGCTTCCATGTGCCGGCGCTGATGCTCGCCGTCGTCTGGTTCGTAAACGGCTTCGCCCAGGCGTCCGGTTCGCCGTGCTGCGTCGTTGCGCTGTCGCGTTGGTGGCCGAAGGAGAAGCGGGGAACGTACTACGGAATCTGGAGCTGCTCTAACAACCTCGGCGAGGTATTCGCGTATGTCCTCTCCGCCGGAATCGTCGTCTGGGTCGGCAAGGCGTTCGGACCGGACTGGGCGTGGAAGAGCTGCTTCTGGGGCGCGGCGGCCTTCGGGCTCGTCGGCATTGCGGCGGCGTTCCTGTTCTTCGGCAACTCTCCGGAGGACGAGGGGCTTCCGCCTGTTCCGGTTGACGCGACCGAGGCGAAGGTCGACACGACGGGCGGGCAGAAGATTGCGCTTACCTCTCCTGTGGTGTGGATGATCGCGCTCGCTGGCGGACTCTTCGCTGCGAGCCGCTACGCCGTCATCGACTGGGGCATGTTCTTCCTTCAGGTCAAGAAGGGATATTCCGAGGCTGGCGCGGCGACGGTCATATCCGTCAACTCCGTCGTAGGCGCGGTGTCGTCCGCGCTCTCCGGCGTGATATCCGACCGCTTCTTCAAGTCGAGCCGGCAGGAGCTCGCGCTTTCGGCGGGACTCATGAACGTCGTCGCGCTTGCGTTGTTCATGCTCGTCCCGGGAAGGCACGTCTGGGTCGATGTCACTGCGATGGTGCTCTTCGGTTTTGCGGTGGGCATCCTCCTCACGTTCCTCGGCGGACTTATGGCGGTCGACCGCGTGCCGAAGTGCGCGGCGGGTGCCGCGCTGGGGATTGCGGGCATGGGCAACTACATCGGAGCCGGACTTCAGTCCATCGTCTCCGGACATCTCGTGAACCGCGCCGCGGACGGCACGGCGACCCTTGCAGGCCACACGTTCTCCAACGGCTGGACGCTTGACTGGCTTGCCGTCTTCTGGATCGGCATGGCCGCGATGTCGGTCGTCTGCATACTCCTTTCCTGGCAGCGCCGAAGATAGGGCGCGTTTAGCAATCGGGGTACACGATTTCGTCATTTGTGGTATAATATACCCATGAACGAGAATAAATCAGACAGGATGTCCAGTTTTCGGTGGGTAATTTGTTCGCTGCTGTTCTTCGCGACGACGGTGAACTATCTCGACAGGCAGGTGCTGTCCCTGACTTACAAGGACTTCATCGCGCCGGTGTTCGGGTGGTCCGACAACGACTACGGCACGATCACTGCCGTGTTCTCGATCATCTACGCGCTGTGCAACCTCTTCGCGGGCAAGTTCATCGACAGGCTCGGCACGCGCAAGGGCTACCTCTGGGCGATATTCATCTGGTCTCTCGGCGCGTGCCTCCACGCTGGTTGCGGGGTCGGCACGTCCTTCCTCAAGGCGGCAGGATTCCTCGGCATGATGGGCATCACGACGTCCGTCTGGCTCTTCCTCGCGTGCCGCGCGGTGCTCGCGCTCGGCGAGGCCGGGAACTTCCCTGCGGCGATCAAGGTGACGGCTGAGTACTTCCCGAAGAAGGACCGCGCCTTCGCGACCTCGATCTTCAACGCGGGCTCGTCCGTGGGAGCGCTCGCCGCGCCGCTGTCGATTCCGCTCATCGCCAAGTACTTCGGCTGGGAGATGTCCTTCATCATCATCGGCGCGCTTGGCTTCGCGTGGATGGGCTTCTGGATGTGGCTCTACAGGAAGCCCGCCGAGAGCCCGCGCGTCAACGCGGCGGAGCTCGCGTACATCAACCAGGACGGAACGGACGGGGGTTCTGGCACCCCCGAACCCCAGTCCAAGGAAGAGAAATCTATTTCCTACGTCAAGGCGTTTTCGCTTCCGCAGACCTGGGCGCTCATCTGCGGGCGCTTCCTCACCGACGGCGTGTGGTGGTTCTTCCTCTTCTGGACGCCCGGCTACCTCAGCGACCAGTTCGGCTACAAGAGCTCCGACGGAATGGGCATGGCGCTCATCTTCACGCTCTACGCGATCGTCACCTTCGTGTCGATCTACCTCTGCAAGATCCCGACGTACATGGTCGACAAGCGGGGAATGAACGCGTACGAGGGACGCATGGTCGCGATGTTCATCTTCGCGTGCTTCCCGCTCCTCGCGCTCGGCGCTCAGCCGCTCGGCGCGTACTCCGCATGGTGGCCGGCGATTCTCATCGGCCTCGCCTGCGCCGGACACCAGGCGTGGTCCGCCAACGTCTACTCCGTTGTCGGCGACATGTTCCCGAAGTCGACGATCGGCACCTTGACCGGCATCGCGCAGTTCGCGGCCGGATGCGGAAGCTTCCTCGTCAACAAGTGCGCGGGCGCGCTCTTCAGCTACGCGGCTGGCACGACGATAGTCGACGGCAAGGAGGTCGAGATGACGAAGGACCTTCTCGCCTCGGGCGCGCAGTTCGCGCGCCCGGCGATGGAGTTCCTCGGCTACACCGGAAAGCCCGCGGGCTATCTCATCGTTTTCGGATACTGCGCCGTCGCCTACCTCATCGGCTGGACGTGCATGAAGACACTCGTCCCGCACTACAAGAAGGTTGAAATCTAAGACCTTCCGCTGCGATGAAGAACACCGCACCCTCGTACATGAAGTGGCTGCCGCCCAAGACGACGGCCACTATCTCGCGCTGCGAGCTCTTCGGGCGCACGATGAAGTACGGCTTCATCTCCGGACGCCACCGCTCGCCAAAGAAGGGCAACTCCGTCGAGTTCGCGGAGCACCGGCAGTACATGCCGGGCGACGACCTCAGGACGCTCGACTGGAAGGTCCTGGGAAGGAAGGACCGTCTCTACATCCGCCAGTACGAGGAGGAGACGAACCTCCGCACGACGATCCTCCTCGACTGCTCGGGGTCGATGGCCTACGACGGCGAGGCGGCGGCGGAGCAGGACGGCAGGCGCCTCTCGAAGTTCGACTACGCGCGCTATCTCGCGGCGGGGCTCACGTACATGCTCGCGGGGCAGCAGGACGCCGTCGGACTCGTCACGTTCGACACCAAGATACGCGAGTACCTGCCCGCAAGGTCGTCCGCCTCGCAGACGCGCCGCATTCTCGAGTTCCTCGACAAGTCTAAGCCGGGAGGGGAGACGGATCCCGCGCCCGTCGTCAACGACATCGCGGAGCGCATTCCGCCGCGCGGACTCGTCGTCATCGTGTCCGACCTCTTCACGTCCGATCCCGACGAGCTCCTTAAGGCGCTCCACCACTTCACCTACCGCAAGCACGAGGTCGTCGTGCTGCACGTGATGGCCGAGGAGGAGCTCACCTTCGACTTCGACGGACACGTCCACTTCGAGAACCTCGAGGGGACGGACGAGATGATGCTCGACGCGAAGTCCATCCGCGCGGGCTACCTCGAGCAGGTGAACGCATTTCTCAAGAAGATCGGCGACGGCGTCAGGAAGATGGGCGCCGACTATGCGCCGATGAACACAAAGATCCCGTTCGACAAGGCGCTCGTCGAGTACCTGTCGCGCAGGCGAAGCGGAGGCCGCTAGACCATGCAGTTCATAAACTTCGCAATGCTCTTCGCGCTCTTCGCGGTCGCGATTCCGATCATAATCCAGATATTCACGCGCAGGAACGCGCGCAAGATCCCGTGGGGCGCGTGGCTCTTCCTCGACAAGACGATGAAGAAGCGCAAGCGCAAGGTCCTGCTCGAGGACATCCTCCTCCTCGCGTGCCGCTGCCTCGCGGTAGGCCTCCTCGCGCTTGCGTTCGCGCGTCCGTTCGTCCGCCCCGACTCGCCCGTTCCGTGGGCCGTCACGATGCCGATGCTCCTCGCGGCGATAACGGCGACGGGAATCTCCTTCGCGCTCTGGCGGTATCCGAAGCACAGGTTCTGGATGATGACCGCCGGCATAGTCCTGTTCGTCCTCTCCATCGCGACGATCGTCTTCGAGCGGCAGCTCAACCTTAAGCGGTTCGGACTCGGCGCCACCAAGGACGTCGTGCTCATAATCGACGGTTCGGCGTCCATGTCGATCGTCAACGACGGCAGGTCGAACTTCGAGCGCGCCGTCGAGGAGGCGAAGAAGTACGTCGAGCTCGCGCCGCGCAACACGTCCTTCGCCGTCATAATCGGCGGACCCGTACCGCAGGTGATGAACCCCGTGCCCGTCTCCGACAAGCGCGTCATCCTCTCCACGCTCGACCGCCTCTATCCCGCGAACGGCACGATGCAGATCGCCGGCAACCTCACCGCGGCTGCGGTGACGCTCGCCGCCGGACACAACGCCGTCAAGCAGATCGTCATCGTCGGCGACGGACAGACCGTCGGGTGGCAGCTCGAAGACAAGGAGCGCTGGAAGACCCTCAAGCGCGTGTTCTCATCCCTCAAGACGCAGCCGATAATCACCTGGCGCACGCTGCCGCTTCCGACCTCCATACGCAACCTCGCGGTCGCCTCCATACGTCCCTCGCGCGACATCGTCGGAACGGACCGCGAAGTGGGGCTCGCCGTTACTGTCGTGAATGCCGGAACCGAGGCGGTCACGCCGAAGGGCGTGTCGCTCGACGTGGAAGGGGAGACGAAGCAGGCGCGCGAAGTGCGCCAGCTCCAGCCGGGCGAAAGCCAGACCTTCACCTTCAGGCACAGGTTCCGCAGCGCCGGCGGCACCGTTGTGACGGCGCGCGTCGAGTCGGGCGACGATCTTCCGGCGGACGACGTGTGCCGCCATTCGCTTCCCGTCATGGGCAGCCTTAAGGTGCTTATCGTCGACGGCAACGCGGGCGCGCCGTTCCTGCGCCGCGCGTCCACCTACGTAGGGCTCGCGCTCAAGCCCGAGCTCGCAGAGGCAGCGGAGGCCGCGGGCGCGGAAAGGCGCGACTATCTGCTTGAGACGGTCGTGGAGGATGTCTCGGCGGCTGGAAGCCGCTCGTCGTTCGGAGGCTTCGCCGCAGTCGTTCTCGTTGGCGTGCGCAGGCTCTCGGAGGAGTCGCGCGACGCGCTCGCCAGGTTCGTCGCGCTTGGCGGCGGACTTTTCGTGATGCCGTATCCCGGCTCCGAGGCGGAGTTCTTCAACGGATGGCAGCTCGACGGCGCGAAGGTGCTGCCCGCTCCGCTGGGGAAGTGGCGCGACAGCGCCTCCCCGCTTTCGACGGAGAGCTTCGGCGGGCCGATCTACAAGTTCAGGAGCGGAACCGACCTCGGCTCCGCGGTTCCGCAGCAGATCGTCGACTTCTC
>Ga0129306_1001657_pt1 | contig 23772 bp, 16 predicted proteins | sample P827metagenome_FD_94438 | JGI IMG/M metagenome (GOLD analysis project Ga0129306, IMG submission 94438) | Capybara group fecal microbial communities from Wisconsin, USA - P827 metagenome | ecosystem: Host-associated > Mammals > Digestive system > Large intestine > Fecal | place: USA: Wisconsin... | reverse complement strand
TTTTAGCGGAGGGCGGGAGGCGCGGGGTGGTTGCGCAGCATGATGAGCGACGGTGCGGAACCTTGAGGGCGACCCGATTTCGTCGCGTGCGCTTCCCCGCCTCATGCCCTACGCTATATTCATAAGCTACGCTCGCCATTGAATCACAGCTACAACAGGGAGTTCGTTGAAGCGCGATTCACAAGGGAGCAAAGCCATGATTTTAGAGGAGGGCGTGAGGCGCGGGGTGGTTGCGCAGCATGATGAGCGACGGTGCGGAACCTTGAGGGCGACCCGATTTCGTCGCGTCGCCCTTTTTGCCGAGAGGCCCGGCGGCACTGGCAAAAAGGTAAAAGACCGCGAAATCGATGTCGCACCAAGGTTCTGCACCGGGCCTTGCGACAGCAAGGCAGCGAATCACTGGCAAGCAACCATCCCCGCGCCTCGCGCCCGTAGCGCCCCGGTTCCCCCGTTTGGGGGCATTTACACCATACCCCAAAAGTGGTATACTTGACGGTGTAAAACCGTAGCCAACAGTTACGAAAAGCTGTAAAAGTCTATTGTGTTACAAAGGAAACAGGCCATGATAAACAAAATGAAGTGCATGTTCTCGCGCCTAGCCGCGCAGTTCCTAAAGCCTACCCTCGCTCTCCTCGCCGCCTGCATTGTAGGTGGAGCTTGTGGAGACGCGATAGAATGGACTGGGGATAGCGGAAATTATTCTACGGCATCAAATTGGAGTAATGGTACGGGTGTTATTGGTATTTGGAAGGATATCATATTTTTAAATGCTGCTCAAGGTAAGAAGGTGACTTTTGATACAATTGATTCTGAATTGTGGAGTTGCTGGATACGTACTGGTAATACAACTTCTCCAGTTGTATTTGAGGCTCCCTCTGACCATCCTGAGTACGGATTATCTGGATATTGGGCTATAAGTTGTGCGGATACGCAAGATACCTCTGCCGCATTTACAATCAATTCTGGAACCTATAAGGCAAACGTTGCAAGTGATGGTGTGACTGGCAATACTGATGGCCATTCTTATTGGGCTTGGGGGAAGAATACTCACCTTGTTGCCAATATTAACGGCGGAACGATAGGTTTTTATGGCAATCATAATGGGGAAGCCCTTGTAATGATGAGCGATAGCAACTCCTCTGCGGAAATCAACATAGCAGGCGGATCTCTGCTTGTTCCACACGCAGATTTGCGTATTGGTTTCTGGTGTGACAATACCTGTTCTACTGAAATTAACATTTCTACAAATGGTCTCCTTTCATGTGGTGATGATGCATCTGATCATATCAAATTGGGAGCTTGGGCTGAAAAATGTCAGGGTAACGTCACTGTTAACCTCAACGAGGGGGGAACACTTAAAGCTTGGAACATTGTGAAAGAGGGCACTGGCTCCAGCACTATTAATTTTGATGGCGGTACACTTGTTGCTCTCGGTGCAGGTACTGATGGAGGACTCGTTGGTTCGGGCATTGCCATTGCTGTTGGCTCCAACGGCGGCACGATTGACGTCGGCGCGAATAATGTGACGATTGCCGCAACGGTTTCCGGCTCCGGCACGATTATAAAGAAAGGCACGGGTACGCTTACGTTCACCGGCGGCATGAGCGAGTTCACGGGTTCCATTGTCGTCGTGGAGGGAGGTGCGGTTACGGTGTCTGAAACTGGCACCTCTGCGACAGCGGGCGTGGGCACGACAAAAACTGACCTTGTTTTCACCACAGACGGCACGACGTATTCTTGGATTGGCGGCGGTACGCCAAATGAAGATGGCTCCTATAATTGGACGGATTTGCAAAATTGGAGCCTGAACGGTTCGGAACCAACGGCATATCCCGGTTCAACTGGTGCCGCTGATTCACAGACTACCGATGTGGTTTATTTTCCGGGAAGCAACACTGTGACTGTGAAACTAACAGGTAACGCATATACGAAAAACGTGCTGCTTTCAGGGAAGGTCACTCTGACAGGAGGAGGAACGCTTTTTGCCAGGACAATTTCTGGCGACGAATTGACGCTGGCTGGTGCAACATTGCGTGGATACCAAAATGCGAAAAATTTTGCTGATAACGGACTGACTATTGCTTGTGATCTGTTAATTGCGGAATCGACGGAGAACAGTTTGTACTTAGGGCGAAAAAGCGATAATAATTTTTGTGTTGGAATCGAATTGACTGGTGCGCTTTCGGGGAAGGGCGTCTTAAAGATTGTAGAAGAACGGGACAATATGCAATATGTGAAAGTTTCTGATGCTAGTGAATTTGAAGGGAGCTGGATAGCGACAAGCGCTGAAATTACAGATACTACCAGGTTTACCGATGCTAAACAGGTGGGCAGAACAGCATCGTACACATTCAATAAGCCGTATTATAAAAATTATTACGCATATCCATTTGCAAAACAGGGTGAAACATTTTACATAGGCGCGCTTAATGGTATTGTGTACCTGCGCGGAAATACAGATGCTGCTGCGCGCAACATGACACTTGTAATTGGCGAACGTAATGAGGCTTGTTCGTTTGGCGGTGAGATGTCAGTCAGTTCATCCCACATGAACCATATCAAAAAGGTGGGGACAGAAACGCTGACATATACAGGAACTCAATTTACTGGTAACCTTACGATTGAGAGCGGAACCTTTATCATCGGTTCCGATAATTCTGCACCTGGGAAGATTATGTTCACTGGTGGCGCATTGAGTGAAGCGCAGGGTGTTGATATTGATCCCATTACTAAGTTTGCTGACGACGGTTCAACGACGGCCGCGGTTGTCGTTGACGACTGGGGATATCCTCACGAATGGAGCGGGGCATTGACGCCAGCAAGAGTTCCCTACGGGTTTACGAAGAAGGGTAGCGGGACGCTGACACTCACGACATCGCCTACGTACACTGCAAAAACTGCAATTGAAGCTGGAATGCTTGTGATTCCTTCTGGTACGACTCTTGGCGAGCTTTCCATTGCTGAAGATGCGCAACTGTTCATCTCTGGTGCTGATGGTGATACTATCACTGTTGGTAGTTTTTCAGACGGCGACACAACAAAGGGGCGCGTCACAACGCCGACTGGCACATCGTTGAGTTGGGATGGAAATGTTGGCACAATCGTTCGTGATTTGTGCACGTATACATGGACGGACGCCACAGGTGACCATGCTTGGTCGACATTGGGCAACTGGACGGTTTCATCTGGAAACGTGCAGGTTATTCCTGATTTGCTGCCATCTTCAATTGACATTGTTGATTTCGGTGCTAATACAACCGTGACACTTTCGGATGATGTTGAAGTCGCAAAGATAATTATTGGGGAAAATGTGCGAGTTTGCTTATCGGCAGCGAGCCAGAAGACAGTTAAGATGTCTGGATATGAATGCGACTCATCATCTACACTCGCGCTTTCGAATATTAAAATTATACCTTCATCTGTATTCGGGGGCTATTGGCTGAATTTGGGCGGAAGCATTGAAATCGTTGACGGTACAGAAAATGCTGTTTATGTTACGTGCGCACGCTATGATAAGGATGGTGTCATCACGAAGCCGGCTATGAACATTGACATAACTGGCAACTTAACAGGCAAGGGGCTAGTGAAATTTGGAAATGTCGACAATAACTATGGTCGTGCATATTTGAAGTTGTCTGGTGATAATTCAGCTTTTGGTGGTATAGCCGAAATATACAGTGTTCAAAGAGGTTCGTTGGATATTACATGGAACAGTGCGTCATCTGGCTCGGCGGACGCATGTTGGAAGGTGACAAGTTTAGATTCGTTGCGAATGTTTTTCGGATTTACAACGGGCACAATCGAGTTTGGTAGCTTTGAGGGTTCCTCAAGCGTAACGCTTGCGTCTTCGAGCACACCTACTGTTCAGATTGGCCGTAATGGTGAAGATGCTTCGTGTGGAGTGTCCTTCTGGCGCGGTAGCAATTCTAAGTCTGCTAATTTGATTAAGGCTGGCAACAACAAGGTTCAGTATTCAGGGCAGATTTCAAACGGCAATGGAAATGGCAATATTACGATTCAGGAGGGTGTCCTTGACATAGCATCAGGAAACTCTCTGCCAAATGCCGGTAGTAAGCTCACTATGACAGGCGGTATACTTGCGATTTCTGGAACGGTCACAGTTGACGAAACAGTTGATTTTGTTGATCCCTCGGGTTATATCAAGGGTTGTGAAACATATCCTATCTGCTTCTCTAACGCTGTCAGCGAAGTTCACACTTGGTCTGGGGTGCTCGACAACAGCAATAAAGCCGGGCTAACCAAGAAGGGTGCTGGCACTTTGATCCTTTCTGCTTTGCCAGCGTATACCGGCACAACGACGGTTGAGGATGGCGTGCTGTATGTCATCAACGGTGACTATACGCTGACGCGTGATTCCAGCACGGCAGAGGTAACGACAGACAAGGATGGGTACAGGAAGTTCGTCCCTGCCTCGGTTACCGTCGCCGCGCCGAAGGTTGTGTGGGGCGATGATTTTGCGAAGGTGACTGTTTCTGCAGAGGTGAATTCGAATTACGGAGAAGGTGGCCTTTCCTACAACCTAAAGATCGGCGGCAATGTCGTTGATGGCGCTGTTGGAACGGTCAATAACGGCGTCGTGACGTTCAGCGATGTCGTTGTTTCTGGACTCAATCTCAGCCGCTACGGAGACGTTGCTGTCGAGGTGACTGCTTCGGCAGGCGGTTCCCAGGCTGCGACTTCCGGTCCTAAGGACGTGATGTTCGCCGACACCAAAGGCTGGGTGGACGAGAACTATGAGACGACCGGTAAAGCGGCGGCGGGCGGCGCGTGGCAGACTGCTGTGACCTACGACGCCACGACGCACAAGGCGGCGGTTGTCGACAACAGGTTCTCGGCAACCAACTGCACGACGGGCGATGTGGTGACGGTGACGATCGACGATGTCGTCTACACGGGCCTGAGCGACCTTACCTCGGCCGATACCGACGCGCAGGGCGCTGTTGCAGTCGGCGGCACCGAGACGGAGCCCAAGTTCATGCTGCTCACGAAGAAGAACGATACCGTCGGCTGGTACGAGGCGGCGGGCAAAGAGCCGGTTCTCGAAACCGGAGTCTACGACATCGTGATGACCTTCGACTACATCAGCAACACCTACACCGTCACGGTCAATGGCACGCCGCTCACGGTCGGCGGTGTCGCGGCCGTTCCTCTCGCGAAGGCGCAGACGAGCGTCAAGGACATCGACTTCCTCGGCGCAGGGTCGCTCGCTGCAGTCAGCGGCGTTCAGTACGAGGGCAAGATGGCCATCGACCAGAATGGCGATAAGTATGATACCGTCGCCGAGGCGCTTCAAGCCAACGCCAGCGTGAAGGGCGCGGTCATCAGGCTGCTGCACGGCAGCGCGACGACGAGCGCCGAGGGCTGGAACTTCGACAACGACACAAAGACGTTTGTCAAGAAGGTGATTGGCCTTATATTCCTCGCGTTCTAAGGGAGTGTCCTTCGGCCTGAAGGGCCTCGGACCAAGACGTAACGTTAAGGGGGCCTCTCGGCGGTGGTGCCGAGGGGCCTTCTCTTGCCTGTGACGCAGCGGTTGGTCGGCCCTCTCGGCGGCGGTGCTGTCGAGGGGCCTTCTCTTGCCTGTGACGCCGCGATAAGGCGGGGCTATCGGCGGCTCTGGCGAGGGCAAGATGCTGCGGTAGGTGGGGCGCTTGGCGGCGGCTTCCTGCTGCGAGGCCCTTCAGGCCGACGCAGAGAAGGGTGATTTATGCTATAATTGCCCAATGCAACGGCAATTTAATATGAAGCAGTCGACTGGCGCCGGCCACTACCGGCGCATTTATGCTATAATTGCCCAATGCAACGGCAATTTAATATGAAGCAGTCGCCTGGCGCCGGCCACTACCGGCGCTTCAAGGGCTATGACTACTCGCGGGGTGCCGCCATCTTCATCACCTTCGGCGTTGTCGGCCGCTCAAAGCTTTTTGGCCGCATCGACGGCGAGGGGCGTCTCGTGCTGTCGCCTGCCGGGCATGCCGCGCTTGCCGCCCTAATGGAAGAGTCGCGCCGTGGCGGCGGCGTTGACCTCATGGCCTTCGTCATAATGCCAGACCACGTGCATCTGCGGCTCTATCTGCACCCGGGGTTCGACAAGCCGCTCGCGAAGCTCGCCCAGTTTGTCACCAACTTCAAGCGGTGGGCAAAGTACAACTGCTCGAAGCTCGGCGTCGCCGTCGAGTGGGAGAAGGGCTATCACGACCGGCTTTGCCTCAGCCGCGAGATTATCGCGCTTGCCGACAAGTATATCGAGAACAACCCGCTCAAGTGGCACTTGATGCACGGCCATCCGCCGCCCCTCGCTGTCGTCGAGCCGCTCTCTCTGCCGCGTGTTCCCGGCGACGAGTGGTGGAGCGCCGTCGGCTCGCTCGACCTCGCCGACAGCGAGCGTAAAGTCTGCTCGATAAGGCTGTCGCGGCGAATTCCAGTCGCCGACCATGCCGCAGTCGTGTCGCGGCTCATGACGGCCGTCGACAAGGGCTATGTTCTCGCCGGCACGTTCATCTCGCCGTGCGAGCGCGAGGTGGCGCGCGCCCTCGTCGAGCGCGGGGCGCCGATGATAAGGGCAGTTCCCGACCAGCTGGCGATGGTATACCGCCCCAAGGGCGACGAGCCGCGGCAGTTTGCCGACGGGCGTCTCCTGCTGCTCTCGCGTGTTGCCGCGCCCGGCTCGAGCCGCTATGACGCCTGGCACGGCATAAACGACGCCCTCGCCGACTTTGCCACAAGGGGCAGCGGCGTGTCGCTCTATGTGACGTCGGCAAGGGACTTTAGGTTTAGGCCACGATTGAAAAGTGCTATTTCTTGATTATCATTTGTTATATCATATCATGGCCTCCCGGTGGTAGAATATGTGCAGAAACTAACCGAACCAGGAGAACAACATGGCGACTAAAAAGACGTTCATCAACGACGATTTCCTTCTCACGACCAAGGCGGCGAAGGAGCTCTACCACCGCCACGCGGAGAAGATGCCGATCATCGACTACCACTGCCATCTCCCGCCCGTGGAAATCGCCGATGACAAGCGCTGGACCGACATCGCGCAGGTCTGGCTCGGCGGCGACCACTACAAGTGGCGCCAGATGCGCTCCAACGGGGTCGACGAGCGCTTCTGCACCGGCGACGCGTCCTGGCACGACAAGTTCGTGAAGTTCGCCGAGACGATGGAGCGCCTCGTCCGCAACCCGCTCTTCGACTGGTCGCACCTCGAACTCGCGCGCTACTTCGGCGTGACCGAGATCCTCAACGCCTCGAGCGCGGAGCGCATCTGGAAGAAATGCAACGCGAAACTCGCAGCGAAGGGATTCTCCGCGCGCGGGCTCATGAAGAAGTCGAACGTCAAGGTCGTCTGCACGACCGACGACCCGGTCGACTCGCTCGAGCACCACCTCGCGATCGCTAAGAAGCCGTTCTGGACCCAGATCCGCCCCGCATGGCGCAGCGACAAGGCCTCCAAGATCGAGAACGTCAAGGCGTGGAACGAGTGGATGGACAAGCTCGCCGCCGCCGCGAAGACGCCGGTGAAGACGATGGACGATTTCCGCGACGCAATGGCGAAGCGCCATGCGTTCTTCGAGAAGGCCGGCTGCGTCGTCTCCGACTACGGCATCACCGAGATCTTCGCCGCGCCCTACACCGAGGCGGAGCTCAAGGCGATCTTCAAGAAGGCGCGCTCCGGCAAGGCCGTGACCGCAGAGGAGGCTCTCAAGTTCAAGAGCGCGTGGCTCTTCGAGGGCCTTAGGGCGGACGCCAAGTCGAACTGGACGACGCAGCTCCACTACAACTGCCTGAGGGACACGAACACGGCGATGTTCGCGAAGCTCGGACCCGACACCGGCTTCGACTGCATCGGCGACTGGTCCGTCACCGAAAACCTCGCGAAGCTCTTCGACCGCCTTGAGCGCGAGGACTCCCTCCCGCGCTGCATCCTCTACTCCCTCAACCCGAAGGACAACGAGATGCTCGCGACGCTGATGGGCTGCTTCCAGAAGGCCCCCGCGCGCGGGAAGATCCAGCTCGGCGCGGCGTGGTGGTTCCTCGACCAGAAGGACGGGATGCGCCGCCAGCTCGACGTCCTCTCGACGCTCGGCTGCCTCGGCAACTTCGTCGGAATGCTCACCGACTCGCGCTCGTTCCTCAGCTACACGCGCCACGAGTACTTCCGCCGCCTCCTCTGCCAGAAGCTCGGCGAGGAAGTCGAGAAGGGCGAGATCCCGAACGACCTCAAGTGGCTTGGGTCTATCGTCGAGGACATCTCGTTCAACAACGCCAACCGCTATTTCGGGTTCGAAGCATGATCATCAATCCGAAGGACAACGTAGAGATTCGCGAGGACGGACACAAGTACGCGCTTCGCGACATCGCCGAGGGCGAGAACGTCATCAAGTACGGGATGCCCATCGGACACGCCACGTGCGCCATAAAGAAGGGTGAGCACGTTCACGTCCACAACGTGAAGACGAACCTCGGCGAAGTGCTCGAGTACCGCTACGGGCCCGACGAGGCGGCGATCGCCGGATGGAAGACGGTCGAGCCGAAGGAGACGTTCCTGGGCTACCGCCATCCCGACGGGCGCGTCGGAATACGCAACGACATCTGGGTGATCCCGCTCGTCGGCTGCGTCAACCGCCTCGCCGAGCGCCTCGCCGCCTCGTGCGGCGGGCTCGCCCTCACCCATCCCTACGGCTGCTCGCAGCTCGGCAAGGACCACGAGACGACGGCGAACATGCTCGCGCAGTTCTGCCGCCATCCGAACGCCGGCGGCGTGCTTGTCGTCTCGCTTGGCTGCGAGAACAACACGCTTGAGTCATTCAAGGGACGACTCGGGCTCGCGCCGGAGGATCAGGACGGGTCGAAGATCGGGCTGAACATTCGATTCCTCAAGGCGCAGGACCCTGGCGACGAATACGAGAAGGGCCTCGCGCTCATCAAGGAGCTCGACGCGGCGCGTCCCAAGGAGCGCGTCCCCGTTTCGGTCTCTGAGCTCGTTGTCGGCTTGAAGTGCGGCGGCTCGGACGGCTTCTCGGGCCTCACGGCGAATCCGCTCGTCGGGCGCTTCAGCGACTGGCTCGCGGCTCGCGGCGGCGCGACGGTGCTCACCGAGGTGCCGGAGATGTTCGGCGCGGAGACTCTGCTCATGAAGCGCTGCCGCACGCGGAGCGTCTTCGACAAGTGCGTGAAGATGATCAACGACTTCAAGGACTACTACACGTCGCACAACCAGGTCTGCTACGAGAACCCATCGCCCGGCAACAAGGCGGGCGGAATCACCACGCTGGAGGACAAGTCTCTCGGCTGCGTCCAGAAGGGCGGCTCCTCGCCCGTTGAGGACGTTCTGCTCTACGGCGAGAGCGTGAAGGCGCACGGCCTTTCGCTGATGACCGGCCCGGGCAACGACCTCGTCGCGTCGACTGTCCTCGCGGCTGCGGGATGCCATCTCATCCTCTTCACCACCGGGCGCGGCACGCCGTTCGGGTGCGTCGTCCCGACGCTGAAGATCGCGACGAACGACGCCCTTGCGGCGAACAAGCCGAACTGGATCGACTGGAACGCGATGGGGAATCCGAACGTCGAGGACTTCGCGAAGAAGGTGCTATTCGTCGCCTCGGGCGAAAAGGCGAAGAACGAGATATCCGGCGCGCAGGGAATCGCCATCTTCAAGGACGGCGTCACGCTGTAGCGCAGGTCGGCGTCCACCCTGCGGAAGAATATGGTATAATAGTCCGCAGGGATGGATGTTACGCGCAGAGAGTTCATAGTGGCCTCGGCGGCGTTCGCCGCAGGGGCGGCGGAGGCCGCGCGCGCATCCGTTCCCGAAACAAGCACTGCAATACGAAAGGAAGGTAGCGGAATGCTCAAGGGGATATCTCCGGTCGTCTCGCCGGAACTGCTCAAGACGCTGGCCGAAATGGGCCATGGCGACGAAATCGTGATCTCTGACGCCCATTTCCCGGGCCATACGTTCAATTCGCGCACGCTGCGCGCCGACGGACTCGGCGCAGACGCGATCCTCGCCGGCATCATCCCGCTCTTCGAGCTCGACGCCTACGCGACGCCCGTCATCATGATGGCGCCCGTGCCGGGCGACACGCTGGATCCGTCCGTTGAGGCCAAGTACCGCAAGGCCCTCAAGTACGACGGCAAGATCGAGCAGATGGAGCGCTATGCGTTCTACGAGCGCGCGAAGAAGGCCTACGCCGTCGTCGTTTCGGGAGAGACGGCGAAGTACGGAAACATCATCCTCAAGAAGGGTGTGACTCCGGTCGCCTGAAAATGCGCAAGGCCAGGCCAAACGCGGTAGAGCGGCTAGAGAGCTACCTCGTCAAGCTCATCCAGGAGCGCGGCGCGGACCTCGACCAGCCGTTCTCGGTGCGGATGCTGCTCGCGTTCCTAAAGTTCGCGAGCTGCATCTTCGCCGCCGCCGTTGCCGTGCGCTACTTCCTGTACCGCACGGGCCTCAAGCGGCGCTACCCGCTCGGCATACAGGTGATCTCGATCGGGAACGTGACGGCCGGCGGAACCGGCAAGACCCCGGTCACTGAAATCTTCGCGAGGACTCTCGCCGCCGAGGGGCGCAAGGTCGCGATCCTCTCGCGCGGGTACCGCCGCAAGGAGGCGCCCTGGTGGGTGCGCATGTTCACCCAGGTCGTCACGAAGCCGCTTGTGGTCTCCGACGGAAAGCACGTCCTCCTCGACTCCGCGACGGGCGGCGACGAGCCGTACATGCTCGCGTCCAATCTGCCCGGCGTCGCCGTTGTAGTCGACCGCGATCGCGTCAAGGCCGGGCGCTACGCGATCAAGCGGCTCGGATGCGACACGCTCATCCTCGACGACGGCTTCCAGTATCAGAAGCTGAAGCACTCGATCGAGGTGGTTCTTGTCGACGCGACGAATCCGTTCGGCAACGGACAGATGCTCCCGCGCGGCGTCCTGCGCGAGCCGGTGCGCCACCTGAAGCGCGCGGACATCATCTTCCTCACCAAGTGCCGCGGCGACGTCTCGGCTGTTCGCGACGAGGTCAGGAAGTACAACAGCAAGGCCGAGATAGTCGAGTGCAACCACGCGCCGAAGGTCCTCAAGGACGTCTGGAGCCGCGAGGAGTATCCGCTCACCTGGCTCGAGGGAAAGACCACATGCACGCTCTCCGGCATCGCGTCGCCGAAGGGCTTCGAGAACTCGCTGCGCCACCTCGGCGCGAAGGTCGTCTGGTGCGAGCGCTACGCCGACCACCACCGCTACGACTCCTCCGAGATTCTCTACGCCCTCAACCGCACGGCCGACATTGGCGCGGACGCGCTCGTCACCACCGAGAAGGACGCGGTGCGCTTTCCGCGCTTCGAGACGACGCCCGTGAAGTGCCTCTACCTGCGCATCGCCATCGAGATACTCTCGGGACGCGAGAGCTTCGACCAGATCATCAACCGCATCTGCTTCAGGAAGAGCGACGAGCGGCGTCAGTAGCCCATGCTGAAGATAAGTGTCATAAGCGTGCAGCCGAAGATGTTCGAGGGCTTCCTGACGGAGTCCATCGTCGCGCGCGCCGTGAAGAAGGGCGCGTGCGAGATAGACATCGTCGACCTCAGGGAGTTCGGCGAGGGACGCTGGCGCAGAGTGGACGACAAGCCCTACGGCGGCGGACCCGGCATGCTGATGATGTGCGGGCCATGGTTCTCGGCGGTGGAGAGCGTGCTTGGGGGTCGTACCGCCGATGGCGGAGACCGCAAGACCCGCGTCATAATGACCTCCCCTGCAGGGCGCAAGTTCACCCAGCGCGACGCCGAGGAGCTTGCGCAGGCGGAGCACGTCGTATTCATGTGCGGACACTACGAGGGCTTCGACGCGCGCATCGAGACGCTTGCGACCGACCTCTTTTCCGTCGGCGACTTCGTGATGACCGGCGGAGAGCTCGCCGCCGCCGCGATGGTGGACGCGACGGTGCGGCTAATCCCGGGAGTGCTCGGCGGAGGGCCCGCAGCTACGGCGTCCGAGAGCTTCGGACGCGACGGACTCCTCGAGGCGCCGCAGTACACAAAGCCGCCGGAGTTCCGCGGAATGAAAGTTCCCGAAGTGCTGCTCTCGGGCGACCACGCGAAGATCGAGTCGTGGAAGAAGTCCGAAGCGCGCCGCCTCACCGAACTGCGCCGCCCCGACCTTTGAACCCTTGAACCTTTGAACTTTTGAACCATGCTAAGCTCCCTTCTAGTCGCCGTAACGATCGTCGCACACGAGCCGGGGTACTATACGTCGCTCGCGAACCACATCTCGCGCTGGCTGCGCGGACAGGACGTCGCGTCTGAAGTCGTGACGCCCGCGCAGATGCAGGGCGCGCTTGCGCGCGAGAAGATCGCGTTCCTCGTCGGCTTCGAGTCCCCCACGGCGGCGGAGATGAAGACCCTGCGCGACTACTCCGCGCGCGGCGGCAAGCTCGTCGTCTTCCACTCCGCCTCGACGCAGCTCGGCGAGCTGATGGGCGTGAAGCCCGTCGGATACAAGGCCGCGGCGTATCCGGGGCAGTGGAGCCGCATGAACTTCGCGTCGAAGACTCCGCCGGGCCTGCCAACCTCGATTCTCCAGACGTCGTCCGTCCTCCAGCGCGCCGTCCCGATAAAGGGCCGCTCCCAGGTGATGGCAACGTGGGTGGACCGCAACGGAAAGTCCACGGGCGACGCGGCGTGGCTCTCGTCCCCGCAGGGGTGGTGGATGACTCACGTCCTCCTTGCGGACGGAGACGAGGCGCTCAAGGCGCGGCTCTGCGCGGCGCTTGCGGGCGGGGCGGATCCGAAGCTGTGGAGCCCGGCGAAGGCTGCCGCCAAGGCGGACGCGGAGTTCAAGGCAATGCGGGCGTATGCGGCGAAGCAGGTCCCGAGGAAGGGCGAGATACACGCGGTGTGGGACCACTCCGGGTGCGGACTCTACCCCGGCGACTGGACCAAGACGATGAAGGTGCTGCGCGAAGGGCACGTCACGGACCTCTTCGTGAACGTCGCGGGAGCGGGCTTCGCGCACTATGCGTCCGACGTCCTCCCCCGCTCCAAGACGTTCCGCGACGAGGGCGACCAGCTGCGCGCGTGCCTCGCGGCGGCGCGCGGAACTGGCATCAGGGTCCACGCGTGGATCCTCTGCTTCTCCGCGACGCGCGCCTCGCCCGAGCAGATGGCGCTTTTCGAGAAGAAGGGCTGGCGGCTCAAGAACCAGTCGGGCAAGCTCACGGAGTACCTCGACCCGTCGAACCCCGCGGTCCGCGCGCACGTCCTCGCGGCGATAGATGAGATGCAGAGGAAGTACGCGGTCGACGGAATCCACCTCGACTTCGTGCGTTGGGGCGACTCGTCCGTGAAGCCGCGCGGCGCGGCGGACGCGGTGTCGCGCTTCGTGGCGGACGCTCGTCGTCGCGTCGCGCGCCCCAAGTGGCTCACCGCGGCGGTCTACGGGAAGTATCCGCTGTGCATCACGACGGTCGGGCAGGACTGGAAGGGTTGGCTCGACGCGCGGATTGTCGACTACATTGTCCCGATGAACTACACGGAGGACCCGAAGTTCTTCCAGGAGCTCCTCGCCGACCAGTCGGACACGCGCTCGCACGCGCAGCGCACGATCGTCGGAATCGGCGTCACGGCGAACGAATCGCGCCTCGACGCGCGCAAGGTGATCGACCAGGTGAACATGACGCGCAGGCGCGGCTTTGCCGGGAACGCGCTCTTCGACCTCGACACGACGCTCCAGAAGCAGATACTTCCGTACCTGCGGCTCGGGATGTGGTGAGCCGGCGCACGGAGGCGTCCGATTTTTGGTATAATTTAGAGATATGCGAATTCTCACAAGATACGTATTCCGCGAATTTCTCGTTCCGCTCTTCTACTGCCTGTGCGGATTCGCGTCCATTTACGTTCTTTTCGAGCTTTTCGGGTCGTTTTCGCGCATGGCGGAGGCAAAGCCGCCGTTTCTGCAGATACTGAAGTACTTCTGCGCGTACCTCGCTCCGTTCTTCCAGTACCTTGCGCCCGCGGCGCTTATGCTTGCGACGCTGTACACGATGTGGACGTTCTGCCGGCATTCCGAGATAATCGCGATGAGGGCGAACGGAATCGGCTTCTTCACGATCGTGAAGCCGCTTCTCGTGGTTGCGTGCGCGATGGCGCTTTTCGTCGCCTGGGTGAACGAGTGCTATGTGCCTCGCTACGCGCAGTGGGCGAAGCAGCTGCGGAACGCGCGCTTCGAGATGCAGAAGGTCGCGAAGGCGGACAACATTGTGTTCCGCAACGCGAAGGCCGACCGCACGTGGACGATTGACGAGATGGCCGGTCTGTCGGGGGAGCATCTGAAGTCCGTGAAGGTCACGGTCGACCGCGTGGAAGGGGCTCGCCTCATGAACGTGACGGCGGAAAGGGCGGACTACCTCGATGGCGAGTGGTGGTTCACCAACGCGAAGGTGCAGCACTACGACTCGCAGGGGCGCGAGGTCGCGTCGCCCACGCCGGAGCTGGACGCGCTCGCGTTCAGGCCGTTCCCGCAGTTCAAGGAGCGCCCTAGCGACTTCATCGCGCAGAACCGCGACTGGGCGTATAACTCCGTGAGAGACCGCATGCGGTACATTCGCCACCATCCCGACCTTTCGGACAAGATGGTCCGGAAGTACCGCTACGACGTGTGGGCGCAGATAATGGCGCCGTTCGCGTGCATAGTCATCACGCTGTTCGCGATTCCTGCCGGAATCGCCTCGGGGCGCCAGAGCGTCTTCAAGGGCATCATCGGCGCGCTCGTCATGTTCTTCGCGTTCTACGCGCTCGTGATAGGCGGCATGGTCGGAGCCGATGTCGGCTTTATTCCGGCCGTCCCCGCGGCGATTCTGCCGCATCTCCTGTTCCTCGGCGTCGGCGTGTGGCTCTTCCGCCGCCAGCGGTAGTACGCTACTCCAACGGGTGATGGCGCGGCGGACCCTTTTTTGGTAGAATTGGGTCTGAAAAATCACTCAACTCAGGGAGTAAAGGCACGATGAACGCACGAAACTTGATTCTTTCGGCCGTGGCGGCAATCGCATCCGTGGCGGCCTTCGCCAATACGGACGGCGCAAGGTCCGAAAAGGTGGCCGTGGTTGCAACGGACGCGGGGACGGTGAAGATATCCTCCTTCTCGCGTGGATGCATAAGGGTGACGCGCGGCGAGCCGGTCTCGCCCGAGCTTGTGTTCGCGCCGGGGCGCGGCGAATCCGTCGCGGTAGCGGAAGGCGCGGAGGAGACGCGCGTCGTGTCCGGCGGACTTTCCGCCGTCGTCTCCCGCAGGACGGGGCTCGTCCGCTTCGAGGACGAGAAGGGCGCGGCGATCCTCTCCGAACGCCGTGTCGGCGCGAAGTCGATTGCGTTCGACTCCCCGGCGGACGAGCGCCTGTTCGGACTCGGCCAGTTCCAGGACGGACAGCTCGACGTGCGCAACCTTCCGCGCAGGCTTACGCAGGTGAACACGCAGATATCCGCTCCGTTCCTCGTCTCCACGCGCGGCTGGGGACTCTACTGGCACAACTACTCCAAGATCGAGTTCAACGAATGCACGGACGAGATCGCGCTCGTCAAGACGGGCGACGGGAAGGAGTCCGAAGTGGTCGTCACTACCGAAAGCGGCGGCGCGAAGGAGAAGCGCAAGGGCGTCGTGCTCGAAGGGGCGTTCGAGCTCGGGGCGGACTGCGAGTGCGCCTTCATGCTCGACTGCGGGAGGGACATGTCGCGCGTGCAGTACGTCGAGATCGACGGCGAGGTTGCCGTAGACAACGAAAACGTGTGGCTTCCGCCGACGATCGGCTTCCGCGCCGCGCTCAAGGCCGGCGCACACAAGGTGCGCGTCGTCGCGAATGCGCAAGACCGCACGAGGCTCGCCTTCCGTCCCGACAGGGGCGAGACGACGTTCGCGAGCGACGTCGCCGACGGGACGGACTACGTCGTGTACCTCGGCGCGCCGGAGACGGCGGTCGCGCACTTCCGCGCCGACATGGGCGGGACGGCCGCGCTTCCAGACTGGGCGTGGGGCTACTGGCACTGCCAGGAGCGCTTCGTGTCGCAGGACGACCTCCTGAAGGCGATGCGGTACTTCAAGGACCGCAACCTGCCGCTTTCGGTGATCGTGCAGGACTGGCAGTGGTGGCGCAGCGGCACGTGGAACTCGATGGAGTGGGACGAAAAGCGCTTTTCAGATCCGAAGGGCATGGTCGACGAATGCCACAAGAACGGCGTCCGCGTGATGCTGAGCGTCTGGTCGAAGACGGAGGGCGACAGCGAGTTCTGCCGTGCGATGAAGGAGGCGGACGCCTTCGTGCCGGGAACGTCGTGGATCGACTTCTCGAAGAAGTCCGCGGCAGACCTCTACTGGAAGTGGTTCGCCGAGAGGCTCGTCTCGACAGGGGTGGACGCCTGGTGGCTCGACGCCGTGGAGCCGGAGAACGACGCGCTGCACGGACGCAGGATAGCGCTTGGCGACGGAGACAGGTATCGCAACATATATCCGCTTCTCGTCAACACCGAGGCCGACCGCCGCATGCGCGCGCTGCGTCCGGGCGAGACCCCGCTCGTGCTCACGCGCTGCGCGTTTCCCGGCCAGACAAGAACGGCGTGCGTGATGTGGAGCGGAGACGTCGGGAGCACGTGGAAGGACCTCCGCACGCAGATCGTCGCGGGACTCGGCTTCGCCTCGGCGGGATTCCCGTACTGGACGAGCGACGGCGGCGGGTTCTTCCGGCCGGGCGATCAGTACGGCAACTGGGACTACCAGAAGCGGCTCGTGCGCTGGCTGCAGTTCGCGACGTTCTGTCCGATCCAGCGCGTCCACGGCTTCGTCAGCGACACGACGCCGTCCCGCTACGGCGAGCGCACCGAGAAGCTGCTGAACGACCAGGTGCGGCTGCGCGAGAGGCTGAGGCCGTACATCCTTAGGCTCGCGAAGGACGTCGCGGAGAACAATGCGATGATGATGAGGCCGCTTTTCGACGCTCCGCGCGGGTTTGAGACTGAGTACATGTTCGGTCCGGACCTTCTAGTGTGCCCGGTGACGGCGGACGTGGAGCAGATGCGCGTGTGGCTGCCGAAGGGGAAATGGGTCGATTTCCATACCGGCGGCACTGTCGACGGAGGATGCGAGGTGACGGTGAAGACTCCGATTGACCGCATACCCGTGTTCGTCCGCGAGGGGGCTTCCGTGGTCCCATAGACGCCCTGGCGATCTCCGCTCCCGCGGCAAGCGCACAGGCGGCCCGTTTTTTGGTATAATATGTGCTTATGAAGCGATTGCTGTCGATTTTTGCCGTTCTTGCGCTCTGTATGGGGGCTTATGGGTCCTGGTACTGGCCTTTCTCGTCCGACGACGAGAAGCCGCCGCGCGTCTCCGAGCTCATGGAAGGCGCGTCGATAATGATCGACGAGGCGTACGACCTGGCGGCGGACGGCAAGACGTCCGAGGCCGTGGAGAAGTTCCGCGCGGCGCTCGTCGAACTTGACAGGATCGAGTTCGAGAACCCCGACCGCGTCAAGGAACCCGAGTTCAACACCCTCAAGAACAAGCGCGCCACGGTGACGGCCGCGATTGACTCGCTCCTCCTCAACGAGGCGCAGGTGAACGCAAAGCCGATAGCGGTGACGGACACCACGGAGCTCCAGAAGAAGTACGAGGCGAAGCTTGCGGCGAAGAAGAACGCCGCAAAGGGGAATGCCGGCGGCAATTCCGCGGCAAATGCGCCGCGCACCGACGCCGAGAAGGCGATCGCAGCGCTCAAGGCGAAGGACTACGAAGGCGTTGAGCGCGCCGTGGCGGCGATGCTGGCCGCGAAGCCGAACGACGTCGCGGCCCTCAACCTGCGCGCGGCGGCGGAGATAGGCAAGGGCGACGCCAAGGCCGCGGAGCGCACGCTCAACCAGGCCATGAAGGCCAATCCCGAGAGCTACTACGCGTTCTACAACATGGCGAGGCTCGTCGCGCGCTCGAAGGACGGGTCCATCGACGCGGCGCGCCGCTACTACGAGACGGGGCGCGCGCTCGGCGGGCCTGTCGACAAGACGATCGAGGGGATGCTGAAGTGATTTCGCTCATAGCCAGCCTTCTGATAGCCACAAACGCCCCGGCCGCAGAGGCGGTGGCGAACTGCAGGTCGATGATTCCGTCCGACGTTGAGCTCAAGGGCCGCATCGTCCTGAGGAGCCGCAGGGGAATCGCGCAGGCGGAATACGACTACGACCTCGTGCGCAAGGATGGCGGGACGGACCTCAAGATCTCAAAGGACGGGAAGGACGTCGCGTTCGAGAAGTCCGGTCCGATACTCGGGACGGACGTCACGTGGAGCGACATCACGCTCGACTACCTGTGGTGGGACGACTTCGCGTACGACGAGAAGCGCGAGGGCGAGACGGTCCACGGACAGGTCTGCACCGTGATCGTGATGAAGAAGGGCGAGCGCACGGTGCGCGTGTGGGTGGACCGCAAGACGGGCGCGCTGATGCAGGCCGAGGAGGAGAAGGACGGCAAGGCCGTGCGCAGGCTCTGGGGAACCAGGCTCAAGAAATTTGGCGAACGCTGGATGGCCAACGTGATGGAAGTGGAAACCATCGGGTCGGGCCACCGCACCAAAATAACAGTGGAGGAACTCAAATGAAGAAAATACTTAAGTTCATCATAACGTTCGTTCTGTTGGTCATCGTGTTTTTCGTCGGCCTGGTGCTGGCGCTCCCGCTTTGGATCGGGCCTGTCGCCAAGGGCGTCGCGAACGCGGCTGTTCCGGGCATAACGGGCACAGGCTTCCATCTCGGCGAGTTCGGGCTCAACCCCTACGTGGGGACGCTCCACGTCGGCGACATGCAGCTCGCCAACCCGACGAACTTCTCCGAGAAGAACGCCGTGTCGCTCGACAAGTTCGACGCGGACCTCGCGGTGACGTCGCTGTTCTCCGGCAAAAAGGTGCGCATCGAATCGGTTGAGCTCGACGGGCTCGTCGTGTACACCGATCCTACGGCGTCAAACTTCCGCCAGATTGCCGCGAACGCCGCGGGCGAGCCAGAGGAGAAGAGCGAGGTTGCCAAGCTTGCGGAGGAGAATGCGCCCGCCGAAGAGCCGAAGGCGGAGGAGTCAAAGCCCGCAAAGGAGGCGAAGGAGGGCAAGGGACTCCAGATCGACCGCCTAACGATCAAGAACGTCACGGTCAAGTATGGGCTTGTTCCGTTCAAGATTCCCGTGGACATCGAGATCCCCGACATCGGCAAGGATACCGAGGAGGGCGCCTCGATTCAGGAGGTCATCCAGCTCGTGTGGCAGAAGATCCTCGCGGCGGCAGGCGCCGTCGGCGGCACGCTCGGCGACCTCGGCAAGGGTGCGGTCGACATCGGTGCGGGCGCTGTCGGCGCGGCGCTCGATGCGGTGAAGTCCGGAGACAACGACGGCGCGAAGGAGGCGCTCAAGGACGCCGGGAAGAGCCTAAAGGAGGCCGGAGACGGGCTTAAGGACTTGTTCAAGTAATCGAGCCTTTCACCTTTTCAACTTTACTTTTACACACAACCAGAGACGATAAATGGAAAAGAAGACCCAGAAAAAGAACAAGGACCGCCGCGTTGAAATGTCCGTGGAGGGACTTAAGGAAGACTTCGCCTGGCACCTCAGGTATTCGCTCGCGAAAGGCGACGAGAGGGCGACGGACCGCGACAGGTACACCGCGTTCGCCAACGCGGTGCGTGACCGCCTCGTGGAGCGCTGGATATCGACGCAGGAGGAGTATTCGCACCAGAACACGAAGCGCGTCTACTACATGTCGCTCGAGTTCCTCATCGGACGCCTCCTCGGCAACAACGTCATCAACCTGAAGGCCGACCGCCTCTGCAGCGAGGCCCTCAAGGACTACGGTATCAACTGGAACGACCTCCGCGACTACGAGACGGACGCGGGACTCGGCAACGGCGGCCTCGGGCGCCTCGCCGCGTGCTACATCGACTCCATGTCGACGCTCAACCTCGCGGGAATGGGCTACGGACTCCGCTACGACTACGGCATCTTCCGCCAGCGCATCGTCAACGGCTGCCAGGTGGAGGAGCCGGACCACTGGCTCAAGGACGGCTATCCGTGGGAGATGGCGCGTCCCGAGTACGCGCAGCACGTCCACTTCGGCGGACATGTCGAGTGCAGGAACGACCACGGCCGCCAGCAGTGGTACTGGATCCCCGCCGAGACCGTCCAGGGAGTTCCGTACGACCTCCCGATCGTCGGCTACGACAAGGCGGTCAACTCGCTGCGTCTCTGGAGCGCGAAGGCAGTCGACGACTTCGACCTCGCTGACTTCGACAAGGGCTCGTACGTCGAGGCCGTCGAGCAGAAGGTGCTCGCCGAGAACCTCACGAAGGTGCTGTATCCGAACGACAATACGACCCAGGGCAAGGAGCTGCGCCTGCGCCAGCAGTACTTCTTCGTCGCGTGCTCGCTTCGCGACATCCTCCGCCGCTTCCGCCAGACGAACGACAGCTGGGACGCGCTGCCGGACAAGGTGTTCATCCAGCTCAACGACACGCATCCGACGCTCGTCATCCCCGAGCTCATGCGCATCCTCATCGACATCGAGGGGCTCGACTGGGACAAGGCGTGGGACCTCACCCGCCGCTCGACGGGGTACACCAACCACACGATCCTCCAGGAGGCCCTCGAGAAGTGGCCCGTCCCGATGATGGAGAGGCTTCTCCCCCGCCACCTCCAGATCATCTACGAGATCAACGGACGCTTCCTGCAGGAGATCAGCTCGCTCTATCCGGGCGACATCAAGAAGCTCCAGCGCATGTCCCTCATTGACGAGGGCGGCGAGCGCTACGTCAGGATGGCAAATCTCTGCATCGTCGGAACGTCCTCCGTCAACGGCGTCGCCGAGCTGCCCACCGAGATCCTCAAGTCGACGCTCTTCAAGGACTTCTACGAGCTCTGGCCGGAGAAGTTCCACAACGTCACGAACGGCATCACGCCGCGCCGCTGGCTGCTCAAGGCGAATCCGTCCCTCTCGCAGCTCATCTCCGAGTCGATCGGCGAGAACTGGATCACCCACCTCGACGACCTCAAGAAGCTCGAGAAGTTCTCCAAGAACGACGCGTTCCTCTCCGCCCTCGCGAAGATCAAGTCCTGCAACAAGCGCCAGCTCGCGAACTGGACGAAGAAGAACCTCGGCATCGAGCTGAACCCCGACGCGATCTACGACGTCCAGGTGAAGCGCCTCCACGAGTACAAGCGCCAGCTCATGCTCGCGATCTACATCGTGATGTTCTACAACCGCCTCCTGAACGACTCGAAGTACGACCCCGTGCCGCGTCAGTTCATCTTCGCGGCGAAGGCGGCGCCCGGATACTACATGGCGAAGCTCATCATCCGCTTCATCCACGGCATCGCGGGAGTCGTCAACTCCAACCCGAAGACGCGCGGAAAGCTCTCCGTCGCGTTCCTTCCGGACTACCGCGTCTCGCTCGCGGAGAAGATCATGCCCGCCTCTGAGGTCTCTGAGCAGATCTCGCTCGCCGGCATGGAGGCCTCGGGCACTGGCAACATGAAGTTCATGATGAACGGCGCGCTTACGCTCGGAACCTACGACGGCGCGAACGTCGAGATCCACCGCGAGGTGGGCGATGAGAACATGTTCCTTTTCGGACTCCGCACCGAGGATGTCGCGAAGCTCAGGCCGACCTACGTCTCCAAGGACTGGTACAAGAAGGATCCGGAGATCAAGGCCGCGCTCGACATGATCAAGGCGAACGTCTTCTCGCTTCTCGAGCCCGGACTCTTCGAGCCGATCCTCCGCTCGCTCCTCGAGTACAACGACTACTACATGCTCCTCGCAGACCTCCGCTCCTACAGCGAGGCGCAGGACCGTGTCGACGCCGCGTACCGCAACGCGAAGAAGTGGAACCAGATGTCCCTCGTGAACATCGCGCGCTCCGGCTTCTTCTCGTCCGACCGCGCCGTCATGGAGTACGCGCGCGACATCTGGCACGTCAAGCCCGTCCAGCTCTGATGCATCCATGAAGCGCGGCTTGCTGATCGTCGCGGCGCTCGCCTCTCTCCTCTCCCTCGGCGTTCGCGCCGAGGAAGGGGAAGACTATGCAGGCGAATGGTACGCCGGTGGCGCCGCGCAGCTGGTCCTCCCGCAGGGCGGCTCGCGCATGCGCCGCCTCGGCGGAGGCGCCGCGCGCGTCGGGCGCTACTTCACCGAGTCCCTCGCGCTGGAGTGCGAGGCGGCGTGGATGGAGAACTCCGCCTCCCTCGCCGCGCGCGCCGTGTGGCACCTGCACGGATGGGACGAGTTCGACATGCTGTTCGGATACGAGCGGTTCGATCCGTTCCTCTCCGCCGGCGCGAAGGGCTGGTTCCACGACGGACAAGTGGGGCCCTCCGCCGGAGTGGGCGCCTTCTACTACCTTACCGACGAGTGGGCGCTCAGGTTCGACGCCGAAGCCACGCTCGGACTCGACACGCACGTGGAGACGGTCTATTCGCTTTCGGCCGGATTGCAGTATTTCTTCTAGGACGCCATGAAAAACCAGCGCGAAGAGTGGTACGACAAGGAGTTGAAGGTCGCCGTCACGATAGTTGACGTCACCGAGGCGGCGCAGTCGCTCGTGCGCGGACACCTGTGCGGTCCGACGAGCGCCTATTTTCTTTCGAGGGCGCTCGCCTCCGCCGCGCTGCTCGGCGCCGAAATGTCCGAAAAGGACGAGACGCTCATCCTGCAGATGAAGTGCGAGGGTCCGCTCGGCGGATTCAACGTAGAGTGCACCGCGGAGGGAACGCTGAGGGGCTACACGGAGAAGAAGATACTCGACGACTTCGACGGACTCGGCACGCCCGACCTGAGGAAGGTCGTCGGCAAGCGCCAGGTCCAGGTTACGCGCTCCGTTCCCGGCCGCATCATTTCGCAGGGAATATCCAATTCGCTCGACGGCTACCTCGCGGGCTCGCTCCAGCGCAAGGCCGTCATTTACACGGAGGCGTCCGTGAGCGACGACGTCGAGATACTCGAGGCGCGCGGCGTGATGGTCGAGGAGATGCCCGACGCGAGCGGCACCGGGGTGCTGTCCGTCGATCTCCTTGGCAAATCGCGCTCCGGTGCCCTGGCCGTCTCTTCGCGCAACATCCTCTCGAAGCTCGGACTCAAGGGCGCGGAGCTTCGCAAGACGACACCGCTCTCGTTCGCCTGCCGCTGCTCGCCCGACCGCGCCGTCGCAATGCTCGCGGCGCTTTCGCCCGAGGAGCGCGCGACGCTTCCGCCGAAGATCGACATCACCTGCCACATGTGCGGCAGGACGTTCTCCGTGCCAACCAAAAGCTGATCGCCGCCACGCGAGGCATCCCGGTTGCGGGCCTTTCTGCATCTGGACCAGGCTTCGGCTTTAGTCTGGAAGTGGCCGTCGATTCCGGTAGAGCCATCTCGTGGGAGTCTGCGAGTTCAACCGGATGGCTTAGTAATCCTGAAAATAGCTGCAAAAATTTGCGTATATTGTGCATTTTCAGGCAATTAAAAATTATTTTCAAAAATATTCACATACCCCCTTGCGTCCTGAGCGGCATTTGTGCTATAACCCGAGTTTGCCACTTTGATTTAGCGAAAAGGCGTTTTTAGTCAATGGCGACGCGGGTTTGGCGCATGTCGCCCTCATAATAATGGAACTACTGCAAATTGTAGACGAACGGGGCTGTACGGCCCCGTTCGTCTACAATCGCAGCAGTTCTAGTTGAGAGGGTTGAAGATTAAAGAAAGCCATAGTA
>Ga0129306_1001656_pt1 | contig 23778 bp, 17 predicted proteins | sample P827metagenome_FD_94438 | JGI IMG/M metagenome (GOLD analysis project Ga0129306, IMG submission 94438) | Capybara group fecal microbial communities from Wisconsin, USA - P827 metagenome | ecosystem: Host-associated > Mammals > Digestive system > Large intestine > Fecal | place: USA: Wisconsin... | reverse complement strand
GGCTTCAACACCACGGCTGAATTCAGAATGTTCCATGAAACGGCAGTGGCCAATTTCTTCGAGTTGGCGACGCATAGGGATAGAATTGAAATAATTCATTTTTTGAACCTCTGTTAAATAAAACTGTTCCGGGGGGAAAGATAGCAAACGGCGGACAGCTTCAACCGGTCAGCAGCCCCAAATACGGCAAAAAGTTCCATTTTTTGTAAAAATATAGGGAAAGGGGGAAGTCTCCCCCTCGCTGCAGCCTTGGCGATTAGTAGAAAGCGGGCTGCAGGATGTGTCATTGCGAGCCCCGAATAGGGGCGAAGCAATCCAAAGAGGCGCGTCATCCTGACGACCGCAAGTCGGAAGGATCCAATCACGAATTACACAAAAGGGGGACGCCTCCCCCTCGGCCGAGCCGCGCTCGGCCTACCCCCTCGCCTAGGGGGACACCCCCTAAAACCCCCGGCTTGTGTTTTCTCATAAAGAAATGTATATTGAAATCAAGAAACATTTTAAAAAATGGAGTTCTTATGGAAACCACGCTTAATCCAACACAACTACATCTCTTGAAGATGTTCTCATTCGCCAAAGACGCTGAATCCTTGGCCGAAATCCGTGTTGCCTTAATGGAAATTTTCGCTAAGCGTGTTGAAGACGGCATGGACGCCCTGTGGGAATCCGGCGAATGGAACAACGAAAAGAACGAAAACATCCTGAAAGAACATCTCCGTACTCCGTATAAGGCCAAATGAGAAAAAATATATGGCTATTCTGGGTGGAACGGACGTCGTTTGATGTTTACTGAGATGTTGTCTATAGACAACAAAAAAAGCATATTGGGGGTACTTTTGGGGGCTTTTTAGAAATAAATTTCTAGGAAAAGTGCTTGAAAACAACAAAAACGGTATGTAAAAAAATTTCAACACCTTGATAAATTGTCAATGGAAAGATTTTACCAAAAATGTGGAAAAAGGCCACTTTTGTCTATATTCACATTGGGGAGATGGCTGGATATGAAGATGAAGAAAAAGAAGTTCTCTGAAATGCTGTCGTTGACGGTGTTTTTCTCTTTTGTAGCCCTTGCTGCTACAGGATCTTTTGCGGCACCCCGTCAAATGGAAAAATTGACCCGCGGTCTTGCTATTTCGAACGTGGGAACGGGGGTGTTGGTCAGTTGGCGCCTGCTGGGAACCGAAAGCCCCGATACGGAATTCAACCTGTATCGCGATGGTGAAAAAATCGCATCCATTTCCAAGAATGCTGGAACGAACTACCTGGATGCCGCTGGCACGATAGCATCCAAGTATGAGGTTGCAGCCGTTGTTTCGGGCAAGGAAGGTTCCAAATCTACGGTGGAAATTGTTTTTGACAAGAATTACAAGGACGGCACCAGCAAGGTCACCTTCCCTTACCGGACGTACAATCTTTCGGCTCCTGCTGGTGGAACGACTCCTTCTGGAACGGATTACGTTTATTCTGCAAACGATATGAGCGTAGGCGACTTGGATGGCGATGGCCGTTATGAACTTGTCGTAAAATGGGATCCGAATAATTCCAGGGATAATTCGGAAGCGAAGGAGGGCTATTATACAGGCAATGTGATAATCGATGCCTATAAGATTGAAGCGAACGCGGAAAGTACCGAGTTGCTTTGGCGTATTGACCTCGGCAAGAACATCCGCGCTGGCGCCCATTACACCCAGTTTATGGTCTATGATTTGGATGGCGACGGTATCGCCGAAATTGTCATGAAGACCAGCGACGGTACGGTAGATGGCAAGGGGAAGGTCATTGGTGACGGTTCCAAGGATTACCGGACCACCTTGGGAACCATCATGTCGGGTCCCGAGTTCCTGACAGTGTTCAGTGGCAAGACCGGCGAGGCTATCCACACCATCGATTATTGGCCCGCCCGCGGAAAAATCAAGGGCGATACCTATGGCAACCGCGATAACCGCATGCTTGCAGGAATTGCTTATCTCGATGGTGTTCACCCTAGCGTCATTATGAGTCGCGGTTATTACACGGAATTTTTTGTGGCCGCCTATGACTTTGACGGAAAAGAACTGAAACCGCGCTGGCTCCACAGTTCCGACAAGGCTGACCAGGGACTTTATGGCGAAGGAAACCACAATCTCTCTGTAGGCGATTTGGATGGCGACGGCTTTGACGAGATTGTCATGGGCTCTGCGGCGCTCAAGCATGACGGAACCCTTCTTTATCGCACCGGCTTTGGTCATGGCGATGCCATGCACCTCTCCGACATGGACCCGGACAAACCGGGATTGGAAGTTTACGACGTTCACGAAGAAACTGACAACAAGTATAGCGAAGAATTTCGCGACAAAGATGGCAATGTGGTGTGGGGAACGCTCCAGTCTTCTTTGACCTGTAAAGATAAAAACGGCAATACGCATTCTGGTTGCGACAATGGTCGTGGCCTTGCTGCGGATATCGATTCCACGAACCGTGGTTTTGAAATGTGGTCTGGCACCAGTGGCGGGATCCGCACGGTGAGCGGAACGACCCTTTCGACTACGTCTCCTTCGGTAAATTTCCGCATTTATTTCGACGGCGACCTGCAAGACGAACTCCTTGACGCATCTGGCTCACCGAAGGCCGGAACATATGCTTATAATGTGGGCGGGAAATTGGAGAAATGGAATTCCTCGAATAAGACGGTAGACCGCTATTTTAGTTTTTACAATGTCGAAGGGTCTTCCCTGAACAATTATACCAAGGCAAATCCCTGCTTGGTGGCAGATATCTTTGGCGATTGGCGGGAGGAATTTATTACCCGTGCCGGTGACGACCAGAATAAAATCATCGTGTTCTCGACTCCGGTAACTAGCCCCCACAGGCTCTACACTCTGATGCACGACCCGCAGTACCGCGTGAGTGTGGCCTGGCAGAATGTGGCCTATAACCAGCCTCCCCATGTGAGCTACTACCTGCCCGACATGGTGAAAAAACTGACCAAGCCAGATATCTATATGGTCGGGGAAGAGCAAACTTCAAATGAGGAAGATAATCCGTCATCAGTTGCCATAAATAACGCCTTTGGCGGGAACCTTCGGTACAATCCTTCTACGGGCGCCCTGTATGTTTCCAAATCGGGGTATGTGCAGGTTGAGTTTTTCAATCTGAACGGTTCGTTGGTTGGAGGCTCGTCCAAAAATGCCTTGGCTGGGGCATCAGTCTTCTTTGCGGGTCAGGAATCTCTACCGAAAGGCCTGTACGTGATGAAGGTGAAGTTCGACGGCAAGGTCGTGCAGCGGGCCTTTTTTAGGAATTAGGCGATGCTTTCCAGAATCTGGCAGACCTTCGTTGTCGCTTCGATGTTCCTTGCCCCGATGGTGTGTGCAAAGATTACCATCTACATGTGTGGCGACTCCACCATGCAGGACTGGAACGAGGGATACTATCCTAAACGGGGTATAGGCCAGGAATTCCAGTATTTCTGGAATTCGGATAATGTGGTTGTTGTAAACAAGGGTGCTGGCGGTACGGCGGCAATGACCTATTACAACAAGAATTGGGCGGCAGTCAAGTCTAGCCTTAAATCCGGTGATTTTGTAATTATCCAGTTCGGCATAAATGATCGTAACTATAGCAACGAAGAAGAATTTGTAACGGCGACAACGGCTATGGCCAACGAGGCGCTTGCTGCCGGAGCGACGCCTATTATAATTAACCCTGTCCGTAGAAGTGATTACCGTTGCAGCATGTCCACCGATAGGTATAAGGCATGTGAACCCTCCATGCTCCCCGATTCCATTTATGAGTCCTATCACGGCTATCCGATTCTGGCCCGGGAAATCGCTGCTTCGCTGAATGTACCCCTGATCGATATGGATACCCTTTCCCGCAACTACCTTTTGTCGGTGGGGCAGTATTATGCCCTTCACTATGTGAATATGGTGCTGGACGAGGGCGAGTATTCCACTTATGTCGATGGAAACAATGATAACCTTCACTTGCAGCAGAATGGAGCTACTGTATTTGGACGCATCACCACAGAGCAGATGCGTGTCCACACAAACGAAAAAGTTCGGAATCTTGCAAAAAATTTGGCCCCCATGTACCAGGTGGACGTGAAGGTGAGTCCTGCGGGTTCTGCAGAGGCCACGACCGTCAGTTCCTATTACCCGGCGGGAATGCCCGTGACCTTGAAGACGACCCCCAAGGAGGGCAAAACATTTGTGGGTTGGTTCGATGGTAAGGGAAACAAGTGTGCAAATTCAGTGACCACCGCTAAATCTGAATATATCTGCACTTTCACGATGGGAGCCGCCTCGACTCAGTACACAGCCGTTTATGGCGGAGGAAAGGCTCAGATTTATGGTGGAGATGGTACCCCCCTAACAAAATTTCCAGAAGGGGTTCCTAAACAAATAGAGGGGGTGACACCCACGGGGTCTGTTGAAATTGTCGACATAGAAACGCTTGACAAGGATATAAAAACATGGTTTGATGCCTCTGAACCGGATGGCTACGATGTCGGTTGGACTGAAAGTTCCAACGCTGGTTTTTCCTTTGGACCGGGCTACTGGAATTTTGACAACAAGGTAAACTCCTTTGCTTCTTACGAAATGGAATTTCCTTCGGCTGGTTATGTGACCATGGGGATTATCTATGCCAATGGCGGAAAAACTTCTAGGACTTTGAACATTTATTTGGATCATGATTATCTAGTAGATTGTCCTCCGACAGGTGATTGGTCAATTTACGACACGGCTTTTGTGAACCTTGATCTGGTAAAGGGTAAAGGGAAATTGAAATTTATTTCAACCACTTCTGATGGTGGACCGAATATCGATGCTTTTGGTTTCAGTGTAGACCATATTTGCCGCGCCAATGACGATAACTGCGAAGTTGCGATGGGCCTACGCGGCGAAAGACTTCAGTTGCCTAGTGGTGGCCCGGCCCATGTGAGTGTGTATGACATGACTGGACGCCTGGTAGCCCAAAAGCATGTTAAAAATGCAACTGACATATCGCTATCCTCCATGGTTAAATCCACTGGCCTTTACCGTGTTTTGGTCCGGCAGGGGAGTGCTAGCTTCAGCGGCACTTGGGCCAAGGTAAAATAGTCATGAAGTCGGTGTTGAAATTTCTAGCCATCGCTGCGGCATTTCTCCTGGTTGCCTTGGGGGATTCTTCCTCTTTTACCATCCATATCGTAGGAGATTCTACCGTCTGCACCTACAGGGATAATGTCTATCCACAAACCGGATGGGGACAGATTCTCGGTTCTTTTTTTGATGGTTCCCGAGTCAGGGTGAACAATGTGGCTATCGGTGGCCGCAGTTCCAAGACTTTTATTCAAGAGGGCCGATTGGGCGCCTTGAAAAATGATGTCCAAAAAGGGGACTTCCTCTTTATCCAGTGGGGTCATAATGACCGCTATTTTGGAAATAGTAGCCGTCAGGTGCCTTTTGATTCTTTAGGCTATTGGCTTCAGCAATACGTCGATTCTGCCAAGGCGTGGGGTGCCACACCTGTTTTTGTGACTCCCATGAATATGAATATGGGGGCAAATGGCCGCAACGTATTCACGGAATACAACGTAGTTGGCAAGATGTTGGAACTGGCAAAGTCGAACCATATTCCCTATGTGAATCTGAATGCCAAGTCTTATAATGCCTACAGCAAAAACTGGAATCCCGATTATGTTTCCCGTTACCAGTTCAAGATGTTCTTGAAGGGGGAGTATCCCAATTATCCAGATGGGGTCACGAACGATGGAACCACTCATTTTCAGGAATCGGGTTCCATTGCACACTGTCAGTGGATTGCCGAGGAACTGGAAAATGCCTTGAATGAGGATTACCTTTCTGGCGAGGCAAAGTCTAGTTTGATGGGACTGGTGTCGGCTCTGAAGTCCCGTTACGATTTTACGGTCAAGGCCAATGTTTCCAATAGCAGTGGGCTGATTACCCACAATCAGAAACTGCCCGGCGGTGCCCCACTTACCTTGCATGTGAGTCCCGGAAGTTTTGGGAAAAAATTTCAAGGCTGGTACGACGACGATTGCAACCTGCTGACGGCAGATTCTAATTATTACGGAAATAAAACGCTTTACCGTGGGGCGACTTATACGGCCGTCTTTGAGGGCGGCGCGGCGTGCCAGAAGACTGCTCATGGCGAGGAAATGATTCTCTCCAGTTCATCTTCTGCAACGGAAAATAGCAGCAGTAGTGCAGCAACCATCGACCCGAAACTCTGCTATACGGGCGAAACAGACGGGGCCTGGTTATCGCCTATTGATATGAGCATGCCGGAGGATGGGGAAGGAACTACGGATTCCAATCATGAGGGGTATACGGGTCAAGGATTCTTCAATATTGCAAACGCTGTAGCCTCCAAGGCGGTTTATCGTATCACCTCTGACCAGTCTGCAGAAAGTGCGAAATTGCTGGTCCGGTATTCCAATGGAGGTACCGTCTCTAGGCCCATGAAAATAACGGTGGACAATTTTACCTATGATGTAGATTTTCCGTCAACCCAGTCTTGGGATAACTGGGATACGGCTTACGTTGAAAATGTGTGGGTGGATGCCCTGGATTTCACCCTCACTATTGAATCAACAACGTCTGACGGCGGCCCCAATATCGACATGATTGCCTTTGACATGAGGGGCGTTTACCGGACAGGCTGTGCGCCGAAGGGCACATCCGCTCTTAAGGGAAAATTTGGAAATCGGAGACATGATGTGGATGAATCTCTGGCCTTACCTTCTGCCAAATTCAATGCCCTTGGCCAGAAGGTTCGTAGTGAGAGCAATCGCCGTCACGACTTGAACCGAAAGACATTTCTTCGCCGTAATTCTGTAACTCGTTGAGTATCAAATAGATTCTTACTGAGCCCTGTCTGCGTCATTCTCGCGAAAGCGAGAATCTTGATGATTCTGTTATCATCACTAGCCCCTAACCCCTAGTTTCTAGGCTCTATTTTACTACATTTGCGCCGTACAAATCAAGGAGTAGCTAAATGCTCAAATCTACACTGCAACAGACCGATCCGGAAATCTATAACATCATCCAGGAAGAAGCCGAACGCCAGGAATATGGCATCGAACTCATCGCTTCCGAAAACTACACCTCCAAGGCCGTCATGGAAGCCATGGGCTCCGTGCTGACCAACAAGTACAGCGAAGGCTACGTGGGCAAGCGCTACTACGGTGGTAACGAAGTGATCGACAAGATGGAAGCATTGGCCATCGAACGTTGCAAGAAGCTCTTTGGTTGCGACCACGTGAACATCCAGCCGCTGTCCGGTTCTCCTGCCAACGCTGCCGTGTACTTCGCCGTCCTCAAACCGGGCGACAAGGTCCTCGGCCTCAAGCTCGACCATGGTGGACACCTTTCTCACGGCCATCCGGTGAACTTCTCTGGCATGCTCTACAACTTCGTGCAGTACGAAGTCGATAAGGAAACGGGCCGCATCGACATGGACAAGGTCCGCGAAATCGCTCTCCGCGAAAAGCCGAAGATGATCCTCGCCGGTTTCTCTGCCTACAGCCGCAACCTGGACTGGAAGCGCTTCAAGGAAATCGCCGACGAAGTGGGCGCCCTTACCATGGCCGACATTTCTCACGTCGCAGGCCTCATCGCAGGTAAGGCTATCGATTCTCCGGTGCCGTACTTCGACATCGTGACGACCACCACCCACAAGACTCTCCGTGGCCCGCGTTCCGCTATCATCATGTGCAAGGACCGCACCATCCAGAAGATGGTGAAGGGCGAACTCAAGGAAGTTTCTTTGGCCAAGGAAATCGACAAGGGCGTGTTCCCGGGCATGCAGGGTGGTCCGCACGACCACATCAACGCCGGTAAGGCCGTTGCATTCCTCGAAGCTCTGCAGCCGGAATTCCAGACCTACGCCAAGAACGTCATCAAGAACGCTCAGGCCATGGCCGACGAAATGATGAAGCTGGGCTACAAGGTCATCAGCGACGGTACCGACAACCACCTCATCGTGGTGGACATGACGTCCAAGGGCGTTTCCGGTAAGGAAGCCGAAGTGGCCATGGAAAAGGTTGGCATCTCCTGCAGTCGCTCCACCATTCCGTTCGATCCCCGCAAGCCGATGGATCCGTCGGGCGTGCGTCTCGGTACTGCCGCTATCACGACCCGTGGCTTTGACGAAGAAGATACCCGCGAAGTGACCCGCATCATCGACCGCTGCATCAAGGCCAAGGACGACGATGCCGCTCTCGCCAAGATTCGCGAAGAAATCGTGGCTCTCTGCAAGAAGCATCCGCTTTATAAGTAATTTTGCGGTGCAAAATTACTTGTTGGTTCTGAGGGCGGCCTTCGGCCTTTGAGGTTTGAGGTTGCATTCCTACGGATTGCTTCGAGCAAAATGATGGCACTTTCGGTGCAAAAGATTGCGACTTGTTAAAAGCGGGTCGCTTTTTTTATTCCAGGTCCAGTTCGTTCTGGATGGCGTTTTCCATACAAAGTAGTTTTCGCTTGAGGTCTGTGCCGAGGGCGTAGCCTCCGATTCCCTTGTGGCTGCTCACGACCCGATGGCAAGGAACAACCACCTGCAGAGGGTTCCCGTGGAGGGCGTTCCCGACGGAGCGTTCTGCATGGGGGTGTCCGATGGCTTCGGCGATTTCCTTGTAGGTTCGCGTCTCCCCGTAGGGAATGTTCCGCGTCGCTTCCAGCACCTTCGTCTGGAACTCTGTGCCGTAAATCTTTACGGGAATGGTGAATTTCTTGATTTTTCCGGCCAGGTAGAGGTTCAGTTCCCGCCGGGCCTGCTGATAGACCTGGGCGTTTCTGCCCCGGACTTTCCCCTCGGCCTCGGGTTCGGCGTAGGCGCAGGCTTTGAGACTGCTGGCCGTTTTCCCGCCCTGGAATCTGAGGCCGCAGAGCTTGATTCCGTCAAAGACAAAAGTCCACTCGCCCCACACGTTGCGGTGGTGGACCTGAATAAATCTGGAATCGTCGAAGTTCACCCCATAAATATATATCCTTGCCGCCTGAGTGCGAAATGGGTGGCCCCTGAATCAGTGAAATTGCTATATTATGCCCGTTAAAATCTTTAACAAGGATAAATAATGCGTTCTTTTAAGTTGATTTCTCGTGGTGTGGCCGCAGTCCTGCTTATGGCTGCCGTGGCCTCTGCCCAGTTGATGAATGGCAAGAGTTTTGACGTGATTCGCGTGGAAAAGGTGGGCATTTCGGGTGGCAAGATCGATAGCCTTGCCCAGATGCTGGGGGCCCAGCAGTTCCGTGGCAAGAAGTTGACCGACGAGATGATGACCCAGCTGCGCTATGCGGTGATCGACAACCTGGTTGGCCAGGAACTGGTCAAGCTGGAGTGCAAGAAGCAGGGAATCAAGGTTTCCGCCGCCAAGGTGGACAGCGTTTCCGCCCTTTTCAAGGCCCAGTTCCCCAGTGACGCCGCATTCCAGGCCGAACTGAAGAAGTCTAACACTACCATGGCCCAGTTCAAAGAAAAGATCGAAGACCAGCTGAAGAGCGAAGTCTTGCTTGAAAAGAAGGTGCCTTATCCGGCAGAACCCACCGAAAAGCAGCGCCAGGCTTTCTGGGAACTGAACAAGTCCAAGGCCTCCATTAGCGATACCGTGAGCGGCGCCCGCATCTTTGTGAGCACCAAGGGCAAGAAGGCCCAGGAAATTAGCGATGCCAAGGATATGCTAAAGGGACTTGCCGCCCAGGTCCGTAGCAAGAAGGCCACCTTTGCCCAGCTGGCCGCCATTTATAGCGACGACCCCGAAGCCAAGAAGACCGGCGGTGTCATGAACAAGTTTATTGCCAAGTCCAAGGGAGATGCCTACGTGAAGGCCATCGCCAAGATGAACGTGGGTGACATTTCCGATATCATTAACGAAAAAGACGGTATCAGCATTTTCATGCTGACCGAAAAGAACGACGGCAAGTACGAAAGCTACAAGCACCAGATTGACTACATTCTGCGGGTGCAGGCCGAACAGGACCGCCAGATGCAGCTGAAGGCCTATCTGGACGGACTTGGAAAGGTTTACAAGGTCCAGTACCTGGACAAGAAGTACACTCCTCCCGAGGCCATCGGAGCGAAGTAGCTGTGAGCTCGGTCGCCCTTAAGGCGACCTTTGAGCGATGAGGTCGACTTGCTTCGCAAGTCTTTGAGGTTTGCTTGATTTCAAAGACGTAATCGTAAGAACTTAGAGGTCCGTAGGTCTACGCTCATACCTCAGAGCGAAGCGACCTCACTCCTCATAACCACGGCCTTACGGCCTAGCCACTAACCACTTATGTTCCAAACTACACACACCGGGCTTATTGAACTGCGCTCTCGCATAGACAAGCTCTGGGGGTATCTTTGACTTAGAGGCAAAGACCGAAGAGCTTTACGTGCTGGAAAAGGATTCCAGCGATCCGAACCTCTGGAACGACCAGGAAAAAGCACAGTCCATGATGAAAAAGATAGGGAACCTGCGTTCCCTGTTGGACGGCTGGAAAGAAGTTTCCCAGACCTGCGACGACCTGGCCGAGCTTTACGAAATGTCCAAGGACGAAAACTCCGCCGAGCTTACGGCCAGCATCGAGGCGGACGTTGCCGCCCTGAAGGCCCGCATCGAGGAGATGGAATTCAAGAAGATGCTGAACGGGCCCGACGACGCCTGCAGCTGCCTCATGTCTATACATCCTGGCGCAGGCGGTACCGAGTCGCAAGACTGGGCCTTGATGCTGTTCCGCATGTACACCCACTTCTTTGAGCGGGAAAAGATGGACTTCAAGGTGGTGGACTTTCAGGAGGCCGAAGACGCGGGCCTCAAGAGTGCCACCATCGAGGTGACCTGCGAAAACGCATACGGACTGTTGCGTTCTGAAATTGGCGTGCACCGCCTGGTGCGAATCAGTCCCTTCGACGCCAACGCGCGCCGCCACACCAGCTTTACCGCCGTGTACCTTTACCCTGAACACGAAGACGTGGACTTTGATTTGGACATGTCGGATGTGCGTGTGGACACCTACCGCAGTAGCGGTGCCGGTGGCCAGTACATTAACAAGACGGATTCCGCCGTGCGCATGACCCACTTGCCTACGGGCATTATGGCCAGCTGCCAGACGGAACGCAGCCAGATCCAGAACCGCGAGACCTGCTACAAGATGCTCAAGACCATGGTGGCCGAACACTACCGCCTTGAAGAAGAAGCCAAGCGGGATGCCCGCATGGCCGAAAAGAAAAAGGTGGAGTGGGGAAGCCAGATCAGGAGCTACGTGCTGCAGCCTTACCAGCTGGTGAAGGACCTCCGCACCGGAGTGGAAACGTCGGATACCGCCGGCGTGCTGGACGGAAAGATCAAGCCTTTCATCAACGCCTATCTGCTCAGCACCAGCGAGAAGCAGGGGTCTTAGGGGATGTACCCCTAGGAGAAGGGGAAGCGTAAGACTCACGGAGATCCCCGACCAAGTCGGGGATGACATGAGGCTGGAGCGTGGGGGAGGCTTCCCCCTTTAATCTCACAAGCTCCTAGCCCCTAGATCCTAGATCCTAACCCCTAGATCCTCTACTATTCTTCTTCAGCAGGTCTCTTCGACAGCTGCTTGCGGCGGATGGGGTCCAGCTCGGTCTTGCGGAGGCGGAGCACTTCGGGCGTGACTTCGATGCATTCGTCTTCGTTGATGAAGGTGACGCATTCTTCCAGGGTCATGCGGCGGTACGGGGTCAGCTGGATCATGTCGTCAGCGGACTTGGAGCGCATGTTGGTGAGGTGCTTGCCCTTGGTGACGTTCACGGTAATGTCCACGTCGCGGTTGTGTTCGCCCACGATCATGCCCGGATAAACTTCGGCGCCCGGTCCGATGATGAGGTAGCCGCGGTCTTCCAGGTTGGAAAGAGCGTAGCTGGCGGCTTCGCCCGGTTCTTTGGCGATAAGCACGCCGTTGATGCGGGTGGGGATTTCGCCCTTGTAGGGCTGGTATTCCTTGAAGAAGGACTGGGTCACGGCGTAACCCTTGGAAAGGGACAGGAGCTTCGGGCGGATACCGATAAGGCCGCGGGAAGGAACGATGAATTCCAGGGACACGCGGTCGTTGTCGTCGGTGACCATGTTCACCATTTCGCCCTTGCGCTGCTGGATTTCCTGGATGCAGGCGCCGCTGAATTCGCTGGGCACTTCTACCTTGAAGTCTTCCACCGGTTCCAGGAGCTTGCCGTTTTCGTCGTTGTGGAAAATCACCTGGGGGCTTCCGATGGTGAATTCGTACAGTTCGCGGCGCATGTTTTCCACGAGGATGGTGAGGTGCAAAATGCCACGGCCCGAGACCTTGAACGTGGAGGCTCCGTCCACCTTTTCGACGAGGAGGGCGGGGTCTGCCATGTGGGCGCGTTCCAGGCGTTCCTGGAGCTGGTTACCCGTCATGAACTTGCCGCCGTACTTGCCTGCGAGAGGCGAGGTGTTCACGGTAAAAATCATGGAGATGGTGGGCGGGTCGATATGGATGCGGGGCAGGTGCTTCGGGTTGTTCGCGGCGCTGATGGTGTCACCTATGTCGAAGGTGTCAAGCCCTGCAATGAGAATGATTTCGCCCGGGCCTGCTTCGTCCACCGGCTTCGGGGTGAGGCCTTCGTAGCGCAGGATCTTCTGGGGGCGGATGGTCTTCACGGTGCCGTCGGTAAAGGCCTGGGCATAGGTTTGGTTGGGCTTAAACACGCCCTGCTGTACGCGACCCACGGCCAGGCGGCCGAGGAAGGTGGAGTATTCAAGGGATGCAATCTGTAGGAGCGGTTCGGCGGCGGGGTCGCCCTTCGGGGCCGGAATGCGCTCGATAATCTTGTCCATGAGGATACTGAAGTCGCCGTCAGGGTCTTCCATCTCGGCCTTGCAGATGCCCTTGCGGCCGGAGCCGAACACCTTGTCGAAGTCCAGCTGTTCTTCGTTGGCGTCGAGCTCGCAGAAGAGGTCGAACACCTTGTCGAGGGCGCCGTGGGGGTTGCAACCGTCACGGTCAATCTTGTTCACCACCACGATGGGGATAAGCCCCAGTTCCAGGGCCTTCTGGGTCACGAAACGGGTCTGGGCCATGGGGCCTTCGAAGGCGTCCACAACCAGCAACACGCCGTCCACCGTACCGAGAACACGTTCCACCTGGCCACCGAAGTCGGCGTGCCCCGGGGTATCCACGATGTTCACGCGGTAGCCCTTGTACATGACGCTGGTGTTCTTGGAGAGAATGGTAATGCCGCGTTCCCGTTCCAGGTTGTCGCTGTCCATCACGCGCTCGTTGACTTCTTCGCCTTCGTGGAAGGTTCCGCACTGCTTGAGAAGCTGATCGACGAGGGTGGTTTTACCGTGGTCAACGTGGGCGATAATAGCGACGTTTCTGATTTTAGACTGATCCATAAAGGGCTCTTTTGAATTTTTGTTTATTTTGGGCCCAAATTTAGAAAAAAGGATTGTAGTTTGCAACACGGTTATGGTCCAAAGCAGTTGTTCGGGAATCTTTTTGTTATATTTGGGCCACTATGGATAAGGAATTCGAAAAATTTGATGATGAAGAGGATTTGGGGGATTTTGACCAAAATCTTCTCGAATCTGGTGATTTTAATGAAAGTGCACCTGTGGTTCGTGATTACAGCCAGCGTCAAATTCTCATTTGGGAAGAAGATGATGCTCGTCGCGAAGCTTGTCTCGAGGTCTTGACTGACCTGTTGGTGGGGGCTACCATCAAGCCCGTGAAAACCGAAGCCGAAGCTCTGGAACAACTGGAAAACGAGGATTGGGATACCTTCGTGGTAGACTTTTATTCTGAAGGTGTTTCCGAGAGCGAATTTATCAAGCGGGTCAATAACTATCCGGGTTCAATTCTTGTGGCCATCTCCATGGGTCCGTTGACTTTGCCCGATGAGCGTGACCCCGCCAAGACGGAACTTTTGCGTAGGCTTTTCGATATGGATAAACCTACAGCTCAACTTCACGGCTAGTCTAGGTCAAAAATTTTTTAAGACTCCGAGGAGAACTCCCCGGAGTTTTTTGTTGTGGTGTAGTTCTAGATGCAACTCTCGGGAGAGCCCGGAGTAGGGGGTTCCATACACCAGGATTCGCCTAGCCCCCTTGTCTGCCAGAGACGCAGGTTAAGCTGGGTACTTTGGGGATTCTTGCTGGGATTGCTATTGTTGGGAATGACGGTTGCCGAATCCTGAACGTTGGAGTAGAACAACGAATCTAGGATGGTTCCGTTGCATTGGAGCACGATGGAGCTTTTGGTGTTGGTCAGGTCTCCCCAGGTTGCGGTGTTCCTGTATGCAGTTGGGGTGCTTGCCGAAGTATCGCCAAACACGAGTCTTTTGCCTGGAGCGATGTCATTAACGGTGATTTCCCAGGCCTTGCTGCCCGTTGAACCGGTGCCGATGGTGCATCCGCCCAGTAAAAGGGTGTCTATGCTTCCGTTGTAGATCTCGATGAATTCGTATTGGCTTGAATCGGTTTTGAGGGGAGCGCTCAAAAATTCCGTGATGACCAGGTCGTTTTTTTGGGGACTACGCCGTGATGCTGGCAGGTTCATTTGAATCTCCAGGTTGGCGTTGTCGGCGATTTCTATGGCTATGGCCGCCTTGCCTCTTAGGGATTTCAGTTCTAACGATGGGACTGGATTGTCAGGGCTTAAATAGAGGGAATCTTCTACTTGATAAATGTTGTTGTCCAGCTGGTCGAACAACGTTATTTTCAATCGGTAGCTTTTTTCCAAGGCAAGAAAGTCGGTGTGGAATACACCGTCGCTGTCGACAATTTCCATAAGGTAAGTATAGAGGGAATCTTCGGATTGCAATTCCATTTGCCCATAGGCGATTTTGACGGGGTTTCCAAATCCTAGGGGAATCCGTAGGTAGATGAAACCGGCCAGGGGCCGCATCTTGATGTTTATTTCTTCTGTTTTTCCCGCTTCTAGTCGGGCCTCCACTTCGCCTTTTTGCATCAGGTTTCCGTTGGCATAAATTTTTGCCAGGAATTTCCAATGGTCATGGGGGAACAGGTCTAGCTCCAGGGAATGTTCTTCGGGACTTTTGACCAGGTGCAGGGTGTCCGCTCCTATACAGTCGATGACTAGACTGTCCATGAGGGGGACGCTTGTGTAGTGGAGTTCCAGTTGCACCTTGGCGGAGACACCTTCGGTGTTTGCAATCGTTTTTTCGGCGGAATCCTTGCCGCAGGCCGAAAGAGCAAGTGCGAATGTGGATAGGGCCAGAGCCCATAGGGTTGTTTTTTTGATAGGATTCATGAGACCTCCTTTTGGTTTATAAGACATCCTATGCCTTATAAACGGAATTGGGAGGCCAAAAGGGAACGGTAAAAAAAATATTACGAGTCCTGGGGCTGATTTCCGGAATTATGGTTCCTGGAACTCTGCAGTTTTTCGGCGCAGGGCTTACTTTGTCTTAAAATTTTCACTAGGGCGCTGGGAGAAAGGCCAAAAGCCTTGGCTGCTTCCTTGGTGTCACCGTTTTTTTGAGCCATGCGGTCAAAGACGTGGGCCACGAACAGGGGGAAAAGAGGGTTGCTTGTTTGAATATGCCCATTGCTTCCGGGAAAGGGCATTTCGGGCTCTTGAGGAGTTTCTCGCACCTTGAGGGCCAGGGCCATCTGCATGCGGTGCAAGGCGTGGACCTTATTTTCCTTGGCGGATCTCCCTTCGGAGGATTTGATTTCTAAATTGTATTCCCGTAAGGTCAGCTGCACTCCGGTGTTGGTCTTGTTCCTGTGTTGCCCGCCGGGACCGGACCCCTGGAAACCTTTTAGGGTACAGGCGCCTAGCAGTTGGTCCAGGCTCATTTTTAAGTAGGTATCGCGATGCATATCTTGAAAGATAAAATTCTTGTGCCCCTCGCTATGGTCGTTTCCTTGTTGTTGACCGCCTGTGCGGGCTCTGCGGACAATGCCTCCCAGGGGAGTGTTCTTCAAAATGCCCCCCAGGATGCCCAGGCAAAGGACGCCCAATACCAGGAGCGAGTCCAGGACAAGCAGGCCCTTTTGGAAACTATGTTCCAGAACTTTCTGGACGGTATCCGGAACGGTGCTTCTGCCGAAGTCCTGTACGGCTATCTGACGGACACTTCGGAATACTGGCTGGACACTCTTGAAACCCATGCCCGTCGTTATGATGCAGAAGCTTTGGACACCTGTCAGTTTTATGAGGCCTATTCCATTATTCTTTACCGCCTTTATGAGCGGGAACACCTCTGGGAAACCGAAGATGACCGCATGCTCTTTATGCTGCTCAGCAAGAGCGGTATGCTGGACCGGTTCCTGCGTCTGCAACTTGGACCCATGAAGGTGAAAAACGACCGGGGAAGTATAGGTCTTGCCAAAAGCCCCGATGTGCCCATTATGCTGTTCGTCTGGGATGACCAGACCTGGAAACTGGACCTGCCGGCAACGCTCCCTCTGATCACCAAGGGAATCGAGTCTATCGCAGTCAAGAAGAACTGGACCAACCGCAAGCTGGCCCTTTACTGGATAGAGAAGGAATACCACATGACCTACTCCAGGCTGGACGATTCCCTGTTGGAGCCTATCGGTTTTTAGTTAGACGAATACACGATGCGTAGTATCTGCAAGTGCTTGTTTTTGCTCCTGTGTTTTGGCGCCTGCTCCATTGCCGCTCCTGCGGTTGCAAAGGCTTTGACAAAAATTTCGGGAGCGGTAGAGTCCAAGACTCCTTTTAGCGGGGAACGTCTTTTTGCTGTTCTGGATTCTGCAGGCGGCACGGGAACCTGGATGGAATGGGACAGCACCGGCGTAAAAGACCCTTCTATCATGTCGGTGGTTGCGCCTTCCATGAAAACCTCCCAGAAGCCCCAGATGGTGTGGGTAATATCTGAGCGGGAAAAGCCCTTGATGGCTATCCTTTTTTCGAAGGGGGCGGGGGAGGTCCTTGTCTTCTATGAACTTTCCGCCCTAGATGCCAAACCGGAGCCTCTAAAGCTGAATCCAGAACCGGACCCGCGGGTGTTTCTCCGGGACTATCGGCAGGAATCCCCGACGGTCTTTGTCCATCTGGACAAGCCCAACCTGAAAATTTCCATATCCGAAAAATTGATTCGCTTTACCTACGAAAAGGCGGACAAGACGCCACTTCGTTACGACAGGGACTTTGCCAAGAAAACCTTTGTAGAAAAACGTTCCGAAGTCCGCAGCTACATGGACTATTTTCGTTATGAATATGCCCTGATGCTTCGGGCTTTTGTTCAGTCTGTTCGTGGTTTGTTTAACTGGCAGCCCTGGCATTGGTACATGGATTCTTGGAATCATTCCGCCTTTATCAAGGCCGATGAACTGGAAGCCATTCTTTCGAAGGGCTTTCCACCGGAATATGTCACGATTTTCAAGACCAGGGCCGTTACCGGTGAGACGGTGGAATTTCGGGTGAACGGCAACGGCTTCTTCGAAATGGATATTTTCGCCCCGTAGCCTGCTATTTTGTATTTTAGAGATATGCGCTTGAAATGGTCCACATTGTTGTTTGCTTTGAGTTGCCTTGCGGTTTCTCATGTGGACGCATCTGTGACCTTTATTGCCCAGTTTGCGGTTGGCGACAAGAACGTGGCCACTTTCAGCGAAGACGGTCTCTATGCGGTGGATTTTGCAACAATCAAGAAGGCCCTGGTCCAAAACAAGAGGCAGGGAGACCTGGATGGGATCCTGGTCGAAAAACTCTGCGTCTATGCGGCATCTCCCGACACCTTGAGCGACAAGGTTCCCGAAAAGGCCAAGCTTGAACCGGACCAGACTTTTGAAATCCCTATTGAGGTTCGGGACAAAAACGGAAACGGAATCTTTGACAACGGTGATACGCTCCTTTTTGTGGGGTACGGAACTTCCATCTGGAAACGTGTTGATTCTGAAGATCCCTCTTTTGAAATGGGCAAGATGGACTATTTCCATTCCCATTCGCCCTATTCCTTTTACCAGAACTTCCAGCTGGGCTGGAAATCTTCGGGTAAGGGACTTCGTTTGAACGACTACTTGAAGGAACCTTTCGGTACAGGCAAGAGTATAGAATGGATGCGCTATGTCCGTGCAGAAAAGGAAAACATCTTGCGGGACACCTACTTTGGTCGCGAAGGGGACTGGGAAAGTTCTTCGGGTAGGGAATGGTTCTGGCTTTGGCATAGCCGTCTAGATTCTACCACCTATTCCAATTCGGATTTGGTTCAGCCCCAGGTCCAGAATTTACCAGGACGAATAGCTGGCGGCAAGGAATTTTTGGGGGTGTCCTATTTCCCGTATAGGTCTCTTTGGCGTTCTTATGCCGAAAAGCCCAATGATCAGAAGTCTGATTTGGAAATGTCCGGCAAGTCTTACCAGGAACGGATGGACGGTATTAATTTCTCTATGACGGTGAACGGGAAAAAGTTATCTCGGAATACGGCCACCTTGATGCCGGGTAATACGTTCCGTCTGGATAATCCTGGGTTCAAGGATAAGGAAAACAATTTCGGATTGACTATGTTGCCCAACGATTACCAGTTCGACCGTTTTGACGGTTACACGCTGGCCTATCAGTGGACTCCTGTGGTGGATTCGGCAGAATGGCTTTTGCCAGGCCGGGTATCTGGCGTTATACAGATTCCCGTGGGAAAAGACGCCAATTTGCAAGTCATGAAATTTTTGAATTTTAGGCAGGTTGGCCTTTTGCAGGTGAAGAATGGCGTTGCAAAGGATAGTGTGGCTATTTCCGATGATGTGCGTTACTTGGTATACAAGAAAAATGTGTATAGAAACGACCTTAGCGTAGTTGGACAAATTGTTAAACCCGCAGGGGTGATTTCGGATATTTCCAGAATTGATTCCCGTACGGAATATTTGATCGTATCGCCGTCGGAATTTCTGAATGGAGCCGTAGCCCTAGGAAAATTCCGTTCTGGCGGCTCTGCCGTGACCACGATTCCAACGTCGGTTGTTGCCGTGGAAGATATTTATGCACGGTATACGGGTGGCGCTGTTTCTCCTGTGGCAATCCGCGATTATATAGCCTTTGCGAAAACCCGTTGCAATAAACTCAAATATGTGCTTCTCTTGGGTTCGGGACATTATGATTATCGTGGAATCAATACGAAGTTAGGTCCGAACTATATGCCGCCCTATGAAAAGGAATCTGTGGCAAGCGATGATTTCTTTGGTGCACTTGACCCTGGTGAACTAATTTTGTACGGTAAGTACGATTTAGATGTTGCCGTAGGTCGTTTACCGGTATCCACAGAACAGGAATTGTCCCACTACATGGACAAGGTTCGGGAATACGAGAAGGTGGGACTCTATGACCATTCGGAATGGCGGTCCACGCTGCTGCTCGCTGCCGATGACGCACTCAACAGCCATATCGTAGACTATACGGAACATACCAAGCTGCAAGAAATGCTTGCAAGGTCTATCGATAGTATGGCCACGGCCCAGAATCACCAGTGGAATCTGAAAAAGATGTATTTGCTGGATTACCCGGCCGATGCCTCGGGACAAAAAAAGGATGCTGTTGATGATTTTATCAATATGATAAACCAAGGCGCATTGATTACGGCCTATTTTGGTCATGGCTCCATGACGGATTGGGCTTCTGAAGGTCTTTTGAAGCCGAGCTACATAGCGAAAATTTCGAACAGAGGGCGCCTGACTATTCTCAATTCTTTTTCTTGTACCGTGGGACGTTTTGACATGGGCAACGCGCGGTCCTTATCCGAAGAATTCGTGCTGGCATCTCAAGTAGGCTCTATTGCGTCTATTGGTTCGACAAGAGAAACTTTTGCCGATTACAACGAGGCCTTCGGAAGAGCTTTTTTGATTTCTTTGCTAAAGACGGAGGGCATGCTTGTCGGAGACGCGTATCGGAATGCTAAAAATTCTGTAGGGGTGGGCTATAGCCGCCAGCGATACAATAACGAACTCTATGTGTTGATAGGGGAGCCTGTTCTTCAGATGCCCAAGGCCTCTATGAAGGTTTCTTTCGATGCTGAAATGGATACCCTGAAGGCTCTTGACAAGGTAAGGCTTTCTGGAAATGTTTCGGGCATGAAAGATGGGTATATTGGAATATCTCTACATGAGGGCAAGCGAAGCAAGAGGCTGTTTAATGGTCTAGACGTAGAAGATGATACTGTGGATGTTGTTTTTGATGGCTCTCTGATACATTCCCAGGTTGTCCCTGTTCGTGGAGGCCGATTTGAAACGGAATTTATTTCTCCAAGAAAACTTTCTTTTGGCGATACTGCCGCCCGGTTGAGCGCCTGGGCTTATTCGTCAAAGGACAAGTCCGTTGGTAGATTCTTGAAAAGGAATATCTTGATTTCGGGTGTTTCTGCGTTTGCCGATTCTATCAATGACCAAACGCCACCTTCGATACAGGTGCAGACTTGCTACAGCAGGGGAGTCAACACTTCCTTTGCCGATGGAGAATCGGTAAAAATGCAGTTTCCTGCTTGCTTACAAGTGACCATCGAGGATTCTACCGCCATTGATTTCCGAGAACAACCCGACGAAGGAATTAGTTTTGAAATTGTGGGTGTGGAACACCCGTACCATCCGGGACCGTTTTTGGAGCAGACTTCCAAGAAGGTTGTGGTCCGCAAGACATTCAATGCCGAAAACTACCCCGAGGGCAAATACGTTTTTAAGGTCCGTGCCCAGGATGTCTTGGGCAATGTGGCCGTCAAGACGCTCAATCTGGAACTGACCGAAGAAATGAAGTCCGGCTTGCAGGATGTTTTCAACGTGCCGAATCCCATGGGCAAGAAGGGAACGACTTTCTATTTCAAGAACCTGGCCGTGAACCGCAATTCTACGGTGAACATCTTTATATACAACCAGAATGGCCGCTTGGTGAAGGTTATCAAGAATGCTGTTTCGGGCATGACCCGCTGGGATGGTCGTGACAATCACGGAAGGCTCTTGGCCAACGGACTGTACCATTATGTGGTCCGTAGCGAAGTGGAGGCTTCGGACGGGTTCAAAAAGAAAACTTGGACAAAGAAACAAAAATTGCTTATATCGAGGTAAAAATGGATTTGCGTGAAAAACCTGGGAAGATTCAGAAACTGCTGGAACTGTTTTTGAGATTCCGCCTGATTTCGGTGGTACTTCTTGTTGTTTTGTCCGTGACTTTTGTGGCAACCCGCTGGCAGGCCATGGTCTCAATGCCGGTGGCCTCTTCGGAATCTTTGGGAATGTGGCTTGCTGAACATGGGGGCTTTGCATCTCTGTGGCAGGGTGGCCAGTATCTCGCCGTTTCTGCGGTGGCCATGGTGGTTCTGCTGTTTGTGTTTGCAGGAATCCGAGGCGGTATTGCAGGTTTGTTTGGCCTCAGTGCCATGGTTTTTGCCTTGTACGCCTTGGGCGGTGCCGAAAGCATGGTCCTGATATTCTATGGCGTGTTTGCCGGCGTGGCTCTGCTCCTTTTGCTCTTTGCAAAACTGGGTGTTGCCAATGTGCTTTTCCCCTTTGCCTTTAGCTGGGTGCTCTTGACTGCAATGGTAGCGTTGCTGCCATCCTTTGCTCCAGCTTATTTGGTATGGGCGGTTTTCTCCGCTGTCGGCTTTGCATCGGTCTTGGCTTTGGCCCTTGTCTCTGCAAAACATCTTGCCGAAGGGACTCCCCAGGCAGGAGCGCTGATCCGTAGCGGTAAAAAGCTGTTGGTCCCGGTGACGGTGTCGTCTTTTTTGGCGGTGGCGGCTTTGTTGTTCGATATGGACAAGTCGGCTGTTTCTGGCGTGAAGGTGGCGGAAGCAGCCGTGTCGTGGCTTGCCTTCAACTTGTGGTTCTACGTGTTCCTGTTTCCGGTGGTTTCTTTTGCACCGTGGGAAAGGCTCCGTTCCAAGGAACGCAAAGTCAAGCTGAAAGAAAAGAAGAAGTAGTCTACGAGCAGCGCAGCACCTGGCCCGGGCGGATCATGTTGCTCTTGAGGCCGTTCAACTGTTTGAGCCTGCGTATAGAAATCCCGTATTTCCGGGCAATCTTTCCGAGGCAGTCCCCGCGCCGTACCTTGTAGTAGCGGTGTTTGGAAAGTTCTTTCTGGTAAAAGTCTTCATTTTGCTGTAGGGCCACCGGGTCAATCTCAGTCTGTTCCCAACGGAACTTGCCATTCTCGAAATCAAAGACGGTGGAGGGGTCTATGTAGAGCCCGTTGTAGCGCATCTCGAAATGCAAGTGCGCTCCGAAGGAGCGGCCGGTATTGCCGCCTATTCCGATGGTGTCGCCTGCCTGCAGGGTGTCGCCGACCTTCACGTTCCATTTGGACAAGTGGGCGTACAGCGTGGTGAGACCGTTCCCGTGGTCGAGAATCACGTACTTGCCGTAGCCCCTGCGGCGCCCCTGGTTCCGGGTCTTGACCACCTTGCCTGCAAAGGCGGCAACGATGGTGCGGTCTTCGCCGTGGCAGAGTCCCAAATCTACGCCACGGTGCATGCGGTAGGTTCGTATGCCGTAGGGCCCCGAGATGCGTCTGCTTTCGGAGGGCATGGCCGAGGCGGTCATATCCAGGAACAGGGACTTGACGGCGGAGTCCGCACTGGCGGAATCTGCGGCGGCCATGTCGGCGGCCAGTTCGGCGTCGGCTTCTTCGCTTTCGGCTCCCGATTCGCTTTCGGCGCCATCTTCGCCTTCTACGGCTAGGGAGTCGGCTTCGGCAACATCTTCTGTTTCCAGGTTTTCGGCCTCTATTTCGGCCAGCTCCTGCTGGATAAGCTTTTCGGCTTCGGTGAGCTCGACTGCACCAGCTGGATTTTCGACAGTTTCGGTGAGTTCCACCGTGCCTGCCGGATTTTCGGCGGTTTCGGCAGGAGCTTCGCTTAAGGATTCAGCGCCTGATTCTATAGGCTGCTCTACCAGGGGCACGGCATTTTCGGCCATGCCATCTTCCTTTGCCCAGAGGCAGAGGGGGAGGGAGAACAGGAGTATGGAAACGACGCGTTTCATAGATGTGTGGCTAATATAGAATAATTGTTAGGGATTAGAGGGGGTAGGATTTTAAACGAAAGAACTCCGCTGTGCGGCTGCAGACGAAAAAAAGCAAAAAACAAGCATTTTTTTATACAAGAAAATCTCTCGTCTCTCGTCTCTCGTCTCTCGTCTTTCTAAATTTGCTCGCATAAAAATCAAAAGGACTCTAAAATGGCAAAGAAAGTTCAGGATGCCCTCAAGGACATCATCTCCCTCTGCAAGCGCCGCGGTTTCATTTTCCCCGGCTCCGAAATTTACGACGGCCTCGCCAACACTTGGGACTACGGTCCGTATGGCGTGGAACTGAAGCGCAACATCAAGAACCTCTGGTGGAAGAAGTTCGTGACCAGCCGCCAGGACGTGCTCGGTCTCGACAGCTCTATTCTCTTGAACCCCCGCGTTTGGAAGGCCTCTGGCCACGTGGGCAACTTCTCTGACCCGCTGGTCGACTGCCTCGCTTGCCACGAACGTTTCCGTGCCGACCAACTTTTGGAAGACAAGCTCGGCGAAGGCTGCTGTGCCGGCAAGAACTTTGACGAAGTCCACCAGATGATGATGGACAACAAGATTGAATGCCCGACCTGCGGCAAGACCGACTGGACCAAGCCCCGCGCATTCAACCTGATGTTCCAGACCGAAATCGGCGTCATCGAAGGCGAAGGCAACAAGGTTTATCTCCGTCCGGAAACGGCCCAGGGTATCTTCGTTGATTTCAAGAACATTGTCGACAACGTCCGCCCGCGCATTCCGTTCGGTGTGGGCCAGATCGGTAAGTCCTTCCGTAACGAAATCACTCCGGGTAACTTCATCTTCCGTACCCGCGAATTCGAACAGATGGAACT
>Ga0129306_1001654_pt1 | contig 23814 bp, 18 predicted proteins | sample P827metagenome_FD_94438 | JGI IMG/M metagenome (GOLD analysis project Ga0129306, IMG submission 94438) | Capybara group fecal microbial communities from Wisconsin, USA - P827 metagenome | ecosystem: Host-associated > Mammals > Digestive system > Large intestine > Fecal | place: USA: Wisconsin... | reverse complement strand
TTATCCGGCATACATTTTTACTTTTCATTTTTACCTCCGAATGAAAATGAACAAAAAAAAGACCACGATTCTTGTCGAGCGACAAAAATTGCGGCCTTTGATCTACGAGAAAAAATTGTAATTTTGTGTGCGATTGTTTTTAGAGCAGAATACGCCCTTAAAGCCCGAAGCCCGAAGCCCGAAGCCCGAAGCCCGAAGCCCGAAGCCCGAAGCCCGAAGCCCGAAGCATTATACGGGCAGACTTGTGCGTGTCAATAGCTTTTTCTAAAAAAGCTGTGCTTTTTAAATAAACTTTCTCCATTACAAATTATTATAACGCATAAAAAAGAAAAATCAATGTTTTAAAAGTATTGCCATAATATTTTTCTTATGACAGAAAATGTCCACTTTTATTGACTGGTACAACTTGATGCCTTTATCTCAGAATTCCGTTACGAACTCACCCAAAATTATTTAAAATTCCGTTACAAACATTCTTGATTTTATGCAGAAAAACGTTACAATTTTAGTATGTTGTAAAGTATTCAAAAAATGATAAGCCCCGCATTAAACAGATTTTTGACGCAATTCCATCAGAATTAAACAAGCATAATCTTCGTTTCATGTTGTCTGACCTTGATAAAAATGCACGCGGCAATCGTTATGAAAGCAGCTTTATGTGGTTGAGCGATGCTGGAGTAAGTCTTCCATGTTATAACCTAGAAATTCCTGTAATTCCTTTTAAGATAAATGAACGGCGCAATTTATTCAGGCTTTTTTTATGTGATACAGGACTTCTTTGTGCAATGAGCCTTGAGAACGTTCAATTCGAAATTCTAAAACACAATCTTGAAGTAAATATGGGCAGTATAGTTGAAAATGTAGCTGCACAAATCCTCACATCAAATGGTTTTGACCTTCATTATTTTGACCGAAAAAACTTTGGAGAACTTGATTTTATCCTACAAAAAGGAAATACAGTTCTCCCAATAGAATTAAAAAGCGGTTCGGATTATAAAAAACATACTGCACTAAATCATGCTCTGGCTCAAACGGAATGGAATCTAAAAAGAGGCTATGTTTTCTGTGTTGGAAATTGCGCTCAAAGTGAAAATATTACTTATTTTCCATTATATATGCTTACCTTCTTAAAGAGCGAACATTTGCCTTCAACACTAATTGTGCCGGTCGTGGAGTTTTAGGGGCGCAGCCCCATGATTTTTTTCTTGCAACAATATGCACAAATTTGTATAATTATAACCATATTTTCATAAAAATTGCATAAATATGCAGAATTATGCACAGGAGCAGCACAAAAAAATCACCTCCTTGTGATTTTTTTGTGGCCGAGTTTTCGCAAAGCAAAAACTCGCATATTCATTGCATCCATGCAATGCCGCTAACGCGGAGTTTTAGGAGTGCGCTATGACAGAAAAAGAAAGTTTGTTTATCGGCAGATTGTCCGTTCTTGCGGAACGAAATGACCCAATCGACAAAAGCCTTTACGACAAATACGATGTCAAACGCGGCTTACGAAATAAAAACGGCACAGGTGTCCTTGTCGGTCTTACCAGCATTGGTGATGTCGTGGGTTACGAAGTTCAGGACGGCAAAAAGATTGCAATCCCAGGCCGCCTTGTTTACCGGGGTTACAATGTTGAAGACCTTATCAACGATGCAGAAGCTCACAATCAATTCGGCTACGAGCAGTGCGTTTATCTTCTATTATTTGGTGAACTTCCAACTCAAGACGAACTGGACACTTTCAAGGATTATCTTGGAAGCCTTAGAACTCTGCCCGACAACTTTACCGAAGACATGATTATGAAGGCGCCTTCTGCCGACATCATGAATAAACTTGCCCGTGGCGTCCTCGCTTCTTATTCCTACGACCCAAATCCGGAAGACCGTTCCCTTTCAAATGTCCTGCGTCAGTGTATTGCCCTGGTCTCACGCTTTTCAACCCTTACAGCTTATGGCTATCAGGCAAAACGACGTTACTACGACGGGAAGTCCATGTACATCCACAACCCGCTGCCAGAGCTTTCCACAGCAGAGAATTTTCTCCGCCTAATCCGAAACAACAAGGCCTTTACCGATGAAGAAGCAAAACTTCTCGACCTGGCTTTAATTTTGCACGCAGAGCACGGTGGCGGAAACAACTCTTCCCTCACAGTCCACGTTGTTTCTTCTGCTGACACAGATACATATTCTGCAATCGGGGCTGCCGTAGGCTCACTTAAAGGCCGTCGTCATGGTGGAGCAAACATTCAGGTTGCCGCCATGATGGACGACATCAAGGAACATGTAAAGGACTGGTCAAACGAAAACGAAGTAAAGCGATACCTTGAAAAAATCGCCAATAAAGAAGCCTTCAACCGAACGGGTCTGATTTACGGCATGGGGCACGCAGTCTATACAATCAATGACCCGCGAGCCACAATTCTTCGAGACAGGGCGGCAAACCTTGCTCACGAAAAAGGTCTTGATGAAGAATATAACCTTTACAAGATGGTCGAAAAATTCAGCCCGGAAATTTTGTACGAAAAGCACGGAGACGGCAAAAAAATCTGTGCAAACGTAGACCTTTACTCTGGCTTCGTCTATTCGATGCTCAACATTCCGCGCGAGCTTTTCACACCGATTTTCGCAATCTCACGAATCGCAGGCTGGAGCGCACATCGAATCGAGGAAATCGTCGCTGGCGGAAAGATTTATCGTCCGGCATACAAGAATATTTCTGCAGAAAGGGATTACATTCCAATCGAAAAACGATAGGGCGTTTCCCTCACTTCGTTCGGGGGCGGGCTATTCGGGGTTTCGCTGTCGCTCCATTGCCTGTGGCAACTAACGCCCCTACTATCCCTAACGCAGGAATTTAATATGGAAAGAATCGATAAAATTTTGTCTCATCACGGATTCGGTTCCCGCAAGGATGTCAAAAAGCTGCTCCGTGATGAGCGTGTCACCGTCAACAGCAAATTCGTCTACGACTCAGGATTTCAGCTCGATATTGAAAATGATGTTGTTTGTGTGGATGACGAAGAAATCCGCCTCCAGCACGACATCTACATTATGATGAACAAATGCCAGGATGTAGTTTGCGCCAACAAGGACGGCGAGCATCAGACTGTCTTTGACCTGCTCGACGAATCCTTGAAGCACAAATTTTTGGGCGGCGACCTTCACTGCATGGGCCGTCTCGACATCGACACCGAGGGCTTACTGATTCTCACAACTGACGGAAAGCTCACGCACAGGCTCCTTTCACCCAAAACACACGCTCCCAAAACTTACGCCGTGGGCTTGCGTGACAGTCTCACCGAGGAAGAAAAACAGAACTACACAAAAAAATTCTCGAAAGGCTTTTGGATTGACCGGGAACAGAATGAAGCAGGATTTGACGCACAGCCGGCAGAGATTAAGTTTGTTGAAGATAGAAATGAGGGGAAAGGCCTTCCCCCTGGGGTTCAAGCCGGGCTTGCACCCACCCCCCCTTCTGCGGGGACACCTGCGAGTTTACATGGTAAACTCGACTTCAACACCCCGAAAATCGATTGTCTTCTTACGATTTATGAAGGGAAATTTCATCAGGTAAAGCGCATGTTCGCCCAGCTTGGGAACGAAGTCGTTTATCTTAAGCGGGTAAAAATGGGGCAGCTGGAGCTTGATCCGGCGATTCCTCTAGGTGGCTACCGAGAACTCACCAAAGAGGAAATTGAGCTTTTAAGCAAGTAACAAAAAATCTGGCTCTCCGTGATTTTGCGGAGAGTTTTTTTATATTTTTTTACTTGCCAAATGCAAGCATATATGCTATCATTCAAACATGAGAGTGGTATTAGACACTTGCGTGATTTTTCAAGCACTATATTCTCAGAACGGAGCATCACATGCAATCCTTCAAATGGTTCGAAACGGCGATCTGCAGATGGTCATTTCTACTCCGGTTTTTGTAGAATATTGCGATGTCTGCTTACGAAAAAGCTCACTGGAACCCTTCGAACTCACCGAAGAAGATGTCTGGGACGTGCTTAATTTCATTGCCTACATAAGTGTCAAAATTGACATAAAATATCTCCTGCGGCCAAACCTTCAGGACGAAGGAGATAACCTCATAATGGAGCTGGCTTTTGCATCCGATTCCCGATATTTAATCACAAAAAATGTGCGGGATTTCACCTGCAACAGCGATCTCCATTTTGACGGAGTAACGGTAATCACGCCCGCAGATTTCATGCAAAAGGTCATCAGGGGCAACAAATAAATAAGGAGGGCTTTATGGCAGTTTCAAAATTAGAATCAGCAGAAAAGACAAGCGTTCTCACTATCAGAGTTCCGCATGAACTGAAAGAGCGCATAGAGTTTATGGCTGAGCAGCAGGGAGTTTCAATCAACCAGTTTGCACTTTATGCCTTTACCAAGCAGCTTTCCGAAATCGAAAATTCCGAATATTACCGCCAGTTCATCAAAAATAAAACCCGGCAGGACTTGCTGGCCGGATTTGACAAAGCAATGGGTAAGGTTAAGTTCCGGGCTCAAAACGAAAGCTGGGACGAACTTAAAGTTGCAGATTCTGGCACTTCGCCGCAAAGTACAGAATTGCAAAAAAAATTGGGGGAGCACTCCAAAAATCCAGCTGCAAAATTCAACATTTCGCACCGCTAGATTCAGGAGCATGCTCCCCCATGCAGGCTTTTTTTAACTAGCCTTCAATCACCTTGCAGATTGCATCGTAAAGCTCATCGAACTCGGTAAAGGCCGGAATGTTCGGGTAGTCGGCTTTGATTTTGTCGGTTGTACGGAAGAGGAATCCGGCTTTGCTTGCCTGAATCATGCCCAAATCGTTGAAACTGTCGCCACTAGCGATAGTTTCAAAACCAATTGACTGCAAAGCTTTTACAGTTGTGAGCTTTGATTTTTCACAGCGCATTTTGTGGCGCACGATAAAACCGTTTGAATCAACTTCGAGGGAATTGCAGAAAATCGTAGGCATGCCCATTTTTTTCATGAGCGGGGCAGCAAATTCTTCAAAAGTGTCGCTCAAAATGATTGTCTGGCACTTTGCCCGGAGTTTGTCCATAAATTCTTTTGCACCTGGCAAGGGGTCAATTTTTGCGATTGTGTTCTGAATGTCCTTGAGGGTAAGGCCATGCTCCTTCAAGATATTGATTCTGAACTGCATGAGCTTGTCATAATCAGGCTCATCGCGGGTAGTGCGTTTAAGTTCCGGAATTCCGCTTTCTTCGGCAAAAGCAATCCAAATTTCAGGAACAAGAACGCCTTCCATATCCAAACATGTAACGTACATACAGGCTCCTTAATAGCTATGTTTCTTTTTATAGAATTACAAAATATTTTATCAAAAAACTTGAAATTGTAAAATACTGCGTTAAAGTTTTTACTATCATAGAATTGTGGCACGAGATTGCCGCAACTATTTATGAAGCGTAGCGTAAAAGTGTAAAAGAACACGCCAAAGAGAATGCCCGAGCTACAGCGGAACCTCGAAAAGCCCGCAGCCAGTTGACTGCCCCCTGTATAAATTTTTATACGCGTATCATTTTTTTTATTTTCATGTGTACAAATTTATACACAGAAAACTGATTTGTATTAAATTTTACACTATTCACTTATCACTAAATTTACAACCTCATTTTTTTTATAAATTTTATTTCATTATATTACAATCATTTATACTCCACATTTTTTTCATAATTTAAAATTCAAAAAAGTTGGCACATTTCATGCTTTACATATTTTGAAAACACAAAACGTTCCCAGGAGTATTTTATGAAAATGTACGAGATTTATGTAAACCAGATTCAGCATTATCCTCTTCTAGAAGCTTCTAAAGAAAGAGAACTTGCTGAAAAAATTTCTACAGGAGATAGAAACGCAATCAAACGGCTGGTAAACGCAAACCTCAGGCTCGTTGTAAGCATCGCCAATAAATTTAAGAAATCATACAAGGTTTCAATCATGGATTTGATTCAGGAAGGAAACCTTGGTCTTATGGCGGCCGCAGAAAAATTTTCACCAGAATACGAGACAAGATTTTCAACATACGCATATCCCTGGGTTCTCCAATACATGCTTCGCTACCTTCACAATAAAACTTCAATAATTTCAATTCCGCAGCGAAAAGAAGAAGTTTTACGCCGCATCTCTTCAATTCAGAGCGAATATACTCAAAAAACCGGAAAATCAATTTCCAAGAAAGAAATTGCCATGTCACTGGGAATTACTGAATCTGAGCTTCAGGCTGCAATCGACTGTCTTTACACTTGCACCAGCCTGGACAGTGAATGCAAGACTGACGGAACGGCAACCGTTGGAGAGCTTATTCCTGATTTTACCTACGATCCTGAGCGCCAGTTTTTCATTGAGATTGCAAAGAGCAACATCAAGCAGCTTGTTTCACAACTTTCTGAAAAAGAACGCTTCGTAATTGCAGGACGCTACAATTTTGAAGGAAATGTTCACGCACCAACTTTAAGGGAACTGGGAACTTCACTTGGTGTTTCTGCAGAGACAATCCGCCAGACAGAAATCAAGGCGCTTCAAAAAATCAAAAAAGCAATGGACGGCCAGAAACTTGAACTGTATACGGCATGATTTTGCGTGGAGTGTTGATTAAACTCGACATTCCACCTAAAATATACAGATTCCATGCCCAACAAAACAAGTCCTGCAAAAAAACGAAAGACATCTCGTGCTAAGGCAAAGAAACCAAAGGTAAAACTGGCCAAAAATAAGGTCGCTCTTTTCTGTGGCCTTATCTGCTCAATCTGCGTGCTCGCAATCGGTTTAAGCGTTGCAGTGAACCAGACGGGCAGCCAGGCAGCTCAAAATCCACAGTCTGTAGAAAAAACAGAAGCAAAAACTGCGGCAAAACCAAAAGTAAATAAAGAACCTGAGCAAAAAATCGTACAAAATAAATCTACCCAAAAGCTTTCCAGTCCCAAAAAACAGGACGTTGAAGCAAAATCACAGCCACAGATAAAGGAAAAGCCTGCAGTCGCTTCGCAAAAAAAGACTGTCTCAAAGCCAAAACAGAGCGAAGTCAAAATCATCACAAAGGATATGAAGGAAAATCCGGCCGTAAAAAAACTTCCTTCAGGCAGCACTTCTCAGGCCCTATCTTTACAGACAGACAAAAAAAATGATGCGGTTCGAATTTCATCGGCTCCAAAAAATCCAGCTTCTCAAATCGCATCAGTCACGCCGCCAAGCCAGCAGGATTCAGTTCAGCAGAATCTGCCCCGAAATAGATTCAACATTCCTCCAGCCACAAATGGTGCTACAATCGTAATCGTGATTGATGATGCAGGCCGAAGCGTAGAGAACACAAAGCGTTACGCAGCCCTCCCCTTCCCCATTACAATCGCAGTTTTGCCAAAGCTTCCGCAATCAAGAGGCTGTGCCGATGCGGTGAGGGCAGCAGGAAAGGAAGTGATTTTACATCAGCCGATGCAGTCGATGAATCTGAACCTTGATCCAGGGCCGGGCAAAATCACGGCAGACATGAATTCTTATCAGATTGCTTCTATTATTAAGGAAAATCTTGCGGAACTGGGGCCAGGGGTGCGCGGCATGAACAACCACGAAGGCTCGCTCATCACATCAAATGAAATAAAAATCGGCGCGGTTCTTGAAGTTTGTGCCGAAAAAGGAATATACTTTTTGGACTCGCGGACAACGGCCGAAACAAAGGCTCCGCAGGCCGCCCTGGAACGGGACATGCAGATTTTTGAAAAAGCAGGCCCTTATCTAGACAACGACATAGACAGGGCAAAAATGCTTGAGCGCATGAGGGAAACTCTGGCCTACGCAAACAGGCACGGAAAGGCTCTTGTAATCGGTCATGTTGATAAAAGCGTAAAAATCCTGCCGGACCTGCTTGCCGAGATGTACCCGGAAATGAAGGCAGCGGGCTACAGATTCGCCACGCCGAGTATGTTGCGGTAGAGTAAAATTTCTCACAGAGCGCACAGAGGATTATTTGTATTTCTCATATTGAAGTTACTCTGTGCACTCCAAAGCCTACGCAACACAGTTGCTTCGGAGAATCGCTAAAATTGCCATGCAATTTTTTAACGCTCCCTATCTGTGAGGAATTTAAAAAGGAGTTACGATATGAAAGTTCTTGGAATAGAATCGAGCTGTGATGAGACAGCATGTGCAATTGTTGAAGACGGAAAAAAGATTATCTCGAATGTTGTGGCGACACAAATTCCTTTCCATCAGGTTTACAAGGGAGTCGTGCCGGAAATTGCAAGCCGCAAGCACGCGGAATGGATTTTGCCGGTTGTGCGTCAGGCTTTGACCGAAGCAAACATGACTCTCGACCAGGTTGATGCTATTGCCGCCACAAACAGACCTGGCTTAATGGGAAGCCTTTTGGTGGGCCTTACTTTCGGAAAAACTCTTGCATGGGCGACAAATAAACCTTTTATCGCAATCAACCACATGCTGGGGCACATTTATGCGGCTCACCTTGCAAACGACATTGAATATCCTTACCTGGGATTGCTCGTAAGCGGCGGTCACTCGATTATTGCAAAAGTCAACGGATTTGACGACCTTGAAGTTCTGGGAACTACGATTGACGACAGCGTTGGCGAAGCTTTTGATAAAGTCGCAAAATTCTACGGACTTGGATACCCGGGCGGCGTGATTATCGACAAACTCGCTCAGCAGGGTGATCCAAAATCATTTGCATTCCCTGTTCCAAAACTCGACAAGCGGGATTCAAACCGATACGACGTTTCATTCTCAGGGCTCAAGACTGCCGTAATCCATCAGGCAGACATGTTCCTAAAGCCGGGCTACGAGAAGACAAACGAAAATATCTGCGCAGCCTTCCAGGAAACAGCATGCAAAACGCTCACTTCGCGTCTTTTCCGGGCAGTTGAGGACACAGGAATCAAAACCGTTGTGGCAGGTGGTGGTGTTGCCGCAAACTCAAGGCTCCGTGCAATCTTAACCGAACGCACTGACATCAAGTGCATCTTCCCGCCGCTAAAACTCTGCGGAGACAACGGCGCCATGATTGCGGGCGTGGCCTACCACTTCTTAAAACGAGGCGACACAAGCGGACTAGACACAACAGCATGTGCAAGAATTCCGCAATTCAAACGCGGGCTAGCGAATTTGGAAGCTTTTGGGCGAAGATAATGCGTTTGAATTGCTATGTCGGCTAGTACGCAGGCCGCAGATAGTCCTGCTTAAATTGTACGGTTTTCTACAGCCGCATATTTTGCCAGAGTCTTCATTAAATCATCAAACTGATTTGGGGTCAGGCTCTGCTCACCGTCGCACAAGGCCTTTTCAGGATTGTTGTGAACTTCGATAATCAGGCCGTCAGCACCAACGGCAACAGCGGCCTTTGCCAGTGTAGGAACCATCCATCGGATTCCGCAGGCATGGCTCGGGTCAATTATTACAGGAAGATGCGTTTCCTTCTTCAAATATGGCACGATGCTCAAGTCAAGGCAATTTCGGGTGTAATTGTCGAAGGTGCGGATTCCGCGCTCACAGAAAATTACGTTTTCATTGCCGCTGGCCATGATGTATTCTGCGCTCATAAGGAATTCCTTTACGGTTGCGGCAAGCCCCCTCTTTAACAGAATCGGTTTTTTGAGTTTGCCAACTTCCTTGAGAAGGTCAAAATTCTGCATGTTTCTTGCACCAATCTGAATGATGTCAACGTCCTCAAAAAGAGGAATCTGATTGATGGCCATGAGTTCCGTTACAATTGGAAGGCCCGTTTCTTTTTTGGCGATTTTAAGAAGTTCAAGGCCGTCTGCTCCCAATCCCTGAAAAGCGTATGGTGAAGTTCTTGGCTTGAAAGCTCCGCCTCGGAGAAAGCGGGCACCACTGGCTTTGACAGCCTTTGCAACCTCAATAATCTGCTCTTCGTTTTCGACCGAACAGGGGCCGGCCATGACGGCACAAGTTTTTCCGTCTCCGATTGCAGCACCAAGGCTTGAATCAAGCTCTGACTTTACGGAAATTACCGTGTCAGCCGGATGGAAACTGCGGCTTGCCTGCTTGTATGGTGCTTTTACCCTCTGTGCACTCTCTACGATTTCATTGGCAAGCAGCTCTTCCGGGGTAATGCGGCTTGTGTCACCAATCAATCCCAAAATTGTTACGTCACGGCCTTTTGACTCGTGAATTTCAAGGCCTTTTGCCTTGAGCCCTGCTTTGAGTTCTTCTACTTTCTGCTTTTCAGCACCATTTTTCAATACGACAATCATTTTTTGCTCCTATATTTTCCGAACGCGTTTCGGATTTTCAGGCATAAAAAAAGGACTTCCTTTTATGGAAGTCCTTGCAAATGCCTTAGTAATTTCGCAACTTTACGCATTTATCGTTGGCGTATGACTTCCACTGCGGACACGAGAAAAATAAAAGTAGCCGTAATAAAAGTAAGCCTTCGTAAATGAAGCTTTTGGCTCTGAGAAGAATTTTTCTGTCGCATAAGAAGTGTTGCGATTCATAAAATCAGTCTAATATCTTTTTAAGATTTTTGTCAATAGAATTTTTGATAAGAAAACAGAATTTTACCGGGGTTTTAGGGGCTGGGAAAGCCCCTAGGAGGGTGGGTAGCGGCCAACGAAGTGGACGCGAGGGAGGGGCTCCTCCCCTTAGAGTTTTTTTTCGGCGAGATTGACCAGCCACTTTTCTTTTTTGAGCCAAAAGTGCGCGATTGTGATTTTGGGAACTTCCACGGCCTTGATTATTGCATACATCATGACCGGACCGATTGCAGTGAATTTGGCCATGAAAAAAATGCCGGGAATGACAATGAAAAGATGCCCGATTCCGTCCACAAGCATGCCCATCATGGTGTCACCGCCCGCCCGGCTCACCGAGAACTGACCGTTGATGTAAACCCAAAGGGGCATGTAAAGGGCCATTACCAGAACCATCTGCGAGCATATTTGCCGGGAAGCAGGGCTGAGTTTGCGGAATACGAGCGGAACAAGGAACATGCACAGCAGGCCCACAAAGGTAAAAAAGAGTCCGAAGATTTTTGCACCGTTCAAAAGCCAAACCTTTTCTTCGCGGGCCTTTTGCAGTTGGCCCCGTCCAAGTTCCTTGCCCAGTATTACGGCCGTGGCAGTACAGATTCCCGAGAAAGAAACGAAAAAGAGGTTGGCGATTGCAAAGCTTGCCGACATGCCTGAAACCACGTCTGCCCCGCCCCTTCCGTTGTAAAGGGCCGTCGTTATGGTTTCTGCCAGCGCCCAGATCATTTCGGAACACATCATCATCCAGGCTTTCTTGAAAATTTCACGGAAAAGCCTGAGGTTGACGCTGAACATGTCCAGCAGCCTGATTACAAAGGGCGGACGCTTTTTTATCATGTAGCAGATGAACAAAAAGGCTTCCAGACAGCGGGCGATTACCGTGGCAAGGGCGGCTCCCTGAACTTCAAGCCGGGCAAATCCAAGATGACCATAAATCAAGAGCCAGTTGAAAAGAGTGTTTGTAAGGGTGGCGACAATTGAAATTACAAGCGGGACCTTTACTTCGCCTATGTCACGGAGGGAAGATGAAATCATGGATGAAATAAGCCAGGGTAAGCCCATAAACCCCATGATTTTCATGTATTTTACGCCCTCAATCAAAATCGAATCTGACTGAGAATTTCCCATGACCATATAGCTCAAAATTTTGCGGGGAAAGACAAAGCATGAAAGGGAATAAAGAGCCAGAACGAAAAAACTTGCCCAAAGCTTGAAGCAGAAAGCCTGCCTCATTCCGGCCTTGTCCTTTGCACCGGAATACTGGGTCATAAAAATGCCGCCGGCCATGCAGATTGTGTTTGCAAAAACCATGAACATGAAGATAATCTGCCCGGTGATGTTTACGCCGGACATTTTTACATCCCCCAGCCCCGAAACCATGAAATTGTCGATGAGTGAAACCAGGTTCTGAATCAAAAGCTGGGCCATGACGGGGACGGCGATTTTGAGTGCATTTATATAAAAATCCAGGGGACCGAAAGAGGTGACCAGTGACGGCTGCTTTTTATTAAAAAAAATCTGCATGTCTTCAACTCTAGCAGAAAAACATGCAGAAAGAAAGTAAAATTTAGAACTTGACCTTTACGCCAAGGGAAGGAATCGGGATTCCCAAGTTGAAGTCAGCAGACTCGGCAACATCGCTCATTTCGCCAGTATATCTGTTGAAAGACTTGTCTCCCTTTGGTGAATACAGGTTTACAAAGGCGTCCTGAAGGGCAAAGTAGAATTCCCAACTGGCCTTATCGTTGTTTGTCTTCCAGCTGTAGGCAATTCGGAAGTCAATCGGGCAGGAAATTGTAGTCCTTAAAGTGTCGCTGTAAACTGAACTTCGTGTGTAGCGCTGAACAACAGTTCCGTCATCCATTTTTGCAGCATAGCTTGTTACGTCACCTGTTTTATCCTTTGGAGCGCCACTTGCAACGGTTCCCTTGACCGTAAATGTCCAGCCCTTTCCAAAATGCCAGTTGCCTACAAGATTGAGCGTATGGAAGCGGTGATAGCTTGGGAAATACCATTCGTCCAGAGGACTTCCGTACATGGACTGAGAGCACTCTTCCTTTTTGATGCCGGCCGGATTCTTAAATCTTGAATAAATGAAGGAATAAGAAATATAGCCGTCCCATTTTTCACCAGCTTTTTTTTCAATCATGGAATCAATTCCAAAAACATGCCCCTTTCCGTTTGACTTTGCAAAAATATCAATGTCCTTGTAATTGCTTGAAGCGTCCGTGACTTCGTATGCGTAAATCCTTGAAAGATAATGCTTGTAGTATGCTTCGCACTTGAATTTAAGGCCACCTTCAAGGGCAATATCACCGCCTACAACTCCAAGAATAGCACGGTTAGGCCTCATATTGAAATTTTCAAGCCCCATGTCCTTGGTAAAAATCATTGTCTCACGGGGAATCGAGACAAAAAGTCCACTGCCAGCCGTTAAAGATGCTTTTTCAAGAATACCAATGTTCTGCCATGGTGTAATTGTTACGCTGGCACGGGGGCAAAGGTCAGGAATGAAATTCACGGTGAAGTCATCCTCAAAGTTTTTGAGACTGATGAATTCGCCGCGCAGGCCTGCCTCTGACTGTAAGAAATCATTGTCGTTTCCGTAAGTCCATGAAAGGAAGGCTGAATGGTCAAAAATACAGTTTCCGTTTGTTTTGCTGCGGTAACTTACCTTGTTGAAAAGATATCCTTCCGGGGTTTCAAGGTCAGACCAGCCGTCAAAGATTTCTTCGGTCTTTGAAGTCTGGAATGTTTCGTCCACTCCTAAGCAAAGATGGTTCTTTTCGGTAAGCTCAATTTCTGTTTCCAGACGGCCAGTGACAAGGTGACTCTTGATTTTTTCACCGTTCTCGCTTTCAAGATTCGGCAATGTATAGCTGGCACCAGACTTTACGCCGGAATAAACTGAACCGTACTTTGATACAAATTCATCGTTGTATTTTACGGAGCCGCTTTCAGTCACCTTCATTTCCAAATCCTCAAACATTCCGTTGTATGAAATAAGTCCGTGGAAAAGCAGGCTGTCGCTCGCAAGATACTTTAAGTTGATTCCTCCCAGAGCCTGATAAATGTCATAGTCAAAGACTGCGTGAGTCTTGATGTTTTTTTCTTCTTCAGTCTGGTCGATTCCAAGACCGTCACTTCCCAAAAATCCCACGAAAGAAACGTCAAATTCAGGGCTTGGCGTAAAGTCAGTTTTTAGGAAAAAGTCCCGGATGTAGGGAGCACGCTCAATCATGTCAAGAGAGCTCACTCCGCCTTTTTTGCATGCCAATACAAGCGGATCGAGATATGTAAGGTGGGTTCCAAAAATCATGCCGCCGACGTTTTTTCCAAAAGGAAGCTGAACAAACGCGTCCGCACATGTTGTCGAAAGACTTGCATTCACGTGGACATTCTCGTAATCAGGCTTAAGGGTTTTTGCTTCAAGAATTCCGGAAGAAGCCCGTCCGTATTTTGCGGAAAAAACACCGTTAGAAAGTTTGATTGATTCTACCATGGAAGGATTAAAAATCGAGTTTCCGCCACCCCAGTGATATGGGAAAACCGTGTACATGCCGTCAAGAAGGCAGGCAAGTTCCCTTGGTTCACCGCCACGAACAGAAGGCTCGCTGCCCCAGGCCCCGCTGAAAGAAACGCCAGGCAAAGTGCGGACTGAAGCCATGCAGTCTTCGACAAGACCTACATTGGCTGTCGTGTGCATTTCTTCTTTAGTGATTACAGTTGAAACGCCGGTTTTTTCTTCTTTTGAATCTGGTGAAGAGCGGTTTACAACCAGTTCCTTACCTTCGATTACGCTTGAAATTGACATTTCAATCAGAAGGGGATTTTCCGTGCCGCTGAATTTTACGGAAACAGGCCTGTAACCGGGAAGGGTTGCCGTGACGCTTCCTTCAGAAATGCCGTCGGGAAGCTGAAGTGTTGCATTTCCGTCTCCATCGGCAAAAGCTTCGATTTCTTTATTTTTTTCAAGGGTAATTTTTGCGCCTTCAAGGGGAAATTCCAGATCCTTGTCGGTCACAGTAACATTCAGTTCCGCTGCAAAAAGAAATGCAGGAAAGAATGTAAGGATTAAAGTCAGTATTTTTTTCATTTTATAACCTCGTTATCTATAAGACACCCGAGGTCATAAAATCTGTTACTTTTTTTGAACTAGTTGAAAGAAAATCTTATTCCGGCTTCGAATTCCGGGTGAACTGTTATTTTCCCAGTATCAAAAGAAAGATTTGAGTTCAGGTTTTCAAATCCTTTTTCGTTGTCGGAAGTCTCAAATGAGAAAATTGCTCCTGCAAAAATATTCAGATGCTTTATCGGAGTATATCCGACAGAAAAACGGAATGAAGGGAAGCAATACACATCGTACTCAAAGACTTCTTCGTCATCTTTTGCCTTTGCTCTTTCAGCTTCGATTTCAGCCTCATCTTTTTTGTAGCCGCTGAAATTTGCAATTCCCTCAAAGTCGAAGTTGAACATTCCCAGGCAGAACCTCGTTCCAAGGCCCGCTAAGACAATGCCGGAAATTTCTTCATCATTATGCTTTGTAAAGAAATCCTTTGTTCGACCGACAACTCCAAGAACTGTATATAAATGTCTGTTGCCGGAATTCAATGTAAAGCGGGTATTGCCGTTACTTGTCAGGGACATGCCCACCTCCAGCATTCCGTTTCGTGAAATGTTCAGAAGACCGAGCTGAATGCCTTCTGAATAATTTGCCACGTTCACAAGGCCAACCTGCATTCCACCCTTTTCAAGAGAGCGGGCATAGTTGAAGCCGCCGGAAACCTGCAGGCCTTCAAAAACCCCGGCCACGTTTCCAATTCCGGCAGCCTGAAGGCCTTTCATATCACCGGCTTTATTCAGGATTCCACTTGCCTGCACTCCGGTAAAATCGTCGGCTGAGTTAAAGATTCCAGACACCTGCAGGCCACGCATGTCATAGGCCGTGTTATAAATTCCGGAAAACTGAATGCCTACATAATCATGGGCTGAGTTAAAGATTCCTGAAAACTGAGCGCCAATAACGTCATGTGCCGAATTAAAAATTCCAGCTGACTGAACGCCCTTTACATCATGAGAGCGGTTGAAGATTCCAGATGACTGAGCGCCACGCAAATCTTTTGCCTCACTGAAAATGTAAGCAGTCTGGACGCCCCGTACAAAATCAGCCTGGTTGATACCGAAGGCCAGCATGACTCCGTTCACCTGATAGACGCTTGAGCGAATAAGGCCCAGAGAGAAACTTGTAAAGACTTTCTTGTTGTACTGACGGGAAATTTCATTATCTATAAATGACAGCTCAAGAGGAATGTAAATTTCTTCATCGGACAAAAACCTTATGTCTTCAGCAAAAGGAATGTCCGGCCTTTCAATTTCTTCTTCCCCGGAATCAGAATCAGAAGATTTATCCTCGCCACGGAGTCTGTTAAATGAAGAAGCTACAGGAGAAAGGGATTTTGCAGAAAGCTCATAGACTTTGCCGGACTTAAGGTCGAAGGAGCCGTGCATGGTCACGTTTTTAGTAATAAGATTCGCAGAATATTCTCCTTTTTCAAGAGCAAGATAGACAGGCTTGTCGCCGGTCTTGTTGACTTCAGATACAAGCTTTCCGTTTTTGTCCCGGAGAATAACACGGCCGTTCAAATCAGAAGAAAGCATGACAACGCTGTCTGAATTTGAAATGTCTGAAAGTACAAGGTCGCCGGAACCAACGAGCGTAATATTGTAGTTAGGATGCTGGGGACCTGCCTGAGTATTTTCTGTTTTTGAGAGTGTCTCGCTAAAGGCATAGGAATACAGTTCGTTCAAAGTGACTTTTTTGTCGCCGGAACTGTCCGCGGCCCCGCGAAGGCCTGTGAGCATGGCGTTTGTAAAAAAAGAAGAGCCGATTTCGTCTGATTCCTGGGAAGATTCCTGTGAGGAACTTGATGAAAGATAGGCATGACCTTTGACTACGGCAGAATCATCCAGCAGGAAGGGCTTTTTCTTCTGGCCACCCTTTGTCCTGATAAAGTTTCCCGAAAAGCATGAATCAAGGATTACCACATGAACGTCACTGGGCACGCTGGTGATTGCGGCCTTTAACTCTGAATAGCCGTAATTTGCCCTTCCCAGCTGAAGTGAAGTTTCGTCGGAATGACCTGAATAATAGAAAAGGAATTCAGAGCGCCTTGAATTTGCCTTGTTCAGGCGGATTTTTTCTGAAACAGCGTTCATTGCAAAATCCAGGTCTTCTTTTGTAGGATCAAGAAGAAGGATGGCATTGGACTGAGAAATTCCGCCGATTTCTGACATAGTTTTTTGGAAGGCGATTGCGTCAGTTCCTGCATAAAGAAGCCTCTGTTGGTTTTTGCCACCGTCATTTGAGCCTACATAGATTGCATAGCGCTCGACTCCGGCAGATTCAGGAAGATTCTGGGCACAAAGAAGAACACTGAAGGCAGGCAGGATTAAAAGAGGCAGATATTTTTTGATTCGGCTTAAAATTTCAATTTTCATTTTGGGATTCTCCGCAATATTCTACACTATTTCTTATTCAATACAAAGATTGAACCGTCACAATTTTTAGGAAGGTAAGAGCCTTCCTTCAGGAAATCGATGCTGTAGGATTTTCCGTCAATTTTTTCAAGAGCCGAAAGATTGAATTCATTTTTTGAAGCCACAAAGATAAAGCATTCGTAGTTCGGCGCGTCATCCAGGGAATAAGAGAATGAAAGAGGAACTTCTTCTCCAGTTTTTTCAAGCCGGGCAGCTTTCCATGAATTTTCCGGGAAGTGGCGGGTCAGGTTTCCGTTTCCGTCCACGCTGAAAATTACGCCGTAATTGTAGTTTCCAGGAGTGTAGGTGATTTGAATCAAATCATTTTCCTTTGCAGAATCGCCGTTTTTGAGCAGGACAGGCTCGTCTCCGCTTTTTTTGTAAAGTCTGATATGGTGCTGGGCGTTTCCCTTTACCCTGGTAACAGAAGAAGTCTGGTCCATGTTCAGGTTCCTTACCACGAGAGGACTTGCAAAAGCAAAAAGAAGCAGGGCTGCAGCAGAATATTTCCAGACTTCAAAGCCCGGGATTTTTTTGCCGGCAGCAGGATTTTTTTGCGCGAAAGCCCTTGCAGTCATTGCATCATGCATTTTTTCAGCAGGATAAGACTCAAGAATTTCTTCGTTTGACTTTCGCAAATCACTGAGAGCTTTCTGAAGGGCTTCCTTTCCATATTTGCCGTAATAGTCTTTTTCATTTTTTTCACCAAGAAGAATCTCTTCTAAAAGTAACTCTGGAATCATATACTCCTCCATAGCTTCAGGCCTTTGACCTGCTCATTAATTTCAACGAATATTTTTTTAGCTCGGAAATTCTTTTCCTTACCCCGGAAACTGACATTTCAACCTGCTCAGCCGTTTCCTCAAGAGTCAGGCCGTCGACAAAATGAAGCGTTGCTATAAGGGCGTCCTTTTTGTCCCGGCCGGCAAAAATGTTCTCAAGAATCATCCCCGCCTCGATTTTCTCATGCTCAACTTCCGAAAAGTCATCGGCAATAGTCTCGGCTATAACTTCAAAATCTGGTCCGCTCCTTAATTTGTCAGACCGGATTTTGTTCAGGCAGACCCTTGTTGCCGTAACATAAAAAAGGCTGGCGCACACTTCTTTGATTTTGCACTTGCTCTCGATTATGCGAAGAAAAACGTCCTGCATGGCGTCAAGAGACTTGTCCTCATCTTTTAGAATTGAGCGGCACCGTCTTAAAACCATCGGACCGTATTTTTTGTAGAGCTCAGTAAAATCACGGTTCGTTAAAGTTTTCATTTTAGCTAAATAACTCCGTCGTATTATTAGACACACAGGAAAGCTGTAAGTGTCACTTTTTTTTGTCTTCATCTAGTTTATCGGTGTTTTTTTGTGCTATAATTTGCTTATGGAATTAAAAAATGCAACTTATGGAATCGTAGGACTGGGAATCATGGGCGGTTCCTTCGCCAAATCAATCCGGCAGAACATTTTGAGTCAGGCTGGCAGCCGGGGCAAAATCCTTGTCTGCAACCGCAGCACAGCCTGTCTTTCGCAGGCAAAATCTGAAGGCGTTGCCGATGAAGCCTTTACCAGCGACCGCGTGTCAGAAATGCTTCCAGCCTGTGATCTGGTTTTTATCTGCCTCTACCCCCATGCCACCCTGGAATTTATGAAGGAACACAGGGACGATTTTAAAAGCGGCGCCATAGTCACTGACATTTCCGGCGTCAAAGGCATTTTTGAAAAATCCATGCCCCAAATTTTGCGGCCCGACGTTGACTTCATAATCGGGCACCCCATGGCTGGTGGCGAAAAGGAAGGATACGCCAATTCCGACGCAAAATTTTTCGTAAACCACAACTACATTCTCTGCCCCTCAAGCTTCAACAAGGCAGAAAATCTTGACTTCATGCGGGCCCTTGTGGCCGAAATGGGCTTTACAAGAATCACCGAAACAAGCTGCGACACCCACGACTGGAAAATCGGCTTCACCAGCCAGCTCTGCCACGTAATCGCAAGTGCCCTGGTCGAATCTGCCGAAGACCCGGAAATCACGGCTTTTGGTGGCGGCAGCTTTGAAGACTTAACCCGAATTGCCATGATTAACGCTCCTCTTTGGACTGAACTTTTCATTTCCAACAAGGAAAAACTGGTCGCCCACATCGAAAATTTTGAAAAGCAAATGGAACGCTTCAAAAAATACATCAGCCAGGAAGATTCCGAGAACCTGCGCCAAATGCTCACCCACACAAGGGAACAGCGCCTCAAAATGGGTTCAATCCGCACTGTAAAAAAATAGAAAAAAGCCTTTCATTTTCATGACAAATGCACTTCTTTAGGTTAAAATACTTTTAAAAGGAGATTGTCATGAAAAAGTTCTTTCAGTTCCCGATTCTCATTTTTCGACTCTTTATGATTTTATCAGGTGCAGCGGTACTGTTTTCCTGCAACAACTTCCTGGACGGCGGAGATTTTAAGGAGCAGCTGGACAAGGATATAGCGCGAGCAAAAGAAACTCCTTTTACCGTAAACATTATCCTGGCAAATCCAATTCACGGTCAATTGAATACAACAACTCAAAAGCTAAAAAAGGGAGACAGTTTTGAACTTTCCTTCATCGTTGCAAATGGATTCATTTTTGAAGAATGGACTTGCACAGACAACACGGCAATTAAATTTGAAGACCCCAAAAAGCCGAATACAAAGGTTACGGCCTTAAAGTCGTCTTCGGAACTTTCAGGTTCAGTAATAATTACTCCGATATGCAGCGAAAGATTTGTGGTAAAATCTGTTTCCCCTGAAAATAAACAATCCGGAGTTGAACGAGACAGTCCGATTGTGATTACTTTTAATAATCCTGCAGATTCTTCAACTTTTGAAGAAAATTTCAGTATAACTTCTGAAAATGGTGCAAGTCTTCGTGATTACTATGGTGAGCCAATCTGGTTTTCTGATAATACTGTAGTAAAACTTTCTGCAATTCGCGACAATCCGATTATAACAGATGGCTTCATTGATGTTACAATTAAATTGGGAAGCAACATCACATCCTCCGGCTCATCAAAAAAATCGCTCGGAGAAGATTCTGTTTACACATACCGACTCAATTCAAACTATGATAATGTTCAGCCTACATTCGTTGACTTCAGGCTGGCAAAAACGGAAGAAAAACTTGGAATTGCTGATTCATCAAAAAGAGACCTTATACCACTCACAAGTTTTGAAGAATCAGAGGTTTTCCATGTTGGAAAAAAAGTTTACATATACTGCAAGGGCTATGATGACGGAAGCGGTGTTTACTATCTTATGCTTAATGGCTCACAAATTCTCGCGCGTGGAAGTTTTGAACTTACAGACAAGGAAAACTCTTATTACGAAGCAGCCCCTCTTGAAATAGATATTTCCACATTTGCTGATGGAGAGATTGAGTTAAAGTTTGCACTTTACGATTACAGTGACAACAAAGCAGCCACAGTTCTTGAGTATAAAGTTTTCAAAGACTCTGTAGTGTCCGAGCAGGATACAATTAAAGTTTACAATAAACTGCCGGAATACAGGCTTTTTCCAAGAGAAATAAAGGACCCTCATGCCCAAACCTACGAACTTCCTTTTTATGATTACAATTCATTTTTAAATGGCTATAAAACTTTTTATCTAACAGGTTTAAAGAATGATTACTGGGGAAGCAGCAACGAGACTATTCTTGGGAAAGACAATATAAAACTCCGCTGCGGTTCTGCTTATGCCAAATTTATAAATTATAGCAAAGATGAGGATCTTTATACATTTACATTTGATAACTTGGATACGACCTCAAAAGAAGACCTTCCTCTTGAAGTAATTATTTCTGATGCAGTTAATAATGAATATGTTGTAAGAAGAGACATTCCAAATGGTACAAACGCAGATAATTTTGTTGTAGAAAGCACATGGAGTACTGATACTTTGAATTTTTCTCCACAAAAAACAGGCTCAGAAAGCGAACTTGCAACCTCATTTGAATACAGGATTTTCTATGAGTCTGAATTTAATGATACAACAATAGCCCGATATGATGCAGAGAATATTCACAATAAAGACATTGGAAGACAGTGCTTATACGAATATGACAGCAGATGGTATTCTAATCCAGATGATTACACTCTGTTGTCATTTGACTATTATTTTAATCAAATTAATGATTATTGGGCAACTTATTCTTCAACTAAAAATTACATAGAAAAAAACAAGAAGTACATTTTTGACACGTATTACTCAAGCCAATATTACACATATGCTTATTATCCGGAAGCCTATACTACTCAACCTGTTTTTTCACAAATTACAGATATTGACGCTCAGAAATATCCAGTGTCTTACACCTACTCGCATATTAACATGACAGCCAGTTATTTGCAGTTAAACGATAGTTCAACGCAAGGTGAACGATTATACAGTGTAGACTGCTACATTGTTCCTATTTATTCTTATTCTGATAAAATCATTTACGGTAAGCCTGTAAAAAAACATGTCGATTATGGAAGTCCAGTTTCATCTACAAATTATACTTTATCTTACACTAAAGCGACTGCTTACCCTGTAAGCTGTGGTGCTAATACAGGAAAATGTAAACTTGAACTTAACAATGTAAAAATTGTTGATTCAACAGGAAAAGATGTTACTTCAGACTTCAATATGAATTATTATACAGAACAAGAAGGTGCTTATCAGACTAATTCTACATGTTCTTTAGAGCCTGTCCTCTATTTTTCTTCAGTTCTGGAAGACGGAACTTTTAACATAGTAATAAATGCCGTTAAAAAAGACGATAAATCAATTGTTGTATCTAAACGAGAAGACGGCTGTGAAATAAAGGCAATTGATAATTATGCACCGACAATTAGTGATATGTCTTATGATGCAGAATATTCATTATGGGATGACGGTTCTTATTATACAATGCGTATTCCTTTAATTTATGATTGTTTAAGAAGCAGTAAAACTTCTTATGACAGTTATATTATGGATGAATGCCTAAATTCAAAAGGAATGTTCAATGTTGCTACAACGGATTATACAGAAAGTGTTAATCATAAAATCAACTATGAATATTACTGGCTTCCTTATGAATCTGAATGGGGAAATAAAAAACCTGTATTATCAGAAGATGCAATTCTTTCCCGTACGGCAAAAAAAGGCACTTCTTATTTTACTTGGAGCAGCCCTGACAACGGTTCTCATTATACACAGGCTGCTTTTGAAGCCGCAGAATCAGAAGGCTCAAAAACTAACAGCATGTATGTTCCTATCGATGAACTTTCTGATGGAAAATATCTTTTATGTATAAAGATATTTGATCAGGTCGGAAATTATACAATAAAACCTTTCTTATATCACACAGTGGCAACTTATAATGCAAAGCCAAAGATAACAGTCAATACTTCTTCGCCGTATACTTTCAATGTTTCGTTTGATATAACAGATAGCAGCAGGAATGTAAAAAAAGCGGTTATTGAAAGATTTGTTATTAATAGTAACGGATGGCAAAAAGTTGATGAAATCAATTTGTCATCAGATTTTACAGGTTCTTCAACATATGCATTGTTAGGCTCGAATTATTACCGTATCTGGATTGTAAGTAGAAAAGATACCGAAGATTATCGCTCTGCATATTCTTATCCTAATCACTACTATGCTTATCAAAAGAAAAAAGAAAACTACTGTTATTCAAAACCATTTTATTTTGGTTTTTATACCGGTTCTTATACAATGAAGGCTAATCTCATGGAAGGTATTGCCGGGTATACCATAATTGGTAATTCTGTTTTTGCTCAGACTTATTATTCTTATGGTGAAGGCTATGGAGATGACCTTTCAAAATGGGAAAGATATGGAATACCATATAATGGGAAATTTTTTAGTGGTTCAGAAATGTGGACTTACACAGGTCAGAAAGATGTGCCTGCAGGCTGTTCGTATGTGGTGGCAGTCTATTGGCCGGAATGTAACAATAAACAGCCAACTGGTTATTCGTTAATGAGTTCCGTCCACAAAAAGTAGCCCTATTCCGATTCTAGCCTTTTTCTCCATAACATGCTATAATTATTTGTTATGGCTACAGAAAATTACGATGAAATTCTAGATAAGGCTATCCGCAGGGTGCCCGACTTTCCAAAGCCTGGCATTCTGTTTTTTGACGTTACCAGTATCCTCACAAATCCTGCTGCATTCAAGCACACTATCAGCCGCATGGTCGAAATTTATTCAAGCAAAAAGCCGGACGCAATCGCAGCAGTTGAGTCACGGGGCTTTCTTTTTGCAGCGCCTCTGGCCGAAAAGCTTGGCATTCCTCTGGTCTTAATCCGCAAAAAGGGCAAATTACCGGGCCAGGTTTACAGTGCAAGCTACGAACTTGAATATGGACAGGCCACAATCGAAGCCCACAAAGCCGACATTCAGAGTGGCAAAAATTACCTCGTAATCGACGACCTTATCGCCACAGGCGGCACTTTCGGTGCAAGCCGCAAGCTGATTGAGCAGGGAGGTGGCAAGGTAATGGAATTCTTTGGTGTAATCGGAATTCCAGAGCTGAACTACGAAAAAGCCCTGGCCCCCACCCCAGTCACCACACTGATTGATTTATCAGAAAAATAGGAAAAACACGAATAAATCAGGAAAGACTTTCGTTAACATGAAGTGTACCCCAAAAGTTGGAGACAATTTTTGGAGGTACACTTTTTTTATGTCTAAGTTAAGTTTAGAGAGAAAAGCTGAAATTGTAGAACATTACATTAATACGACAGATGGGTATGCA
>Ga0129306_1001652_pt1 | contig 23861 bp, 19 predicted proteins | sample P827metagenome_FD_94438 | JGI IMG/M metagenome (GOLD analysis project Ga0129306, IMG submission 94438) | Capybara group fecal microbial communities from Wisconsin, USA - P827 metagenome | ecosystem: Host-associated > Mammals > Digestive system > Large intestine > Fecal | place: USA: Wisconsin... | reverse complement strand
TTTGATGACTTGTTCCCTTGTCTCGGAGTTGTAGTTGACTTTTGCCATTGTTTTACCTTTTTGGGGTTGCGCAATGAATATAGTAGCTTATGCTACCCTCTTATTAAACTCCTGCATGGTCCATAAACTGATCTATTGCAGAATCATAACCTGTATTATCTAAGGCATACTCTAAAAATTGTGTACTGGTACTCTTATGGAAATATTCATAAGAAATAGCTCTATAGTGCATTTGCAGCAAGATTTCTTTGTCAAAAGAGCGGATTGGACAATCAATTCGATTAAACAGAACATCATCATGATTCTTACAAAAACCCGGAAATACCGAAGCTTTCCCAATCCCCCACTTAGTCAATTCAATGCAAGCATCAGAACCTTTTGCATTACGATAGTACATTTTTGCAGGATTATGTTCCCACACATAGACTTCGCCATTTTCCGCAATCTTCTTTAGAAGTGCCTGTCTGGCAATAGAATGGGAGCCAATTGCAGAACCACCACAGAAACAATGAGACGCGTCAAAAGATTGCGCCATGCATATGCCACAGCGCATAAGTTTTTCTTCATATCTTACAAGGTCATCAAGAGACAAAGCCATATGTCAGAAATTTACCTTTTTATACGAAAATCTATTCAAACAGCTAACATTTGTCAAGTAGACAATATGGACGCCAAGTCGCACCCCTTCCCATTCCTGACAAGGAAAATCATCAGCATATTCAACTCCAGGAAGAGCAACCCGAACAACGCGCAATTGAAACAACCTTGTTATAGAGCGGAATGATTATAGAGGTAAAAAGCTCTTCACAACTCATTTCTCACCTTTTTTTTCAAAAACTAGTCTGCATAGTTCAAATTGACAAATATATGGTAAAAAGTCAATCCATTTTCATGGCTATTTTTTAGGACCTTAATTGAGGCATTATTAAACCCTTTTGAAACATCCTCACTAGACAAGCAACTGTAATTTATTGGATATATTACATCTTTATTGTTAGACAATTTTTTTACAACATTTTCCCACTGTTGAAAAAATCTTGAATTGTCATTTTCATAATACATTAAATTCACAAACACCCTTTTAGATGAATCATACTTAAAAGGTTTTAAGATATGCTCTTTAACATTGTCGTCAAAATAACGATATCGTACAGCTTCTATAACAATTGAATATGTGTCTAATTTTAGAACCAAATCCAATTCACCAGCATTCCCGCCCAATTGTGACAAGCCTTGGCGAGATTGATCTTTGTCAAATTCATAGTTTAATGTTTTCAAATAAGATTCAAGCATTATCTGAATCAAATCAGTTTTATTATCTTCTGGCAATTGTTTTAACGTTTGAATTTTACCAAGAATCTTATCCAAACAAAAACATATAGAATGGATAATAAAAATGCCAACATTTTCTCGATGCTTACACACGACATCCGGCAAGACTTTAAATCGATCTTCTTTACTTAAACATAGAATATCCTTATAAGAGCTAGCTAAGCGAGAAATTTCATTCTCTGAAGGAATACTTTTCTTAAGCGCTTCATATTCCAACTTTTCCTTTTCAGATGGCCGAATTGCATTACAGACTTTAAAGGCCTCTATATCACGTCCCTGATTAAGCAGACAAACAACAACTGGTTTCGCAAATTCCAAAACAGCACGATAATCATCTTCCACAGAATTATAGAATTGATAAAGTTTATCACCATCCCCAATCTTTTCTAAAAGGCTCGACTTCGCATAATACAAATACTGAAGACCATCATAAGATTTTTTCTCATTTGCCGACATCTTATCTTTTGTAGCACCAATTAGCGAATCGCATTGTTTTAGCAATTCTGCGTAATTACAAATGTTTTCCAAGTAAAAAACAGATATATAAAGAGCAAAAGACTTGTACTTCAACGCAAAATAATCAGAATCTTGGTATCTAATCCTTTTCACAACTTTCTGAGCGTCCTCATTCTTCCCATTCTTCATATACATCAGAGTCAGCAAAAAGCTCCGCTCATTTTCCAAACTAATCAATTCATCTCTATATCGCCCATCTGAATCCATATAGGGGCACTTGTATTCAAGCAACCCCTTTTCATCATTATGCCAGAACATGCTGTACAACTTTAAAACCTGAGCGTTCAGTACAAACGGAGCAATAATTTTACCTTTAGCCCTATAATCGATGTTTTTCTCCAATTTGTCGAAAAGTTTATCTGCAAATTCAATATTAATTCGAGAATTGTAAACATCTTGTAAGAAGGAAATGTAGTCATCAAAAAAAGAAATTGACTTTTCGACATCTGTCGAGAAATCCATTAATTTCTTTAAAAAAGATTGATCCGCTTCATCAGCCAACAAATTATACGCCCGGACCATCAATTTTAAATCATCGCCTTTTGACATGGCTGATAATATTTTTTCCCGATTTGGTGCAGAAAAAAGATTTAACGTTTCAACAATCAATGGGAAAAGTTCAGTACTAAAGTCTAGTCCCCAATGAGATTCATACAACGAGTCAAAAATCGCTATTTTTTTCTCTTCGATTTTATTTACAAAGCAATTCTGGAGAATCTTTACAATACAATCTTCTAATGCCGCAATTTTCTCATTCGGCTCATACATACGCCATTTTAAATAAACAGAACACAACAATTTCAAATGCAGTCGAAATTTCTTAGGGCTAGAATATTTCTTGTCAAAGTCACTCTCTTTTTCGTCATACTGGAGATAGTCAAAAACATCCAAACAAAAATCCGTTAACTTGTCTTTTCCATACAACTGATCAAAGAACTGATTCCATTCAAGCGAGTCAATTTCGTTCCATTCGTTCCAATAGTTAAACTTTTCATTTTTTAGAATTGAATCTTCATACAAAGACATTATCAAATCAAAACATTGATTTTTCTCCGTTTTATCAGCCTTTGTGTAAAAAAAGAATAAATAGTTAAATTCGCATATTTTTATTCGCTGTGTACGTTGAATCCATATATCCTTGGCGTTTTCAGCACAAATATTTAACGCCACTTTTGTAAAATTTATAGTCGGCCTTTCAAAGAAAGGAAACGAACAAATCCTTTCAAACACATTTTTGTATAACGCAGACCACTTACTATTATATATTCCTTCAATTAAGAACATCAGTAAAAAAGACGCATCGCGATAGTTTTCTTTGATTAATAAATTCTTTTCACAAAACAAATCAGTATATTTCCTGATAAGCGAAAAGGGAATGAGCTCATCAGCAGGTTGCTTATTAAAAGAATCCTCGCACAAGCATAGAAACGAGCAAAAGAAAATCAGACCATATCGTTTATCATCAATAAATGTCAGCAAATGAGTCGGATTGGATCGAGCCAAATAAAAAATGGCCTGATATAGCAAATATGGTCTATTTTCAAACAATTCTAAGACCTTAATTGCTCCCGGACACTTTTGAGAATGAATAAGCAATGACTGCAGTAATTTTACATAATCTTTACGAATAAAGATATCTAAAAAATCAACACCCCTTCCACGATTTGAAAAGATATTCAACCATTGAATAAATGGTTCTTTTGACATTATTGTGTAGTCTGACAAACCAATTTTCTTTATAATGTCATTTGCAGAATAAAAAGAGCAAAAACTCAAATCTTCATTTAGTAAAAATTTCTCATTCTCATGAGCAGCATCTAAATCCGACTCACTCTCCAATAGTTCTTTTGCCGTTTTTATATACCGTTCTTGATACCATTCTGAGAGATTTTCAAACATTTCTGGGCAGAAGACAAACTTTGTCGCAAGCAACCATTTTTTAAGAGATTCTGCATCATTTGATGGATCATTCTCTTGGAACAACGAATATAAAATATGCATTGACAGAGATTTCGAGTTAACTTCATTCTCAATCAACCACAACCTAAAAATATATTTATCCCCATCTTTCAATATTTTATAATCAAGCAATAAACTTTGTAATTCCGGCATTTGCGGATAGAATTTTTTAAACTCATCATAAATTGAATCAAATGTTTTCGTAGATATTTCACAATTTCTAGAATCTTCGTGTCCATATTTTTTGACCAAGAATTCTAAAAAACGAAAATTCACCAACAGATCGTCATCTTCAATATCTTTAGGAATTTCAACATCATCCCCCGAGAACAAACGTAAAATTGCTCCAGAAATTTTTATTTGCCCAAAGATTTTTCTTAACCAAAACCGATTAAGCAAATACTCAAGAGAAACTCTTGTTTGATGTATTCGATTATATTCATCAATATCCGCCAGCACCAAGTCGGCATTTAAACCAACTTTATTTTCAGAAGCAAGGATTATTCTTGCAAAAAACAAAGCCGAGTCCCAGGCTAATTCTACATATTCTTCTTTCGGATGAGATTCACACTTAATCAAATACGAATTGATTAAGCGACTGTCTTTCTGTACAGTAAAAACATCTATCATTTGTAATTCATCCTTTGCAGAATCCTATATTAGCCTGTCAGCTACCCATTTTTAGGACTGGTTTAAAGTATACAAAATCACCCGGTTCTCATCAACCGATACTCCATTGGAGCTAGGTTGTTTGGTGATTCGTGTATAGAATCGTTCAATATAGCCGTTCCGTATCGAGTGCCGGACCGCAGATACATGATGTTAATTCCGTTTCCGGGGTACCGCTCTTTGAATTCTTGCGAAATGAATTCGGGGCCTTTGTCGCAGAGATGTCCGTCAGACTCTCCCTGGACAACAGGATTCTCCAGGAGGTCCTCGTGAAGAGAATCTAGCCCTTTCAGCCTTAAAAACTATCGTTTCTTCACAAGACGTGAGAAGTTTTTGAAATAGAACAGCAAATTCACAGCACCAATTGTCAACACGCCTAACACAGTCGTCTTTATCGCCAAAAAGCCCCACTCAAGATAGGATGACGCCTTCAATTCTTGGATTGGTCCCAGGACATAATACACCATGCCGACAAACAAAGCAATCGAGACAGCATCAACGCAGAGGTGTTTCACAAAAGCCCAAAGGCTGCGATTAATCACATTTCTGGAAATGTACCACGCGAGGTAACAGGTCCGGTAGACCATCGCGACCAAGGTTCCGACGGCGACGCCGACCAAGCCAAATTTCAGGACGAGAGCGACTGCGGTCACGAGGTTAAGAACGGCTTCGATAATCGCACTCGCCTGGGTCTGCTTATAATGCCCGACGGCCAAAACAACAATATTGTACGGAAGTCGAATGCAATACATCCCCCAGGCAGCAGTCAGCATTATTCCGAATACAGGAACAATGTAGTTTGCGTCGGTTATCCCATGCGTATAGACTCCAACAAACGGAACAATCAGCACTGCTGTAGATGCAAAAACAAGCGAGACGACAAAGTGCAACTTCCACTCGAACGATTCAAAATTACTTTTAAATGCGGGCATATCCCCTTTCGCAAATAGATTCCCCAAAAACGCCTGTATGCCGTTCGTGACGGACATCGTCAAATTACGGACGCCATGCACAACGAGGCTATAGATCGCATAAACGGATACATTTTCCAGCGTAGAGAGAACCGTCAGGACGACAATGCCGGAACTCTGAAGCACCACCGAAGAAATATGCTGAGCCAGGCCATTCCACTTTTGCGGGATTGCAGACTTGTCAAACGCAACCGTTCTGTCAATCTTGTGCCAACGGCGAGCAATAAACGAAACCGTCAATGGTTGCAGCAAGAAAACAACAGATGAAGCAAGTTTGACAATATGCACGGACGCACCCCACTTCATCAAGCAAACACTGACAACGAGATTTAGAGAAAGAGCAACAATCTGTACAATAATCGGGACAAAACCAAATTGGTTCGAAAAGAGAAGCAACCTATATGTTATCCCGAAATAATACTGAGCGAAAGAACTAATCGCAATGATTAAGATAAGGGATGCGGTATAGATAAATTCAAATTGTCCATTAACGATATTTGGATAAATGATTACAAGAATTGCAGTATATATAAGCAGGAGTTTCGCGATATTCCTAAAGAAATGCTCCGCAGCAACAATAATCCTCGAAAGCTCACCTACATCTTTTTGGGCAAGCGGCTTATAGAGAGCAGATTGAACAACAGCCCCCACACCACATTCAGCCAACGCAATAAAACCAAGGAACTGCGTAATTGACGAAACAAGCCCATTGACAGCAGAACCGAAGTATTCAAGGAAAAGCCTCGGCAGAATAAATCCATATACAATCGTAAAGATTTGCAGAAACAGCGCAAATCCGGATGTTAAATGGAGTTTTCGTTTTTGAGTGAGCATATTTTTAGCAAGAAAGGCCTAAACGTTCTCTAAATTTCCTAATTCTTTCGTCTATAACATAGCCTTCTCTAACGACAGTAGCCGTTTTTATATTCTCCGGATATTCATCGAAATTTTTTTCAATTAAGCAATCAATATATTTAGCAACTCCCTCGCTAAGAACTTTCGTCACAGTAATCGGATACATTGCAGGAGTGTTATCCACTGCATAGTGGATGATTCCATCTACTTCATATACAGGATTATCAATTGTAGTAGGATGCGATGTTTCAATTTCAAGATGTGGGTCACAACTCACATCGATAATCAACGTTCCCGGTTTCATCTTTTTTAAATCTTCTTTATAAATAATACGGTCCGTTCTTGACGTATCCCACATTACACAGTTCACCAAGACATCGTAATCAAACATCTTCTTTTTGAATAGTTTTTCTAGTTTACGGCCATAAACATCAACTTTCGCACCCAACCCATGAAGAATTCTCAAAGCACCTTTCGTAGTTTGCCCATTTCCTAAAATAGCCACCTTGGTGTCATAAGGCATTTTGCCACAATAACGGAATGCGTGCATGATAGCGGCTTCACCAGCCACTTCCCTATTACGATGGAAAATGTAGCGTCCATCCTCAAAAATCTCTTCCCAAGCAATAACGGTATGCTTTGCTTTTATCATTCGGGATGTGAACTCAACATTTTGAACCGCATGGGCCCACCCAAAAAGGATTTTCCCATCTTCAATAGAAGACAAATAGTCCGCATCACCCAATTTAACATCGGCAATAATATCGCAGGAAAATATTTTTTCTCTTGGAACGACGTGACAGCCGAGCTTTAGGTATTCATCATCAGAGACTCCAACAGACAAACCATATCCCTGTTCGAAATACATAGAATCCAAATTTTTGATTCCATCCATATGTTCGGGCATTAGAGCCCTTCTACGTTCGCCATTTTTATGACTAATAAGAAAACCGATCTTTTTCATTTGAGACTCCATCTTATATATTCAACCCGTTTAAATCAATCATTGAACCATAAAGTTGATCAATTTCAGGTAATATAGCAGCATCAAAACCTGAATCTGGATAAAACGTCATTTCTCCAAAATACATATGCCCATTCAAATCATAAAAGTCTACACGGACAAAAGGTATCCCCTGCGAAAGTTTCTTAGCAGTTTCATACATCAAATCAAGAGATTTAGGTTTCGGCAAAGTAAAACCTTCGGGTGCTTTTTTTCCCCTTAAATTGTGTCTCAAAAGATTCCACTTAAAATCAAAGGAATAGAATTTTGTCGGTTCATCTTTGTCACGATCAAGGCAAAGCATGACCTTATAAGGTTCGCCGTTAAAACAATACACCTTATAATCCACAGGAACATGACCATTGTCATCTAAGAATTTTTCCGCAATAATACGTGGCGGGACATTCTTATACGGCCATTCACGCCCTTCATAGTAAAAATTTCTTCTCAAACAATCTTCTATTTTCTTTTGGGCCAACGACAAATCAAGGGAATTTTTGTCCTTCACAACAATCAATCCGCCAGAATCATGAGTACATTTTAGTACAAACTGATTCGGCAATTTATCAAAAATAATATCACTAAAAACACTCCATACACCTAACGTCGGGATGACATATTGTTCGCCAATTTTTTCTGCAACCCACTTCTTTACGGCATATTTATCCACCAATATTGTGTACAATGGATTGCGATCATTCAATTTTAACCATTGTATTTTTTCATTAAATGTTTGAGGAGCTTGAAGATTTAGAGGACGACCCATTCGAAGACGGAATTCACGCTTGAGGATGAACTCATCTGGCAAATGGTTCTTGATTTTTTTCATTAAAGAATGCAACAATCTATTCATTTTACCTTCTGGTTTAAAATTTTCACCCATGTAACCTTGACCGAAACTTTGGATTTTTTCGCCGGTTATTGCCAAGACAACCAACATCCTCTATCGTATAGCCATTTTTCCACAACACATATGGAAAGGAAATTTGGTCACGGCCACTATTAGAATCAACAAGTTCACGCCACCAAGCAGACATGATTTTCTTAGCAACCTCGTTTTTTAAATCAACGATAATTACGGTCGCTTCAACCATCCCAAAATGTTCAGGAAAGCCTTCCTTACGGAATCTTTCCAGTTCCTTATCAATAGCATTTATATTACCCCGCTTATATAATTTACAAGCATCTCGTTCTTTATAAATACAGTCACGAGAATCATGCAAATGCATTGCAATACCAATTTTCGAATCCCTAGCCAAGGAACACAAACTACGAATATCAGAAGCAATCTCAATGTTTCCATCTACATAAATAGTATAATCATAATTTTGAAAGTAAATCCACGGATTCAACTTACAGAAACGATTCACCATTCCTCCGCTATATTTTGTTGCCTCCAAGGGGACGGCAAGATGAGTCCATACAGAATCATTACCTGAATCAACATCACTAATCAAATAGTAATCTAATTGATTGTCAATCAACAATGGACTGGAGATAACATCATAAAATCCAGTAATACAACTATAGACCGCAACTTTTTTTTCATCACCAACGTACGCCCCATGAGAATAAAAAACAGGAACCGAAGGAACATTTTGTTTGTTTTTTTTCGCCCTTATAGCAGAAACAATACATGCATAAATTCTCTTAATATCCATTGACAACAAGACCTTAACGGTCTTACCGATTTTCAGTTCCGAAGAACCAACGAGTTTTAAATACTCATCATTCTGTTTTTCAAGCGCTTGATAACAATCTTCAAGTTTCATAAGTAGCAATCCTAAATCAAATTCATTAAAAATAGCAATCTAACCACACCGTTCCTTGTAAAATCTGCACACATTTTCCCATACAAACACCTCCACCAAAGAAATACAGGACATCACATAAGATAAAAATCGATGAATGGAATTCGTTAAGAAATAGTTTTTCAGTACATAACGATAACTTTGTAAATATACACGCTGTCTTTTTAGTATATTACTATAAGTTTTTGAAATTGAAATAGAATGATTGTGAACGAAAAAAAATTGTGGAAGTAAGGCAATTTTATAGTGTTCTCGTTGACATTTTTTTCCAAGCACAAACTCTTCAAAATACAAAAACATATTTTCATCATATATACTTTTTCCTATAAATTTACGAGCATCAACCATAAACAAAGACCCAGCAACAGCAAAAACATCAACTTTTTCGTTCTTTTTTAAAGAAGACATTCTTAAATACAATGGCGAGAACAACCTAGAATATATAAGTTCAACAGACATCAAAAAAGAAAGCACCGAAGCATTTCTAAACGCACAATACTGAAACCCCTTTTGAGGGATTTTCATCGCAGGAGCCACAATTGCATACTCTTTATTACTACTCAGAAAATCACTCAATCTGGAAAGAGTATTTTCAGAAACAGCCACATCAGGATTACAAATAAGGACATGTTCTGATTGAAAATTTTGTAACAAATAACGTATTCCAAAATTATTTCCCGCTCCATAGCCTCCATTTCTTTCAGTTTGCACAACGAGAACTTTTTCACCAGATAACACTGACAATTTTTCAAATGAACCATCTGTAGAATGGTTGTCTACAACAAGAATTTTACGAATGCAAGAATACAATTTAATCACATTGATTAAACCGGCCGTCGTAACAGAATCATTATAATTTAAAACCAACACATCTATCATCTCTATCCTTCATCGAAGCAATTATTAACAAAAAGATCCAAACCATTTGTGGTTGACAAAAAACACTACTACCCATAGACATCAAAGAAAAGCCAACAACTAAACTTTTCCCCAAATAATTAGCCTTTACAAAAAATATAAAAAGTGAAAAAAACCAAATTATTGTTCCTAAAAAGCCAGACATAATTAAAATCCATGAGAAAGCATTCATAAATTTTTCAGTGTTTAATAAAGACATATTCTCTAGAAGATAATCAATCTGTCCCATTCCGCATCCAAAAAATTTAAAAATCGAAGGCAAATCAAAAAACAAATTAAAGCCATTATTTAAGCGTACATCTGAAGAGTTGTCAACATTGTTTGAGCCGTTAATAATGTTAGAAATTCTTTCTATGGCATTATTGTTCGTATCAATAGAACCTGAAAGCATTCCAACACAAATTAAAGCAAGCAACACAATCAAAGGAATGCGTAAAAAAGATATTCTTTTTTCAGCAATCACATACAGCATCATCGATAAGAATAATAAAACTACGCCTTCTGTTGACCGTGTAGCCAAAATTGCAATTGCAAAAACAAAAATCAGAAGATTTTTTTTTACAAAATGAATATTTCGATTTGCAACAAGAACCATTATACTAACAAACAAAAATTCACAACAATGAGATGGTTCGCACAAAAACCCACTTGGCCTTATGAATCCCTTCCAACTAGCCAATTGCAAACTATGCTCGTACATCCACAAACCCGTTACATCCCCATCGTTTAAAGGAACGTTTAACAAATATCCCGGAATATATATTCCAGTAATAGTATAAACAACAAGTTGAACTAATATGAATGTTGATAAAAAGAGTGAAAAGTACATTATAATTTTTTCAAAAAACTTAAAATCAAAAAGATTTTTCCCGATAAAGAAAATTATTATCCAATAAAAAACAACCCTAACAGTCGCAAATAGACTATTTAAAGGGGACCCAACATAATTTAAAACGCAAAGTGTTACCAAACATGTATAAGCAAGCCATAAAACAAATCCTTTCTCATAATCTCGTACAGAAAGATCCAAATCACTCTTATAATAAAAAGGAAAAAACAACATTAACGCAGCTTCTCCAAACCCAACAGGTATTCCCGGAAAAACATAAACATTTAGTAAAGCCATCAGAACCACTAAAAAGGTGAATAACTTTTCTTTCTTTTGTTTTATCATATGGGGCATAGAGTGTCTATACATCAATTATTTTTTACTTTACTTAATAGAAAACATAAAGGTAAATTGTCATTCAAATCTTGAAGCAAACTATATTTTTGTAAAAAGAGCACATATCTAAAACATATCCCTATAGAGCGAAGCAACGTTTTCCCACGAATAGCGTTGCTGAAGACCTTCTAGACGATTCAAAAAACATTCATCATCAACATCTCTATCAACATATCTTTTAATAGCATTTGCTAAACTTTCCGCGTTTTCATTTTCAAAAAACACTTCATCACCAAAGTCCGCCAAAGTCTCTTGAAAGCTTGGCAAATTTGATACTATAAAGAAACGATTAAAGCTAAGCGCAAGCAACAGCACTCCACTTTGCGAAATTTCTCGATACGGAATCACAATTACATCAGATTCTGAAATCTTACTATATAATACTTTGTCAGAAACAAACTCAGGAATCCATTCAACATCCAGTTTTTCTGTTTTCGTTTTTAATGACATATAGTAATCTGACGCTATTTTTCCAACTATTACTGTTCGAACCTTTTTCTGATAATCGCTAGACAACCGATTTAACGCATCAACTAAAACATCCGTACCTTTATAGTAGCTCTGGTTGCCGTACATAATCAGATTTAACTTTTCACCTCGCTTATGTGACTCTATCTTTATTCCCTTGGGAGCAAAGACTCCATGAGGAATCACACAGGTTTTTGAATCTTCAATACGAAAGTCTCTGCAAAATTCTTTTCTCGACACTTCCAAATGAAGAATAAACTTGTCAAAAAACTTTTGAATGTCCTTAAATCTCTGTTTATAGACTTTCTTTTGTACGATACTAAAATTGTGTGGGTAAAGATTATGTATTGTAAGAATAACCTTTGTCTTTGGAGAAATAATCTTTATTACACATAAAAAGAATTTTTCGACAGCGCAAATCTCAAGAAACGGCAACCACTGAAAATGAAGAATATCTATCTTGTGCAACAGTAAATAAAGAATTAAATACAAATAATTTATTATTCCCTCTATTGCTTTAAAACCTCTTTTCAATGTATTATCACTATTTTGCAGCGATGTTGGAATAAGGCTTATCAACCTTCGACACTCGCAATCAACTTTGGTTGGATTAACATTGGCGGCAAGAAAAATGAGATGATCCTTAGAAAGCATATCCTTTGACAACGCCTCGCATAAGGCAATATCATAATTCAGCACTTTGCCGGATATGTCAACCATTAAATAATTCATATCCCTTTTTACAATTCCTCACTATTTCGTCCATTTTCAAAATGGCTGAAATTTGGTGAAACAGTCCAATTCTAGAACCAAGAAGATCAACAAAATAACGAAATGGGTACAAAAAAGCAACTATAATTTTACATAAAGGCAGATAAACAAGATTTAATTTACAATAAGCTTTGCGGAATCCAAAGTATTTTTCTAAATAATCCTGAAAATGTGTTTCGTGATTTACAGAGCGAGATCCGTCACAAATAAAGCAACCTTGAGAAAGCCTATCCCTAAAATTTACCAAGACCCCATTCACAAGAGCTGCATTCACATTATACTTTTCAAAATCCGGATTTGTTTTTTGAACAGCAAAATCAAAGTACTCTTTATTGACAATTATATAACTATACCCTGTTAATTCAGACGTCTCTTTATGAAAAGCCGCAAAGACTTTTATTGATCCTTCCTTAATTTTTTCATGCCAACTACCAAGCAAATTGACAAACGCATCCTTATTAAACTTCGGTCTATATTTTAAGGGATACGCAGAAAAAGCGCGTTCTTGTACATAAGCAAACGCTTCAGCGTATTCTGTTGGATTAACAATCTCTTTAACATCAAAAAAACGCATAGCCTTCGTTATTTCATAGCGTCTTTTTGTTTTTAACGTAGAAATGTCAAACGGAGTATCTTTAATAACATACCACCAGCCCGTATCATACCCACAATCCCAATTTGTTGTATATCGGGCTAATAAAGGCTTTTTTCCTTCAATATGCCAAATAGAACCGTCTTTGATAGGAGTTAAGTCAGGTTCTTCATGCGGAGCCGTTGTCGGAACAGCCGCGTGATTATAATATTTCCAGCCCGGAATACTACTCATGCAACATTCTCAACGTACTTAAACTTTTTCCATACCCCAAAACACAAATTCCTCGCCGTAATCCAGAGCGAACTTATCGGATTCAAGCCTTCGGCTTCGCGATAGAGCTTGTAATGCCACTTAATCAACGTCAGGAACCTTGTAAACTTGGTCACTGGATTCTTCGGCTGCGCCTCAGAATGACACCCATGAGAGATTGAGCCGCCCCTTTTGCGGTAACTTGCCAGCGCTTCAGGGAGCAAGTAGCAATCCGCCTTGCGGCATGCCTTGAGCCAGATGGCGTAATCGTTGTTCTTGCGGATGTCGGCAATCTGAATGTCGCCCACGATTTCGCGGTCATACATCACGGTCAGGCAACCTGGCCAGCAGTAGTTGAACATTCCCGTCTTGGTGATGCGTCTTGGGCCACCCACGAGCGTTCCTGTCGGGTTGCCGTCTTCGTCAATTTCTTCGTAGCGGGTGTAACTGAAGGCATAGCCGTTTTCGGCCATGAACTTGAGTTGTTTTTCGATTTTTTCGGGGGCCCAGAGGTCGTCGCTGTCGAGGAAGGCTATCCACTTGCCTTTTGCCTGAGCCAGGGCTCGGTTGCGGGAGACTGCGGCCCCGCTGTTTTGGGCGTTTTTGAGGTAATGGATTTTTGATGACAGGAGATTCCCGCCTTCGCGGGGATGACAATAGGGGGCTACAACCTCGTCGGTGTTGTCGGTGCTGGCATCGTCAACGATAATCAGTTCCCAGTTCGTGTAGGTCTGGGCCAATACGGACTGTATCGACTCGGCGATGAACCGGGCCGTGTTGTAACTGGGCATGATTATGGAGACAAGACCGTACATCAGGCAGCCTCCTCCAGAGTTTCGCGGCAACGATCGTGACCCCGCGAGCCATAAGCGACTCGTCTTAACGAGTCGTGTTGGCGAGCTTTGACCACTTGGCAACTTGTTGCCTTAGTGGTCATGGCCACCTTTAGGTGGGAGCGAGGCGATATCAGATGGCTTTGACCTGACTTTACGCCGAGCGGTCGTGTCGGGGCCGAGACTCGCGGAACGAGCAAGGAGATCCCCGCCTGCGCGGGGATGACATGATGGTGCGCGGGGATGACGGCGAGTGGAGCGAGGCTCGGTTTTACGAGGTTCGCGGCGCCCTTCGGCAGGCTCAGGGACCTGAAAGACGCGGGCCCGTAAAATAGAGCGTGACGGCCCTTCGGCAGGCTCAGGGACCTTGCCGGGCCGCCCTTCAAAAAAGCAACAGTTGTTTGCACTCTTCCGGGGGAACAATTTATAAATTCGCCCCCCAAACCGAAGGAGGATGCATTATGGTTAAAAGACATTCGCATGATTCTTACGTGAGGTCCGTGCTCAAGGACCCGGCGCGAACGGCGGAACTTCTGCAACTTGCAGCACGGAAGAACAGGAACCTCGCCCAGTTCCTCGAGACCGTGAGACTCGACACCCTGCAGGAGATTTCCGAGGCCTACAGCGATACGGTTTCCCACGGGGAGGGCGACCTCGCATTTACCGTCAAGATCGCAAGCGACGAGCCGAGGCAGGCCGAACTGCTCGTGGGGATCATCGAGGAGCACAAGAGCTACCCTGACTCCGGGCTTATCCAGCAACTGGTCAGATACTGGTTCCAGATCATGGTCAGGAATCAGAAGAACATCCCGACCGTGGCGATTGTGCTTTACAACGGCAAGGATGCGTGGCGTGTCAAGCGCGAGACAATGTTCCCGAACTATCCCGAATACTACCACAGGATCGGCCTTCCGTTCTTGCTGGAGGTCGTGGACGTGCGGGAAATCTACAGGGACGAGGAGATTCCGCAGATTTCGCCCAAAATCGCGCTTGCCCTGGTGGCGCTGAAGTATGTATTCACCGGGGAGAACCTGGAGAAACACCTCCGGGCGGCCATGGCCGGACTCAAGTCTCTCCCGCGGGAAGAGGCGGAGGACTTTCTTTCTCAAACTTTTATATATTAGACGCATAAAGCGTCCGCGGCGGCGGCTCGGTAATAAAAATATGCAAGCATATTTTTCCTGCACTCGCCTTGCACGCTTTTGAAGCAGTGGTTCAAGGGCGATGCCAGGGAGCAGTTCAAAATGGATTTTCTTAAATGCAGTCAAGTTTACGGCTACAAGTCCATCGCCGAGGTCGAGGAAGAAGAACTTGCCGAAAGGGACAGGGAGAAGGCCAAGGGCCTTTTCAGCGACGGTGTCTCCGCCGAGGTTATTTCCCGCCACTATTCTATCCCCGTAGAAGAAATCCTTTCCTGGAAGCCTTAGCATGACGCCTCCGCGATGAGGCGCCTGGCCTCCTGTTGTCCGCGGTCGTACTGTTCGCGGGTGATCTTGCCGCTTGCAAGCAGGTAGTCGCCGAGGTCGGTGGCAGTGTCGGAGCCTTCTTCGGTGATTCCGTCGCGCTTGAACACCTTGCCGAGAGTGGTGAGGATTATCCTGATGTCGCCGAGGAGTGTGATTTTCTCGATGTACTGCAGGTCGTAGGCGATTTTCGATTCCCAGGTGACGGCGTTGCGCCCGTTCACCTGCGCAAGCCCGCTGAGTCCCTGCCGCACGGTGTGCCGCCTGCGCTGTTCGGCGGTCATGAACACCATGTCGCGCACGAGCTGGGGCCTGGGCCCGATTACGGCCATGTCGCCCTTGAGGATGTTGAAGAGTTCGGGGAGCTCGTCGAGGCTGGTGGAGCGGAGGAACTTGCCGTAGGCGTTCAGCCGCACGTCGTCGGGGAGCAGGTTCCCCTGCGCGTCACGCTCGTTGGTCATGGTGCGGAACTTGACGAGCCTGAATATCTTTTCGCCCTTGCCCGGGCGGGGCTGCGTGAAGAATGGGTTGCCATGCATCTTGACGGCACCGAGGACGGTGAGCACGAGCAGCAGCGGGCTCAGGGCGAGAATCGCCGCCAGCGCGCAGCAGAAGTCCAGGGGTCGTTTGAGGAAGCGGGCGTACATCAGGAAAGGACCTCCACGTACTTCTTGACCAACTGATATCTCTTGTTCCTGTTCGCTCCGGACGATTGCACGAGGCCTGCCGCAACAAGCCGACGGAGGTATTCCTTGGTCTGCGAAACGCTCAGTCCGATGTAGCCGGCGATATCCTTGCTGGGCGAGATTCCGTTGTTCCTCAGGTAATCCAGCACTGCGGCCTCGGTGGCGTTTATCGACGGTTTACCGTCGGTTGTCGTCGGATTGTCGTCGGTCGCCACCTGTTTTCCGCGTTTATCGTCGGTTATCGTCGGCCTTTTGCCGTTTTTCCACACGACGGCTTTAAACTGGGCCGCACTTGTGTCGTTGACAAAATCGACGCGAGCCCCCTCGCGGAGCGTCCTCACGATACCTGAACCGAGCCCCCTGTAAACCAGCACCTTGGAACAGAAGCCGGCAATGGCCGGGTTACGCAACTTGGATACCCCGAGCCTGATATCGTCCACGGTAAGCCCGCCGAACAGGGTTCCCGGATTGATTATCTCGATGCGGTCTGAAAAAACCAGCAGGCGGATGGGGGCCGGTTGCAGAAGGTCCAGGTGTACAAGGGCGTTCTGCAAAAGTTCCTCGAGCACAATCTCCGGTATTTCGAGTTCACCAACAGTGTTGAAGCCTCGCCTGCCCTGCCTATGGCCGAGGTTCGCCTTCAAGAAAGACATCGCCTCGCGGTACATCGAAGGTATGGTCCCCTCTATGTCACGGCTATCACGGTATTTCGTTTCGCCTATGTTGTCGCCAAAGAAGGCAACTGCCTTTATACTGAAGGTCTTCAGAAATTTCTGGGGGTGCTTGCCAAAAAACAGCAAGCCGACCTGGGTCAGTTCTCCCGACGCGCCCATTACGCCAATGTTCTTCAGCAGCTGGCTCACCGGCTTACCGAAATCTTCCTTATCCTTGCCGAATGTTTTCTGGAAATAGTCGTTGACATACGCCATTTCCAAATCACGCACGGATGTTCCTGCCACGGTTGCCGTTTCGGGCTGGTACTGCGAAGAATCCTGGAATAGCGCGAGAATCTCGCTGTTTTCGGTCAGCTTTCTCTTGTCGAATGCCTGTTTCACCCATATCGTGCCGTTCAGGTCCTTGTACGGCTTGCTCTTGCCCTCGGCAATGCTGGCGACCAAAACCAACTTGCCGTCCACTTCGACAGTTTCCGTTGTCACGTATATGCTCGGCCGCACGTGCTCGCTAGCCGCGTTTTCCAAGTCTTCGGAAACCCGCTGGATCTGCCTGTACGAAAGCCCGGTAATTTCGCCTGTCTTGTCGTGAACTCCAAACAGAATCGTGCCGCCCCTGCTATTCGAAAACGCGGACATCTCGGCAGCGATTTGCTTTTGGCTCGTGAACTGCTCCTTGAACTGCACGAGGCTGTTCTCACCGCATCGAATCAGTTTCTGTAATTCTCTCGGGGTCATGCGGCCTCCTGCATTGTGTTGCGCGGGAGCGCCGGGCCGCCCACAGCCCTGGACCAGTCCCCTCTGCGGGAATCTGGATGACGTCGTAAGGCTTTGTCAACGCGGGCGTACATACTGGGTAAATATAGGTAATTTCTCTGTAAGAAAAAGGGCAAGAATGTTCCTCCGCCGCAGGTTTGTCATTTAGCACAAAGGATTTCAAAAAAATTTTGAAAAAGGTATTGACGGGCCAACGCCGAGAAGTTATATTTAGTGCACAAGTGAGTAGAACCAAGTCCAGCCTTTTCAAGCATGTAGGCGGAGAGGAGCGAAAGATGAAGAAAGAAAACGCCGTGGCCGATGCCACCGATGCCGGCAGGGTCGTCGCAGCCGCAAAACCGGATTTTTCCCTGATAGACGAGAATCTGCTAAAGTCCCGAATCCACACGATCCGCGGCGTCAAAGTGTTGCTCGACGCCGACCTGGCCGAGATTTACGGGTACAGCACAAGCCGATTTAACGAGCAGGTCAAATACAACATCGACAGATTCGACGAGGATTTCCGATTCCAGCTTAAGAAAGAGGAAGTGAGTTGTTTGATATCGGAAATTCCGACATCAAAACGGGGCGGAACAAGAAAATTACCCTACGCATTCACCGAGCAAGGCATTTATATGCTCATGACAGTGCTCAAAGGCGAGCGGGCCATCGCCTGAACGCCGCCGGGAACATGTTCCACGACAGGTACATCTATCTAGATTACGGCCTGGACAGCGAAAAGCTATTCCACTGCGGGGCATCGTCGAAGGATGCCGGAGGCAAGGTAACAACAATCATGCAAATAGAACACCCGGAGGTATATCACCCGCTAATCGAAGCGCTGGGGAATGAATATTCTTGACTGAGGCAAGGGCCTCTTGGTGCCGAGACACGCTCCGCTCAGGGCGTGCGGCTCTGGCACGGGCAAGGAGATCCCCGCCTTGGTTCGGCTTCGCTCACCACAAGTTGCGGGGATGACATTAGGGAAGCGACGGGCCGCCAACAACAAAGGGTGTTTAACAGCATCGAACCCAGAACAGGGGTTGTCGCTTGACGGGAATAGGCAAATTTCGTATATTTGGCTCACCTAACGGGGATATAGCTCAGTTGGTAGAGCGACAGGTTCGCAATCTGTAGGTCATGGGTTCGACTCCCACTATCTCCACTCAAAAGAGGCAGACAAAAGTCTGCCTCTTTTTTTACATAACAAGACCGTTCGCGCTAAATTTCGGTGCAAATTCTCCGGCCTGCGCTCACTCTCGCAACCACGCCTCGTTAATACGAGGCGTTTGTTGCTCACGATTGGTCGGCATTTGCCAGCCTTTTGTTTTTTGCGGCTTTGTCCGATAATCAATCTTCGCCTAGGCAAAATAGACAAAACTGGTCTTTTTCAGTTCCTTCAGGGACGTCAGCACCGCATGGTCCGGGCCGTTCAGGGCGGACACCGCCGACCCGATGCTCTGCTCCAGTTCGGCTTCACTTTGCCCGTGGAACATGGCATAGACATTGTAAGGGAAACCTTCGAAAGGGCTGCGCTCGTAGCAGTGGGAAACGTGAGGATCTTCGGCCAACAACGCTCCCGCCCGTTCCGTGTCCGCAACGGCAAGGCACACCATGGCGTTTGCGTCAAAACCCGCCTGCTGGTGTCTGAGGACCGCCCCGAATCTGCGCATGATTTTTTGATCCAAGTCACCGCGGATTTCGGCGACGTCTATTCCCAAATCAGAGAAGGGCGTTTTGGTGTGGGGAATATCCTGGCACAGGAGGTTGATCCGGCGACGGTCCTTTGCCTCAGGGACAAAGGGTTCGGCACCTTTGGCAACCGGCCTTTCCGTGACCCGAGCTGCCGCAACCTGGCCCGACGCATCTGCAGAACTCCGCGACGCAGCCTTCATCACCGTATTGATCTTGAACATTTTGCTGGCCGAAAGAACGTGGGCGTCGTGCAGGACGGTTTCCGCCTCCAGGCCCCGGACCGTTTCCTGAATTTCGGACTCCGACCTAGCGATGACGGTAAACCACACATTGTAGGCGTGACTGCGGACATAGTTGTGGGTAATGGCAGGAATCTTATCCACCGCCGCAGCAAAACCTTCCAATTCACTTTCGCTCACCACTCCCGCACAAAGCCTGGAAATGTAGCCCAACCTGCGGGAGTCATAGACGCCACCCAGACGACGGATGACGCCGGACTTGCGAAGGCGCTCCACGCTATCGAAAGCCTCTTCTTCTGAAACGCCAAGAAGCCTTCCCAGCGCGGCGTAGGGGCGTTCCTCCAGCGGGAAACCGTCCTGGACAATTTCCAGAATTTTCCGGTCTAGAGCTTCCACGAGAATCCCCTACCCCGGATTTCGTCCTTCACGGTTTCGCCCGCCTGGACGGCAGCTCCCGCAAACAAGATGGAGTTTTCCACACGAGCGCCTTCGGGCAGTTCCACTCCATTCTGGACAACTGAACAGCCGACCTTCGAAACGCGATCCAGCAGTCTGGAATCAAGACCGTCGCCGACCCAGCTGTTCTGCCCCAGTTCCTGCAGGCGGGCGTCGCAAGCGGCCTTCAGGCCCGCAGGGCTTCCCATGTCAATCCAGGTGGCATCCATCTGGCTGCAGTCCACATAAATCGGGTGACCCGCCGCAAGTTCCTGTTTCCAGAATTCCCGGATGTCGAATTCGCCGTCCTTGATGCGGGCAAGGGCCGCATCGCTGTACCAGGACACTCCCGAGAAGGTGGCGGGCTTGCCCTGCTCTGAACCAAAACGGCCCGCAACTCCTGCCAAGTGTCCGTTTCCGTCGACACGGAAGGTATTTACCTGAGGGAACTCCACCGCCAAGAGCGCCACGTCGCAACGGTCGCGGCGGGCGCTCTCCATAAATTTATTCAAGTCGAAACGACAGTAGGCGTCGCCGTTCATCACCAGGAGCCCGCCGCGGTAACCTTCGTTGTATATGCGTTTCAGGGGGCCTGCGGTCCCGAGGATTTCCGGCTCTTCCCAGACCTTCTCGAACCCGAGACGCGCACCTTCGGCTATCACCTGTTCTGCAAGATAATGGGCGTTGGCATGGAGCCGCACAGGCCCAAGCTCCCTGGCACGAATCGCCTGGATTTCCAGGATGCTCTTGTCCACCACGGGCACTAACGGCTTGGGCATGTCTTCGGTCAATGGCCGAAGCCTCGTGCCGAGGCCAGCCGCAAGAATCAAGACATTGAGTTTTTCCGCTTTCTCAGGCATTTCGTTTTATAGGAGATCCCCGCCTGCGCGGGGATGACAGTCTAAAACGGGACTACTCGCCGGTGCGGTAGTTGGGGGCTTCCTTGGTAATCGTCACGTCGTGGGGGTGAGATTCACGGAGGCCTGCACCCGTAATGCGCACGAAGGTCGCCTTCTTGTAGAGTTCTTCAAGGTTAGCTGCACCGGCGTAACCCATGGCAGAGTGGATACCGCCAATCAGCTGGTAAACGGTGTCGCGGAGCGGGCCCTTGTAGGGCACGCGGCCTTCGATGCCTTCGGGAACGAACTTGCGCGGTTCCTGAACGCCACCCTGGAAGTAGCGGTCGGCAGAACCTGCCTTCATGGCACCGAGGGAGCCCATGCCACGGTAGCTCTTGTAGCTACGGCCATCGGCGAGAATGACCTCGCCCGGAGCTTCTTCGGTACCGGCAAAGAGAGAACCCACCATCACGGCGTGACCACCGGCAGCGAGAGCCTTCACGATGTCGCCCGAGAACTTGAGGCCACCGTCGGCGATAATCTTCACGCCCACCTTGCGGGCCATCTTGCCGCATTCAACGACAGCAGAGAACTGCGGGTAACCGACACCGGCAACAATACGCGTGGTGCAGATGGAACCAGGGCCGATACCCACCTTCACGATGTTGGCGCCGCACTTGGCCAGTTCCGCAACCGCTTCGGGAGTGCAGACGTTGCCTGCGCAAATCGTGAGCTTCGGGTATTTTTTGCGAACGGTCTTCACCATGTTGCGCACACCGATGTGGTGGCCGTGAGCCGTATCGATAATGAGCAGGTCCACGCCGGCATCCACAAGGGCAGCCACGCGTTCGAGCGTATTTGCAGAAGTGCTCACGGCAGCGCCCACAAGCAACTGGCCGTTCTTGTCCAGGCTAGCGTTGGGGTTGTTTTCGCGCTTCAGAATGTCTGTCATGGTGATAAGGCCCTTCAGGGCGCCAGAGGCATCCACCAGCGGGAGCTTTTCGATGCGCTTTTCGGCCAAAATTTCCTTCGCCTTTGCGAGGCTCACCTTGGGGCTTGCCGTCACCGGATTCTTGGTCATCACGGAACGGATTTTCACGTTCATATCGCTCACGGTGCGGAGGTCACGGCTCGTGAGCATACCCACCAGCTTACCCTTAGACAAAATCGGGAAACCGCTCACCTTGTTGCGGGCGCGGAGTTCAAAGGCTGCAGAAACCGGCTGATCAGCATCGAGAGTAACGGGGTTAGTGACGATACCGGACTGCCACCGCTTGACCTTGCGGACCTCTTCGGCCTGGTCTTCGACGCTCATGTTCTTGTGGATGATGCCGATACCGCCCTGCAGGGCGAGGGAAATGGCCAAAGGAGCCGTAGTCACGGTGTCCATGGCGGCACTGATGATAGGAATGTTCAGCTTGATGTTGGGAGCGAGCTGGGTGCTCACGTCGGTCTGGGCCGGCAAAACAGAAGATTCAGCGGGAACAAGAAGGACGTCGTCAAACGTCAGGGCTTCTGGCAAAAGTTTCATAATAGACCTCTTTTGCGTAGTAAATATAGAAAAAAAGAGGCTAGGGTCTAGGGTTTAGGGGCTAGAAAAAAGCGTAAAAAAAGCTTTTTAAGACTAACGAAAGGAAGGTTCCGGTCTTCAAACAATTAACCTTCATAGGCTTTTAGCGCCAATCTTCTTTTTCTATATTCCCACCCGCAACAAGGAGATTTTATGGTCGCCGAAGGTGAACACAACAAGTGGATTGCGCTGGCCCTTTGTATTTTGCTCGGGTACCTGGGAATCCATCGTTTTTACGAAGGAAAAATCTGGACGGGAATTCTCTGGCTCTGCACGGCAGGACTTGGCGGCATCGGTGTCATTGTAGACGCCATCCTCATCGTGATGAAACCGGAGAAGTACTGAGTTGTGAGTGGTGAGTGGTGAGTGGTGAGTTGTGAGGTGTGTGGTATGAGATATGAGGCACGAACCTCAAAGGGAGCCTTTGGCGACCGAGCTCACACCTCAAAGCGAAGCGACCTCAAACCCCTAGCCCCTAGATCCTAGCCCCTAAATCCTATCCCCTAAATCCTATGAAACACCTATTCGTCATCGCTACCGGAAGTGCCGGAAAAATTAGAGACTTTGCCCATATCCTTGGAACCGACCACTACGAATTCCAAACCTTGAAAGACATCGGGTTTGACGTCGACATCGTAGAAGACGGCAAGACCTTTGCCGAAAACGCCATCATCAAGTCCAGCACCACCGCCCGCTGGCTTATGGAACGCGGAATCGAAGCCACCGTGCTAGCCGACGATTCCGGACTGGAGGTTTTCGCCTTGAACGGGGAACCCGGAATCTACAGCGCCCGCTATAGCGGAGGCCACGGAAACGACATAAGCAACAACGAACTTCTCCTGAAAAAAATGGAGAATGTCGAAGACCGCAGGGCCCGTTACTTCTGCGCCCTTTCGTACCAGACCGTTTCGCAAATCGACGGCAAGTTCAGCATCAGCGAGCCTCGCATCTTTGAAGGGGAATGCCGCGGGACCATCAACCACGCCCCCGTAGGCGACATGGGCTTCGGCTACGACCCCCTCTTTGTACCCGACGGCGAAACCCGCACCTTCGCCCAGATGGAACTGGAAGAGAAAAAGGCAATCAGCCATCGCGGAAACGCCATCCGTGCGCTGAAGGCGGCCCTTGTAAAATAGTGCGAGCGGTCTTATTCTAGCGCGAACGGTCTTACGTGAGCCGGAACAGTCGATATTAATCGGCTGTGAAGGCGAGAATGAGCGCAAACCGGAGAGACTGTCCCTGATTTTAGCGCGAACGGTCTTACGTGAGCCGGAACAGTCGATATTAATCGGCTGTGAAGGCGAGAGTGAGCGCAAACCGGAGAGACTGTCC
>Ga0129306_1001651_pt1 | contig 23861 bp, 25 predicted proteins | sample P827metagenome_FD_94438 | JGI IMG/M metagenome (GOLD analysis project Ga0129306, IMG submission 94438) | Capybara group fecal microbial communities from Wisconsin, USA - P827 metagenome | ecosystem: Host-associated > Mammals > Digestive system > Large intestine > Fecal | place: USA: Wisconsin... | reverse complement strand
CTGTCGCTTAAATCTGCATTGACAAACTCTCCCCATTTAACTGCAGACTTATGGCCTTTGGATAGGTTATCCAGAACTATTGTTTCATAACCTGAATTATTAAGCAATTTATTGACATGGGAGCCTATATATCCTGCTCCACCAGTAATTAATATCATATTATCACAAATAGCTATTTATTGAATTAATAAAATATTTTCCATTTCTAAATCGGAAAAATATTTGATTTTTATTCTATGTTTAAAATATATATTAATATTTACTTTATTTTAATGAATATATAACTTTTTACATTATTTAAATGAAAATAAAGCAAAATTATTAGAAAAAGAGTGAAATAAATGATGAGGATTATTAGAATAAGAAAAAGAGAAAGTTAATAAATTATTTGAAAAAATATGATAAAAAAGGATTAAATGAGGTTATTTTCATAAATAGTAAACTATACATTAATTATTACTTTTCAAAAGCTCTCACAACCATTATATTTGCTAAAAAACAATGTTTAACTAAGTAAAAATAGTTTAAGGATATTTTAAATCGAATAATTTTCAACTATGAAAAAATTTACGAAATAACTCTAATTTAATAAAATAAATCAAAACTCCACTATTTTTAGAATATGAGAATTATTTTGAAGTTTTATTATCAAAAAAACCATACTACTTAATAATAATGAAAATAAACTATTTTTACAAGTTTATTGTCTAAGACAATAAAACGACTATTAAAAACCATTAAAAATGGAGGAATGATAATGAAAGAAAACAATATAAAACTATTTAAAGGCAGACAAATCAGAACCAAATGGGATGAGGAAATACAAGATTATTACTATTCAATAATAGATGTTATCGCAGTCCTTACTGAAAGCAAAAGGCCTGAAAAATATTGGTCTGACTTAAAAAGCAAATTAAATAAGGAAGGTAGCCAACTTTCCGAAAATATCGGAAGGTTGAAAATGCCCGCTAAAGATGGCAAAATGAGATTGACAGATGTGGCAACCACCAAACAGCTCTTGCGCCTCATACAATCTGTCCCATCACCAAATGCAGAACCATTCAAACTCTGGTTGGCCCAAGTTGGAAGCGAAAGGCTTGATGAGATTGCAGATCCTGAACTGTCCATAGAAAGGGCAATCAACAATTATCGTGAAATGGGCTACAGTGAAGAGTGGATTAGCCAAAGAATAAGAAGCATTGAAATCAGAAAGGACTTGACTGCAGAATGGGACAGGTCTGGGGTTGAGAAGGGATTGGAATATGCAATCCTAAGTGATGAGATAAGCAGAGCTTCATTTGGAGTGACCACAAATCAGCATAAGCGCCTTAAAGGACTGAAGAAGGAAAGCCTTAGGGACAACATGACCAATGCAGAACTGGTCATCAACATGCTAGGAGAATTGGCTACCACTGAAATAAGCAAAAGTGAAAATCCAAATGGCTTTGAAGAGAGCAGAGATGTTGCCAAGCGAGGGGGCGACATTGCAGGAAATGCCCGTAGGGAACTTGAGGCAAATACCGGACGAAAAGTCCTAAGCAAAAGAAATGCAAATGATAAAAAATTGTTAGGGAAATAATCAAGAGTTATATAGAAATTAGAAAAAATAGAGAAAAAACAATAAAATAAATAAAAAAAGAAAGTCGAGAGCAATTACTCCCAACTAGTATAATATTTTGGTCAATGTTTTTGAGGCGAAGCCTCAAAAAGCTTGGTTATAAGAACAATTTACGTAATTTTAAAGCTGCACTTGGTTGAACTTTAATTAAAGCCTTCACAAGTTCAGTGGTTCCAAGAGTTTCAAATTCAATGTCTTGGAAAGCTTTTGCAATGCTGTTTAAGTCATCATCATTTAAAGACCATAAGTAGTCACAAGCTTTGCTGTATTTGTCCATATCGTGACCCATAGCTTCATCAACTAATTCAGCATACTTTTTAAGGAATTCTTTGGAGCAGTCTCCTGCTGCAATAGCTTCAGCAGCAGTTTGTCCTGCTAATTTACCACCAGTAATACCGCTGGTGATTCCTCCACCGGTTAATGGGTTAACTTGACTTGCTGCATCTCCACAAAGCATGATGTTGTCATTGTACATTTCCTTTACAAGTCCGCCAACAGGATCTCCACCTACATTCAATTCTACAGGTTGAGCATCCTTAAGTGCGTAACAGTTGTTTACAGCATCAACTAAGTATTCGTAAGCGGATTTTTCAGCCATTTCAGGAATGATAGCAAGTCCTGCATTTACGATATCGTCACCTTTAGGGAATAACCAGAAGTAACCTCCAGGTGCTACACTACCGAAGTAGAACTCAAGAACATCGTTTCTTTCCATTTTAGCATTACACATTTCAAACTGCACACCAGCTTCCATGTGTTTAGGTTTGGTAATAGCTTTTAATCCAGCCCATTTAGCTACATGGGATTCAGGACCATCTGCACCGATAAGGATTTTAGCGTTAATGTCGAAAACTTCACCCATGCATTCACAGGTTACTGTGTAGGATCCATCTTCCTCTTTCTTAAGACCTTTTGCTTGGGTTTTGATTCTGATTTCTGCTCCTGCCCTACCAGCTTCCATAGCCAAATGCTTATCGAAGACTTTTCTTTCCAAGATGTAACCTGCTTCTGGCAATTCAACTACATCGTTAGTTAACCAAACGTCAGTTCCATCTGGAGCGATTAATCTGATACCTTCGATTTCTTGGGTGATCCAATGAGGGTCTGCTTCAAGTTCCAAAATTTCAAAGGTTCTTTTGGAAACACCTTCTGCACATCTTTTAGGAGCACCGATTTCAGATTTCTTATCCATGAGAATTACTTTTGCCCCGCCTTTTGCAGCAAATCTAGCTGCAGTGGAACCAGCAGGTCCAGCACCAATAACTAATACATCAGTTTTAATCATAACAATCAACCTCGCTTATTCCTCTTCCATTTCCAATGCCGCTAAAGGACAAGCATCTACACAAATTCCACAGTTATTACAGTTATCATCAAAAACTAAAGCAGTTTCCTTTACTTCAATGCAGTTTCTTACACAGACACCTGCGCAACAACCACAGTAAGAACACCAATCTTTTACAATCATAATTAAATCTCCAAATAAATTAAATTAATTAGTATAAAATCATCAATTTATTTTAAAATATTTTAAAACCTAAAAAGCAATAAAATAAATAGTTTTAGAATATTTTAGAATAAATAGTCTTAATACATAACATAAAAATATATATTTTTTATTATATATAACCTTTAGGTTAAAAAAAGGAAAATAAGGAATGAATAAGGAAAAATAGAATTAAAAATTAATAAAAATAGAAAATAAACTATAAAAACTTAAAAAAAATTAACTAAAAAAGTAAAATGAAAAAAGAAAAAATAGAAAAATCACATTTAAAATAATCAAAAAAATGATAAAAAATGATAAAAAAGAAAAAAATCAAATTTAAAATAATTAAAAAAAATGATAAAAAAAGAAAAAATCAATTATAAAATAATCAAAAAAATGATAAAAAAAGAAAAGATAAAATTCCAAACTAAATCATGTTTGGAACTCTAAGTGAAGTAGGCAATGGCTTGATCTTAGCTGGTGTACCTATAGCCAAGTAATAAGGAGGCACACTACGGGTTACAACAGCACCTGCAGCTACAATAGCTCCTTCACCAACTTCAATATTGGATAGGAATGTGGTGTTTCCACCAACGGAACATCCCTTTCTAAGTTGAGGTCCTTTCAAATCATATTCAACTCTGACAGGATATCTGTCATTGGTAAAGCAGGCACATGGCCCAATGAATACATTGTCTTCTATGACACTGTTTCTCGGAATGTATACATTTGATTGGATGCTTACATTGTTTCCAATCTCACATCCACCTTCAATGACAGTGTTTGTACCTATCAATACATCATTACCAATTGTAGTATGATCTCTTACAACAACATTATGTCCAGTTTTAAAATCATCTCCAATGATTACATCATTATAGATTACAGTGTTAGACCTTAGCAAGATGTTTTTACCTAAAACAGGGTCTTTACTAAATCTTTTATAATTAACTCCTAATTTGATTCCTTCCCTGATTAGTCTAGGGTCTTTAGAGTCACTATTGTTTCCACGTAAATTTAAAAAACTAGGCATAATATCACCTCTTTAAAAAGTTCAATGAACTTATAATTTTTACAATGCTAATATATTCAAATAATGGTATGTTTAATAAAGTATAAAAATATAATGATTTAAATTGAATATTTTTTAAAACTATTATATATTCAATTCCCTTAGTTTCTTATCCATTTCCTCTTCACTAAGCTCATCTTCCTCTTCAAGTTCCATTTCCTCATCCAGAATCTCATCTTCACCAGATGCAATCTGTTGAGCCCTAATATTTTCCTCTTCAAGATATTTTTCCTTATTCTCTTCCCAATCGGCCTTGATTTCTGCAATCAAATCATCATCGGCTTCAATGGCAGGTCCAGTGTAGGAACAATCCTTACATTCCCATTTTGACCAAACCTGTGGAATGATCCAATCGATATTGCTTGAACCGCAACGTGGACAAATAGTTCTTTTCATATTTTCACCTTAATAAAATTAAAAATTATAGAATTATAGAATTTTAGAAATCAATAAAAATATAAAATTCAAAATTAAAATTATTTCAAATTACTAGTCAGTATTATAAAAACTCCAAATCAAGTCCAATGCCTCACCAGGTTCAAGTACACCTGATCTGGTTTCCCTTAAAATTCTTTGAATTGAGTACCTTTTCATGTGCGGAAACTTCTTGTGAACTTCATAGAGCAAAGGACATCCGAATCCTTTAAACTTAATTAAATTATAATGGCTAGTCAAGGATTTGTTCTCTAATTTTGATACGGATAATGAAGCAGGTAAGTTGAGTCTAATAACTTTATGAATATTGATTTCATTATCTACATCACTTGATTCATTTTCACTGTTTTCATTAATTTTTATTTCATTTTCATCAAAATTACAAACTTGTTCTGTAATGCACTGACTTCCAGTTGCCAACATATCTCCAAAAATCACAATAGGGATATCATTCTCCAATGCATATTTGTATAATGTGTCTTCAATGATTTTTGAACATCTGCCGCATGGGTGGAATCTTCCTGTAAATGACTCTTCAATAAGTTCAGCATCATCCACTTGAATGTATTCATGAGGAACATCCAATTCACTTACCAACTTATCAATATTTTGCTTGAATTGCTTTGGAAGAACAATTGTTCCAGGATCAACTGTAATGGCTATCGGATTGAATCCCAATTTCTTAGCCAATATGAGTGAAAAGCTGCTGTCAGTACCACCAGACAATGCCACAATGGCTGCTGGCTTTTCAGCTTCAAAATAGCCATATGGGCTTTCATCCAAATCCTTGAAATACTTGTAGAAATTGAATGAATATAAATTATCCAATTTTATCTTTAGAATGTCAATTAGATTGTTCAATGCTATAAATGCACCATAATCCAAATTATCCTTGTTTTTGGTTACAAAGGAATTCAGCTTATTCAATGAAAGTTCCATCCTGTACTCCTTTTGAAGGAAATCAGAATAGCTTTCAACATGAATGCTCGCTATTTCAATCTCTTCTCTGAGTCTGCCAACAACCCATCCTCCTTTGCCGATAATGGCTGATTTGTCTGGACGGTCATTGGTAATTATCCACATTTCATTAGTGTCCTTGTCATATAGAACTTCCTTAATGTCTATACTCACTTCCTCATGACCTATTTCCTTTCTAATCCTATTGATATGATTTAAAAGAGCATTTACATCATATACCATATTTCCACCATTTAGAAACAATAATATTTAAAATCTTAGCAATTTAAAATTATTTTTTAACAATAGTTATAAAATGATTGAAAAAATAAAATAATTGAAATGAAAAACAATTAGATTCCTTGCTTTTCAAATTCATTATCTAAAAATATGTTCATATTGTCAATAGCCAATTGGACCATTTCAGGAGAAGGTCCACCAGGAACATTTCTTATCTTAACGTTTTCAATTGGATTCAATGCATTGTGAATCAATTCATCATCAAGACCTAATTTTTCAAATCCAAGCTCTTCTGCAACATTATCCACATATGCACCATCGATTTCACTTGGATTCACTCCTTCAGCAACTGCCTCATTTACAATTCTTCCTACAATCTTATGAGCTGTTCTGAATGGTATCTTTCTTTCCCTTACCATAATGTCCGCCAAATCAGTAGCTGTAGCGAAGTTAGCTCCTGCCAATTCAAGGCATCTTTCTGTATTGAAAGTTACAGTCAAGAGCATATGGTTGACTATCTTTAAGGTGTCAAAGGCAACATCACATGCATTCCATAAATGAGGAGTGATTTCCTGCAAATCCCTGTTGTAAGTGTATGGAATAGCTTTCAATATTGTAAGGATAGTTACAAGTTCACCATTTACAATGGCGCATTTTGATCTTGCAACTTCTGCAACATCAGGGTTTTTCTTCTGTGGCATGATTGAAGAAGTTGATGAGTATTCATCAGCCATTGAAACGATTCCAAACTCGTAAGTGCTCCAAAGAACCAATTCCTCACAAATCTTTGACAATGTGGTGCATAATGCACTTAAGTCAAATACGGTCTCTGCAATGTGGTCTCTTGATGAAACGCCATCCATGGAGTTTTCAAGATAATCATCAAATCCTAATAATTGAGTTGTGAGTTCCCTATCAATTGGAAAACTTGTGGTTGCCATAGCAGCAGAACCTAATGGGTTTAGATTGACTCTCTTATAAGTGTCATCCAATCTTTGGTAATCCCTTTTTAATGCTTGTGCATGTGCCATCAAGTGATGAGCCAATGTAACTGGCTGCGCATGCTGCAAGTGGGTGTATCCGATCATTACGGTTTCCTTATGATCCTTTGCAAGCTCAAGGATGCCTTCAATGAATTCAAGGATTCCTATTTGGATTTCAGTTATTCTGTCTCTTAAAAGAAGTCTTATGTCTGTTGCAACTTGGTCATTTCTTGACTTTGCAGTATGCATGAATCCTGCTTCAGGACCTACAAGCTTGGTTACATAGTTTTCTACAGCCATGTGAACGTCTTCAACAGAATGGTCAAATTCAAGGGCATCAAAGCCTTCATCACTAAGCTTATCCAATGCTTCAAGGATCTTATCCGCTATTTCTCCATCAATAATTCCTTGTGCCTTAAGCATTGAAGTGTGAGCGTAATTGCATTGAATGTCTGCATCAAAGATAAATCTGTCGAATTCCAATGAGGAGGTGTATACTGCTGCCTCATCGGTCATTTCCTTTTCAAGTCTTCCAGTTCTAATTTTCAAGGATATCAACTCGTTAATTTAATAATAAATGAAATTTTTAATTATAATCTTAAATAAGAATTCATGAAAATTCTTTAATTAGTTATATATTATTAAATTTTAGTTTTAATAATTTATATAAATATCTAAAATAGATTAAAAAAAGGAAAGAAAACTGCATTGGAAAAAATAAAAAAATTACGAAATTAAAGCAATATTAACTGTAAAATAAAGAGAATTAATTCATAATTGATAAGATTTAAATAATATAAATCTTAAAATAAGTTTAAGGGTTTACACCTGATGTAAACTCCTATTTTGAGAAAATTGGACGTCAAGGAATCCATATATTATTTTGGATTCTTTTAACGTTTTAAATTTTATACTATTTTTAGAATTTTTAAATTGGAAACATTTATTTACTTATTTTATGATTCGTTTTTTTAGTGCAATATAACTTTTTCAAACGCTATCCCTATTTTCAAATTAAATTTTGAATATTGAAAAAAATAGTAAAAAATAGTTTAAAAAAAATAGCATAAGACTATTGTTAAATAATAAAAATAATTAAAAAAAGTGAAAAAGTAAAGTAAAGAATAAATCTATTCTTTAGCTTTCATTTCAGTGTATCCGCATTTGCCGCAAGCGAATCTGTCACCGTGGTCAGCCATGAAGACACCTTCACCACAACGAGGACAGAATGGGTTTTTCCTTACGATTTTGTCTCCTTCTACAGTGTATAAATCTTTTTTATCAGGCATAATAATATCCTCCTAAACATTAATCATTTATTCTTCCGCTTCATCTTCTTCTTCAGCAGGAGCTTCTGGTTCTTTGTTCTTTTCAATGATGCTTGGTTTTTCTACATCAATTAAAGATGATTCTCTACCATACACTTTAGCGTAACCAGTTGCTTTAGGTTCACCGTATCCTGGTTGAATGTTGTCTACAACGATTAATTCTTTTTTAGTGTCAAGCATTGCAACTAATTTGCTTTTGACATCTAAAAGCTTAGGAGTTGGTTCTCCTACATATGAAACATAAAATTTAACTTCAGTTCTATCAAATAAAACGTTTTCTTTCTTTTCAAAAATTTCGATTTCCATTATAAAAACCTCTCATTTAGGGTTTGAATTTAATTAATTATAAAATACAATTAAACTAAGCCATTTCCTTAAAGTAAGTCATAAGCTTAGCAGCTTTGTCTTTTCCATCAGAAACATTTACAAAGACCAATCCCTCGTTAGGTTGTCCGTATAATATAACAGCATCTTCAGGTGCAACCAATAAGCATGGAAGAACAGCAAGATCCTCTTCCCCTTTAACTACAATAATGCGGTTTTCGCTATCTTTCAAAGTTAAAGAAATAGCTTCCTCTATGGTTTCCCATAGATTTTCAGTGATTGTACCAGCAGGATTGTCTGCCTCTAAAATGTTTTCTGTACGAATAATATCATGATTATGATCTTTACGTTGAATACGATTGTCTATGATTCCCAAATCTGGAATCAAATCATTATCAACAAGATTTTTAGTGGTTTGATCACCAACAGAGATTAAGAAATTAGCTTCTTTAATCATAGGAATTGCATCTTCAAATTCGACATACAATTTACCTAATGGCTTTTTGAATTCACCTATTAAATTCTCATCTAACTTAAACAAGTTTTTAACCTCTATCAATAAATCTCCAATAATAATATTTTAAATCAATATTTTAAAATAAGTAAATAAAATATATAGTAAAATAATTATTATACTTTAATATTTATCTAATTTAAGATATATAAAGTTTAGCATAAAAAATGCCTTAAAAATAGAAAAAATTGATTTTAAAAATAGAAATGATAAATAAAAACTAAAAACAAGAAAAAAATAAAAAAAGAGTTAAGAAAGTTATCTTACTCTTAAAGCGTATTCGCCAGCTTTTGTAATTCCTAATTCACGAGCAACTTCAGACTCTTCAGGATCAGTTACAATTAAAAGACCGCTCCAATTGGATGAAGTAGGGTTTTTACATTCTGGACATTGTTGCTTATCAGTTAATAAATTACAATGTGTACAAGCGTTTACCATTATTCTTCCACCTTAGCATTAGATTTTTCAATTGCCTTATTCTTTTCAGCTTGAATCCATTCGAATTTACCTAAGTTAGGTTGTCTCATGGTAAGGCCAATCTTAGATTCCTTAATGGATTTTCCTTTAAGACTTAAAGTAACTATTCTTGCTCTGATCCTATCTCCTTCAGTTAATACCTTTTTGGATTCGTTACCTAAAAGGGATGCATTTTTAGGGTCATAGTTAATGTAATCATCAGTTACTTGAGATACATGCACAAGACCTTCCATAGGACCTATTCTTACAAATGCACCGAATTCGGTAATGTCAGTCACTTCACCTTCAACAATTTCCTGTTGTTCAGGCTTGAAGAATATTGCATTGAATACAACATTATGGTAAGCAGCACCATCACCCATAATGAGCACTCCTTCACCAATTTCCTCAATGCTGACAGCACCGACCATTAAACCTAAATTCTTATCGAGCTGTCCGACGTATTCCTCATTTAAAGTTTCAATAGCTACATCTTCAAGAGGTTCATCAAATCTGTAAGGTGGAATTCTTACAGTTCCCTCAATAGTTGTCATGTAATACAAAATAATCCCTCGTTTTAAGTGAAATTTAAATTTTAAATAAATTTGTAATAAAGCTAATTATAATAAATTTTATAATTTTATAAATTCTAATGAATTTAGTGAATTTTAAAGTAAATTATGAATATCAATTAAAAATATAATAATGAAACTATTTAAAGTTACTTATAATGCCAATAAGTTAAATAATAGACTAATTTAACTGTTAAATCAGATAACCTTCAACTGCCAGATATTTCCTTTGCCTAAGAATAACTAATGCAATTCCTTTTTTCTTTGCTTTCTTTTTTAGATTTGCATCATTTGTCGCCAATACATTGGACACTCTAATCAATGCATCATCTACAGATTCGCCATCATTTAAAGGAATGTCCCTAATTTCAATTTCACCGGATTGTGCAATTTTCAAGCCTAATCCTGCAGCTAATCTAACCTTTCCTTTGCTATTGTTCTTAAGGCCATTAAGCTCATTAATAACAAATTTTGCAGTTACCAATTGATAATTAGGCAAAATTCTTTTGAATTCCTCTAGGATATCTACATTGAATTGAAAAGGAATCATAAAAAAGTTAGTATCAATGAATACTTCTCTTTTATCTCCAGATTCCATGTTATCACTGACTAAATTTTAATGAAATTCAATAATCTAAATAATATTAAACTTATTGAATTATACCGAATCCAATTAATCTCCAACGTGCACCTACTCTACGGGATAAAGCTACTCTGTCCCCTTTGTCTGCACATACAGGCAATTTCAATGCAACGCTAACGTTTTTCTTAACTTTGGTCACTACACCGATGGTGGTGGTTGTACCACAGTTAATCATTAAAGGTTCCTTGATTTTAATTGGATCCACTTTTCTTTCATCTTTAGTTCCTACAACACGTTCCAATAGCTCAGTTTTCATATCAAAGCTATGCAATACTTCAGGTAAAGTGCCTTCAGCACCAGCGACTGAACCAGATAATGAATCTGCCTTGGTTAATGCAGGGTCTAATTTGGTAGCTACACCAATAAGTCCTCCAGGACCTACTTCTTCAACAGATTCTCCACCGGCTTCCAATCCAATGATTTCAGAAGTCAAGCTGATCCATTTGTTCTGTTTGCTTTCCTTGACATTAATTCCAGGTCTGATTTCAATAATGTCTCCTAATTTAAGAGTACCTTGAACTAAACTTCCACCGATTACTCCACCTTTAATCTTTTTAGGGTGGGAACCAGGCTTGTTAATGTCAAATGATCTAGCTACATGCATTCTAGCAGGTTTGTCTAATTCTTTTTCTGGTGTAATTATCACATCGTTGATAGCTTTAATGAGAATATCGATATTAGCTCCTTGTTGAGCAGATACTGGAATGATTGGTGCATCTTCTGCACAGGTACCTTTTACAAATTCCTTGATTTCATTGTAGCTTTCAATAGCTCTTTCTCTAGGAACAATATCAACCTTGTTTTGAACTACAACTACATCTTTAACACCAATAACATCAAGTGCCATCAAGTGTTCCTTGGTTTGTGGCTGCGGACATTCCTCGTTAGCTGCAATTACCAATACAGCACCATCCATAATTGCTGCACCGGATAACATGGTAGCCATTAAGGTTTCGTGTCCTGGAGCATCTACAAATGATACTTTTCTAATTACTTCAGTTTCACTTCCACAATGTTCACAAACATCCTTAGTAGTGTAACATAAAGGCTCTTCACAATTAGGACATTTTCTAAATTCAATATCAGCATATCCTAAACGGATTGAAATACCTCTTTTTGTTTCTTCACTGTGAGTATCTGTCCATACACCAGATAATGCTTTAGTAAGTGTTGTCTTTCCGTGATCGACATGGCCCACAAGTCCTATGTTTACATCAGATTGAACTTTCACAGATTACACCTTTAATTTTTTTAAATAAATAATTTGAATTAAATAATAAACATAAATGAATATTAGATAATAATGATAATTAATAATAAATTCAACAATGAAATTTATATTAATATTGAATTACACTTATGAATAATCTCACTTTTTAAATTAAAATCATATTTATAATTCAATTTTAATATAAACATGATTTAATGCTTTTTAATAATAAAATATAATAAAAATTTAATTTAATAATTTCAAATAAAATTATTTTAATTTATAATAAAAATTTAATTTAATAATTTTAAATAAAAATTATTTAATTTTAGATTCAATGAAAAATTGAAAAATAATAATGAAATGGGAATTTCATTATAAATTTCATTAATCATTTGGCTATCTGATTATTCTTCTGCTTCCTCTTCTTCAGGATTTAAGATATCAGATATGGATTTGCTACCTGCTTTGGTAACAACAGTGTTAATTAAAACAATATCTTCAGAGATAGTGTTTCCTCTTACGGTTTTTCTTCTTTTAACACCATCGCCTTTAGGTTTGTAGCCTACTCCACCGGTTAAAAGACTTTTGATTCTTCTAGGACCATCAACGTCTTTTTTCATAGCGAATCCGTTTTTGTCACTACCACCAGTGATTTTTAAAGTGTAGCCATCTAAACCAACGATTTGACCATCGAATTCTTCTCCGATTTTTAAACCGTTTAATTGTTTTCCATCATCAACTTCTAATTGATAACTTAATTCTTTTTCAGATACAACAATTTTAAATGCCAATAAAATTCCTCCTTTTATTTTTCGGAATTTAATCTTTCCTAATCTCTAGTATTTATTCTATAATCTTAAATATGTGAAATTTTCATGAAATCATATTGTTAAATGAATTTCTAGAATCTTTATTGAAATATGAATTAATGATTTAATTAATATTCGAAAAGACCGAATTTACCCCAATCTGGTTCTCTTCTGCGTTTGATTTCCAAGATTTCATCAAGGGCCATGAATTCGTCTTCATTCAATTTATCCTTAAACTCTCTCTCCAAGATCTTATAATGCTTTTCAGGGATGTCTACATATAATGTGTCTCCCTCTTCAAAGTCCTTTCCAGCTACAGCATCGTTGATAGCCATAGCAACCCTTTGACCTCTTGAAATAGCAGTCAAGGTTTCGCCCTTATCTTCCATACTGGCAATGGTACCTACATAATCACCATTTGAATTCATTAAAGCATATCCTTGCTTAACGGTTCCTGCTTCAACTTCAATACCGCAAATGGCAGGTTTGCTTTGCCTGAATATGAGTTTTGGAAGAATCATGAACTTAGCAGGTTTGATGATTGCATCAAGCCATTGCTTTTTCTGAGCTTCTTTTCTCTCTTGGACCCAAGCTTCATAATCTTCAGTGATCTGATAGATTACATCACCTTGGAAGAGCTTAACGCCAGAATTATTTAAATCGTCAAGAGCCTTTGGATGTACCTTTACATTAAATGCAATGATTACACCATGCTCGATGTTTTCGTCCTTAGCAATGGATGCATCGATTACATCCCTTTTGTTTACATCACCGATTTCTGCAGACCTAATTGGAATCTCCATTTCCTTAAGCAAATGAACAACCGCTTCAAGGGAACCTAAAGTGTCTGCCTTAACGAATAAACCTTCATCATCAGTATCAACGGTAATGTCCTCCAATTCCTTCAACAATTCCGCTTCAACATCCTCATCCTCATTCAATACCCTAAGAGGAGAACCTGAAACGACATCATCAAGATTTGGAGCAGCTATCTTGATACCTGCTGCTGCAACAACCTCATCAACCTTTTTGAATTTCTTCTTGGAATCTCTCATCTCTTCAAGAGGGAGAGGCCTTAAGATAGATCTGATTTTGGTTTTCACAACATTGTTTGCATCCATTAAAGCAATCTCATCACCATCACGGAGCACACCATCATAGATAATGCTATCAACGGTCACTCCAAGACCGGTTTCTTCCTTGACTTCCAATACAGTTCCTTTTGCAGGAGCATCTTCATGGATTTCCAATTGTTCAGTTAAGTATTCCTGAGCAAGACCAAGCAACATTGCAATTAGTTCAATGATACCTTCACCTGATTTTGCACAGATTGGAATGATTGTAATTTGGCTTGCAAAGTCAGTGACTCTGTCAAATCTTTCAGACTGGAATCCTTCCTCATGCAATTTTCCAATGAGCTCGTAGATTTTCAAATCCAAATCTGTTTGCACTCTTGGAGCTTGCTCTTTAAAGCTTTCCATAAAGGAAGCGCCTTCATGGATGTCCCATCCAAAGATTCTGTCAATCTTATTTGCTACAACGATAAATGGAGTTTTATACATTTTCAAAATATTGATTGCCTCATAGGTTTGAGGCTTGAAACCTTCGTTTATGTCAACAATTAAAATAGCCAAATCCGCTAAAGCTCCACCACGTTTACGAAGTGATGTAAATGCAGCATGCCCAGGAGTGTCTACAAAAAACAATCCAGGAATTGTATCCTTAATTGATAATCTAGCTATAAAATCGCCACATATTTCATTAATTGTATCTATTGGTATTTCAGTAGCTCCGATGTGCTGGGTAATGCCTCCAGCTTCCCTATCAGCTACAGTACTTCCTCTGATATAATCCAAAAGGGTAGTTTTACCATGGTCTACATGACCTAAAACAGATACAATTGGGGATCTAATCTTCATATAACTCCACTCACAACTAAATAATTCAATAATTCAATAAATTTAAACAATAATAATTTTAATTCGATTATAGACAACGAATTGATTTTTTTAAGAAATCTGAATCTATTCGTAAATCCAAGCGTTATCAGACATGGAATAATCACAAATCTCTTCTTCATCGAAGAAAAGAGCAATTTCTCTTTTAGCAGATTCAGGTGCATCAGATGCATGGATAATGTTTCTTCCAGTATCCATACCGAAATCTCCTCTAATGGTTCCAACATCTGCTTCTTTAGGATTGGTTGCTCCTACCATTTTTCTGATTACAGAAATGGCATCGTCTCCTTCAATAACCATGGTTAAAGCTGGAGCGGAAGTGATGTATTCCACTAAACCGTTGAAAAATGGTTTTTCAGAGTGTTCTCCATAATGTTCTTTTGCTAAATCCTCATCGATTTGTCTTAATTTCATAGCTACGATTTTAAGACCTTTAGCTTCAAAACGGCTTAAAACTTGACCCATTAAACGTCTAGATACCGCATCAGGTTTCATCATTACAAAGCTTCTTTCAATCATTGTTTAACCCATTTAACTTTTCTTGGCACTCTACCAAGTTTAATCATATTTTTTTCACATTTACTACTACAGAAGAAATAGATGGATCCGTCTTTCTTAACGTACATTTTACCGGTACCTTCTTCTATTTCTTTACCACAGAATGAACAAGTTCTCATGTTAAAACACCTTCTTTAAGTAAGATAAGCTCATAATAACCTAGGTTATTAAGGAGTTCTGATCTCCTTAGCTTCTCTGATTGTGTCGAGTAACATTAAAATATCGCCTTCACGTACAGGGCCCATGATATTTCTTGTTAAAATTCTTCCTTTGTCTCTTCCATCGAGAATTCTGCATTTGACTTGCATGATTTCTCCAGTCATACCAGTTCTGTTTAGAACTTCAATAACTTCTGCTGGACTTCCTTCTTCCATATTATCACCTATTAATTATTTTGAAGATATGTATCTTCTAAGGCGCAATACTTATTCTTTAAGTTCTGCAACTTTTTCAACAACTTCTGCTACTAAGTCAGCAGCATCTCCAGCATCTACAATACAAGCGGAAGCAGTTCCAACACTTAAACCAGCAGCCGCACCAACTTTGTCTTTGGTTGCTAAGTATACGTAAGGAATTTCTTTTTCTTCAGCGAGAACAGGAATGTGAGCAACGATTTCAGCAGGGTCAACATCTTCAGCGATAACGACTAAAGCTGCGTTTCCTCTTTCGATAAATTTAGTTACTTCGTTAGTTCCTTTTGCTACTTTACCAGTATTTTGTGCTACTTCTAAAGCTTCTTCTGCTTTGTTAGCGATTTCTTCAGGTGTGTCAAATTTTACATAAATGTTTGCCATATAATTTACCTCCTTTTTCATCTGGCTTTTTGCCATCCATCGGCAAAATAATCACTATAAAAATCAGTAAAATAATCAAATATTAATAAAATAATCAATTTTTCCATCAATTATAGATAAAACTTTTTAAATATGATACATAAGATTAAATCAATTTGAAATCTCTTTAAATATAATATCATAATAAAAAGTTAGCTTATAGAAGCTAAAAAATATTCAATTATAATTACAGATTTAAAGTTTTAATCTATAACTCTAAATATTATATCCACATCACTAAATAATAAAGCCTAAAATAAAAGTAAAAAGTTTTTATTCTAGTTTAATATTTTCAATGAATATTATTAGTTTTTAGTAAAATCAGCTAATAATATAAAATTTTTCAATTTAGTATTAATGAAATAAATTCTAGAGAACTAGACATAATAAAATATATTATTTATAGTATATAAATGTTATTAGAAAAATAGTCTTAAAAAGAGAAAATATTCCATTTTAAGAAATAGGAATATTTCTAAAATTAAAAAAATAAAAAAAGAGTTCGTATAAATACATTAAGAAAAAGATAAAAGTGAATACTTAAATCTAAATCTTGAAAGTGAAAAGATCAAGTTAACAAAATTATTTGATTGCTAATTTAATGTCTTCAGCTTTTACAGTTTTTCTACCTGCGTGGCGTGCAAAGTTAACTGCTTTTTGAGCAATTTCGTTTCCGTATTCTTCGATTGCTTCAGCTAATTCAGCTTTAGCTGCATCAGCTACTCTTTCAGCACCAGCATTTTTTAATATTCTTCCGATAGGAGCGATTGGTAATTCCATATTTAACACCTCAAATTTTTATAATAATAGTTGTATATTTTTTAATATATAAATATATCGATAAAAAGGCTTAAAATTCAAAATCATTTACATATTTCAACTAATAATTTATAAAAAATATTAATTATTTTTAAAATCAAATCTTAACAAAAAATATGAAAATAATCCAAAATTCATTAAAAAATATTATACAAATAAGAAAAACAATAAAAAATATTGAAAAAATCAAAGATTAAAAGAAAAATATTAAAAAAATCAAAAAAATATCTAATTTAAACAGAGTTAAGAATTTAAAAAAATAATAAGAATATGAAAAAAAATAATAAGAAAAATAGAAAATTAATCAATTCTCTATCATTATCAGCTTGCCCGTATTGGAATCCTTATAGACCTTTCCCAATTCAGCATACCCTTCTCCTGAACTTGAGCTTACATCAGGAGTCTCATTCAACTGCTTGCCTTGATCTATCTCGGTCACCTGCTTCATGGCATTTATAGCATCCTGCCTTTGATCAGGACTGATATCATCGTTGAACACAATTGCCTGCATGTTCCAGCTTATTACAAGGAAAACCAACAATCCAACTGCAATAACAAGCATTGCATCCACAAGGTTTGCAACACCAGCCATCGGGTCTTCCTCTTCCTCCTCAAAAGCAGTCTTTCGATTAAGCCTAACCATAAAAACATTACTCCTAAAGCTTTCCTATTTTTGTAAGGACAACATCAGTCAAGACATCAATGTTAGCAATATACTCACTATACCATCTACGGCGAATCTTACTGATTACATAAGCAAGTGCACCAGCACCGATACCCACAACAGTGGTGTCAAAAGCAACAATGATCGCATTGGACAATGTCACAATGTCACCGCTACCTAAAGCAGCAAGACCAGGACCCATAGGAATCAAAGTACCCATCAAACCTAAAGTAGGACCGATACGAGTGATAATATCAGTGTATGAAAGTCTTTTCTCCAGTTTCTTTTCTCTGCTGCTCACTAGTTTCTTTGCGAGTGCTATTCTTGATTCAATGTCAAGATCAGTGTCTGTAATCTCTCTTAAGTCATTTTTCATTGAATTTGGCATTTGGGAATTGTCCACTATATCCAATATTTCATCTTGACTTTTTGCATTTGAGATCTCATTGATTAATCTTTTCATCTCCACATTGGAAACAGTCTTCCTATGCCTGAACTCCCTAATCAATCCACCTAACAGTATTATTGCTCCTATTGCAAACAACAATAGGAAAATGATCACAGGGATTTGAAGACTCTGGCTAACCAAATCCAAAGTAGATGTTAAAATGTTAGTGCCAACCATATAAAAATACTCCTCCTAAAAACTATACAATATAATTAAAAAGTTGATGAATTAAAATAAGTAATTTATATAAAAACTATTGTTTAATCCATCGAATCATTAAAATAATTAAAGAAATATTATAATCTTAAATTTTATAAATTGTTTATCTAGATAAGACAATTAATAAATCACAATAATCTATTAATTTTAAAATCAAAAAACAAATTGATCCTTTAATTTTAAAATTAAAAAATTAAAAGGAAAGCATTTGCCAAAAAAATAATAATTTAGAGGTTTATTATCTAAAAATCTATGAAGCTTAAATTTGATATTTTTTGGCAAACACTCCATCATAAACAAAAATTTTAACTATTCTTCTTCCTCTTTATCCTTCTGACGCTTATAACCGACAAGCAACAGCAGCAAAGCAACAATACAAATTATTCCCAATTGGAGATAATCTGAAGACTTGCTCACAACATTGTCATGCTCATCAATCTCATAGGCATTCTTATCAACTTCTGACGGAGAGTTGGAAGCAGAACCTGCAGATGAAGAAGCAGCTGCAATGCTCAAACCGGAATCCCCAACAGAATAATAGGTAGAATTCAAATCACCATGAGTAGCATTTGACTTGCTAAAGCGACTATTCCTGCCATTGACATCTGAATCAAAATGGAATCCTCCACGGCCGGAACCATTGCCAAGGCCCCCAAAATGAGCATTTCCATCCTCACTCAGCCAGGACAAGCTAAATCCATTGCCTTTTGGACTTTGATAATTCTTCAGCCAATCAGGCAAATCATGCTGGGACATATGGCGAACAGGATTGGAACCATTGGTATTATACCTTACAACATTATTTGTACCTTGGCCTCCAATTGCCACAGCCTTGTCACCACCTTCGCCACGACCGGTAACCAAAATGTTATACATGACATGTGTATCGCTGGTAGTGGAATCCAATAAACCCTGATTCAAGCTGATTGCAATAGGTCCTGGAACTGTGACATTATTATACTTGATTTGATATTTATGATTGCCTTCAGTGCTCTGGGCATAACTTATGCCATAAATGCGATCACCATCATGATATCCGCCAACAGTATCCACTATTATTGTATTGTTAAGTATTCTGTCATCAGAGTCTTGCACCTCAATTCCTGCAACCAACGCATACATATGACTTCCAGCCTTGCCTGTAATATTGATGAAATTGCTTATGACATCAATCTGAGTCTTACCATAAGCATTTTGCGAATAGATTCCAATGTTCGGGCCATTGCTAATGCTTTTTAGGTAATTATAAGCGACCTTGATGTTATATGCAGGACCGGTAATCTGAATAGGATAAGCAGTCCCATGAAAACTGTAACCGCCATATGTAAAGACATCAATGTAATTGTTCACGACACGAACGTCATCAGATACATAGATATCCAAGGCATACAGGTAATTAGCCTGATTCTTGCGGGTGAAATAGTCCTCAACAAGAATGCTGTTGCCATCAAGTGTGGAATTTCTGCAGGCATAAACCAAAACAGAGGACAAAGTAGGGAAAAGATTATCCGCAAAAACTCCTCCATTGACTGCAGAATAAATGCTGTTATTTGCAAAGATGAGGTTGTCACAGCCTCCAATGGCAAAAGAGGAAACCTTATCCATGCTCACACCACCATAAATAAGCTGGCTCCAGTCAACCTGACGCAAAGGCAATGTTGCATTGATGCTATTGCCGCTTACAAAGGCATCATAGCAATAAGTCATAAGGACAGGATAATTAAATCCATCATTATATGCTTGGCCATAATAATTAACTGTATTGTTGATCAGGTTCAGTCCATAATTGTCATTTGCATAAATACCGATGCAAGTAGTATCAACAGGAGCAATATAGTTAATTGTATTGTTGAAAACTGTGATATTGTCCCATCCAACGTAAATGCCAGCATTATGATTCAAAGGAAAGGCTTGATTAAAATCAAAATTGAAATTAGCCAAAACAATATCACTGGCAGTTAAACTGAAAACAGTGTTAACGAAACGAGACTGATTAGAAACAAGACGAGTGTTGTTCTTATCAATAGTGAATACTCCCTTATCTTCAAAATTGCCTTCAAAGACGAGAATGGAACCTCCGAACTCATCCTTTAAAACACCAGAATCATCAAAATAATGAGTATAATTATCACAACTAACATAATATGTCAAATTGGCATTGGAAACAGGACTTTCCATCAAAACATCCATTTTAGAATTGAAATCACTACCATCATTTTCTATAGATTTTTCAGAAGATGATTCTTTATTTTCAGTATTTGATTGATCTAATCCAAAATCAGAAGAAGAATAGGATTCAATGAGAGAATCAACTGAAGAAGGTAATTCATTGCGAGAATCATCAGCAGATACTTCAACTGAAGACCCTTCTATTGAATCATCAATACCAATATTATTTAAACTAGAATCAGAATATGCATCAGCAGCAGATGCAAAATTCATACCTAAAATAATAATCAATATTGAAATAAGCAATAATGAATTATATTTAAATCTCATAAAAAATCCCACTTTCAAAAAAATACTTGATAAAATAAACAAACACCATATTGGTTCGTCCATTTTATTTATTCACCACAAAATAATTAAGTTTCCATGATGTAGTGAATAAATAAAATAAAAGAAAATAGGAAAAAAATGATCCATTTTCAAGAATCAATATCCCTATTTAATCTTAATTTTCACTGTTTTACTAATAGCTTTATACCATTTATCTCCCTTAAATACTATTTTTGACTTGTAGGTTCCTTTTTTAGACAATTTAGTGATCTTAAATGTGGCAACCCCTTTCTTGTTTGTAGTTGCAGTGTATGTCTTGCCTTTGACTTTTATAGTAAGTTTTTTGCCCTTTAAAACCCTGTTTTTGGAATCCTTTAAGGTTACAGAGAACTTTTTAGTCTTAACCTTAGCTTTGAATGTCTTCGCTTTGGCAATCAATTTTGAAACCCCTTTGGATACAGTGACTTTTGAACTAATTGAGGAAGACTTATAGTTATCATCACCTGCAAAGCTAATGCTTGCAGTGTATGTTTTAGGAACAAGTGTGGCAACATTAATGCTTACCTGGCCTTTGCTGTCAGTGGTTAGGACCTTGGATATGGAGCCGACCTTAACAATAACCTTTTTATTTGCTAAAGTTTTATTGTTGGAATCCTTAAGTGTGACAATCAGGTTTTTAGCTATGTTATAGCTAGCTGTCGCTTTAGGTGCAGTTAGAACTGTGCTAAGTTTGGACTTTTCAAATGTGAAGTTCTTAAAGACTTTGGATGGGGCATAACCTTTATACTCATCTCCAGGATAAGTGATTTCAAAGCTGTAATTGCCTAAAAGATTGCTTAGTATGATTTTCCCATTATTGTCTGTATATTCATAGGAAACCCTTCCGTTGGTTACAATTTCAACTTCATAGTCAACCAATGGATTGTTGGACTCATCAGTTAAACTGATGACTAAAGTGTTTGCATTTGCAACAAGAACCAGATTAGTCTTAATGACTGGTCGATCAGTGCTGTTAATGTAAAATGGGCCGACTAAAGGAACCTCATAACTGACTGGAAAATCATATGTGCAATTGGAGATGATACAATAAGGAGAGTTTCGAGCCTTAACGACTCCATTGATGTCACAGTTTGCGAATGTGGAATTATAGATATAAACCCCATCAATGCGACCATAATAATCTGTATTTCCACCATAGGAATCAACAATAGCATCACAGCTAACATTATCAAAAGTACAATTATTAAAAATAAATTTTGAACATTCAAATGAAGTGATCATTGAAGTTGTTTCAAAATCTTTGTTAGGAATAACCAACCCCCATGAAGTAGTGACATCATAAGATTTGACCGTTGGGTCGTAAGTGTAATCTAAAAATTTGCAATTTTCAAAAGTTGCAGTAGAAATATCAGTTAAGCCATCCCTATTAGGCTCTATATGTTGATGTTGTCCAGAAACAAAAGATGTATTGACAAAAGTACAATTAATAAAATTTAAATCATATCCATCCATAGAAATGCCATAAAAAGTGTTATTCTGATTAAATCCAATATTGTCATTACCATACAAATACTGGACTTGGTATGTTGAAGGAACTTCAAAACTAATATTTATAAAAGTCAATGTTCGATTAAAATTAAGATAACTTCCCCAATTCTCAAAACAACACCCAGTAATTATTGTACCATTTTGTCCCACAATTTTATAATGCGTATTGTAACCTGGATAATTAGGAACACCGCCATAAATCCCATCAGATAAATGGATAGTACCATTAACAGCTACTTTATTAAAGTTAAAGTGCTTGGATGCATTTTCAAAACTAAGGCCGTCACCATCAATCTCTCGACTGTTATTCACATAAATATCAGTTGGTCTTTCATCTTCATTTAAAATATCATTATTCTCTAATCGTAAATTATCGCTTAAATCATCCAAATCATCATCAATGATTAAGTCACCATTAACCGATTGCAAATCATCAATATTCTCAATTGCAGAGACTGATGACATGGAAATAAATAATATGATGATTAAGGATAATAACATGACAATTGCATTATCTCTCTTCATAACTCATCTCCTCAAAAAATACATTTAATCTAATATTATTTTTAATAAAATTTCATAACTAATCAAAGAAATTTATTTATTGTTAAAATTACTCCAGATAAATGATTGAAACAATAAATAAATTCCTTTAGGAATATAATGAAAAAATAAAAAAAATAATAGAGAAAAGATTATTTTTCTCTATTTTTTAACGGTTATTTTTACTTTTTTGCTTAATGCTTTGTAGTATTTGTTTCCTGCAAACTTGACAGTACCTGTGTATTTGCCTTTTTTGGTTAATTTGGTAATTTTAAAGGTTGCTTTACCTTTGCTGTTGGTTGTTGCCTTGTAGGTTTTTTTGCCTACTTTCAAGGTAAGTTTGACCTTTTTCAATACTTTACCTTTATTGTTTTTAAGGGTAACAGTATATTTTTTGGTTTTAACCTTAACCTTAAAGGTTTTTGCTTTTGCAACGATTTGAGGTTTTGCTTTGCTTACAACTACTTTAGGGCTTACGCTGGAAGCAAGGTAAGCATCGTCTCCTGCAAACTTGACAGTTGCAGTGTAAGTCTTAGGAACAAGTGTAGCGACATTAAGGCTTACTTGACCTTTAGCGTTAGTGGTCAAGGTTTTGCTGATAGTTCCAACCTTAACGGTTACTTTCTTGTTAGCAAGAGCTTTTCCGTCCTTATCGGTAAGGGTGATTACTAATTTTTTAGCAACATTATAAACAGCACTTACCTTAGGAGCAGTGATCTTGGTTGCAACTTTAGGAGGAACTACAGGTTCTTCAGTGAAATTAAAGAACTTGGAGTCACTAATACCATTGAATGATTCGTTTCCTTCATAGTTTACTTCAATGGTAACTTCACCAGTTAAACCTGAAATTGTGAATTTACCATCAGCATCAGTAGTATTTGTTTGTTCTTCACCACCATTAACAGTATATTTAACAGTAGCGCCAGCAATAGGAGCAGAACTGTTATCAGTTAAAGCAATGACAACAACACCTTTCTCAGAAGAACTAATGTCTACAACACTATCAACAGCAGTTACTGGGAATTTACAATCATTAAATCTTAAGTCTGCATAATCCATAGTTTGAATATCTTCCTCATTAAATGCGAATTTACATTCATTAAATATTATATTTATTTG
>Ga0129306_1001648_pt1 | contig 23929 bp, 22 predicted proteins | sample P827metagenome_FD_94438 | JGI IMG/M metagenome (GOLD analysis project Ga0129306, IMG submission 94438) | Capybara group fecal microbial communities from Wisconsin, USA - P827 metagenome | ecosystem: Host-associated > Mammals > Digestive system > Large intestine > Fecal | place: USA: Wisconsin... | reverse complement strand
AGACGGTGTAAGTATTGCTCCAGGCGTGCGCATTGCCACAATCAATCACGACTTTAATGAGCGTCACACAAAATACACCTACGGCAAAGTCACAATCAAAAAGAATGCCTGGCTTGGAATGAATGTTACAGTTTGCCCCAGTGTTACAATCGGCGAATATGCAGTGGTTGCGGCCGGTGCTGTAGTCACGAAGGATGTTCCGGATTTTGCGGTAGTCGGTGGCGTGCCTGCAAAAGTTATAAAAATGCTCGATCCTTCAGAACAGAAGGAATAACAGGGCGTTCGTCGTTCGCTACGCTCACGCCGTCGGCTGTTCCGCGGCTTGCCTACGGCCGGTCTGCTTACGCAGACTGCTTCGCACCGCTCCATAGCCTAACGCAGTTTACAGGAGATTCAGATGAAACTAAAATCACTTTTTACAATCTTAATGGCAGCGGCTTTACTCACAGGTTCGCTATTCGCACAAAACAAAACTTCAAACTCAAAGGAGACTAAAATGGGAAAATCACTGGTAGTTTATTTTTCGCTCGCAGGCGATCAGTATAACGTTGGAATTATAAAAGAAGGAAACACTTCAATCATCGCAAAGTTCATTGCAGAAGAAACAGGCTCAGAGCTTTTTGAACTTGAAACTCAAAAGCCTTATCCAACCGACAGTTACAGCCGTCTGACTCAGATTGCAAAAGACGAGCAGAACAAAAAGGCCCGCCCTGCCCTCAAAGCTGATATCGACATCACCGCATACGACACAATCTTCATCGGCTATCCAAACTGGTGGGGAGACATGCCAATGCCGGTTTACACATTCTTAGAAGCCCACAACTGGAGCAGAAAAACAATCATTCCTTTCTGCACCCACGAAGGAAGCGGACTTAGCGGAACAGAAAGCCGCATCCGTTCAACCTGCAAAGGTGCAACCGTAGAAAAAGGACTTGCCGTTCAGGGAAAGGTAGCACAGACTAACAGAAGTGCTGCTAAAAAGGCTGTTCAGGATTGGCTTGCTAAATTGGGAAAGTAGGAGACTTGCATGAAAAGAGGTCTGAAAACATTTTTAATTGCAGGAGTTTTTTCTATGATGACAGCTTCAATTTTTGCACAGGCTCCGGCCTTTGATCTTAAGAAAGGTACTGTAAAGCTGAACTCCGGACATGAAATGCCAATTCTTGGAATCGGAACTTTTCAGCTCTCAAACTCACAGGCAGAAAACTCTGTTTACTGGGCTCTTAAAGCCGGAATGAGACTGATTGACACCGCCCGCATCTACGGAAACGAAGAAGGCGTTGGCCGCGGAATCCGACGGGCCATTAAAGACGGAATCTGCAAGCGCGAAGAAATCTTTGTTACCACAAAAATGTGGACAAGTGATTTTTCAAACGGAGACGCAGCAATAGAAGCTTCTCTCAAACGGCTGGATCTGGATTACATTGACCTGATGATTCTTCACCACTCCCAGCCACGCAATGATGTTGACGCCTACAAGGCAATGGAGCGCGCGGTAAAAGCAGGAAAGCTTCGTTCAATCGGTCTTTCAAATTACTACGAGCCGGATGATTTTGACCGCCTTGTAAAAGCGACAAGCATTAAACCTGCCCTTTTGCAGAACGAAACCCACCCCTATCATCAGAGCGGGAAAATGAAAGCCCACATTGCAAAGTACGGCACAGTTATGGAAAGCTGGTTTCCACTCGGCGGTCGCGGCTACACCCAGACACTTTTCAATGACCCTACAATCAGCACAATTGCAAAGGCTCACGGAAAGTCTTCCGCTCAGATTATCATCCGCTGGCACCTGCAGGCAGGCAACATCGCAATCCCGGGAAGCTCCAACGAAAAGCACATCATAGAAGATGCAAGCGGCTGGGATTTTTCCCTCACAGATGATGAGATGAGTCGGATGGCTGCGATAAATAAATATAGACGTAATGCAAATTATTAAGGGAAAAATTTGGGCGTTCGTCGGGCGTTATGCACTTCGCTACCGCTTCATTCCTTCGGAACGCATTTATTAAAAACTATTCAGTAAAAACTCTATTTTATTTCCCAATGACCATTTTTATCTGCACCTACACGACATATAAGAGCCAGTTCTTCCAGTTTGCGGAGATTTACCCTTACAGTCTCTCTTGTTTTTCCTGTTCTTTCTGCAAGTTCATCGTAAGTGTAATTTGGATTAGTTTTGAGTAAATCGAGAATCAGTTTTTGAGTTTTATTTACAGGCAGATTTACAGGCAGGTTTTTGCCTGTATTTTCAGATTTTTTTTCATTTACAGGCAGATTTTGCGACCTGATATGACAATACCTGTTCTTAAGCTCATTATGTTCACCAATCAAAAGGTTTCGGAAAAATCGTTCAAGGAATTCCGAATTTTCCTGAATTCCTTTCTGCAGATTGGTATAATTTGCACGAACTAATGCATTTCTAAAATACCAGGAATTTTCAGCAAATATATCGTTATTTACATTAAATCCTAATGAACGTAAATATTTTATAGTGAATACAGCTGTAGTTCTTGTATTTCCTTCTCCAAAAGCGTGAATCTGCCAGAGTCGTGAAACAAAAAATGTAATATGCTTTACAATTTCATCAGTTGTTAAATTTTTATAACTGAAATTCCGTTCCTGATCAAAGTCATAATCCAGCGCAACTTTTAATTCAAAGGCTGCACCATACATTACTGTATCTCCATCTAAAACCCACTCATGTTTAGTGATGTCATAATCACGAAGTTTCCCGGCAAATTTAAAGATTCCTTCAAAAAGACGTCCATGAATTGCTATCAAATGAGAAGGAGAAAAGTTAAAGGATTTTTCGCTCAAAATTTGAGCAATCCTGGATGCAACTTTATCCGCTTCTTCTGTTCTTTCTTTTGAATCATCAGTACGTTCTGTTTTTGATTCATAGTAAGTATCAATAAGAGATTTTGCTTCATCAATAGAAATCTCACCGTCAATATTCCGCTTTGCAGTATCAAAAAGATATTTAGAAGGAGTAAGACCGTCTACCTGCTGTAGACCAATAGCAGTAGACCAGGCATAAGTTTTGTCCTTTTTTTCAGGTTCTGTATTGCGGATATATTCTTCAAAATCTAATTCGTATGGATGTTTGTTTGGCATAGGCTATTTATTTCCTTTATAATCGGCTTATATCTAGTTTTTCAAAATCCTGATATAAAAATACCAGAATATTCCGCATAATAACGGCATCTTTTGCAGGTAGCTTGCTTTCTCGAAGATAATCTGTTATCTCTGATTCTATAAAGTGCATAGCAGCCTGAAAGAATATTTTTATCTGAGATAAATCTGTTCTGGTTGATACAGAAAAAGCTGAAGAATGAACATAACTACTGGAATACTTGTATAGAACAGTGAATGAATCTTCCAAATCACATTCTTTTGCTAAAGTTCCAATTTTTCTGTCTTTTTTATTTGGAATTTTGCTTTTTGTCCAACCATAATTTTCTGCAAACTCCTGCCCGTATTTATTCAAATAATCATCATGAATTTTATCCCATTCTGGCGTACTGTTTCCAACAAGCTGAGTAAGATGATATCTAAGAAATTGCAGATGATCTTTATAAACAGAAACTAAATCAGGATTCTGAACGAGATACTGTCCAATTACAAAACTCTCATATAGAGAACGATATTCTACAATCACGCTATTAAAGCAGCCGTTCATTGCAAGAAGCAGAATACTTTTATATTGATTCAAATCATTCTGAAGCTGAACAGAAACATGTTCTGCAATTTGAGAGTTCTTTTTACCTTTGCTTTTTCTTGCCGTATAGTTATAAATTGCAACAGCGCAATCAAGGAAAATAAAACACCTTCTGAGCATTTTTGAATTCTGGAGCAATACTATTTCTGAAGATGCAATATATTCTTGCCAGAAATGCTGGATAAGTTGATTTTCATTTGAATAAAGGAAGTCTGTGAATTGTTCTAAATATTTATCAAGCTGCAATTCTCTTTCAGTAACATTTCCGTTTTCTGAAAAATCTGTAAGAGGACATTCTGAAATAAGGCGTTTTAGGAATTTTTGATCCATAATATTATAAGGAATATAAAGATTTCAATATTCCAGCATCACGTTTAGCATTCGTTTTTCTTCTTAAATTGCTCAAAACACGAACCTCAACTTCTGGTGACCAATAAATGCTTAATTTTTCTCTAGCCCGTGTAATTGCCGTATAAAAAATATTGTGTGTTATACGTTCTTCAACTTCATCAGAAATTATGATTTTTACGGAATTATATTCCAATCCCTGCGCTTTGTGAATTGACACGGCATAAGCAATTTGAAATGGTATTTCAGCCATTGCATTGTCATCCTCTGTGTTAATCTTTTTATTAACGGAAAAACGAATGATGGAATTTCCATTTTCAGAATTTCCAATTAATTCAAAACTGTAATCTAATGTATCAAGTTCATTTAAAACAGTATCTATTTCAATATCAAAAACGATACTTTCCTCTGTTTCTTCTATATTTTGAATTATTCCTTTTAAATTGTTATAAATAATGGGGCTAAATCTATTGGCTTCATTAAATAATATAGGATCACCTACTTTGTAGGTATGAATACCATAAACGACAGATTTTCCAGAATTATTATCTTGCAGAAAGGAATTTACATTATTAATTCCGTATAATCCGTCATAGTTCAAGCATAGAATAATTTCATCTTCATCATTTTTTTCGAAAATAGAATTGTCTAATCGTTTTGAATACCCAAATTTATCTATGGCTTCTTGCATACCTTCTTCAAGATTCCGAACTCTAGACCAAACAGTCTTTAAGTTTTCTTCTGTGCTTCTGAATGTATTTTCTAATTCAAAAACTGATGTTTTAGGTATAAATAGTTTTGCAATTGAAAACCAATTACCAAATTGAATTGCCTCAATCTGATAAATATCTCCTACTAAAATCAACAATTTAAATTGAGCTTTTTCAAGAATTTTTTTCATATCTGAATTGCATAAAGTGCTGCTTTCATCGATAAACACCATATCATATTCAGTTTTTGAATTTCTAGAAGACAAAAACTTGGCAACCGTCATATAATCACAATTTGCAACAGTGACTTTTCTTCTTAAGTTCTCTACTGCCGGGTTTGTATTTGCAAGATATAGTTTGCTTCGTGCTGCAAATAGCTCTGAAACATGTTTTATCAATGTCGATTTTCCAGTACCTGCAGAACCATAAATAAAAGCAACATGAGAATTTATGAACATCTGTAGGAGTGCATTTCTTTTTGTCTCATCATCAATTTTATCTGAGTTTTCTCGTAACCAAGATTCTACATAGACTTGGTATCCTCCTACTCCAGAAGCTGCAAGTTCCTTAAAACGCTTTATTATATATGAACAATCTTCTGCATATTCATTTATGTATATAAAATTGGAAAATTGTTTTAAGGAACGGTATTCGCGGTGCTTATAATAAATCTTCGAATTATAACAATTAATCAAATCATCTAAATTTGGAAAATTCGCCAATTCATCTATTTTCGTAAATAAAGCTTCTTTCTGTTCTGTATTTGTTTTTATATATCTAGCAAGAAATTCATGTTCTCTTCCTTGTGTAGAAATACACTCAAGTAAATCAAATATACGAGGATTATGATTTATCAATGATGTTACAAATGGCATCGATTCAAAAGGATTACAACCGTATTTTAAATGCAAATTTGAAAGAATATTGCAAGTGCCATTCCAGTCGATTTGAGATTTTAGAATAGTATTGTCCATTGTATATAATAAATATCTGAGTATGTTTGTACCTGCCATATTATTTTTTATAATATTTCTGCACATATCAAATATATCAAATAAAACTGTATTTCTTGCCCGCTGAGTTATTTGAGTTTTAATTGAGTTATAAAAAATATCATCAGAATCTAAAAAATCAAGGAGATTCATATTATATTTTGAAATAAAACCCATTAACCCATCATACACCAGGTTATTACTTTTTATTTCTGATTTACCTGTAAATATATAGCCAAAATTATTCAATTCACAAGGTCGTATGGATGCTTGCCAAGAATCTATAATGAGGATTTCCATCTTGCTGTTATTAACGATTATCATATCCTTATGCATGGAAAATTTAACAGCATAGTTTTCAAGGATATCCATCGCTGTAAACGCTATAACTCTATCAAATTTACTGACATTATCAGTTGCGATTGTAAAGGTTACTTCATAATAGACTTTTTCATTCACAAAAAAAGGCTTTATTTTTTGTATATATAATCGCTCGTTATAGTTTATTATTTCCGATGATAATGAAAAATTATCTATTTTTTCAGCAATTTTCCGATGATATTCATTCATATCATTGTCCGTATCAATTGGAAAATCTTCTATATTTTTTAAGACTTGAAGATTACAATTTTGAGACAAATATGTTCTTATCTTTAGTAAATACTCATAATATTTCAGCATCAAGCGTTCAGATGCATTTTCATCTAAAGTATAATGTGAAGCTGACTTTTGTAAAAAATTATGAAGCTTATATAAAAAATGTAAATCGGTTCTAGAACCTAATTTTTTTAATATTTTTGTACGTTCAAAATATTCTATATTTGGATCAATATTTATATCTCCAGAACAAAGTTTTAAGCCAATATATTCAACAAAATTTCTTAATTGACTTAATAAGTTTTGACTCAAGAATCCTCGTTCATCTGGACTAAATTTACTGATATTCTTACATATATTTTCATTTGTATCTAATATAGCTTTATCAATTGCTGTCATTTATTTTATTCCCCAAGTTTTTCACACAACGGTAAAAGGTTTTCTATTGCTGTAATAATACGTTTTTGTTCATTTAGTGGTGGTAAAGGAAATAATGTTTCTCTTAAATTATCCTGAGTTATCTGATTAATTGTTGTTGTATTAACACCTTCCAATCTTGCTCTATAAACTGGAGAGTTGATAAAATGAAGAATGTATGGATTAATTGGTGAACGAACTATTGCCATGAATGCACCAAATGCCATTCCATCTTGTTCTATTAAAGCAGATTTTCCAACTAAAGCTTTACTTCCATTTCTAGCACAAATTAATAAATCTCCTTTTTTTGATAAACATTTTTCTGGTACATTTCTTGAAACATGGACCAAATTATCGTAAACAATTTTTCCATTTTGTATATTATTAGATCTTAAAACTTCTGTTCCACCTTCAGTAATTATATCTGAAGGTGAGTAAGTTAGACCAATATTTGTATCAACTAGTTCTCCCAATCTACACCAACACCAATTCTCTGGAATATCAAAAGGAATTTCATCGTCTGAAATTTCTGGTAAAGTCTTTTCCTTTTTTATTTTTCCTTCTTTAATGAGTTTTGTTTTTTCTTTCTTTATTTCTTCCAGTAAATCTTTTGCGTTTCCTTCTGCAGAAATTTGTGGAACAAGTTTTCCCTGAACGGCTTCCTGCAGAATTGCTTTTTTTGTGAGTGCGCCGATTTGTTCATTAAGGGCTTTGAGTTCTGTTTCTTTTTTGCCGTATTCTTCTATGAGCGGCATGAACTTTTCGATTGCGACGACAATGCGTTTTTGTTCGTCATGGGGAGGCAATACAAGAATTGTATTTGCAATAGCATCCATTACCCAATTCTTATTACCGACGCCTCTTGTGTTTTCTTTTGCTTGTTCTTGTACTAATGGTGATTGTAGTAAGTATAAGAAAAACTTTGCATCAAGAAAATCATGATTAAATTTTATTAATGCTACACTTACAAATAAACTAAACTCTATATCAGAATCATTAATAACAGGAATTCCAGTAGTTCCTACTTTTGTTAATAACATATCTCCTTTTTCAGGATTGCAACGAGCATATAATTCTTTATGTTCTTCTAGTGTAATAAATTTTGTATTTTCAAAATCCATTTTTCCAGAACTAAGGTTTTTTACAGATAAAAAAGGAATTCCTTTTTCAACATATTTAGGCGTTCGATGAGTTCCGTCTGTTAATTTATCTACAATATCTCCTAACTTACACCGGCACCAGTTTTCTGGTATTTCAAACGGTATTTCATCTTCTGTAATTTCAGGGAGAGCACGACCAGACGCACTTGCTTTGGTCGTGTCTTTTTTGATTTTTCCTTCTTTTACAAGTTTGGCTTTTTCTTTTCTTATTTCTTCCAACAAATCTCTCGCATTGCCTTCGCTCGCAATCTGAGGAACTAATTTTCCCTGCACGGCTTCCTGTAAAAGCGCGTTTTTCAAATCTTTTGCGGTCATTTAGATTCCTCTGCCTTGTCGGAAATGGTCAGAATTTTTGAGGATGAAAAATCAAGGGCTTGAATTGTTCTAAGCTGTTTAAGAGCAGTTTCACGTAACAATTCCAAGCGTTGAGGCTGCTCGATATTTTGTTCTATAAGAATTGCGTTATAACTTTCAAGGTTGGCAAGGACTAGAAGATGATGTAAGTCTGTATAATCACGGATGTTTCCTTTTTTGCCGGGATTGTCCTTTCGCCATTCTTTTGCGGTCATTCCAAATAACGCGACATTCAACAAATCTGCCTCATCTGCATAGACAAAAGATTTTTGGGCAGGTGTAAGTTCCGGGATTATGAGATTTTCTTTAATGGCATCGGTGTGGATTTTGTAATTGAGTTTAGAAAGTTCCCGGTTAAGATTCCAGTTTAATGAAAGACGTGAATTTTCATCGGACTTTAATCTTCGATAATCTTTCATTATATAAAGCTGGAATTCAGGAGAAAGCCAGGTTGCAAATGACATTGCTATATCTGTATGTGCAAAAGTACCCCCTCCATAACGGCCAGCTTTTGAGACAATACCTATTGCATTTGTCTGTTCAATCCATTTAGTTGGAGTCATAACAAAACGGTTTGCACCAGCCTCATTTTTAACCGTGTCGAATTGCACACGGTTAAAACTTGGATTATGTAAAGTTTCCCAAACCCCAAGAAATTCTATAGTATTACGATTTCGCATCCAGTTTTGAATTACAAAACGTGGGTCATCTTCATTACGATATTTTGCAATATCAGTAAGCGATATAAACTCATTTTCAAAATCTGATGTATAAATGCCAATTTCTATTCCCTGAGCGTGAATTGTTTCTTTTACTGTTTTATCCATAATTGTCTCCTACAGCTCCCCTTTCTGTGCTTTCTGATGAAGTTCTGTAATCTGTGTAAGGAGATTATCTATGTCAGCATTAAGCTTTGAACGCTTTTCTTCGTAGTTTTGGATTGTTTCTGCAACGCTTAAGATTTCTTCTTCCTCGTGAGGATAACCGCAAACATCAAAATTGTAATTTGAATCAATAAGTTCCTGAGCTGTAAAACACTTTGCTTTTGGATTTCCTTCTGAGTCTGTAATTTCTTTACGGTCATTCCACCAGTCAATGCAGTCGTCAAAGTGCTTTAATTCCATTGGCTTTGTTTTGCTAAAGTGTTTGCGGTCGCTTGGAATGTCTACGCGGTAGAACCAGGTCTTTCCTGTTGGCTCTTCATTATTAAAGAAAAGTATGTTTGTCGTAATGCTTGTATACGGACTGAATACGCTGCCAGGCAAACGGATAATTGTATGAAGATTAAAATCTGTGAGAAGCTTTTTCTTAAGATTGTTCTTTGCGTTGTCGTTTCCAAACAAAAATCCATCCGGAACAATTACAGCTGCGCGTCCATTTTTTTTAAGACGATACATAATAACGGCCATAAACAAATCCGCTGTTTCACTTGAACGCAAATCTGCCGGGAAGTTCTGCTTGATGTCGTCCTTTTCGCTTCCGCCATATGGTGGATTCATGAGGATTACATCAAATGCGTCTTTTTGGGTATAGTCCAAAAGTTTATATGTAAGTGAGTTTCCGTGATAGACCTTAGGGCTGTCCAGACCATGCAAAAGCATATTTGTAACACACAGCATGTAAGGGAACTGTTTTTTCTCTACGGCATAAATTGAGTTATAGATTTTTTCTGATTCTTCGTTTGAAATGCTGCCTTTAGCGTCTTTTACTTCTTCAAGTTCTTTTATCCAGCTGGAAAGGAATCCACCAGTACCACAGGCAAAGTCTGCCATTGTTTCGCCAATCTGAGGCTTAATCATTTTTGCCATAAATTGAGTAACGGCTCTTGGTGTATAAAACTCTCCGGCACTACCTGCGCTCTGGAGTTCTTTAAGAATTGTTTCGTATATTTCTCCAAAGGCATGTGTTTCTTCGTAGCTTCCAAAATCAAGTTCATCAATGATGTTTGCAATCTGACGAAGAAGTACACCGTCTTTCATGTAGTTGTTTGCATCTTCAAAAGTTGTTCGCACAATGCTTTGTCGGATTGGTGTATCAGGTGAGATTTCAAGATTTTTAAGAGTTGGAAAAAGTTTATTGTTTACAAAGTTCAAGAGCTTGTCGCCTGTAAGCCCGTCACCCTGATTTTCAGTATGAGCCCAGTTACGCCAGCGCAATTCTTCCGGAATTATTGATTCATATTTTTCATCTTCAAATTCCCAGTCCTCTTCTTTTGCGTCATATACCTTTAAGAAGAGCATCCAGGCTATCTGTTCAATTCTCTGTGCATCACCGTTAATACCGGCATCGTTACGCATTACATCGCGAATACGTTTTACAAAACTACTTAAGTTGCTCATGTTTCCCTCGTCAAATGAGATGCTGAAACAAGTTCAGCATGACAATTTTATTAAGCTGCGTATAGTTCAGCTTCAAGCTCTTTTATTGCCTGTCTGTATTTATCACTTCCACCAAATAAAGCTGCAATACGAGCTGGCTTTCCATATTTAGTAAATGGATTCTGTTTTAGAATCTCTGTTGATTCAATATCATAAATACCAAGTTCAGCATATTTATCCAAAAGAGCATTAATTACTTCGCGTGCAGCTTCTCCGTACTTTCCGAAGACGTCACGCTTCTTTACATTCTCTGCACGTTCTCTTCTTGTAAGCGGTTTTTGATTGAATGCAATATGACAGATAAAATCAAAGTCATCTACATCTGTCATATTCTGATCTTTCTTAATCAGTTCAAGGTCAATGCCTTTCTCTTTTAGCATGTTGCGTATGATTTCTTTTTTCTGCTCGCCGTTCCAGGTCTGAATAAAGTTTTCCAATGTCTGGTAAGTTCCAAGAATACTTTCTTTTGTATAATCTTCAATAGATTCCTGCTTTAAGAGTTTTCCATCTGTATCATAAATTGAAACTAAACGCTGAAGAACATCGACTCTTATTTGTCCTTTTCCAATAATTGGTTTTGGATTAGGTACAGGAGGATCTACATTATCAGGGCCATCTCCAGCATCATCAGAATCGTCTGTTGGGTCTTTTGGTTCAGGAGGAATTTTAGGTTCTGGATTTGGATCATAATCTTCATCCTGTTCAATCTCACCATCCCAGTCCGGATCAGCAAACAAACGACTCACTCTGCGAAAATCCATAATTGTAAAATGAGTTTTTCCATCATCATAACGAAGTCGTGTACCGCGGCCGATAATCTGCTTAAACTCAGTCATGGAATTAATAAGTTCATCAATGACAATAAGTTTTACCATTTTACAGTCACTACCAGTTGAAAGGAGCTTTGAAGTCGTTGCAATTACAGGATAAGGCTGTGAAACAGAAATAAAATAATCAAGTTTATCTTTTCCATATTTGTCACTTCCGGTAATGCGGACAACATACTGTTCCTTTACATTTCCCTGGTTATCTTTTAGGACCATGTCGGTATTCAAATTGTTTAGTGCAACTCGCATTCTGTCTGCAGCATCTTCTGTAGGACAGAACACTATAGTCTTTGACATACGGTCTGTTTCTTTTAAGTATTTTGTAATTTCAGCCGCAACTTCATCAATACGGTCTTGAATGATGATATTGTAATCATAATCAGAAAGATTATATTCTCGGTCTTCAATTTCGTTACCGTGAATATCTTTCTGCCCTTTTCTTGGCCGCCATCCGTCATCAATATTTGTATGAACATTTATTACTTTGAACGGAGCAAGGAATCCATCTTCAATTCCCTGTTTAAGACTGTATGAATAAACTGGCTCTCCAAAGTAATCGATATTCGAAACATATTTTGTTTCTTTTGGAGTTGCAGTCATACCAATCTGTGTGGCTCCGTTAAAATATTCAAGAATCTTACGCCATCGTGAATCAGCTTTTGCAGAACCTCGGTGACACTCATCAACAATAATCAAATCAAAGAAATTAGGAGTAAAGAATTCTTTATATTTTGAAACCTCGAGTTCAATCTCTTCTTCTGTTTCTTCTTCATCTTCATCATGATGCTTTGCAGAATCTAACTGCTGATATAACGCAAAGTAAACCTGATAGGCAGAGATTTTAGATTTATCTTCTTTCTGAAAGTTGATTTTGTGAATTACTTTTTCAAGAGGTTTAAAGTCCTGCTGAATAGACTGGTCCACAAGATTATTTCTGTCTGCAAGATAAAGAACTTTCTTTTTCGTTCCTGATTCAATCAAACGCCATACAATCTGGAATGCTGTATAAGTTTTTCCAGTTCCTGTAGCCATTGCAATCAGAATACGAGCCTGATGTTTTGCAATTGCTTCAAGAGTTCTGTTTACTGCATTACGCTGATAGTAACGTGGCGGATAACAGTCTGCTCCTGAATAGAAAGGTGTATTCATAAGGTTCTCTTCAAAACAAAGAGGAACATCATAAAACTTAGTATTGCCGTCAATCGCATATTCCATGCGGTTTTCTACTTCTGCTATTTTTTCTGCATTTACTCCACGCCAGCGGGCCATAAGTTCATCTGCTGTTGGGAATTCAGATAAGGGAAATTCTTTTTCAAGACCGGTAGTAAAATCATGTTCAAAAAAACTATCACCATTGGAAGTATAAACAAAAGGAACATTCATCATAATTCCATAAGTAATTGCCTGCTGCATTCCAAATGAAGATGAATGATTATTGTCTTTTGCTTCTACAATTGCTAAAGGTGTTCCCTTGTTATACCAGAGAACATAATCGCAGCGTTTACCTTTATCGCGGCTTGGAATATTACCTTTGATGTGAACTTTACCGTCAGTAAAATTATTGGCAGGAGAAGTTTCCATAGTGATTTTTTTGACATCCCACTTTGCAGTCAATGCCGGTGTGATAAATTGAAGTTTGATATCTTCTTCTGTCATGTCTTTTATGTCAAAAATATCACTCATTTTTCACTCTCCATCAACCGCATTCACTTCCATAATATCCCCAATCTCACAATCCAAGGCAATGCAGATTTTCCTAAGGCTCTCCATGGAAACGTCTTCGCCTTTGCCCATTTTTGCTACTATGTTGCTGGTGATTTTTGCCTGGCGGATGAGGTCGCTTTTGTTCATGTCGCGGTCGATTAGGATTTTCCAGAGCTTTTTGTAACTTGCGCTCATTGTAGTTTTCCTGTTTTGATTCTCCAACAATAGAATTTTAGCATGATTTTCTTAAACCTTCAATAAAATCTCATGATATCGAAAGGTAAATAAAGAACGCGTTAGGGATTGGAGCACCGCCGAAGACGTACCGCGCAAGCGGTATGGAGCGATAGCGAAAGTGCGGAAAGCCCGACGTCGCGAGTTTTCTTGTTTTTGCGTAGCAAAATGCGAACCCTTTGGTGAGCAAAAGAAAACTCGTGAAGTGAGCGCAGCGAACGACGAACGCCCAAATTTTTCATGTCAATTTCTAGGCACATTTCTTAAATCTGTCGCTTATCCCACACATCATAAAAATCTGCCCATTGGAAAAGCGGACTACCATGTTATATTTGAAGCACGATTGAGATTACGAATCAACCTCGGAATGACAGGAGGCCCAATATGCAGACAATTAAACCTAACAATGGAATGTCGTTCACTGACGCGAACTTACCAAGTTTCCGCTACGCGTAAACTCGCATAATACATACAGAGGTTTTATATGGAATATGTAACTTTATCTAATGGAATAAAATGTCCATACATCGGACTTGGAACTTTTATGCTCTCACCGGCAGATGCCCAGAACAGCACCCGCGAGGCTTTGAAGATGGGCTACCGCCTTATCGACACGGCAAATGCTTATGTGAACGAGCGCGCTGTTGGACGGGGAATCAAAGAAAGCGGCGTGGCAAGAAAGGAAGTTTTTCTTTCTACAAAGCTCTGGCCGTCGGAATATGAAAATCCGAACGCTGTGGATGAAACTCTTGAACGTCTTGGAGTCAATTACGTTGACCTGCTCTACATCCATCAGCCGGCAGGAAACTGGCTTGCAGGCTACCGTCAGCTGGAAAAGGCACTCCGCGATGGGAAAGCACGTTCTATCGGCATTTCTAATTTTGAAGGTAAATATATTCAGGAACTTGAAACTAAATGGGAAACTGCACCTCAGTTCATTCAGGTGGAAGCCCATCCATATTTTACGCAGAAGGATTTGCGCGTAACTCTGGACAAGTATGGTATCAAATTGATGAGCTGGTATCCCTTGGGACACGGCGACAAGTCTTTGATTCAGGAACCAGTCTTTGCTGAACTGGGCAAAAAATACGGAAAGACCCCGGCCCAGGTGATTTTACGCTGGCATGTTCAGATGGGCTTTGTGGTGATTCCGGGAAGCAAGAACGTTGACCACATCAAAGGCAATCTGAACATCATGGACTTTGAACTGACCACCGACGAAATGGCAGAAATCGCAAAACTCGACAAAGGCGAACGCTACTACCACCGAACAGAAGAGCAGTTAGTACAGTTTGCCGCATGGAAGCCTGATTTTGAAAAGGTAGGGAGCCAGTCGCGATAGCGATGAAACTCACGAGGTGAGTTTCAAGGCGAGTCTCGTTCGAAGCTGTGCTTCGAGCGCGGCATTAAGAATAGAAAAGATTTTTACTTTGACTTATTTTCACTGAGGTAGTTTTTGTTGATTATTAGGGCGCATCCCGCCGCTCATGGTTCGACTACGCTCACCAATCGCACGGGTCGGGCTTTCGCGAGTTTACCGCCTGTGGCGTAGCTTCAATCCCTTGCGCAAGTCTACAAGCAATAAGGAGATTTTCAAATGAAAAAATCATTTGCCGTTTATATGATAATGCCTTTTGCCATTCTTGCCTGTATCGCAGAATCCCCAAAGGAGAAACAAATGACCACAGAAGAAAGAGAAGTGTACTCTGCCTACGAGGCCATCAACAATGCTATGATACAAAAAGACCGGGCCGCAATGGAACGCTACTTTGACAAAAACCTGACCTTTACCCACATGAGCGGGAAAAAGCAGACTCTTGAAGAGTTTATCGGCGAGATTATGGACGGAACTCTAAACTACTTCAAAGTAGACACAAAGGATTATTCAATCAGTGTGGATGGCGACACTGTGCACATGAAAGTCACCCACACGCTCACTGCAAAAGTTTATGGAATAAGCGGCAGCTGGACTATGAGCGGGGAATACACTTACAAAAAGCGTAACGGCATCTGGGTAAGAGTTAAGTAATGCCTTGCCCTTTGCAAGATTCCAGAATTGAGTTTGACGCCCTCCAGTTAGCCCAGCGTCAAACTCAATATTCTGAACCTACTGGGCTTTCACAGCTACAAGTTCTATATAGTCGCATTCTCCATGTGGTTCAAGCTGGATTCGTGGATTTTCTTTATCCCATTTGTAACCAACAACAGAAGGATCATATTTCTTTTTAGATTTCCAGATAGAAAGGTTAATTTCTTCCATCTGGTGTGCTGCAATGTAATCCTGCATTTTCTGAACTGCTTTGATTTTTGGTGTCATTTCGTTTAACATGGCTTTAGTATAATAACATAAAACAAATCTATCTCGACTTTTTTGCTAAAAAATCACTCTACTTTTTCGCGCGGAATCAGCAGAATCATTACAATTAAAACCACGGGGAAAAAAGTTCCTGCAAGGAGGCCTGCTTTAAGGTTGTCGCCAAAGATTTGAGAAATGTTGCCGACAAGGACAGGACCGGCAGCACCACCCAAATCTCCAGACATGGCCAGCATGGCAAAAAGTGCGGTTCCACCTTTGGGGATTCTTGGGGAGCAGATGCTTATTGTTCCCGGCCACATAATTCCAACAGAAAATCCGCAGAGGATACAGCCTAAAAGTCCGAGCCATGGAAGTGAAGAAAGAGAAGCCAGAAGATAGCTTGCAACGCATAAAAGTCCCGAAAAGATCATAAAACGTGTAAGACTTATTTTTGGACCAAACTTGCCAAAAAAGGCACGGCTTATTCCCATTGTAACGGCAAACATACAAGGGCCTGCAAGGTCTCCAATATTTTTGGAAAGTCCCAGCGCCGATTCTGTAAAAGCCGAAGCCCACTGTGCCATAGAAAGCTCCGAGGCTCCCGCGCAAACCATAAGAATTATTGCAATCCAGAAAAGCGGAAGCTTGAACAAAGCCAAAAGCCCCATCCCCTTCTCGCCACCATTTGGCTGCTCAATCGGGCAGGTTGCAAAATTATAGATATTAAAAAGCGGCACCACAGCCCAGATGCAGGCAAGAATTTTCCAGTTGCCCATTCCAAAGAACTTAAAAAAGAGCGTAGAAATTATAATCACTCCCACAGAGCCCCAGCAGTAAAACGAATGCAAAAGGCTCATTACCGATTCTTTATGCTCAAAGGGACAGGCTTCTACAATCGGGCTGCCAAGCACTTCCACAAGTCCGCTTCCAATTGCGTAAACAACAACACTTATGATAATCCCGGAAAAAGGATCAGAAAAAAGTTCCGGCAAAAAGGCAAGCAGAATAAGACCCGCAGCAGAACACAGGCAGGAAGTTACAATACATTTTCTATAACCAATTTTATCTACAACTCTGACACAAATAATGTCGACAATCAGCTGAGTTATAAAAAACACCGCCGGAATAAGAGCGATTTTTCCAAGCGACACCCCATAATTTTTGTTAAACATCAAAAACAAAAGCGGCGCAAAATTGGCGGCAATCGCCTGAGTTATAAAGCCCATGTAGCAGGCAAGCAGAGTCTTGTTATATTTCTTTGTGCTTGATTCCATGAAAATCTCCTCTTCTGTATGTCCCGTCACTAGCAGAACTTAATCATCTTCTGATAATTTTCTACAACTTCTTCCGGGGGCATTTGCATGTCGGAATTAATCCACCATTTGATTGTTTCGCAAAAGCTCCCGGTAAAAAACTGCAGGGCAAAGGCTTTTGGAACTTCGGAATGAGCCACTAAATCATCACAAAAAGTCTGTTCAAGGTAATCGCGAAAATATGAGGTAAAAAGCTTTTCAGTTTCACCGTACATGATTGCCTTGATGTTTTCCTTGTGATCCTGCAGGTGATACAAAATATGTGTAAGGCGATTTGCAAAGCCCCTGCGTCCTTTTGAAAAATCGTGGCTTTTTTCCGGAGCCAGATCTTTTGAAAAAACATGGGCAAACATTTCCCGGCAGATTTCTTCCAGCAATTCTTCTTTTGTTTCAAAGTGAGAATAAAAAGTGCTGCGGCCTATGTTTGCTTCGTCAATAATATCCTGGACAGTAAGGTCTTCAAATTTTTTCTTTTTCAAAAGCGTAGTCATTGCCTGATGAATTGCGATTTTTGTTTTCTGCTGGCGTCTGTCCAATCTTTTCTGGCCTCCAGATAATCATCATAACACGACTTAATAATTTAATCTCTATCCTTATAAAAGAGCAGCAGGAAGGCGCTGATAACTACAAGTACAGAACCGCAGTTGTGGAAAAGGGCGCCCCAGACTGCATTCAAAATACCAGAGATTGCAAGTGCAACTGCAGCAAAATTGATTACCATAGAAAGACAGAGATTAAATGTGATTCGTCCTTGAGTTTTTCTGGAAATCTTAAAGAGGTAAGGAACTGCATCAAGATTATCGTGGACAATTACGGCGTCGGCGCTTTCGATTGCAACGTCGCTGCCGATTCCGCCCATGGCAATTCCTGCAAAGGCTGAACGCAGGGCAAGAGAATCGTTTACTCCGTCGCCGAACATTGCAACCTTATTTCCCTGGGCCTCCTGATTTTTGATGTAATTCATTTTATCTTCTGGGGAACAGCCAGCCTTAAAATCATCAAGACCAGTTTGAACTGCAACATAGCGGGCAGAGTTTTCGTTGTCGCCTGTGAGCATTACGGTGCGGATGTTCAGAGCTTTAAGAGTCTCCACCATTTTGCGGGCATTTTCTTTGATAGCATCCTGAATGAAGATTATACCTAGAAGTTTTGACTCACAGTAAAGGCCGACGAGGGAAGCCGACTCTTTGGCTCCTGCGTCTACGGCATTTTCGGCACCCACTAAATTCTCCTCTACTTTTCCCACCATATATTTTTTCCCGTCGATTTCAAATTCAATTCCGCTGCCTGCAAGAGTTTTGTGATTTTTAATTTCATAAAGACCGCTTTTATTATAATCCATAATCGCCTTTGCAAGCGGATGGTTTGAAAGAGCCTCACCCGATGCAGCAATTTTGATCAACTCGTCCTCTCTGATATCGGACAGAGTTTGAACCTTTACAACAGCAGGCTTTCCTTTTGTAAGTGTTCCTGTTTTATCAAAAACCGCAATGTTAGAAGAAGCAATTCTTTCCAGCGCTTCACCCGACTGAATCAAAAGACCATGCTTAGAAGCATTTCCAATTCCCGCAGAAATTGCAGTTGGAGTTGCAAGCACAAAGGCGCAGGGGCAGAAAACAACAAGCACAGTTACAGCCCGAGTAAAGCCCAGCCAGAAATTATTATGAGTATTTCCGATTATAGTGCCAGCCACAATTGCCGTAGTAAGAGAAATTACAACAAGCCAGGCTGCCCAGACATTTGCCTTGCGAACAATTTTTGCCTTTTGAGCGTCAGCGGCTTCTGCAAGCTTAATCATTCGCTGGAGGGAAGAGTCGCCGGCAGTTTTGACGGCCTCAATCAAAATGCTACCGTTTTGATTTATAGTTCCGCTCATCACAAGGTCACCCGGATTTTTTTCCACAGGAATCGATTCACCTGTCATTGCACTCTGATCAATGCTTGTGCTGCCTTCGATTATTTTTCCATCAACAGGAATAGACTCCCCTGCCCTCACCTGCAGAATGTCTCCAAGCTTTACCTGATCAACTTCAATGATTTTTATCTGCCCATCCACAAAGAGATTTGCTTTTTTAGGGCTGAGTTTAATAAGCTTTGAGATTCCCTTTTTTGCACGGTCCGAAGTAAAATCTTCCAGAATGGAACCAATCTGCATGATAAAGGCAACTTCACCGGCAGCAAAAAATTCCTTGAGAATCAGAGAACCAATTAAGGCCAGGGCAACAAGCACGTCCGCAGTAATGTCGTGGTCTTTTACAACTCCAACAATTGCTCCAAGAACAATCGGCACTCCGCATAGAACTATTGCAATCCAAGCCGGATCAAAGCCAGCAATTTTGTCCGCGTTCCCAGTCCAACCAAAAGCCAAAGATGTGGCAAGCGCCACTCCCGAAATAATTACAAAAATAAGCCTGAGCCTGTCGCTCTGTTTTTCGTACCTTTCTACAATATTTGACATTGTTCAATCTCCTGCAAAATATAACACAAGGTGTCTGATATCGAACACATTGTTCGTTATCACTATATTGCGGGAAATCAGGATTTTTAAGAACAAAAAAGCTGGATTGTACGAAAGTGAACAATATTTGGAATTTGTTCAGTAAATATAGAGCGAGACTCATCTAAAACAAATCCAGCATGGAATCAAGATAAACTGATTCACGCACTTCAAGCTGGTGCTCCGGTTTTGTCATATAATATAGAAGAAATTCTAAAATTATTGCAGAACCGAGCCCACGACCTTCTATTTTAAAGTTTGAAAATCCCATGGGAAGATAGGTTTTCTGAATATCCTCAATGCCAATGAAACCTGGATTTTTTTGCGCAAGGGAGAACTTGTAGCCGCCCTCCCCGCCCGGTTGCCTGCATTTGTGTGGAACAACGTCCTCTCCAAGATTCATTCGGCTAACGTTTTCATAACAGGCCTTTCGATCTGTACAGCCAAAATTGCAGCATTCATTGCAGAGAAATTCAACCTTGTTTTTTTGATTCTGAGCAAGTAAAGCCAGCCGGTCAATTTTTTTGTTACAAAATCTGCCGCAAATATTCCAGCAAAGGATTTTTTTCAGACTTCATTGAAAGCCAGAAATGAAGCTTTTCCTTGTTCGCTTCGTTCGTAAGCCGTATATGCTGCTGAAGTTTTGACAGATGAATGATGACTTTATTCTCACGAGCAAACCGGCGAATCCTAGCCATAATCTGAAGGGAATAAGTCAAATCCACACACAGAACGCCGTAGAAAAATCCGACAACGAAACTGAATTCAATGTGATTTGTGAACCAGAAAAGCCACTCAAGAATTTTCGGATGTATTAAAAAATAGTAAATCGCGCTCAAAAGCCACCAGTAAAAAGTAAACTGAGGACAGATGATACCCCTGATGTTGCCCCAGTTTTTGGAATAATCCCACAGCCTGATTTTCATACCGACTATAAAAATCATTCCTGCAATATATTCAAAAAAAGTGATGCTCAAAGCCATCAGCGCGAATAAAACAACTTTCTGCAAATGCGGATTCAAAATAAAACTTACATCGATATATGAAAGCAAAAAGAGAATAACCAGGCTGAATCCGTACAGCGGAAGATAAGGCCCTGTCAAAAAGCCCGGATTTATCCATTTTCGCTCCGGATTATTTTTAGAAAAAAAGCGGCGGAAAATCAGCTCAATTCCCCACCCGATCAAACTGCCTGCAAAAAACAAAAAAGTGATTACGAGAAAAAGCTTCATATAAATAAATATATGGTTAAATGTCGAGTTTTGCAAATTCTCTGATAATCACAATTAAATTTTATTTCATCGGACCTTTCCAGCGTCACTCTGTTTTTCGTACCATTCTAAAATATTTAACTTAAAAGAGACAGTGATTTTCAGATTGAAATTGTCGACTTTACAGGCCAAAAACCTCTTTATAAATTTCCAGATCCTTATTTCCAAAAACATTAAAGACAACTTTCTTCACGCTGGAATCTGGATTTTCTGAAAGCCACTTTTCTACCGTCGCAACTGCAATCTGAGCGGCAAGGTCTGCTGGAAATCTGAAGACTCCGGTTGAAATACAGCAGAAAGCAACCGATTCAAGCTGATTTTGTGATGCAGTTTCAAGGCAGTTTTTGTAGCAGTTTTCAAGAAGAAGTTTTTCGCGAGGCCCTACACTTGTGTAAATAATGGGGCCAACAGTATGAAGCACATAACGACTTGGAAGATTAAAGGCCGGAGTGATTTTGCAAAGTCCGGTTCCTTCTTCGTGCCCCTGCTTCTGCATGAGCTCGTTACAGGCAAGCCGCAGCTGAATACCTGCATAGGTGTGGATACAGTTGTCAATACATGCATGAAGCGGCGCAAAGCAGCCAAGCAAAGCAGAGTTTGCAGCATTAACAATTGCATCAACTTTTAGCGTAGTGATGTCGCCTTGCCAGAGGTATAGCTTTGGGTTCCTCGTCGTTGGGCTTAACTCCGCAATATCCATAATCCCCCGCTCCTGATTAACCTGCTTCAGGTACTCATCCTGTATTCTCAAAAACTCTTCGCTAATGGAATATGGACCACGAATATTCATCAAAGCCCGGAGTATATCGCGCTGGCTCTTTTCATCATCAGGAATCACAAAGCCGCCTTCATTTCCGGGCACAAGCCCCAGCTTAAAGCCTGCACTACCCTTATCTTCTTTGAGAAGTTCTGTTATCAAATATGTGCGTCGTTCTTTTTGTGTCATTTCCTTTTCCTCTTCATTTGGGCGTTCGCCGTTCGCTGCGCTCACTTCACGAGTTTTCTTTTGCTCACCAAAGGGTGAGCATTTTGCTACGCAAAAACAAGAAAACTCGCGCCGTCGGGCTTTCCGCACTTCCGCGCTAACCGCGCTTCATACCGCAAGCGGTACTGCTTCGCAGGTGCTCCAATCCCTAACGCATATCCATCAACACATCAACCATTCCGCATTTTCAAGAAATTTTTGATTTTGCGGAATGAAAATTAAATTCCGTTCCGCAATTTTAAAAATTTTTCATTTTTGCGGAATAAGACTTTGTAAAAACTCCCAAATATCACTGTTCACACAAATGCTCTGCTTTTCAATTTCTTCTGGAACTGCTGCTTCTCCTTTGTTTATGCAGATGTATTTTGCTTTTGGATTAGCATAAGTCATCTTCCAGAAAGGATATTTAATGATTCCCGGAGTGTTACCGCCAACACCAAGCTCCAGAAAAACAATACGGTCATCTTTATTCTTATTCAGAAAATCTTCATAACGGCCAGCTGCCTTATTCCAGCCGTCATCTTCCACAAAAGTATCGTCACAGCGCAGGTTCATGCTCATAGGCTTTCCGCACACAGGACAGCGGGGAACCAGTTCAGAAGGAACAGTCATTTTGATTCCTTCAAATCCATTTTCCGGAAGTTCCAGACAACCATCATCCTGAATTACAAAGCCCTGTTCCCTGACCATTCTTTCAACAAAAAGCTGATTATCGTAAGTTTTCTTGTGACAAGGCTGTGAGCACTGCCAGAGACCGTAATCACCCTGAGTGTAGAAAAGACGAGATTTATCAAAACCCGCCTTCTGAAAGCAGTGGTCAACATTAGTTGTGATGACAAAATAATTTTTATCCTTTACCAGTTCAAAAAGTTTTTCATAGACAGGCAAAAGAGCTTTTACAAAACGGTTCAAATAAATCTGCCGGCTCCAGTAGGCCCAGTTTTCTTCCAGACTTTCAAAAGCCGTAAAACCACCAGAATACATATCATGAAAGCCGTACTTCTTTTCAAAGTCGGCAAAATATTTTTTGAAGCGCTCGCCGCTGTAGGTAAAACCGCTAGACGTTGAAAGCCCTGCCCCGGCACCGATGAGGATTGACTCTGCATTTTTTAAGATTGATTTTATCTCCTTCATAAGAACCTCCTTGATTTTGACCATGCGTTAGGCTATACGTCGGGGCAAGCCCTCCGTTTAGCTAATTGGAAATTATTGACGTTACGCTCGCTTTGCTCGCGTTAGGCTATGGAGCGCCTGCGAAGCAGTCCACCGCAGCGAAGCGAGGAGGATGAGCGGTAGCGAAGCGCGGAACAGCCGACGGCGCGAGTTTTCTTGGTTTTGCGTAGCAAAATGCTCACCCTTTGGTGAGCAAAAGAAAACTCGTGAAGTGAGCGTAGCGAACGGCGAACGCCCGAATTCATTTTCCTTTAAAACTTAAAAACAACAGGCTTAGAAAAAGCTTTATTCTCTTCAAGTCCCTTAACATGACCAAGATTGTTCAGACTGCCGGAAATCTCAGAAAGATAGAAAACCTTGAACAGAGGATGATTTGCATCATTTTTGTACAGCTGGCGAACTATGGAAGATTTTTCCATAATCATTTTCTTAACCGTAAGATTTTCTTCAAAGACAACCCTTGCACTCATGCGAATCCAGGCTGTATCAATTTCATTCTCCATAAGACGGGAACCACAAAGGTCAATATAAGGATTCACAGAAAGCTCCTTGAACATATCCTTCTGGCTGTTTGTGCAGAACGTCGCAAGCTTTCGCTTGCTTACCGAGTTTTTGCAAGCAAAAACTCGCAGGATTAAAATGCGAGTTTGCGTAGCAAACTCGTTAAGTTCGCCAACGGCGAACGACGCTTCCCATCCAAACCGATTGTTGCCAGATACTGTAAGCCTACTTTATCAAGATATTCTGCAATTTCTTTAATTGTCATTCGTGGCTCCTTTTAAATTATTTTCCCGGGAAAAACATTCCAGCCGACATATCAAGATAGTTCAGTCCTGAATATTTTGGATATGCTGACTGCACTGCCGCCTTAAAGCCAGCAGCATCAACATTTTTGATTGCGATGTTTTTAAGCCCTTTAAGGTATTCTATCTTCATTTTAACATCATCCAGATTT